>Ga0209935_1003812_pt1 | contig 14892 bp, 19 predicted proteins | sample ThiBio_1000_plan_2_FD_183958 | JGI IMG/M metagenome (GOLD analysis project Ga0209935, IMG submission 183958) | Wastewater bioreactor microbial communities from Cape Town, South Africa - Thiocy_cont_1000_plan (SPAdes) | ecosystem: Engineered > Bioreactor > Thiocyanate-remediating >... | reverse complement strand
AGATTAGCAACTGCTTGTGATGGAGTTGTCGTATCATTACGATCTTTGATGATATTTTCTGCATCTTCAATGATTAAAACAGCATTCTCGTATTTCATGAGAAAGGGTAGAAATCCCGGTGATGAGATTTCTTGTGCCATATCTGGCGGAACATAAATGAGTGTTTTATCTTTGATTTCTTGAATCAAATATCGAATATAATGTGTTTTTCCTAAAATGAAAAATATTTGAGAATAAACATAAAATTATTGTTGAGTTTTTATATTTACCTGAGCCAGGAACACCATGAAGAAGAACAATACCATGTGACTCTTTTTCATTGAGACTTGACATAATTTTATTATGAATGGGGACAAACTTTTCACCATAATGCAAGGCCATATTGGTGATCAATGGCTTTTTAATTTTAATTCCAGTAAGATAATAGCCACATTGTTGTTTACAAATCATTTGTAATGAACATGATTTCGATTTAAGAACTGTCATATCAGCAAATTTATCTGATAATTGTTGAACATAAGCATCATGTTCACGAAAATAATAAAACTTGATGTTATCAACAATATGAAAATATTTTTCGTCATAGTCAGCTTTTATGCTGTTTGGATTTTGTACGTCGGATTCCACATGTGAATTATCCCAAGTGATAACAAGTCCACGGCCTAGATCACATGTTTGACAAGTGATAAATGTTTGTTTAGTTCGTTCGTTGTATCCCCGCCGAATCCAATCCTTCGTAATATCGTGCTTGAGTTCATCACGAATATAATTCAGAATAGTTGGTACATGAAATGTAACATCATCAGTCACTTTGACACATGAAAATATGCATGGAAATGTTCGATATTTGGCCAAGAAAACTCGTAACACTGGTAGACGTTCGCCACGAGGAGCTGGTGCCAAAGATAAAATATCTTCTATTCGAAGATTTGAAAAAAAATCATCGGTGGTATTCATTTGCGTGTAGTATGTATGAAAAGATGACAGAATTGAAAGAATGCGACGTGCTTTTATGCGTTCTTTTCCGTCAACGTTATTTCATCATGATTCTGTCATTACAAAGATGTAATTCGCTGAATTGAGCAACCTGTAGCAATAACGTTTTCAGTTTGTTAGAGAAATTGTTTTTATTTAGTATATTTCTAAGTTTTTCAAAAAAAAAGAAAGTATACACTATTGTTTTGTTTTAGGAAAAGAACCGCAAAATAAACTTATTGTTTGGCTTTTGTGCTTTTTTTTCGAAATGTTTTCTTAAAGAAAACTCATATGAAAATCGAACGTATGAAGAAAAGACGAGAAACATGACAACATTTAGAAGGGTGTGACACAACAAAAGAGAATTACATATAAAATATGAGAGAGAAAGAGAGAAAAAGAAAAGAAATTATGTTCATGCTTGTTGTGATCATTGGATTTTTCATAAAGACTTTGTCAAATCTAAACGAGTCATAAGAAAAACAAAATGAGTTTCAATTGAAATAAAAAAAAATAAATTATTAGTTGTTGTTAGTACGAAAAGACAAACAAAAAGAAAGAAATATGTAAAAATAACAAGTGACAGACCATGAATGAATATTTCTGTCAACGTATTTTGCTTCTTTTATAAAGCTTCGATAACTTCTATAAACGGATTTGATGGAATTTAGTTTTAAGCATCAAAATTTGACTTACTTTCAAGAGCTTCATTAGCAAAATATTGAACATCATGATCAGCATCTTGACTGAGTTTTTCCAAGCATGGTTTAACACTGATTGCCAATGCACTAGAAAAGAGAAAAAAACATGAGCAACGAAAACAAATATGTCACAAGTCACATACGTTTGATCAAGTACAGGATAGATTCGATGCAATGTTTTAGCAGCATTAAATCGAACATTGGCAACGGGATCACTGGCAAGTGTGATTACTGTTGGCAACATCATTCGTTGGGTGATATCTTGTTGACATGGTTCAGCCAAAGTCTAAACACAAACAACGATGAATTCGATTGATTTGTTTTTCTGTCACATACATTAATAGCAAATAGACATGTCATTCGATAGAGATAATTTTGATCGCGTGCTAATTGAATGACTTTAGGTAAAACTGTGTTTTGTGCCCAATCACGACCGAATTTTTCAACTAATTTCTTTAAATTATTTGTTGCTGCTTCACGGATAGCAAAAACATGATCAGTTAACCAACTCATACAGAGACTACTGAGTTTTTCATCGAAAAATTCAGGACCCTAGATGAAGAAAAGAAAAACAAGAGTTTTGTCTATTTTTGAAAGAATGAAAAGACGTACAAGTTGACCGGCTAATAACGGCATATATTCGATGATACCAAGTCGAACACGCCATTTAGCATCGCCAGCTAATTCAACAATAGCCGGAAGAAGACTTTGAGATAATTGACGAACACCAATAACCTTTTTTTTGTTAATTAAAATGAAATATTTTCCCTCGATTATTATTATTATTCAATGAAAAACCTACTTCGTTGATACATTCAAGATTCGAAATGATATTCAATCGAACTTCGGGATAATCATCTTTTAATTGATTAAGAAATAATGGTAAAAGATGTTCAAGTGTATTTTCTTTGCCAAGTATCGGTGAAAGACCCATGATAACCGATGCTAAAGCTGATTTGACATGTTGATTCATGTCGCCAACTAATTCCTTGACACATGGTAATATTTGTGACATGATAATTTGTTCACGTGTATCAGTTGGTAGATTCGTTGAAAAATCTTTTAATTTCGATGCAGCTGCTGCACGTACTTCAGCTTCGGGATCTTTTAATAACGAACAATAGGCGCCAACTAAATCAGTTTTTGTTATTTCGGGACCAACAGCTTTTTGTAGATCGACGAGTTTATCGGCGACAACATAACGAACACGCCATGATTTGTCTTCAGTGGCTGCACGTAATGTTTGCATCATTTGTTGTTCGAGATCGTCGGGTCGAAATAGGCCTGCCATGGCTATGCCAGCTTCGATAGCAAGAAGACGAACACTATCTTGTTCGTCATTGGCAAGAGTTGTGAATAGTGAAACAAGTTCTTGACGTAAATAATCTTGTTCAACGACTTTAGCAAATTCGCCGAGTTTCGATGCAGCTGCACGACGAACCATCGGTGTATCGTCTTGACAAAGATTTTTGAATAATTGTCGTAATTCACCTTTGACATGATTCGAAACACGTGAATAACAAACGGAAATAAGACCCGATGCGGATGTACGCGAAGTAAACCAATCGCCTTGTGCAAGACGTTTAACTGTTGGAATAAAATAGGTTTCTAAATCAGCTGATGAATGTTGTGGTGCTAAGATACGTAAAGATTCGACAGCTTTGTCACGTACAATTGTTTCTTCGACTTGAGCTAAACTTTCCAATGGTGGCTAAAGAAATAAATATTTCATTCGGTTTTGTCTTCTTATTCGTTCGATTAACTTACTAATAATACGTGAACATAACTTTCACCACCGACAAGTGCTGTAAATGTGCCCAATTGTTCAGCTAATGCTAAGAGTACTTCATCTTCATCGTAGATCGTATCTGTAAGAAACGGTATTAATTCAGATCGTGTACGTTCGACACCCAATGCCAACGCAATAGTGGATAGTTTCTTAATACTATTTAATCGTAACTAAGAATGAGAAAAAAAACCAGCTGTCGAGAAAAAAACAACAACAATAATATTGAATTATTTACTTGAACATCTTCGTTACGTAGTTCATCAATTAAAACAGCAATTGGATAAAGACTTTCATCGGATTGAACATCTCCTGAAGCCATTGCTTTTCTCTTTCAAATAAGAATGTTTGAACTAATCTAGAGAGAAAAAGAAAATAACAATTCTTTTTTTGTACAAAGAACAATTAAATGACATTGCTGGTAACATCACAACGGAAAAAAAATAATAAATACTGGATTCTGTAAAATGTCTGACTACAAAATCCATGGAGATATTCTTTATGCCTCACGAAAACATAACTATGCGACATCTTTCGACGCTAAACTACATTTATATTATATTTATTTGAAAGAAAGTAATTTATATAAAAATGATTTATGCATTAATGTATCTTTTTTCTTCAGTGTCTTGTTCGTCGTCTTTCATAGGTGCAATTTCTTCTTCATTTTTCGCTTCACTTTGATCTTGTTGCGTTTTCAATTTCGCCCATTTTTCGGGTACAGCCGAGCCCAAAATTAAAAAGACAAGTCCTCCGATTATATAAGCAATGAAAAAGAGAACGAATAATTTTCTCCAGTCTTCAAGTACTGGACGTTTAAGAATAGTTCCAGCAATTAAATTGCCAACAACCGCGCCGAATGAAGAGATTGATGTAGCAATGCCGAACATTAATCCAGCATACGCAGGTGCTATATCAGAATAATTGACGACATAACCTGAACCATATGCCATACCAGAACCAAATAGGAAGAGAATAATCGCGAATATACCCAATGGTCGTCTTGTTTCATCACAAAAACATAATAATATCATAGATAAAGCAGGCAGGAATGAAGTTAATGAATTGAATAATTTTCGAGTGCCTGTTAAAGTCATCATATTCTTTTGAACAAGTGTATCAGCAATAACTCCTAGACAAAAAATTCGTAATAATTCTTTTTTTTCAATGTCTGTCACGATCATTTCTCATACCTGCCGTTATATTACCGATTAACATGAACATGAAACCACATGCTAATATATAGCCTGTATATTCACTTGAAATTTTTTGAATTTCCGTTAGAATTTTACCAAGATTACCCAAGAAGAAAAACAATCCAAATAGATTACATAATTCACTAAAAAATACTCCAATAACTGATTTCGATCGAATAATTTCGTTCCATGGCAAGGCCATCAAGGAAATTGATCGTGGCTTTTGAGTTTGTGTTTTTGTACCAATGATATTTTGAATATATTCTCGTTCTTCACTACTAATTGTTTTATGACCTCCTGGCGTATCTGATACGAGAAAAAACCAAAGAGGAAGCCAAAGAAAGCCGAGAACACCCGACAAAAGAATTGTATGAATCCATCCTGCATTTACATACCGACAAAATAAACCGCCAACCACAACAATAAATGCTATATATTTAGAAAGCAAAGTAGAAGTGAATCAAAATAAAAAAAAATATTGATTTTCTTTACATGTGCCAATATTTGTTCCACAGAAACCAACTGACGATAATGTTCCTCGTTCTGTTGGTACAGCCCATTGAGCCCACAGAGTATATGTTACAGGGAAAAGTACGCCATGTGCTGCGCCGATTAATATTCGCAAAGTGACAACAATAGGAAAGGAAATCTCAGGGAAAAAATAGATACTTCCCAATGCAATTGTTGCCAATGAACTTATAAATATGGCTGCTGCAGCCATGATTTTCGCTCCGAGAGTAATCGAAAACCAGCCACCTACGATCGGAAAAAGCATATGCATGCAAGATCATCGAAGATTTCTACTTTACTAGGAATAAGTGTTAGCAAATATCCAGCCCAGTAGGATCCAAGAATAATCTGTTGATTCCATTCGTTCCAATGGAATTTTCTCTCCTCAAATAAAAATGTCCGGTGTTGATCAGCACTAGTTATATTTTTCAGTCCAGTTCGATCGATCATACAGACGATCGCTATGGATAGATTAAGTCGTTGTGCATATTGAACAATAAAACCAAGACAAAGAAGAATCGCTAACAGAAATCGCGTGGATGGAATCAACCGTGGTCGAATTGAGACCACTTCATTTACCATTGCAAATAGAAAAAGGAAAGTCGTTTGTGTTACTTCGAAGATTGCATCTCAAAGGTTTTTATCGTGTGTTTTTTTTTTGCTGTCTTTATTCAACCGAAACCAATCGCCCATTTTATGCATCAAATGATCGAGAAAAACGTGCGAAGGCCATCGAGATAAGTACATTCATTTATTTATTTTACATATGGGTTTTATATCGATAGATTAATGCGCGATGCAAACGAAATTAGAAAACCAACTCGTATCGAACTCGAACTTAGGTGAAGTATTTTTGTTGACATGCACTCTGAGTATATGTATGTAAAGCACGTTTGACTATTACAATCCAATTTTTTTCATAAAAGAAGAAAAAAAAAACAACAATCGACTTAGCAATCACGAATTGATCGTCTGAAGTTCTTTTCTCCTTTTCCGAAGAAAGAAAGAAAGAAAGAAAAAAAGAAAGGAAGAAGAAAAAAAGGAAAAAAGGCATTTTTTTAAAATAATTTAAATCATATTCTTTCTATTCACCATTCAACATTGACATACTTCGGCAGCCTAATTGCTTTTTATACCTACTTCAAATATGTATTCACCTAAGGTTTAAACTTTTTTCTTAAAACAAAAATGACCCGAAGTTTTAAATGTAAATGAGACAACAGATTTTCGAGACATTCATTCTTTTTTCTTTGGTTTCTTTCTTTCGTTTTTTTTATTGTGAATATATCAATACAAATCGGAATGAAATCCTTCATGTCCCTCGTTGTCTCCCTTTCTCGCTCTCCTTCTTTTTACGTTTTACTCCATAGTTATAACATTGAATTTATGTAAGTTTGTTTTTATTTTATTGATGACGATTTAAATCATATTTTTATCGAATTCCAACGTGAAAAAAAACCTAACGGGCAATATTTCTCTGCCGTTTTCTTTTCTTTTTTTCGCTCTTATTTGTTCGAGGACTTTTAAATGAAGAATAAACAATCCTAGCAACGGACAAAACGAAGGCTATTTCTCTTTGATTAAAGATCATTTTAGTCAAACATTCAACTGTTCTCGTGTTTCGTTGCCCTATAATTAACATAAATTCACTTGTTCGAAATCAAATAACTATTCTGTATACACCGATCTTGATCGATTATCTTTTATTTTAGAACAGAGACAATGTTGTCACGTTCGAATACTTTGTACGTAAGCGAACTCTAGTTGATTTTATTTCAGGATTGGTTAAGAATGACGAAAGAGAAAAAAACATCCGCAACTTATTCTTTCAGTTATTCGCGTTGTCTTGTTCGTCATCATTGGTTTGTGCTAAGTTCAGTTGTATTCATATGTGTGCTATTAACAACGATCGGCATTGTTTTTACGCCGTTTCCAGATTTTTCCGATCCGAGAATCGTAAGTCACGATTTCGTTCAACGACACACATGAGTTCGATATTTTGTTTTGTACAGGGATGGGGCGCACGTGGAAAAGGAACGATCTTTTCTCAACTAATGGTTCTATGGCATGCATCGGAAAAATTTCGTTTAGCTTATGAATTACCATTGGATAGAAATGAATTGTTCGGTGTATTTCATCAATTTTATAATATTACAGTTGAAGATCTCGATGAGAAATCGTATCGATCGGATTTGTTGATGAAAAGTGATTTATGGAAAAAGAAAAATGTCGACAATGAATTAAATGACTATCGAGATTTAAATGATAATTTCTATGAAAATGATTTGGAAGAAATCGATGAAGATGAAGATTATGATGAGAACTTACAAGCACCATTAGTCTACCAATGGCATCGTGATCGACATTTTGATATTCGAAATTCAATTGTGAAATATGTCGATGATAAAATGTAAAAAAAAAACTATTGAATTCATAGATTTTCATAATGATGATTCTTGTTTTCGTGTAGGATTAACATAACAATTTTAGATTTTATTCGAAATCTTCCACAATTCGATAAGAAGAATTATCAATCATCGAGATTAGATTTTGATTTATTTTTACCATATGCTCAATTAATTGAAGAGAAATATCGTGGTCGAATAGGTCGTGATGGAATGATTGAATTCTACATGGAACGTGTCGATCCATCGTCGGATCTTCTCTCTCTCGATCATCTTAAATCTATTTGTCGATGGGAAAAAAAATTCAAAACTCTCCTCTCACTCCAATCAATGCCAAGTCTTTCATTAGCCACATTCGTTGCGCTCTACTCATCGAAAACTACTTGTGATTCGATCACATCCGATGATGTCGAACGTTTTCGTTCGATTCTTCATACTTGTTTACCCTACTATCTCAATGGTTACATGGATATTCCATTGAGTGATCAATTTCTCAATCGTGTTCGAACCGAACATGATGCTAATTATTCAACATATCAAGAACAAATCAAAGCTGTCTACGCCACACTACGTCATACGTGTTTTTATAAGAACATCACACGATTTATATTCGATCATTTTGTTGATAAAAATTTTCTGCATAATTTTACCCAATCAAAACTCGATGCCAAAGTTTCAACATCAATGATCTACATAACGAACTATCGAATGGTTCGAGTCAATCGAACACGTGATCAAACAATGTGTTTACGTCGGCAACCATATTCAATTGATTATTGTCTTGCACATGGTTGTGTTGATGATTATCGAAATAATTTCCTCACAGAATCATGTGTAGAATCGACACGTGATTGTAAGAGATATTGCCAATGTAAATATCAATGTGTAAACGAAACTGAACAAGTCATTGTTCTAGTGGCTAATTTAAAAGGAGCAAAACTAGTTGATCTATTCGAAACATACTTTCGCAACAAACAATTATTTCAAACATATCATGATAGATACGTTCGTTTGATTGCATTGAATCTAGCGAATGTCAGAGAAAAAGCTGCCATGGCTCAGATACATAAAGGTAATCGTATTTTCAACAACAATTACAAAATAACAATTCTTTTTTAGATATGCTACTAGTTGCTATAGCTGCGATATTGATTATCACCATAACAATTCTCTATCTTCGAAGTATTTCAATTGCATTGATCATTGTTTTTGGTGCTGTTTTTTCTCTTGGTGTGAGTTATTTTATCTATCGAGTTATTTATCAAATACCGATATTTCCATACATGAATCTCATGTGTGCATTTATATTAATCGGTGTTGGTTGTGATGATATATTCGTATTTTTTGATACTTGGGAACAAGAAAAACTCGGTTGGTTAAAACGTTATCAAGACAAACAGCATATCAATGATGTCGAAGTACCATTGAATGGATCCAATCAAAAGAAAATTCAACCTTCGCCATCAAATGCCTTTCAATCTCATCAATCATTAACAATGAATAATACCGATGAAATTCGAAAGTTAATTCTCACTGAAGATGCACTCGTTGAAATCATGTCAAATACACTCAAACATGCAGCATCATCCATGTTTGTTACATCGTTTACAACTGCTGCAGCATTTTTTACAAATCTATTAACAAATATTTCATTCGTTCAAGTATTCGGTGTTTTTACTGGTACTTGTATTTTGATTTTTTTTATTATTACAGTTACAGCTATTGCTGCATTTGCTGTAAGACAAAAATATTCCTTTCAAAATTCAATTCATTTTTATTTTGTTTAATTTAGATTATCTATGAAAAATGTATTCAAACTCTTGTTTCGAAATTATTCTATTCCAAGAAACGGCAAACATCATCGAAACATATTTGTGAACATTTTAGTTTGAAATGTAAAAATCTACGAAATTATATCTTCAATCATTTTCTTCCGATTGTTATTCATAAATGTCGATATATTCTTGTGAGTTTATTTTTTCTTCTTGGTCTCTTGGGTTTTATCGGTGTTTTCTACTTTCCTAAATTACAAGTACCTCGAACACAAAAAGTCACATTCTTCTTAAAACAGAATCCCATGGAAATCTATGAATTTGCTATGAAAAATCAGTTCAATGGTTATTTAAAAGAAGATAGACGTTTATTTGCTTATCCAGCCGTTTCGTTTATATTCGGTATTCAAGATATCGACGATGGATATATATTCGATATGAATGATCGAGGCCATTTGCATTTAATGCCAATAAAATTAAATGAAAAGCCAACATTAGACTTTTTCAAAGAATTTATTCATCATTTAGGAACACGAAAAGATCTGTTTGCGTCGAACTATGATTTAGAACAAGACTTTCAAGCATTCTATCAATTGACAAGTGATGATATTTTATTAACGAAAATAATCGAAGATGAAATTAAAAGAAATATTTCACAAACTAATCAAGCTCAAATGATGAAATATCTTCAACAAACGACAAAATCTCAAAATTTAGTAGCTGCTTATCGTGAACAAGTATGAACGATTGAATTTTTCGAGTTTGTCAAAAAAATGTTCGTTTCAGATTGAAAAACATTTGAATCTCAATGAATTACGAAAAATTTTGAATACAACCTATCGTGATCAATTAGTCGAAGAATATCATCGTTCAGCATTGAAAACTGGTATGCAATGTCTAACAGGTGCTGCTGGTGCGAATAATATTCCTGCAGATTTCTGTGAAAAACAATTAAAAAAACAACGATCAGTCAATTGGGCTGTTTTGCCCGATAAACCATCGCCAATCGATGGTAGTGTTCGACCATTTGCCGTGATTATTACGATTCGAGGAGCTTTCAATCGTACAGATTATGATTCGTATAATAAATACTATTTAAAAGTCAAACAATTCTTCGATCCTTATATCAAAACTCATGCTCCCGAACATTTTCAACACGCTTGGTTTTCATCACCTGGTTTTGCTTTCTATGGTATTCAACGTGAATTACTTGTCGGTTCATTTTCATCGCTCATTGCCTCATTAGCCATTGCACTCTTAGTTTTATTTCTTACATCTGGCAATCTTTTTATTGCAATTTATGCATTGATAACCATCATTTTTGCGATTGGTAACTTTTCACATCAAAAGAAAAACGATCCAGTCATTTTTTTTGTTTTTTTGTTATTTAGCTGATACAGTTGCGATCTTTGCGATTTTGAATTGGGAATTAGGCATTGTTGAAGCAATCATTGTGATCATGTCTGTTGGTTTATCAGTTGATTTTGTTGTACATTTCGGTGTCGGATATATTCATGCCGATTCGAACGATATTGAAAATGAACGAAAACGAATTCGAAATCAATATGAAAACGATTCACAATTGAGCAAATGGCGTTTATTATTCAAAGAATATCATATTGAACGTTTGACACGTGTCAATGAATCGATTTCTCGTGTTGGTTCAGCTGTTTTCATGGCTGCGTTTACGACATTTGCTGCAGGATTTTCGATGACACTTTCATCACTCAGTTCATTCAGAGAAATGGGTCAATTTTTAATGACAATTAGTAAGTTAACAAGATCTCATTTCTATATAAATGTTTTTTGTCTTTAGTGTTGACATCGTGGATATTTGCAACGTTTTTCTTTTTGCCACTTTGTGCGATTATTGGACCGGTTGGCCATTGTGGTTCAATACCGTTTTCTCGCTTTAGTGAATACATTCGACGATGTTTTCGTCGTAATTAAACAAAAAAGAATAATTCTCGTTTGTTTTGCTTATTTGTTTGTTTGCGTTTTTGGAAAATCTAGTCGAAATTTAATTTTCATTGACCGTCCGAAGAGAAAGAAACAAATAAAGAAACAAACAAAATCATATATTAATAGTACATAATGTCATAAAAAAGCCTTTCATTCTGTTTTTCTCTATTTATCATCTCTAATCGTTTTATAAGTAGGCTGTATACATGCGTATATTTCTTTTTCATTTATCCATGGGAGCAAATAAAAGTGCGTCGTTGCCTGCGGATCAAGTTGAATCGATCTGTGCTGAAACAGGTAGACGAAAAAACAATTTGAACGATAACATAACACTTTGCTTGCAGGTTTTACATCGAAACAATTGCAAAAATTATATGCACGTTTTCAAGAATTAGAAAAACGAAATCCACGAACAGGATATTTAACACGAGAGGATTTCATGGGAATCAATAAAGTTTCGATGAATCCGTTAGGCGAACGATTAGTTGATGTGATGGTAGCTGATTTTGGTATGCAAATCGATTAAATTAAATGCAAATATAAATATTTGTTTTTTGATAGGTGATGCAAATCGACTTGATTTTCGACAATTTGCACTTATTCTCGCTCGATTTCGTCGTGGTAAAGCAACAACAGATTTAAATACAAAAGAAAAGAAATTATTATTCTTATTCAGTGTTTGTTCAATTAGAAAAACTTAACTTTTTTTCTCATATTCAAATCTTCTAGATATACGATCGAAATCATGATTCGAAAATTGATCGAAATGAACTATTAGAAATACTTAAATTGCTGGTCGGTGGTAATATTCACGATGAACAGATCGCAACGATTGCTGATCATACAATCGAAGAACTTGTACAGCATTCGAATATTTTTTTCTAATAAAAATTCTTTTCGTTTTTTTAGGATGCCGATGGTGATTTAACAATAACATTTGAAGAATTTTGCGAAACATTAGCGCGTATTGATGTCGACGAAAAAATGTCAATGAAATTTTTAAGCTAATAAAACGAACTATTTTCATTTTTTTTTCTCACGAATAAACAAGAACATACGCCGTTCTAGATGTCATCGAAAATTCTTTTGAAAAATATTCAATTACTAACATTCGATGTTCATAATGTTCTTCTCACTGTTCGAAAGGGTGCTCCGTATCAATACGCACGTTTAGCTAAAGAATGTTTTAAAATTTCATCAGTCGATGAAACAAAACTTCAAACGAATTTTATTCAAGCTTTTCGACAATTCAATCAAATCCATCCTGGATATGGTGTTAATACGAATATAACATCTCGACAATGGTGGAATTTAGTCGTAGAATATGCATTTAAAGATGCTCAATTAACATCGGAACAATCACAAAAGTTAGGTCGTATTATTTACGATGAATTTGCTCGAGGTGATCTTTGGGTAAAAAATCCTCAAGCTGATCGAGTTCTTAATTATTTGAAACCAAAAAAGCTTCTCGGTGTTATTTCGAATTTTGATGAACGTCTCGAGTCACTTCTCGAACAACATCAACTTCGTGATTATTTTCAATTTATTTTAACTCCGAGAACTTGTGGATTTTACAAACCACAAAAGGAAATATTCGATCACGCTGCTAAACAAGGAAATATACGTACAAATGAATATCTCTGTCATATTGGAGACGATCTTAAACTTGATTATCTTGCAGCACGAAATGCCAATTGTCAAGCTTTATTATTAAACAAAAACAATGAAAATTCTGTGGATAAGTCACACGTTATCAAACAACTCGATGATCTATTGAACTTGTTCTGAATTTTTCCAGTAGTATATATTCAATTCTTGCATGTTGGATGTAAATGCTAGTCTTAAATGGAAGAATTAGCAGCTATTTTTCACTCTATCATAATTCTTTCTAAAGATTTCTAGATTTTGATGATTTGAAGATAATGATTGTTCTCCAATCATCACAGCTTTTTCGCAATATGAATATGCGTTTGTATAATCTTTCATATTTTCATATATCAAACCAATATTATTATATGACATGGCTAAATCAGGATGATTGGGCGGTAATGATTGCTGCTGAATTACAAGTGCTTTTTCGTAAAATGAAAGTGCTTTCGAATAATTATTCATCATGTTGTATACCATGCCGATATTGTTGTAGCTCGATGCCAAACTAGGATGAATAGGAGAAAGTGATTGTTGATTAATTTCAAGTGCGTTTTCATAATATTTTAATGCTTTAGCAGACGCATTCATCTTGTAATACGTATTTCCGATGTTGGTATAAGTAGAAGCTAAACTAGAATGATTGAGAGGATCGATTTGTTGCTGGATTGCAATGGATTTTTTGAAGAATCTAATGGCTTCTTTATATTCTTCTTGTTCATGTTTACACTTTCCAAGTTGATTATAAATCCACCCGTGTTTGCTTTCGTCAGCTTCCTGCTGTAGTAGACTTTGATAAACTTCTTCTGCTTGTTTCGGTTTACCTAATGCTAGTAGTACTTCACCTAATCGATTCCATCCGTCTGAATTTGGAAATGTTTCTTCTCGTATGCGTTTTGTTAGTATATGAAGATATTGATCATTTTTATCACCTGCCAATTCTAATTCCACTTGAAACAGACGTTTAGTTTCGTGTTCAATTTGTTTTATATCTCGAATACGAAACACTGTATGCATTGTAAAGAGAATTTGTTTATCTTGATCTTGAATTAAAGCAAAAGGTGTTGTTGATTGTTGTGTATCGATCTTCATTGTAAATAAAACACCTATCATATCGGGATTTGCCAGTGCACGTTGAGCAAATCCCATCGAAACATTTTCAACCGTATTAGCAAAGAGAAAATTGTTGAAAGCAATTAAACCACCCTTGGTATGACATATCTTTTGAAATTCATCTTTGAATATACCTTGTCCACGATACACTGTAAATATTTCCTGTGAATTAGCGGTATCGGTAAATAGTTCGTCGATTTCTCGATGAAGATCACTAATAAAAAATCCCATTTTAATAATAACATCGATGTTCAACAAACGTAATGCTCGATTAAGCATAGGATAGAGAAATGATTCGGTAGTATACCACCGTATCGGTATTTGTCGTTGACGATAGTCATTCTCGAATGTTTTAACTTGTTCACTATTTGTCTCGAATATTTTTCGACAATAACGAGTAAAATCTAAAATATCTTTTTGTTCGAATTTGATCCCCAAGAGTATTTCCTTAATAATTTGAGTACATATGAACATCGGGTCTAATTGATCTAAGTTCATGCTTGATGCATCTATATTCGTTGAGACTAAACTAAAACTAGTGACAGCATTTTGTTCACAATCCTCGGCCGATTGTTTGAGATGATGGCAGAGTGATCCAATATGCGTATATACGCCTTTAATTTTCGACCAATTCTTAGCCCATTGTTCGTGATATTGTTTATTACCACAGAAAATAAATATTGAATCCAATTGTGATAGATTGTGTATACGAGGTACAATATGTTGGCCAAGTGAACCCGAAACTATCATACAAACGTTTTCATTTTTTGTTTGTTCAACAAATTGCATACAATCATCGACATTTGTGTAAATGTAAATAGTATC
>Ga0209935_1003811_pt1 | contig 14896 bp, 14 predicted proteins | sample ThiBio_1000_plan_2_FD_183958 | JGI IMG/M metagenome (GOLD analysis project Ga0209935, IMG submission 183958) | Wastewater bioreactor microbial communities from Cape Town, South Africa - Thiocy_cont_1000_plan (SPAdes) | ecosystem: Engineered > Bioreactor > Thiocyanate-remediating >... | reverse complement strand
GGAACGAGAAGATCTCGAACAGCAGCTCGTTCGGAATCATCGACATCGCCGACGACTCATCGACCAGCGATCGAATCATCGTCATCGTCGACACTGCTTGCTTCATCCATGATGGTGCATATCGATGACGATCCACGCGCCATGTGAACGTGTCGGCAAGCCATTGATCGGCTCCAATCACATGCACTCGATGGCCTGCCGAGAAGGCGATGAGACCTCGATGCTCGTCGAACGTAACACCGTATGGATACTCGGTACCGCAATCGAACGATGAGATGTGATGGCCTTCGTGAGTGAATGATTGCAATCGATTGTTACGGAAGTCGGCGACGATGATTCGACCTTGATTATCGATGCATACTCCAAGAGGATTGTTGAATTTGCATGGTTGATTGCCGAAAGAGCCGAACTCGAACAAGAACGAGCCATCGATCGACGACAATACTTGCACTCGATGGTTGTTGGTATCAGTGACGATGATTCGATGTCGATCATCATCGATCGCGACGCTTGATGGACAGTGGAACTCGCCAGGTCGAGATCCTCGCTTGGAGCCGACAGAGAACAAGAACGAGAGATCGATCGACGACAAGAACACCAATCGATGGTTGCTGGAATCGGCGATGACGATGCGATGATGATGCTTGTCGATCGCAATGCCTTGAGGATTGTTGAACTCGAGATCTCCTGATCCACGACGGCCGATGCACGACACGAACGATTGGTCGCTCAATGACCATGATTGTACTCGATTATTGGCGAAATCAGCGACGAGGATGCGATCATGATCGTGATCGATCGCAAGGCCCCATGGATACGAGAACTGGCCTGGTTGGTTGCCTTTCTCGCCGAACTTGAACACGAACGAGCCGTCATCGCACGAGAATACTTGCACTCGATGGTTGTTGTACTCGACGACGAACAAGAGACCGCGATGATGGTCGAACGCCAAGCTAATAGGGTCCTCGAACACGCCATCAGCCTTGCCTTGTTGCTTGGTGCCGATCGAGAGCTTGATTCGAGCATCACGATCAAGAGCATCGTCTCCCATCTCTTCCACTTCAATCTCTATCTCTCTCTCTCACACAACGACAAAGAGATCCAAGCTCCAAACTGCTCAAACCAAGGAGATGAAGATATGAAGCTCTCTCACACACACGAGACACGAGACACGAGAGAGACACCAAGCAAGCAAGCAAGCAACGAGCAACAAGAACCAATCGATGAAGGAACAAAGAACAGCACCTCCCTCCCTCAACCAACCACTCCCTCACTCACTCGAGCCTCTTCTTGAACTTCATGATTCTCGCCCATGCCCTTCCAATCGATATCGAGAGAGATGTCTCGGTCTCTGATGCCACCTTGCCCCAAACCCAAGACTTTGAGTAAATCAATGGAAATGAAGACTTGATCAAGCGATCACTAGTTTGTATTGATGAATGAGAGAAAGAGAGATCACAGATACATATCAAAAGGGATGATGCTTGCGATATCGGCAATAATGATGTGAGAGAGATAGCACGCGACTCGGTATCAATCGCGCAAGATGCCCATGATATCGATGGCTTCAGCAGCAGCATCAAAGGAACGAGAAGATCTCGAACAAGAGCTCGTTCGGAATCATCGACATCGCCGAGCACTCATCGACCACCGATCGAATCATCGTCATCGTCGACACTGCTTGCCTCATCCATGATGGTGCATCTCGATGACGATCTGGTCGCCAGACGAACTTGGTGTCGGCAAGCCATTGATTGGCTCCAATCACATGCACTCGATGGCCTGCCGAGAAGGCGATGAGACCTCGATGCTCGTCGAACGCCACGCCGCATGGTAGTTCATCGCCGCAATCGAACGATGAGATGTGATGGCCCTCGTGAGTGAATGCTTGCAGGCGGCAGCATTCACAATCAGCGACGATGATTCGACCTTGGTTGGCGATGCATACGCCGCGCGGGTACAAGAACTGGCCCGGGCCGCTGCCGTACGAGCCGAACTCGAACAAGAACGAGCCATCGATCAACGACAGTACTTGCACTCGGCAGTTGAAGACATCTGCTACTATGATTCGGTGTCGATCGTGATCGATCGCCAGATCCGAGGGGTATTCGAACTCGCCAGGCTGTTCGCCTTGCTTGCCTCCGAAGGCGCACAAGAACGAGAGATCGATCGACGACAACACCTGCACGCGGTTGTTGCGCGAGTCGACCACCATGATGCGCCGATGATGCTTGTCGACCGCCACTCCTTGCGGCAGAAGGAACTCCAATGCGCCGACGCCCTCGGTACCGGTACGCGACGAGAATGATTGATCGCATACCGACCAGTTGCTTACACGATGCGAGGCAACCTCTGTAATGAGGATGCGATCATGATCGTGATCGATCGCAATGCCCCACGGCTCGTTGAGCCCTGGTTGGTAGCTCTTCTCGCCGAGCTTGGACACGAACGAGCCATCATCGCACGAGAATGCTTGCACTCGATGGTTAAAGCCATCGGCGACGAACAAGAGACCTCGATGATGGTCGAACGCCAAGCCTCGAGGAGAGTAGAACATGCCATCAGCATCGCCTGGTTGCTTGGTGCCGATCGAGAGCTTGATTCGAGCATCACGACCAAGAGTATCGTCTTCCATCCTTCTAAGAGAAGCACACGAGACACGAGGGCGACACGAAGCAACAACGAGGCCAAATGAGGTGCTAAGAGAGGTGTGCGATGCGCCAAGCCAATGCACGAATGACCGAGAGTGTGTGTGTAAATGCTCTGCTATTCGATATCTCGAATCTCTCTCATTCGTATCCGTGATTGATGTGTGAGATTCGGTATCAATCGCTCAAGATGCCCATGATATCGATTGCTTCAGCAGCAGCAGCAGCAGCAGCAGCAGCAGCAGCAGCAGCAGCAAGATGATCAAAGGAACGAGAAGATCTCGAACAGCAGCTCGTTCGGAATCATCGACATCGCCGACGACTCATCGACCACCGATCGAATCATCGTCATCGTCGACACCGTGCGCTTCATCCATGATGGTGCATAACGATGGAGATCTGGACGCCATGTGAACGTGTCGGCAAGCCATTGATTGGCTCCAATCACATGCACTCGATGGTCTGTCGTGAAGGCGATGAGACCTCGATGCTCGTCGAACGCAACGCCATGTGGATTCTCGGCACCACAATCGAAGGATGAGATGTGATGGCCTTCGTGAGTGAATGCTTGCAGTCGATTGTTGTTGGTGTCGGCGACGATGATTCGACCTTGATTGGCGATGCACACTCCATGAGGATCATTGAGCTGGCATGGTTGCTTGCCGTACGAGCCGAACTCGAACAAGAACGAGCCATCGATCGACGACAATACTTGCACTCGGTTGTTGTAGGAATCGGTGACGATGATTCGATGTCGATCATCATCGATCGCAATCCCTAATGGGCGTTCGAACTCGCCAGGTCGAGATCCATGCTTGCCGACAGAGAACAAGAACAAGAGATCGATCGACGACAAGAACACCAATCGATGGTTGAAGGTATCGGTGATGATGATGCGACGATGATGCTTGTCGACTGCGATGCCTCGAGGCCTGTTGAACTCGAGATCTCCTGATCCACGACGGCCGATGCACGACACGAACGATTGCTCGCTCAATGACCATGATTGTACTCGATTATTGGTGGTATCAGTGATGAGGATGCGATCATGATCGTGATCGATCGCAAGGCTCCATGGATACGCGAACTGGCCTTGTTCGTAGCCTTCCTCGCCGAACTTGGACACGAACGAGGCGCCATCATCACACGAGAATACTTGCACTCGATTATTGTCGGTGTCGGCGACGAGCAAGAGACCTCGATGATGGTCGAACGCCAAGCCATTAGGGAAGTAGAACTGGCCTTCAGCATTGCCATATTGCTTGGTGCCGATCGAGAGCTTGATTCGTCGGGCCTCACGAGCAAGAGCATCGTCTCCCATCTCTTCCACTTCAATCTCTCTCTCTCTCTCTCACAACGACAAAGAGATGATCCAAGCTCCAAACTGCTCAAACCAAAGAGATGAAGATTTGAAGCTCACACACACGAGACACGAGACACGAGAGACACCAAGCAAGCAAGCAAGCAACAAGAAGCAACAAGAGCCAATCGATGAAGGAACAAAGAACAGCACCTCCCTCCCTCAACCAACCACTCCCTCACTCACACGACCCTCTTCTTGATCATCATCTTGATTCTTGAATCTTCTTCTCTTGGTATTGGTATTGGTATTGGTCTTGGTATTGGAAAGAGAAGTTGATTGAGATTGATACAATGATTGACGAGAGAGAACAAGACTCATATTGAGCAACGCATTTGTGAGAGAGAGAGAGAGAGAGAGAGAGAGAGAGGCCTTGATTGATATCTCGTTCAAGATTGCACGGTGATTGATTGATTGATTGATTGATTGATTGATTGATTGATTGATTGATTGATTGATTGATTGATTGATTGATTGATTGGTTGATTGATTGTGAGTGAGTGTGCTGCACGATGAGAATGAAGACGAGCATGAAGAGGAGGTGCTGGATAGTATCGTCACATCATGGGGCACTTCTTCTTGTTGTGGTGATGGGGGTCTTGCGAGATCGATCACATGGCGCAATGCGATATGGATGGACTCAAAGATGCGAGAAGATCTCGAACAGCAGCTCGTTCGGAATCATCGACATCGCCGACGACTCATCGACCACCGATCGAATCATCGTCATCGTCGACACTGCTTGCTTCATCCATGATGGTGCATATCGATGACGATCTGGACGCCAAACGAACTTGGTGTCGGCAAGCCATTGATTGGCTCCAATCACATGCACTCGATTGCCTGCCGAGAACGCGATGAGACCTCGATGCTCGTCGAACGCAATTCCATGTGGATTCTCGGCACCACAATCGAAGGACGAGATGTGATGGCCTTCGTGAGTGAATGATTGCACTCGCTTGTTCTCGGCGTCGGCGACGATGATTCGACCTTGGTTGGCGATGCACACGCCTTCGGGAGTCTTGAGCTGGCATGGCTGGTCGCCTCGAGAGCCGAACTCGAACAAGAACGAGCCATCGATCGACGACAATACTTGCACTCGATGGTTGAAGGTATCAACGACGATGATTCGATGTCGATCATCATCGATCGCAATGCCTGATGGAAGATAGAACTCGCCAGGCTGAGATCCTCGCTTGGAGCCGATGGAGAACAAGAACGAGAGATCGATCAACGACAAGAACACCAATCGATGATTGTGGGAATCGGCGATGATGATGCGACGATGATGCTTGTCGATCACAATGCCTCGAGGACTGTAGAACTCGAGATCTCGTGAGCCCTTCTTGCCGATGCACGACAAGAACGATTGCTCGCTCAATGACCATGATTGTACTCGACCACTGCTGGTATCAGTGATGAGAATGCGATCATGATCGTGGTCGATCGCAAGGCCGAATGGATTGTTGAACTGGCCTGGTTGGTAACCATCCTCGCCGAACTTGGACACGAGCGAGCCGCCATCATCACACGAGAATACTTGCACTCGATTATTGTAGCAATCGGCCACGAGCAAGAGACCTCGATGATGGTCGAACACCAAGCCGAAAGGGCAGTAGAATGTGCCGTCAGCATTGCCTGGTTGCTTGATGCCGATCGAGAGCTCGATTCGAGCATCACGATCAAGAGCATCGTCTCCCATCTCTTCCTCTTCAATCTCTCTCTCACACACAAAGAGATGATCCAAGCTCCAAACTGCTCAAACCCAAAGAGATGAAGATATGAAGCTCTCTCTCACACACGAGACACGAGAGAGACCCCGACCAAGCAAGCAACAAGAAGCAACAAGAAGCAACAAGAACCAATCGATGAAGGAACAAAGAACAGCACCTCGATCCCTCCCTCAACCAACCACTCACTCCCTCACGAGCCTCTTCTTGATCTTCATCATCATTCTTGAATCATCTTCTCTTGGTATTTGTATCTGTATTGGAAAAAGAAGTTGATTGAGATTGATACAATGATTGATGAGAGAACAAGACTCATATTGAGCAACGCATTTGTGAGAGAGAGAGAGAGAGAGAGAGAGAGAGAGAGAGAGAGGCCTTGATTGATATCTCGTTCAAGATTGCACACGACTTATCAATCATTCCTTCATCAAGACCATTGGTGCTTGGTTGATTGGTTGATTGATCGAGAATGAAGATGGCCATGAAGACGAGCATGAAGACGATGAAGACGAGGTGCTGGATAGTATCGTCACATCATGATGCACAGGTTCTTCTTCTGCTTGTTCTTGGTCGTTCGAGATCGATCACATGGCGCAATGCGATCTGGAATGGACTCAAAGATGCGAGAAGATCTCGAACAGCAGCTCGTTCGGAATCATCGACATCGCCGACGACTCATCGACCACCGATCGAATCATCGTCATCGTCGACACTGCTTGCTTCATCCATGATGGTGCATATCGATGACGATCTGGTCGCCATGTGAACGTGTCGGCAAGCCATTGATTGGCTCCAATCACATGCACTCGATTGCCTGCCGAGAACGCGATGAGACCTCGATGCTCGTCGAACGCAACTCCATATGGGCACCCGGCACCACAATCGAAGGATGAGATGTGATGGCCTTCGTGAGTGAATGATTGCAATCGATGGTTGTTGAGGTCGGCGACGATGATTCGACCTTGGCTGGCGATGCACACTCCATGAGGATTGTTGAGCTGGCCTGGTTGATTGCCCTTGGAGCCGAACTCGAACAAGAACGAGCCATCGATCGACGACAATACTTGCACTCGATGATTGTTGGTATCAGTGATGATGATTCGATGTCGATCATCATCAATCGCAACGCCCATTGGAGAATTGAGCTCGCCAGGCTGAGATCCTCGCTTGGAGCCGACAGAGAACAAGAACGAGAGGTCGATCGACGACAAGAACACCAATCGACTGTTGTGGGTATCAGCGATGACGATGCGATGATGATGCTTGTCGATCGCAACGGCATGAGGATTGTAGAACTCGAGATCTCGTGATCCAAACTCACTAATGCACGACAAGAACGATTGCTCGCTCAATGACCATGATTGTACTCGACCATTGGCAGTATCAGTGACGAGGATGCGATCATGATCGTGATCGATCGCAAGGCCATGAGGCTTGTAGAACTTGCCTGGTTGGTCGCCTTTCTGGCCGAACTTGAACACGAACGAGCCATCATCATCACACGAGAATACTTGCACTCGATTGTTTCCGCAATCGGCCACGAGCAAGAGACCTCGATGATGGTCGAACGCCAAGCCTCGAGGGAAGGAGAACTGGCCTTCAGCATCGCATAGATAGGCGCCGCCGATCGAGAGCTTGATTCGAGCATCACGATCAAGAGCATCGTCTCCCATCTCTTCCACTTCAATCTCTATCTCTCTCTCTCTCTCTCACAACGACAAAGAGATGATCCAAGCTCCAAACTGCTCAAACCCAATAGATGAAGATATGAAGCTCTCTCTCACACACGAGACACGAGAGAGACACCAAGCAAGCAAGCAAGCAACGAGCAACAAGAACCAACAAGAACCAATCGATGAAGGAACAAAGAACAGCACCTCCCTCCCTCAACCAACCACTCCCTCACTCACACGAGCCTCTTCTTGATCATCATCATCATTCTTGAATCTTCTTCTCTTGGTATTGGTGTTGGTATTGGTATTTGGTATTGGAAAGAGAAGTTGATTGAGATTGATACAATGATTGACGAGAGATAACAAGACTCATGTTGAGCAACGCATTTGTGAGAGTGAGAGAGAGAGAGAGAGAGGCCTTGATTGATATCTCGTTCAAGATTGCACGGTGATTGATTGATTGATTGTGAGTGAGTGTGCTGCACGATGAGAATGAAGACGAGCATGAAGAGGAAGTGCTGGATAGTATCGTCACATCATCGTGCACTTTTTGTTCTTCTGCTTGCTCTTGGTCTTTCGAGATCGATCACATGATGATGACGTGATCGTTGCGGTCTCGGATTGATGTTGATCATCAAGAGGCATCTCGAGCTCTGGAGCCTCGAGATGCGAGAAGATCTCGAACAGCAGCTCGTTCGGAATCATCGACATCGCCGAGCACTCATCGACCACCGATCGAATCATCGTCATCGTCAAGACCGCTTGCTTCATCCATGATGGTGCATGTCGATGACGATCCACACGCCATGTGAACGTGTCGGCAAGCCATTGATTGGCTCCAATCACATGCACTCGATGGCCTGCCGAGAAGGCGATGAGACCTCGATGCTCGTCGAACGCAACTGCCGATGGCCTCTCGTCGCCACAATCGAACGATGAGATGTGATGGCCTTCGTGAGTGAATGATTGCAGTCGATTGTTGTTAAAGTCGGCGATGATGATTCGACCTTGGTTGGCGATGCACACTCCATGAGGATAGTTGAGCTGACATGGTTGCTTGCCAAGAGAGCCGAACTCGAACAAGAACGAGCCATCGATCGACGACAATACTTGCACTCGATGATTGCTGGTATCAGTGACGATGATTCGATGTCGATCATCATCGATCGCAATACTTGATGGATAATAGAACTCGCCAGATTGAGATCCTGGCTGGCCACCAACCGAGAACAAGAACGAGAGATCGATCGACGACAAGAACACCAATCGATTGTTGTGGGTATCGGTGATGATAATGCGATGATGATGCTTGTCGATCGTGATGCCTCGAGGATTGTTGAACTCGAGATCTCCTGATCCTTGATGGCCGATGCACGACAAGAACGATTGCTCGCTCAATGACCATGGTTGTACTCGATGATTGCCGCTATCAACGACGAGGATGCGATCATGATCGTGATCGATCGCAATGCCATAAGGATTGTTGAACTGGCTTGGTTGGTCGCCTCTCTCGCCGAACTTGGACACGAACGAGCCATCATCATCACACGAGAATACTTGCACTCGATTGTTGTTGAAATCGACGACGAACAAGAGATCTCGATGATGATCGAACACCAGACATATTGGTACGTAGAACTGGCCATCTTGTCGACCTCCATTCTTGGTGCCGATCGAGAGCTTGATTCGTCGAGCCTCACGATCAAGAGCATCGTCCTCCATCTCTTCCACTTCAATCTCTCTCTCTCACACAACAACAAAGAGATGAGCCAAGCTCCAAACTGCTCAAGCCAACGAGATGAAGATATGAAGCTCTCTCACACGAGACACGAGACACGAGACACGAGACACGAGAGAGACACCAAGCAAGCAAGCAAGCAACGAGCAACAAGAACCAACAAGAACCAATCGATGAAGGAACAAAGAACAGCACCTCCCTCCCTCAACCAACCACTCCCTCACTCACACGACCCTCTTCTTGATCTTCATCATCATTCTTGAATCTTCTTCTCTTGGTGTTGGTATTGGTATTGGAAAGAGAAGTTGATTGAGATTGATACAATGATTGACGAGAGAGAACAAGACTCATGTTGAGCAACGCATTTGTGAGAGTGAGAGAGAGAGAGAGAGAGAGAGGCCTTGATTGATATCTCGTTCAAGATTGCACACGACTTATCAATCATTCCTTCATCAAGACCATTGGTGGTTGATTGATTGGCTGATTGAGTGAGTGAGTGTGCCGCACGATGAGAATGATGACGATGAAGAGGAGGTGCAGGATAGTATCATCACATCATGGCGCTCTTCTTCTTGTTGTTGGTGGTAGTGCTGGTCGTTCGAGATCGATCACATGGCGCAATGCGATCTGGATGGTCTCAAAGATGCGAGAAGATCTCGAACAGCAGCTCGTTCGGAATCATCGACATCGCAGACTCATCGACCACCGATCGAATCATCGTCATCGCCAACACCGTGCGCTTCATCCATGATGGTGCATGTCGATGACGATCTGGACGCCAAATGATATTGGTGTCGGCAAGCCATCGATTGGCTCCAATCACATGCACTCGATTGCTTGCCGAGAAGGCGATGAGACCTCGATGCTCGTCGAACGCAACTCCCTGTGGAAACTCGCGGCCACAGTCGAACGATGAGATGTGATGGCCTTCGTGAGTGAATGATTGCAGTCGATTGTTTTTGAAGTCGGCGATGATGATTCGACCTTGATTGGCGATGCATACTCCTTTGGGTTCGTTGAGTTGGCATGGTTGATTGCCTTGCGAGCCGAACTCGAACAAGAACGAGCCATCGATCAGCGACAATACTTGCACTCGATGATTGTTGTCATCAGTGATGATGATTCGATGTCGATCATCATCGATCGCAATGCCTGATGGGCAATTGAACTCGCCAGGTTGAGATCCTCGCTTGCCGATGGAGAACAAGAACGAGAGATCGATAGACGACAAGAACACCAATCGATTGTTGTTGGTATCGGCGATGATGATGCGACGATGATGCTTGTCGACAGCAATGCCTTGAGGATACTTGAACTCGAGATCTCCTGATCCATACTGGCCGATGCACGACACGAACGATTGCTCGCTCAATGACCATGATTGTACTCGATGATTGAAGCAATCAACGATGAGGATGCGATCATGATCGTGGTCGATCGAAATGCCATCAGGATTCGTGAACTGGCCTGGTTGGCGGCCTTGCTCGCCGAACTTGGACACGAACGAGCCATCATCACCATCATCACACGAGAATACTTGCACTCGATGATTATGGAACTCGGCAACGAGCAAGAGGCCTCGATGATGGTCGAACACCAAGCCAGCAGGGCTGTTGAACAGGCCATCAGTGTTGCTTCGTTGCTTGATGCCGATCGAGAGCTTGATTCGAGCATCACGATCAAAACGATAGTCTCCCATCTCTTCCACTTCAATCTCTCTCACACAACGACAAAGAGATGTTCCCAAGCTCCAAACTGCTCAAACCAAGGAGATGAAGATTTGAAGCTCTCTCACACACGAGACACGAGACACGAGAGAGACACCAAGCAAGCAAGCAAGCAACGAGCACCAAGAAGCAACAAGAACCAATCGATGAAGGAACAAAGACCAGCACCTCGATCCCTCCCTCAACCAACCACTCCCTCACTCACACGAGCCTCTTCTTGATCTTCTTCATCATTCTTGAATCATCTTCTCTTGGTATTGGTATTGGTATTGGAAAAAGAAGTTGATTGAGATTGATACAATGATTGACGAGAGAGAACAAGACTCATATTGAGCAACGCATTTGTGAGTGAGAGAGGCCTTGATTGATATCTCGTTCAAGATTGCACACGACTTATCAATCATTCATTCATCAAGACCATTGGTGCTTGATTGATTGATTGTGAGTGAGTGTGCTGCACAATGAGAATGAAGACGAGCATGAAGAGGAAGAGGAGGTGCAGGATAGTAGTATCGTCACATCATCGTGCTCTTCTTCTTGGTGATGGGGTCTTGCGAGATCGATCACATGGCGCAATGCGATCTGAATGGACTCAAAGATGCGAGAAGATCTCGAACAGCAGCTCGTTCGGAATCATCGACATCGCCGACGACTCATCGACCAGCGATCGAATCATCGTCATCGTCGACACTGCTTGCTTCATCCATGATGGCGCATATCGATGACGATCCACACGCCATATGAACGTGTCGGCAAGCCATTGATTGGCTCCAATCACATGCACTCGATCGTCTGCCGAGAACGCGATGAGACCTCGATGCTCGTCGAATGCAACTTCACATGGATTCTCGGTGCCACAATCGAACGATGAGATGTGATGGCCTTCGTGAGTGAATGATTGCAGTCGATGATTGTTGAGGTCGGCGACGATGATTCGACCTTGGTTGTCGACGCACACTCCATGAAGACGCATGAACTGGCCTGGTTGATTGCCTTGAGAGCCGAACTCGAACAAGAACGAGCCATCGATCGACGACAATACTTGCACTCGATGATTGCTTGTATCAGTGACGATGATTCGATGTCGATCATCATCGATCGCAATGCCTGATGGATATTTGAACTCGCCAGGCTGAGGTCCTTTCTTGCCAACAGAGAACAAGAACGAGAGGTCGATCGACGACAAGAACACCAATCGAAGGTTATTGGAGTCGGTGATGATGATGCGATGATGGTGCTTGTCGATCGCAATGCCATGAGGCCTGTTGAACTCGAGATCTCCTGATCCAAACTCGCCAATGCACGACAAGAACGATTGGTCGCTCAGAGACCATGATAGTACTCGACCATTGGCAGTATCAGTGACGAGGATGCGATCATGATCGTGATCGATCGCAAGGCCATGAGGCTTGAACTTGCTTGGGTGGTTGCCCCTCTCGCCGAACTTGGACACGAACGAGCCATCATCGCACGAGAATACTTGCACTCGATGGTTAAAGCCATCGGCCACGAGCAAGAGACCTCGATGATGGTCGAACGCCAAGCCTCGAGGGAAGGAGAACTGGCCATCAGCATCGCTCAGATAGGCGCCGCCGATCGAGAGCTCGATTCGAGCATCACGATCAAGAGCATCGTCTCCCATCTCTTCCACTTCAATCTCTCTCTCACACACAACGACAAAGAGATGATCCAAGCTCCAAACTGCTCAAATCAAGGAGATGAAGATATGAAGCTCTCTCTCACTCACGAGACACGAGACACGAGAGACACCAAGCAAGCAACAAGAAGCAACAAGAACCAATCGATGAACAGCACCTCCCTCCCTCACCCAACCACTCCCTCACTCACACGAGCCTCTTCTTGATCATCATCATCATGATTCTTGAATCATCTTCTCTTGGTGTTGGTATCGGTATTGGTATTGGAAAGAGAAGTTGATTGAGATTGATACAATGATTGATGAGAGAGAGAGAGAGAGAGAGAGAACAAGACTCATATTGAGCAACGCATTTGTGACAGAGAGAGGCCTTGATTGATTGATATCTCGTTCAAGATTGCACACGACTTATCAATCATTCATGCATCAAGACCATTGATGCTGGCTGGGTTGATTGATTGATTGTGAGTGAGTGTGCTGGAAGATGAGAATGATGAAGGGTGATCAAGAGGAGGTGCTGGACAGTATCGTCACATCATGGGGCACTTCTTCTTCTTGGTGGTGGTGGTGGTCGTTCGAGATCGATCACATGGCGCAATGCGATCTGGAGGCTCGAGATGCGAGAAGATCTCGAACAGCAGCTCGTTCGGAATCATCGACATCGCCGAACACTCATCGACCAGCGATCGAATCATCGTCATCGTCGAGATGGCTTGCTTCATCCATGATGGTGCATATCGATGACGATCTGGATGCCATGTGAACGTGTCGGCAAGCCATTGATTGGCTCCAATCACATGCACTCGATTGCCTGCCGAGAAGGCGATGAGACCTCGATGCTCGTCGAATGCAACCTCATATGGCCACTCGGAGCCACAATCGAGGGATGAGATGTGATGGCCTTCGTGAGTGAATGATTGCAGTCGATGGTTGTTGGTGTCGGCGACGATGATTCGACCTTGATTGGCGATGCACACTCCATGAGGATTGTTGAGCTGGCATGGTTGATTGCCTTCGGAGCCGAACTCGAACAAGAACGAGCCATCGATCGACGACAATACTTGCACTCGGTTGTTGTAGGAATCGGTGACGATGATTCGATGTCGATCATCATCGATCGCAATGCCTGATGGAGAACGGAACTCACCAGGCTGAGATCCTTGCTTGCCGACCGAGAACGAGAACGAGAGATCGATCGACGACAAGAACACCAATCGATCGTTGTGGGAATCGGCGATGATGATGCGATGTTGATGCTTGTCGATCGCAATGCCTCGAGGAGTAGAAGTGGAGATCTCCTGATCCACGATGGCCGATGCACGACAAGAACGATTGGTCGCTCAGAGACCATGATTGTACTCGATGATTGCCGCAAGTGATGAAGATGCGATCATGATCGTCATCGATCGCAATGCCGTATGGATGCACGAACCTGCCTGGTAGGTCGCCAAACTGGCCGAACCTGCACACCAACGAGCCATCCTCACACGAGAATGCTTCCACTCGATGATTGTTGCCGGTAACGACGAACAAGAGACCTCGATGATGGTCGAACACCAAGCCTCGAGGCCAGTAGTACCGGCCATCAGCACGGCCTTGTTGCTTGGTGCCGATCGAGAGCTCGATTCGAGCATCACGATCAAGAGCATCGTCTCCCATCTCTTCCACTTCAATCTCTATCTCTCAACGACAAAGAGATGCTCCAAACTGCTCCAACGTGCAAGAGATGAAGATTTGAAGCTCTCTCACACACGAGACACGAGACACGAGACACGAGAGAGACACCAAGCAAGCAAGCAAGCAACGAGCAACAAGAACCAACAAGAACCAATCGATGAAGGAACAAAGAACAGCACCTCCCTCCCTCATCAACCACTCGAGCTTGTTCTTCTTGATGCTGATGCTCGCCCATGCCCTTCCAATCGATATCGAGAGAGGTGTCTCGGATTTGAGTTGCATAAAGGAGATGAGGCCTCGCTTCATTGAATCAGCGTGCCAGAAAGCAACGTCCAACAATATCGCTCGTCCAACAATACCTGGCGTCCGCTGCCATCGACCCTCTGGAATCCACGTCAGCTCAGCATTCTATCGTGCCCAGGCCCCGCTTGCTGTGACGATCGGCGTCGTGTTCTACCGTACCTCATGTCGTCTTCGACTTCCAGTTCCACGTTGGTGACCTCGGGAAGCAACGAGTCGCGCGAGATCGATGCGCTGGCGGATGCCTTGGAGGGGGTCAGGGTACACGACGACGGTGTTGCGCGAGAATGGCACCTCGAGACGCACGGCTACGTGCGTGTGACGATCGAGAGCGATCGATCGATGGAACTCCGTTACGACGTTCGGCCTGGACGTGCCGAATTCAC
>Ga0209935_1003810_pt1 | contig 14898 bp, 22 predicted proteins | sample ThiBio_1000_plan_2_FD_183958 | JGI IMG/M metagenome (GOLD analysis project Ga0209935, IMG submission 183958) | Wastewater bioreactor microbial communities from Cape Town, South Africa - Thiocy_cont_1000_plan (SPAdes) | ecosystem: Engineered > Bioreactor > Thiocyanate-remediating >... | reverse complement strand
TGGACGTCAACGACAAGCTCTATCAGCTCACCGACTCGCATACGCGTGTCGTGTATTCGTTCCAGATCCTGACTGAGATAGGCCAGAGTCTCTTGGTCGATCTAGCCACGCGGCGCAAGTCGTGAGCAACAGACAGACTGCACCCATCTCGAGTACTCTCGGTCGTGCTCGAGCTGTATCTCCACCTAATTTATTGTCAACTACAATGACACACAATCTCGCACTCGGTTGTTTGACTCGTTAGTGAGTTTCTTGGCTGGCTGGCTGGCTGGCTGGCTGGCTGGCTGGCTGGCTGGATGGGCTTCTATATTACACGCCTCAACTTTGGCCGAGTTGCGCTGTGTTGCTGCTTGGTGGTGGGAGTGCCGGGTCGATTCCAAGCTTGCGCATCTCGAGAGCAGCAGCGAAGAGGTAGTCGTAGCACTCGCATTGTGTCTTGGCCGATTGCCAAGTGTCACCCCAGACGTACACGCCATGACGGCGCACCAATACTGCGGTTGAATCGGGATACTTGCGCATTGCTGCCGCATTGCACGAGAGGGAGTGTCAATCGAGCTGGACATAGGACAGGTCGGCGAGCGCGAGAGGTTTGCATCGCACCTTCGGCCATGCTGTGACACAAGTCCGCCTCGTGAGGTGTGTTCTCGATGATCGGTACCACCAAGGTACTCGTGTAGCCATGCCCCTTGATACCCTTGATCATTTCGAGGTGCGTGCAACGAAACTCGTCACCAAACACCAGCGTCACGAGCATGGCGTTGAGACTGTGCGAGTGCAGACATGCGCCAGCATTTCGGATACTGTCGGCATCACCGATCGTCAGTGCCACAATCATCGTCGAAGGCATCGATGTATCTTCCTTGCGATGCATCGCCATGGTCGTATGACGCACTGATAGGCATTGAAGAACAGCGGCGTGCATGCCGAGGGCGTGAAGCCCGTGCACGCAGGCGGGCGCTCAAGCACCTCGCCTTGGTCGTTGAGCACGAACAGGTCCTCGGATGCGATGCGCTCCTTCTGTACTCCTGACGGTGCCACGTACACCAAACCCCTACGATCGCAGAGATCGAGCCGTGGCAACGTTGTATGAGGAACCCAAGTACGCCACCGATCGACGAGCTACCATTGCGCGTACTCGTGCTTGATCGAGATGCCTCCTCCAGTGCCAGTGGCCCAACCGAGCTTGTACATACTTCGACACAACTCGGGAATCAACACTCGTGGATGCCCGGCCTCAAAGCTCGACAGTGCCATCGTTTCAAGTCTCTCAACTACTCCAATGTGGTGATCTTGTTGATGTACACCAAATACGTTATTGGCGATCTTGATTGATTGATTGGTTGGTTGGAGTGATGCAGCAGACAGCGAGCCACGAAGCAATTAACGAGGTCGAGGAACAGTGCTCGCTCTCGTCAACCTCGACAACCTCGACAACCTCGACAACCCCAACAACCTCAACAACTCGATGCTGCACCTGCACCTGCACCTACACCTGCAGCTGCCCCCGATGCTGCACCTCAACGACCCCAACTACCAAAGGCAGGACGAGGGGCATCGCGTCCCAACGTCCAACCCGATCCTCGACCTCCGCGAGCTGCACCGCCAGCGCGCCAGCCCCTTCTCCAGGCACCACCCGAGGCAGCCGATGACGCACCGAGTAGCGACAGCGACGAGGACGAGGAGCCCGACGAGGCAGTGCAGGAGATCGTCCAGGTGCCGGCGAGCAAGATGTGCCACCTTCTAGGCAAGCAGATGTCGCGGCTGCACGAGCTGAGCCGCGCTACCAACACCGAGATCCTGGCGCCACGACGCGAGCAGGGCATCGAGTTCACCTTCATCGTCGTAGCCGGTCGAAGGAACGACGTGCGACGCGCTGTTCTCCACCTCGAAGCCGCCCTCGCGCGTCTCGCTCCTCGATCGCTGGCCTCGCAGATCTCGGACCAGTTCCCTGGCCGAGCGCGCGCCTTCATCGACTTTTCGAACGTCTACACTGGCCATCCGCGCCTCGACTGGGACGCCTTCCAGCGCCTGTTGTTGGGCGGCCGTGATCGCATCGGACGCACGTACGTCGCGAGTGGACCGCGGCCTCCGCCAACGTCGCCCTTCTGGCAATTCTTGCGCGGCCGATGCGACATCCAAGTGTCGCTCGTCACCAAGGCTGGCCGTACGTAATGACTCTCGCGCCAGACAGACATCAAAACGTCTATCTCTGTCTCTCTGTCTGTCTGTCTGTCTGTTTGCATCGCTCGCTTCGTTGACTGACCGCTGGTGCACTCGCGACGTCCACAGGCGAGGAAGGCGTCGACGACCTCATTCATAAGGAGATGCTACGCATGATGGTGGAGGAGGGTGTCGCGGCGCCAACCGACGGCAATCGAGTCTTGATCCTTGTGACGGGAGACGGCAACGACAATGAGGGCCGTGGCTCATTTCCTGACGTATGTTCGCACGACAAAGAGGCGCGGCATTGAACAAGCGTGTTGGTGTGACTAACGCTGCGCGCGCATTCCTCTCCAGATGGTGACGCTCGGTCTGCGGAACGGCTGGTGCATCGAGCAGTGGTCATGGAAGAAGAGCCTCAGCGCCGCCTATCGGCAACTGGTCACAGCAAATCGAGACCGAATGCGTCTGTTCTTCATTGATGACTTTTACGAGCAAATAAAGGCAGAGTAAGCAATGTCTACTACCAATACCAATACCAATACCAATACCAATACCAATACCAAGACCAAGACCAAGACCAAGACCAAGACCAAGAGAAGAAGATTCAAGAATGATGATGAAGATCAAGAAGAGGCTCGTGTGAGGGAGGGAGGTGCTGTTCTTTGTTCCTTCATCGATTGCTTCTTGTTGCTCGTTGCTTGCTTGCTTGCTTGCTTGCTTGCTTGGTCTCTCGTATCTCGTGTCTCGTGTGAGAGAGCTTCATATCTTCATCTCCTTGGCTTGAGCAGTTTGGAGCTTGGATCATCTCTTTGTCGTTGTGAGAGAGATTGAAGTGGAAGAGATGGACGACGATCCTCTTGATCGTGATGCTCGAATCAAGCTCTCGATCGGCACCAAGGAACGAGGCGATGCTGATGGCCAGTTCAACAATCCTCTTGGCTTGGTGTTCGACCATCATCGAGGTCTCCTGCTCGTCGCCGATACCCTCAATCATCGAGTGCAATTATTCTCGTGCGATGATGGCTTCTCGTTCGTGTCCAAGTTCGGCAAGGAAGGCAACCAACCAGGCCACCTCCAGTATCCTGAGGGAATTGCGATCGATCACGATCATGATCGCATCCTCGTCACTGATAGCGCCAATCATCTACAGTCATGGTCATTGAGCGAGCAATCGTTCTTGTCGTGCCCCCGCTTTCTTGCATGTGGAGATGTCTGGTTCTTCAATCCTCGCGGCATCACGATCGACAAGCATCATCATCGCCGACTCCATGAACGATCGATTGGTGTTCTCGTCGTCGATCGATCGGTCCTTCTTGTTCGATGTCGGCGAGCAAGGATCTCAGCCTGGCAGGTTATACTCTCCAAAAAGCCTTGCGATCGATGATGATCGACATCGAATCATCGTCACTAATGGCGGCAGTCAAGTGCAAGTATTGTCGTCGATCGATGGCTCGTTCTTGTTCGAGTTCGGCTCTCTTGGCAATCAACCATGCCAGTTCAACAATCCTCAAGGCGTATGCATCGCCAATCAAGGCCGAATCATCATCGCCGACTTCAACAACCGCCGGCTGCAATCATTCACTCACGAAGGCCATCACATCTCGTCCTTCGATTGTGGCACCGAGAAGCCAGTCGCAGTTGCATTCGACGAGCATCGAGGCCTCATCGCCTTCACGGCAGGCAATCGAGTGCATGTGATTGGAGCCAATCAATGGCTTGCCGACACCAAGTTCGTTTGGCGTCCAGATCTCCATCGATATGCATCATCATGGATCAAGCAAGCGGTCTTGACGATGACGATGATTCGATCGGTGATCGATGAGTGCTCGGCGATGTCGATGATTCCGAACGAGCTGTTGTTCGAGATCTTCTCGCATCTCGAGGCTCCAGAGCTCGAGGTTTCTCTTGATGATCAACATCAATCTGAGACCGCAACGATCACGTCATCATCATGTGATCGATCTCGAAAGAGCACCATCACCAAGAAGAAGTGCACGATGATGTGACGATACTTTCCTGCATCTCCTTCTCTTCCTCATCGTCATCATCATTCTCATCGTCCAGCACACTCGCTCACTCACACTCACTCACAATCAATCAATCACCAATGGTCTTGATGAAGGAATGATTGATAAGTCGTGTGCAATCTTGAACGAGAGATATCAATCAAGGTCTCTCTCACACAAATGCGTTGCTCAATATGAGTCTTGCTCTCTCTCATCAATCATTGTATCAATCTCAATCAACTTCTCTTTCCAATACCAATACCAATACCAATACCAATACCAAGAGAAGAAGATTCAAGAATGATGATGAAGATCAAGAAGAGGCTCGTGTGAGTGAGGGAGCGGTTGGTTGAGGGAGGGAGGTGCTGTTCTTTGTTCCTTCATCGATTGGTTCTTGTTGCTTCTTGTTGCTCGTTGCTTGCTTGCTTGCTTGCTTGGTGTCTCTCGTGTCTCGTGTCTCGTGTGTGAGAGAGCTTCATATCTTCATCTCCTTGATTTGAGCAGTTTGGAGCTTGGATCATCTCTTTGTCGTTGTGAGAGAGAGATTGAATTGGAAGAGATGGAAGACGATACTCTTGATCGTGATGCTCGAATCAAGCTCTCGATCGGCACCAAGCTACCAGGCCATGCTGATGGCCAGTTCTACTTCCCGTATGGCTTGGTGCTCGACCATCGTCGAGGTCTCCTGCTCGTCTCTGACTGCAACAACCATCGAGTGCAAGTATTCTCGTGGGATGATGGCTTCTCGTTCGTGTCCAAGTTCGGCAAGGAAGGCAACCAACCAGGCAAGCTCCAGTATCCATATGGCATGGCGATCGATCACGATCATGATCGCATCCTCGTCACTGATAGCGGCAATCATCGAGTACAATCATGGTCATTGAGCGAGCAATCGTTCTTGTCGTGCGCCCGCTTTCTTGCATGTGGAGATGTCTGGTTCTTCAATCCTCGCGGCATCACGATCGACAAGCATCATCATCGCATCATCATCGCCGATACCCACAACAATCGATTGGTGTTCTTGTCGTCGATCGATCTCTCGTTCTTGTTCGAGATCGGCAAGCCTGGATCGCAGCCTGGCGAGTTCGATTGCCCATCGGGCATTGCGATCGATGATGATCGACATCGCATCATCGTCACTGATGGCGGCAATGATCGAGTGCAAGTATTGTCGTCGATCGATGGCTCGTTCTTGTTCGAGTTCGGCTCTCTTGGCAATCAACCATGCCAGTTCAAGCGTCCTTATGGAGTGTGCATCGCCAATCAAGGCCGAATCATCGTCGCCGACTTCAACAACAATCGATTGCAATCATTCACTCACGAAGGCCATCACATCTCGTCCTTCGATTGTGGCACCGAGAAGCCATTCGCGGTTGCATTCGACGAGCATCGAGGCCTCATCGCCTTCACGGCAGGCCATCGAGTGCATGTGATTGGAGCCAATCAATGGCTTGCCGACACCAAGTTCGTTTGGCGTCCAGATCTCCATCGATATGCACCATCATGGATGAAGCAAGTCATCTTGACGATGACGATGATTCGATCGGTGGTCGATGAGTGCTCGGCGATGTCGATGATTCCGAACGAGCTGTTGTTCGAGATCTTCTCGCATCTCGAGGCTCCAGAGCTCGAGGTTTCTCTTGATGATCAACATCAATCTGAGACCGCAACGATCACGTCATCATCATGTGATCGATCTCGAACGACCACCAAGAAGAAGAAGTGCACGATGATGTGACGATACTTTCCTGCACCTCCTCTTCATCGTCATCATCATTCTCATCGTGCAGCATACTCACAATCAATCAATCAATCAATCAATCAATCAATCAATCAATCAATCAATCAATCAATCAATCAATCAATCAATCAATCAATCAATCAATCAATCAATCAATCAATCAAATCAAGCACCAATGGCCTTGATTGATAAGTCGTGTGCAATCTTGAACGAGATATCAATCAAGGCCTCTCTCTCTCAAATGAGTTGCTCAATATGAGTCTTGTTCTCTCTCATCAATCATTGTATCAATCTCAATCAACTTCTCTTCCCAATACCAATACCAATACCAATACCAATACCAAGACCAAGACCAATACGACTACAATTCTGATCGATTGCGCAGCTTGCTCGCTTGTGTATCTCCTCCATCCTCACCACGGCCACTCGTGCCTCGCTCTGATGGCCACCACCTTTGTACGGCTCATTATCGAAGGGCCAGTCACCGTATCAGCGTCTGCTACCGAGCACGAAGGACACAAGCAACCTCGTCGTTCGTTGCTCCAAGTGCGCCGAGACGCCTCGTTCGCTGCCGTGCTGCATTGCATCCTGCTGCGACTACAACTCGCACCGCCAGTGCGTTGTCATGATGGTAGTGGCGCTCAAGAACACACCACCGCCGCCGCCACTGCCGCCGCCGCTGCTGTCGACGACGATGAGATCGTGCACGAGTTCATGACGCGCGAGCGACTGGCGTTGTATCGCGTCGATGCCAAGAGCGCCAGCTCTCGTGCGACGCTGATCGAGCCATCGAGCGATCGCAGCACGTATCTCGTTGACGGCGCACTGCTTCGACTCGAGCTCCATGATCCGACGCCGCTCCGACATCGATTCCAGCAGCGACAAGATGATGCTCGGCTCTGGATCGAGGCTAGCAAGCAACGGCGCGAGCGGCTCGCCAACGAACTGATGAACTTCTCGGCCGTGCCGCGCGAGATGAAGCACCTGATCTGGCCAGCTGACTCGCAACCGCAGCCAGTGGACGCGAGCGGTACCTCGCTACCGCCGCCGCCGCCAGTGTTCGAATGGAGCGCGGCACTCGAGCGCGGCATCAAGGAGCGTCGCTCCGAGACCGACGAGAGCGTCGCCGCGATGCTCGATCAATGGCGCCGTCGCTCGTACGTCGTGGTGGCGCTCGACGACGCGACCATGGCCGCGATCGATGAGGCACAGCAACGAGCGAGTCGCTTCTTTGACGTGGCTCGTACGCTCGAGCGCAAGACGCTCGAGCGACTCTCGAACTCGCGCGCCTTTCGAGGCTTCCACGAGCGCGCTCTGTTCCACAAGCGATTCGTCATGGTTCGTCGGTGGTGCGAGCAGGTGTGGCAGCTCAACAACCTCGACAGCGCCGCGATCGACGACGCCAACAACGACACCAACGCCACGCTGCACGAGATGCAGCGATTGCTGGAAGAGATGCGCCACGCTGCCGAGCTCGCATTCGATGCCATGGCGTCGATCGCCGAGTGCTTCACGCGAGTCGCTGCTCGCTCGGTCGGATTGCCCGAGCGCGAGATCGACGCCTTGTTCGAGCGCCACTACCGTGAGTGCCACGACCACGACGACGGCGATGCTGATGATGATGAAGCTCCTCTCAAGCGACCTCAGCTCGACCTCGAGGCTCAAGAGCCGTTCTCGATGAGCAACCTCACGTTCTTTCACTACGACGTGCCGGAAGGTCACGAGCAGCAGGTACGCCCCAACACGCAGCGTTCGAGATTGACGTCGATGATGCGATGCCTGCTCACTTACTCGCTTGTTTGTGTGGGTGTGTGCGTCTACGTGCAGTCGGTTCATTGCCCGATGCATAGCGACGTGAGCCTCGTGACGTTGATTCCACGCTCGCGCGGAGTCTCGGGCTTGTTCGTGTACGATTGGCTGCTCGACAAGTGGATCGACTTTGAGAGCAATGCGCCGCGCAACTACGCCGTGCTGATGGGCGGCGAGTCGCTCGCTCGTCTGAGCAACCACATCTTCCTGCCCGGCATGCACGAGGTCTCGCACGTGAACGGCTCGCGCAAGTCCATGCCGCTGCAGCTGCTGGCTCGGCGCGAAGCCATGTTCGATCACGACCGCCTCGATGCGGCGATCGTCGGCGAATGGAAGGCCGACGACGGCATTCCGCGGTGCGTCTCGGCTGGCGCCTTTGTCGAGTACACGAGCTCGCGACGCGTGTCTTCGAACTTTCCACCGAGTGAGGCTCGTACACCGATACTACAACGATAGCACATACACGCACTACCTTGGCACGATACTGTAACGATTGTACACATGAATGAATGAGTGGCTGAGAAGATACAGGAATGGAAGCTTGTTTGTAATGCAAACGAGAACAAACAACAACTTGAGCTATTCACAATGTTGCTGCAGTACTATTGCTGCAACGTTTGATGATGCCGATGGTGATGGTGATGTTGTGGTTGAATCGCGCCGTGGTGGTGGATAAGGAGGAGGAGGATATCTGTTTGTACACTATCACATTCTCTCTCGATGTCAGGTCAGCACCGAATTCTCGCCGAACATAAGACGGTGGCGAGCCTCGATGACGGCCTTCCACTCGTGTGCCGTGTTCGACGGGTCGACCAGGACGTAGGTTCGATTGGGTGTGACAATGTTGAAGCTGCTGGCATCCTTGATCTCGACAGCCAATGATGCGTCCCTAGAATCAATCAATCAATCACCAACAATGAGTTCGAGTTCGAGTTCGTTCTTTCGCTCAAACGTACCATGGGATCTCACCCTTCAAGACGGTCTTTTCGGGATCAACGTAAATGATGCGTGGCAGATCGGTGACGAGGAACATGCGCTTGCGGCCGCTGTTCCAGATGCCGGCGCGCTTGATCAGCAGGCCCTGCTTCACGATCATCTCGGACTTGGGAATCAGGAACTGGCCCCACGGCGTGCGCGCCTGCTTGGCGATCACACGGCGCCGCTCCTCGTCCTGAGTCACGCGCTCCAAGGCCGCGTCGGAGAGATCGTCCGTGTGCTCGATCTCAAAGATGAACGGCGAATCGGGCGCACGCAGCGTCGGCGGCGTCGAGCTCGCGTCCCAGTCGAGGTCGAGGAACAGTGCTCGCTCCCGTCAGTCGTCTCGTTGCCGCGTCACCATCGCACCTCGCTCTCTCTCTCTCGTACATCACTCACCATAACACAACACAAACCCCCAACACAGCTGACTCAACTCAATCAAATAGACGCGCGATATGAGCGCTCCATCAGCCAAGGCATTGCCTACAGCACCGACGGGTCCCACTCCGGCGCAGATCATCGGCAAGCTCTCGGATCTGATACGCCTCGTGATGCGCTGGTTCTACGAGGATGACGCGATCGTCATCGTCGACCTGCTGCTTCGTAACCCCAAGGAGATGTATGTCGATCTCCAATCAACCCACTAGTAGCGTTGGCCTTGATCTCATCGACCGTACGATCGATTCGTTGTAGGCTTCGCGATGCAGACGTCGCCAACAAGCTCAACCTGCCCGAGAAGCTCGTGCGCACCACGCTCAACTACCTGACTGAACAGCAAGTCGTTCACAGGTGTGTGAAGCAACACTCGGCCATCCACCCATTCGATGCATTCATCCGTTGATCTACTCACTCATTCATTCAATGACTTACGATCAACGAATCGCAGAGATACTCGCCAGGAGGCTCGTGGTGCTGGACAGACGCAGCAGTTCATCTACTACATCGACTTCAAGCGTTGCCTCAACATGATACGCTATCGCATCCACTGTATTCAGAAGAAGCTCACACCCAAGCAAACCGAGACCACGCATCCCATGTATTCCTGCCCGTCGTGTCAGCGCAAGTACGGCTACCATGCAGGAGTTGTTTTGATTCGAGTGACTGTGACTCACTCGCATCCCGAACTCGAACGTGCATCGACATCGACTCGACAATCGCGATTGTGGCCGTAGATTCACGACCTTGGATGCACATCGAGTTCTTGACTTTGATACGGGAGAGATGCGGTGTGACGTGTGCAAGATCGAGCTCGGTACGAGTCGATCGAGACGAGCACACTATGCGCTGTTCGTGGATCGCTGGATCGTGCCTGATGATCACGATGATGTGCATTGGCCATCCTCCATGCAGTGACCGAGCGAGCAACATCCTCGGGCTCATCCTATCATACCAAGATCTCCGAGTTCAACACGCGCCTGAAACCGGTGCTGGATCTGCTCAAGGAGCTCGAGAACGTCAAGCTTCCTGCGTACGCTATCGGATACCTTCTCGTTTGCCATGATCGAGTCTAATGGCTCGATTGATATGCACATCGATAGCGTGGCACGAGAGATTGTGCAGTACGACAAGTCAGGAGTCGCCAAGTCAGGATCGACCGCCCGCAGCAAGAGCAGCAGCAGCGGCTCGAGCACCATCATGGATCCGCTGGCATTCTCGGTAGCAGTGGACATTGACCGCACCGAGGAAGTGTGGACCTTTCGAGACGGGCCCCTGATGGCCGAGGAAGATGCCAAAGCGTACGCACTCACTGCCCCGTGTTCCACCCAAGATCGCTCGGGTTATACGGAGGAGCTGATGTTCGATTCGTTCACTTGCCTGTGCCTCAGTTTGATGAACACTGGTAGAATGCAAGAAACTGAGGAGGAGGACAACGACAAGGAGCAGCCGCCTTGGCTACGGTCCAAGTACGAGGTTCCCGACGAACAGGACACGCAAGAGGACATTGATTCCTTCCGAGTATGATCGCACATTGCCTCGCTCGATCGAGTTGCCAATCAGACAGCATTCTAACTTGACTCATCGGCCAACAGAGTCGCGGTCCGCCATCGGTATTTCGCCCTGAGGACGCAGGAGGCCTGAAATATGAGGACTGTATGACATAGAGCAGCTCGGCATCGAGTTCCCTCAGTGTTGTTCGCGTGCTGATATCGATCGTGCTGATGAAACCAACCAGACTACAAGCGATATCTCGAGAACCTACAAGCGCAAGAGGCGTACTTTCTACGCGAGAAGGACCCTCCCAATCGAACGTACGTGTGCACGCTGATTCAATGTGAATGTCGCCGTGAACCCACGAACACACACATGTATATATTCGCGCGAGCGAGCGAGAGAACTCACTGATCGAGGATTCCATGCAGCACGACCTTCTACCACGCAGACCCACGAGGCGCCACAGTGTGTGTACAAGGACAGCCGAAACCGCTGTTCCTCGTGACGCCGCAAGATCAAGAACTCATGAGCCATCAAGAATACCTGCAATACTATGCAGTGCTGTCATCCATACTGCCTCATCGGCTATGACATTGATAAATACAGCTATCTATTTACTCGGGAGCTGTGTGGTTTAGAGCAGTAGGGGAGCGAGCACCAGCAAGGTGTCCATGCCGTGTGTGTTGGTTCAGTTCGCTGCTGTCCTCTCGCCAAGCACACGCTCCCACGACACACGCACTCCGACCCACGCTACCTGATCGACTGTGTGCGTGTGAGGACACAGCGACAGGCATAGTACGAGTGTGTGAGGTGTGTGTTTGTGGTTGGTTGTGCGGTGTGGTCCATGTATACAGGCCGTGGGTACTCGCGAATGACCGAGATACGGCACGCGATCCCCGAGGCCGACGTCGAGCTGTCGACCGCGGTCGATGCGAGCGTCGTCACACACGCGCCACGACGCAGCCATGAACGTGGCATCGGCGATATTATCATGCATGAGCCACTCGAAGTAGTGCGCTCTAGTGCTGCCATGGCCGCCACCACCACGGGCGATCACAAGAGGCACCATGCTGCGGCGGCGGTGGTCGCGGCCTCGACCTCGGCAGCGAGCTACAGGGCGCCCACGTCGTCGACACTGTCACCGAGCGGTCTCGGCTTCTACGATCGGGTGGTGTTTGTGGCATCATGCTTCGTGGCCATCATCATCTGCTATGCCGATCGAGCGAATATATCGACCGCCATCATTGCGATGCGTGAGGAGTATGGATGGGACGAGGAGGTCGAGGTACGGCACCGATGCTCGTGCTGCTCGTGCTGTCGATCTCGGCATCGCTCGGCATTGCTCGGAATCGCTTGCCAGCCATCTCTAGACCTCGCCATTGATCAGATGAGTGTGTTCGATTCATAGGGGATCATCATGTCATCGTTCTACTACGGATACGCCGTGGTGCAGATCCCGGGAGGCTGGCTGGCAGCGAGATTCGGCGGCATGCCGCTGCTGCTCGGCGCCGTGGTCGCGTGGTCGGCCTTCACGGCCCTGACACCACCGGCGTCCTCATCGCTGTGGCTGCTGGTCGGTGCACGAGTATGCATGGGTCTGGCGGAGGGCATCTCGTTCCCGGCGATTCACCACATGATCGGCTACCATGTGGCGCACTCGGAGCAGAGCACCGCGGTCGGCATCGTGACGGCCGGCAGCTACATTGGCACCGTGGTCGCAAACTACCTCACGCCTCAGCTGATCGGTTGGCTCGATTGGCAATCGGCATTCTATTGCTTCGCGGCCATGGGCTTGGTGTGGGCCGTGGTGTCGGCCTTCGTCGTCAATCGTCGCGTGGTGCTGGGCTCCGACGGGCAGTTCCAACAACTGCGAGATCAACGCCACTCGCATCACCACACATCGGTCGTCACGGTGTCGACGGCACACGGTGGCCCGAGTTCGATGGTCGGCATTCCGTGGAGACAGCTGCTGACCTGTAAGCAAGTGTGGGCCATCGTCATCAACCAGTTCTGCAGTGGCTGGGGCTTCTACGTGCTGCTGAACTGGATCCCGACCTACTACAACACGGTCTACCACATCAAGCTGCAGGCCCTCGGCATCTTGCTCATCGTGCCATACTTTGTGCAAGGTTTCGTCGGCGTGTGCGTCGGCTACGCCGCAGATTGGATGATGCACGGGCGTGACAGCTTCACGGCCGTGCAGACACGCCGCATCTTCCAGATTCCGGGCATGGTGGTGCCGGCTGTCGTGTTGCTGTTGTTGGCCTACATGCCAGGCCTCACAGCCTCCAAGGCCATGGCGCTGCTCACCATTGCACTCGGTACTAACGCGCTGACACTCGCTGGTGTCAGTGCCTATCAGCTCGACTTTGCACCCAAGGTACGCTACGCAATCCCAACACGACATCTCGAATCACACGCATCACTGAACTTTGTGTTCGTATGCCCTCTCTCTCTCTCTCTCGTGTGTATAGTTTGCTGGTATCGTATTCGGCATCGGAAACGCTGCCGGAACCGTGGCAGGTATCATGGGCGTCTTCTTGACGGGCTACATTCGCCACAAAACCGGCTCGTGGTTGTTGGTATTCTGGTTTGCGGCGGCGCTGTTCGGCCTCGGAGCCGTGGCGTGGTGGCTCCTCGCGACCGGTCACAAGGGCCCACTGCCGCAGTTCTCGACGACTCCCGAGCCGCCCGTACTGCATGTCCCGACGTCAATCAACCAAGAACCCGAGAGCAAGAGCCCCGATATCGAGATGCACGAGATGCAATCAGACCTCGAAAACGAGTGAGGCGATGAACGGCATTCGCAACGGTCTTGTCTGGTCTTGTCTTGTTCGGTGGAATGTACCGTGATCGAGTGTATAATTTGTAAGACCCGAGAAGCGACGTGCAGTGGCAATGAATTGAGATCGATACGCGGTCGTTTATTTGTACACCCCGCGATCGTGCACCCGATTCGGTCGGTGGTGGTGATGATGAAAGCGATGAGAGTCGGAGAACATGGTGGTACAATCTGTAGGAGAGCGCGAACAAACGGGCTCCGGAAGAAGCAGCTGTTGTAGTGCCATCAATCTGCTCTTTAGTTTGGCATTTCGTGCGCTATCCATATCAAGTTGATTGATCATGTGAGAATTCATTATTCAACGGAATGAGAGAGAGAGAGAGAGAGAGAGAACGTACACATGAGTGGGATTCGCAAGCGTTGCAGATCATCAATAACCACATGGTGCAGCTTGCCCCCGTAGTTGTACCAAACTTCGAGTTGTTTCTCCTGACCAGGATCAGGGTCATAGAATCTGGTGCGTGCAAACCACCGTATGAGATTAGTGGCCACCCTTTGGTGCAGCTTGGAGAACCTGCCGTACCCGGCCAACGACGCCTTGGTATGCGCCTCTATGGTAATGGAAGAGATATCAGAGCGCGTTTGCACCAAGCACTGTAACGGAATGGTGACGTCGACCACAAGATCGAACTCGCGCTTGTCTTCGGCACTCGCCTTGAGGTTGCCATAGATTGCTCGAGTGATAACCAATCCTGCACCAATCGTACATTAGCTCATTGCACAATCAATCAATCAAGGCTGCAGTGCAGTGTACAGTGGCACACTTACCATTGGCGGCCTCCTCGGCACCCCGAATGCGCTGGTAATCGTCCTTCATCTCTTGCACATCGGCAGCGGCGCTCGCCTTTTGTTCGGCAACCGTGGCGCGGTTCGCAACACGCTTTGCTCGCAGCAGGCTGGAGGGTAGATAAGTTTCCGTGCTGCAACCAGAGGGAAGCAGGCGAGCTGCAAAACGAACCTCTCTTGAACGCGCTTGTCGTGCGGATCAAAAACGAATCGCTTTAGGAGCGCCACAAACGCTGCAGGAACCAGCACAGCCGCCAAGCCAAACCACGGCTCGAACTCATTGGAGAGTAGCACCGGGATCTCAAATCGTTGACCCAAGCGCGCATATCTACGGCAATTCGAACCTGGGAATCAGCAACAACCAACCATCAAGAAGGAACAAGACACCATACCCAAATGTCAATGTAATGCCACGAGTGCCAAGGCCGACCTCAAGAGACAGAGAGCTGTATGTGAGCACATTTTTCTTGGCACCAAGCTAGATGGAGCGTATTTAACCGTATCAGGATTACGAAGAGAGAGAGAGGCGGTTAGACAGGCCGTGTGTGAAACGATTGATATTGAGCACGTACGCGGAATGTGAAGCTGTTGTAATCGGCCACGACTCCCGAGAAGAGCTTGCTACCATCAAAGAGCGTGCG
>Ga0209935_1003809_pt1 | contig 14899 bp, 27 predicted proteins | sample ThiBio_1000_plan_2_FD_183958 | JGI IMG/M metagenome (GOLD analysis project Ga0209935, IMG submission 183958) | Wastewater bioreactor microbial communities from Cape Town, South Africa - Thiocy_cont_1000_plan (SPAdes) | ecosystem: Engineered > Bioreactor > Thiocyanate-remediating >... | reverse complement strand
GCAACGGAGCCAGCAACGCGTCGATGGCGGCATCGAGCGCGCGCGGAAGCTTGCGGTACAGCCAGTGCACAACGCGAGTGCAGCGGGCCGTGAACGAATGCAGGCAGTCAGCAATGTGCGTCTGCGCGCTCGCGGCCAGCGACTCGAGCACATGGCCCCACCAACGCGCCGGCTCGATAACCAGCGTGTCGAAGAGCCAGCGAACTGCACGAGCAGGAAGGCACACGATGTTGTTCCAGGTCCATCGAGTGGCATCTCGAATGGATCGAGCCGATGCGCAAACAATGTTGTTCCAGGTCCATCGAGTGGCATCTCGAATGGATCGAGCCAATGCGCAAACAATGTTGTTCCAGGTCCATCGAGTGGCATCTCGAATGGATCGAGCCAATGCGCAAACAATGTTGTTCCAAGTCCATCGAGTCGCATCTCGAATAGCACGAGCAGGAGGGCAAACGGCATTGTCCCAGGTCCATCGAGTGGCATCTCGAATAGATCGGGCCGATGGGCAAACGATGTTGTTCCAAGTCCATCGAGTGGCATCTCGAATAGATCGGGCCGATGGGCAAACAATGTTGTTCCAGATCCATCGAGTCGCATCTCGAATAGATCGGGCCGATGGGCAAACGATGTTGTTCCAGGTCCATCGAGTGGCATCTCGAATGGCACGAGCAGGAGGGCACACGATGTTGTCCCAAGTCCATCGAGTGGCATCTCGAATGGCACGAGCTGGAGGGCACACGATGTTGTTCCAAGTCCACCTCACGAGCCGGCCAATTAGCGCGGTACAACTATCGACCCTCTCCAGCACCCATTGAATCCTTTGGTAGAACCACCAGTATTCCGGGATGTAGGGCTCGATCATGGTGCGCAGTACCCAGTTCCAGATGAGCGCCAGCAGCAGCACCAGGCGCGTGGCGAGCGTGTCCTTGTTCGTCATGAAGACTGGCGGCGGCACAGGCGGGCCGGCGGGCGCCAGCTTGAGGATCAGCATCACCATGGCCTCCTTGTGGATGCCGAGCTCGCCCAGCAGCGCCTCGTCGTTGTTGAGCTGCTTGCCCGAGAAGATCAGCCGCTGGTCGCCGAGTGGCACTCCCAGCTTGTCCGAGAGGCGCAGCTTGAGCGTGCGAACTGTGTCGTCGGCTGACACCGTGACCGACTGCGTACGACCGGTGAGGGTCTTGACGTAGATGGCATACTCGGGGGACGCGAAGCGACCCATGGCCGACGAGGAGCTTGTGGAGGTAGCGGCGGCCTTCTTCTTGTTGCTCTTGGCTGGCTCCTCGGAACGCGAGGGCGAGCGGATGTCGGCGAGGAACGACGTGGTGGAGGTGGATGTGAGCGGGCAGGCAGACGCGATCTCTGCTGCCTGCTTCTACTCCTCAGCGAACGGAGAGATCGATAGAAATAGATAGAGGTTGTGTTGTTGGAGATTGGTGCCTTGGTGCCTTGGCTTATAAACCAACACGCTCGGTCGCGTATCCGCATTCGCCGAATGGTGCTGGCGTGTCGTGCACGTTCCACGCTTCTTCCCATGCTGACCGACAAGGACCAACTACGCGGCGATAGAAGTGGAGATGGAAGATAGAAGTGGCGATAGAAGTGGAGATGGAAGATATTTTCGATGTTGCGTGTGTGTGTGCGTGGGTGAATGGCGAGATATTTTGTTGATGTTGCTGCGATTGATGAAAGAAACGAATGAAAGAACAGCTGCTGTGGTGCGCGTGTCCCACTATTTCATCGCGCTGTAAGCGATACTCTTCGCATCTCTTCGCTCTCCTTCGCTCATTGCCTCATTGCCTCGCTCTCCCTAACCATGGCGCTCTCGGCTTCGTTGCTCGCCAACAAGTTCCGCCAGAACAACAACGTGCGTATCGAGTTGGCCGTCGATGCCGAGCAACACCTCCAACTCGGCAGCCACCACAGGGCGGCCGCCGTGCAGCCGCCCAGTTCGTCGCACCACTACGCCGTGCTGCAGACCGATGTCGTGCGCGTGACGGACGACAAGGCCTTCTTCTCCATCAAGAGCGAGCACTCGGGCTTCCTGGGCCTCAAGCATCCGCAGAAGGGCGTGCGCTTCTCGAGCCTCAAGAAGCACGGCGGTGACTCGGTGCCGCCGGCCGCCTTCGAGTGGGCGCTCGAGGACGCCGAGGCTCCGCTGGTCGGCAGCGAGCCGGTCGTTCGCTCGAACGCGCTCCTCGGCCACCTGCTGCACGTCTCGTCGGGCCTCTATCTCACTCACGCCGATGGCAAGGCGGTCCTCACGGCCGACAAGGCCTCGCGCTCCCTGTGGCGCGTCTGCTTCAATCGGTGCGGCGCGCGAGCTGGCTGTGCGGCGCGCGGCGTTGGCAATCTGCCTGACACGCGCGCTCGATGCGACGCACAGCGTCACGATCGCGATTCTCGGAGGAGGAAATCGTGGTGGAGTGTACCAGCGCTACGGCCTCGAGCGCGGCGATATCTGCAAGGTGGTTGGCATCGCTGATGCCATGGAGTATCGACGCAAGAACATTGCTGCCGCGCACCACATTGACGACGCGCACGTGTTCCAAGACTTTCACGCCTTGACGCAAGTCGTACGATGCGATGCGATGCGATGCTGCGACACTCGGTTACTCACGAGTGCTACCTGGTGCTGTATTGTAGCCTCGTTTCGCTGATGCGGCCGTCATCGCACTACCGGATATCCAGCATCGCGAGGCTGCGATCGCTTGCGCCGATCTGTACGTCGACTCGCAACAATCGCGCGAGCACGTCGTGGCTCACGGCCTGACATTGCGCCATTGCCACTGTGTCGTAGCGGATATCACCTGTTGCTCGAGAAGCCGATGGCCACTACCAAGGAGGACTGCCGTGCCATCGTGGCCGCGGTCGAGCGCAACCACTTGATCCTCGCCGTGTCGCACGTCATGCGCTACACGCCGTACTCGCGCAAGCTCAAGGAGCTCGTGTCATCCGGGTACCGAAACCAGCTCTGCTCGCTGCGAGCAGCTCTCGGCGGGTGACACTCACTCACTGAGCTCGGTATGATGTGCGCCACAGCCTCATTGGCGACATTGTCAACATTCAGCACCTCGAGCCGATCGGCTACTTTCACTTTGCGCACTCGTACGTGCGTGGCAACTGGAGGTACGAGCCGAGCGTCCTTCTCGCTCACTCGATCGCTCGCTTGCTTGATGGCACGATGCTAACACCACACGACTGAACGAGATAGACGCGAGGAATTGTCGAGCTTCTCGCTGCTGGCCAAGAGCTGCCACGACATTGATTGGATCCATTGGATCATGGGCCGCCACTGCATCAAGACGCAATCGTTCGGCGGCCTGTACCACTTTCGACGCGAGAACAAACCCGCCGGCGCCGGCAGTCGGTGTCTCGAGTGTGCGGTCGAGAGCGAGTGCGCCTACAGCGCCAAGAAGATCTACCTCGACTCGGCGCGTGCCGGCAACACCGGCTGGCCCGTGTCGATCATCGTGCCGGGCCCCGTGACCGAGGAGGGCGTCATCGCGGCGCTGACCGACGGCCCGTACGGCCGATGCGTCTACGAGTGCGACAACGACGTCAACGACAACCAGGTCGTCAACATGCTCTTCGACAACGGCGCCACTGCCTCCTTCTCCATGGTGGCCTTCACCAAGGAGATCTGCGTGCGCAAGACGCGCATCTTCGGCACGCGCGGCGAGCTCGAGGGCGACGGCGAGCACCTGATCCGTCACTTCGACTTCCTCACCAACGTCACCACCAACATCACGCCCGACGCGACGGCGCACGGCACCTCGACCCTCACCGGCCACGGCTACGGTGACTTTTACCTGACGCGCGACTTTATCGACGCTGTGCTCGCCGATGATCAGTCCAAGATTCTCTCCGGCCCTCGCGAGGTTGCTATGCCTGCCTGCTTGCTTGCTTCTCTCGCCTAGTCCCCTCGCCTCGTGCCCTACTGACCGACTGAATGCTGGTGCCCCATTCCATGCAGACCCTGGCGAGCCACGAGATTGTGTTTGCTGCAGAGGAATCACGCCACGGAAACAATGTCAGCTCGCTCGAGTGGTGAGCGCGCAAGCGTGCGAGTGGCGCCCCAAGCAATTGAACACGTTGCAACGATCTTGCATTATCACCATCGACGTAGTATCAGGTTCGGCATCAGGGGCTTTATAGCGATGCACGGAGGAGCAGCTCCTGTTGCGTTTGGTTCAACACGACGGGGCGGCAACTATCCCGTCGCTCTGCAGCAGCCAGCGGCTCTCGCCATTGAAACTGTCGCGAATACGGGCCCTCCTTGCGCTCGATGGCGTCGGCAACGATGGCTCCCAAGACTGCAAGCAGGTTCACGGTGGTTGTTAGCATGGCGTAATCGATCATTGGCTCCGAAGCGACATGGTCGTCGTCGTCGTCGTACCTGGAGCGAACTTGAAACCGTGACCCGAGCCTCCGCTCGCGACAAAGAGATTCTCGGCGAACGGCACGTAGGTGATGTAGAAGCTCGAGTCCCATGAGTCGGTGTACAGACACATGCGAGTGCTCTCAAACTCGATGCCAGCCAGCGACGGTATGCTCTCGAGCAGAAACTGTTGGAACACCGGTTCGATTTGCTTCGATAGCGTTGGTTGAGATTGTCCTTCGAATGGCAGGCCTTGTGGCATATGGTTCCCCATCTGCCAGCCAGTGCAATGCAGTGCAATGCAATGCAATCATTGCAGTCAATACTCGATTCGTTGCGACGAATGTGCGGCGAGAATTACCTTGAGGATTCCGTCCGGCATGGCTGGGAAGCCGTAGAAGCCAGTCTCGGAGAGGTCGGCCGCCCACACCGGCAGCGCCTTCGGGTCGAACGGGAGCGAGCGCGGCAGCGAGTCGCATCGAATGTGCACTACCGGCTGCCCCGACGGCGTGAGCACGCGTCGCATTTGTGGCACGAGGAATGGCGTCCATGCGCCGGTGGCCACCACCACTACGTCACCGCGAAACTCGACGTTCTTCTCGGTTCGTACACCGACCGCACGACCGAGCGATCCGGGTGATGAGGCGCCAGCATTCTCGTAGATGACACTCGTGACCTTGTGGTTGGTGTGCACCGACACTCCAGCACTGAGCGCACCACCATCGAGTCAGCATCAAGACGCGCTCCTCTCGAGGAGTGGGAATCACTCGAGGGGCACGTACTCGCGGGCCACTTGCGTCAAGACCGCCATCACGGCTCCACTTCGTGCATAGCCGCCTCGCGGATTCAGGTAGCTACGCGAACGTGAGTGTGTGGCGCTCAGCAATGCGACTGCCCACCACTACCACGTGCTCGATCTCGTTCGTACCCGTCGACGTAGATATTCGAGTCGAGGAAGCGATACGCAGCGATCGAGCTCTTGTCTAGTCGCTTGACCGGAACGCCCTGCGCCATGGTGTCCCGCATGCCATCAGTCGATCGATCGATTGATTGCGTGCGCGCCATACATCTCCACGCCAGCCATCGTCGAACCTTGGCCTTCATGCGCTCGAAACTCTCGTATTCAAAGTCTCCAGCCTCCATTGGGCGTCGTTTGAGCAGCAACACGCCGACCTCCTGATACAACGATGTGTTGTTGTGAATGCCGTACGCCTCGATCACGTCGCGGTAGCGAACGAACAAGCCGGCATTCCACGCGTGCCACTGCTCGATCGCCTGGTCGGCGAGCTCCATCCAGAACTCATCTGTGCCGTAGTCGCTGCGAATGATCTTGTTGGTATCGGTGGAGGAGGCCTATGCCACCAGCCAGTCAAGGCAGCTGCCGTCAGCCGCTATCGAGCAACACCAACATCAACATGAATATCATTGCATACGAACGGTGCCGGCAGCGCATCTGCATCGACGAGATCAACCTGATGACCACGGCGTGCTAACTCGATGGCAGCCGTGACTCCAAACACACCGCCACCCACTATCAGGACATGCATCTCCAAACGAATGAAGCAGGATGTCAAACGAATGAAGCAGGATATCAATCGAATGAAGCCAGGATATCAATCGAATGAAGCAGGATATCAAACGAATGAAAGAGATCGAGAGAATGAAGCAGGATATCAATCGAATGAAGCAGGATATCAATCGAATGAAGCCAGGATATCGAACGAATGAAGCAGGATATCAAACGAATGAAAGAGATCGAGAGAGAATCGAGACATACCCCGGTCATCATACCCCGGGTGCGGTTGAACCATAGAGGCACGCGTGGTTGTTCTTCTCTCTCTCCTCTGCTGCTGCGTCTCTCGCTCTCGTCCCTCACGCACACACGCGCTCTCGCTCATTCTCGCGGCCCTCCTTGCGCACTCACACTCCCCCACGCTCTCGCTGCTTGCTTGGTGCTGCACTCGCTCTGTCGCTGCAGCTACCCGCATACCTACTCTTTCCTGCTGTCGTGGTCTGAGAAGAGAAGAGAGAGCCAGGGCGAGAGCAGATGGCGAGCACGTCGTCGTCTTCGTCTTCGAGTGTGGTGTCGGGCGGAACGACGACCGCCGGCCAGGCGCTCGGTATCTACGTGCAACAGAAGGTCGGCTTCAGCTATGAGCCACTCGCCGAGCTCGTTCGCTCGACGGTCGCCAACGACAAGAAGAAGAACTCGAGCAAGGCCGCCGCCGCCCTCAAGAACCTCATCTACTTTACGATCGACCCGGGCCTCGCGCCGTCGTTGATCCACTGTGCGTCTCGCTCCATTGTCGCCAGTAGTCGCACTCGTCGTCGTCGTCGTGATCATCGTCGTGATCATCGTCGTCACCACCAGATAGTCGCGTTGTGCTCACTTACTCACTCGCTCGCTCGCTACGTCAACATCGCGTCGATCGTCGCTTCACCAGATCTCGCGTACGAGAAGCCCAGCTCGCCGGGACAACTGACCAAGCTGATATACTACTACCTCACGCTCAGCGGCGCGGTCTTGACCGATGAGGTGCGTGTCTATCGCGCTCTCGCAATCGCGCTTGCATTCACTTACTCCAACGCCATCGAGCGACTCGCGCGCAACAGGACGTCGAAAAGGCATACGTGCACATCGAGGCGGCGCTCGGTAAGAAGGGCACGCTGCCGTTGCGCATCGAGACCATCAAGGCCTTTGCCCGAGTCTTCCCTGACTCCAAGGCGACCAACGGTATGCGTGCGAGAGCGCGAGAGCGAGAGCGGCAGGCGAATGTAGACCACACACGCTAACCGACCGATCGACCTACAGCCCGCTTCAACGAGATCTGCTTGTCGGGCCTGCGCGCCGAGCCCAACACTGGCAAGGTTTGTGGCGCATGCATGCCGCTCGCTTGATTGGCGCGCTTTCGTTGACGTTTGTGCGGCCTCGCTGGCGCTCCCGCTCGACAGAAAGAGAAGAAGACCGCACAGAAGGAGACGACCTCGCGAGGGCTGCATCAGTACTCGGTCACCTTCACGTACCGCCATCGGCCCATCTACGAGAAGGAGATCCTGCAGGTCGCGGTCGACGCCACTTCATCCGACGATCCAGTCGCGTGCCGTCATGCCTTTGCGATCCTCCTTCGCCACTGCTCGGATGTACGGCGCACAGCTCCTCCCTCCCTCCCTTCGCTCGCCTCATTCGTTGCTTACGTGCCTCTACGCGCACCACGCAGCCCGAGTATCGCAAGTGGCTCGCCACCGAGACGCTTCCATATCTGATGGCGCAGCGAGAATCCTCCTTTCCTCGCGTGAATCTCGAAGACATGTTTGCACGACTCTACATGGTCAAGTTGTGCGCCGATTTCGGTACGCTCACTCGTTAACTGCTCTCTCTCTCTCTCTCTCTCTCTCTCTCTCTCGTTGCGGGCCTTGTACTTATATGCGATGCCGATTCTTCAGGCAACGATCCGGCTGGTGTCTACACCGACGAGTATTACAAGCTTGCGTGCCAGCGCGTGATGGATCGCATTCCACGAGTCAGTTTCGAGGCCATCGTCAACCTGTGCAAGGGCTCTTGGCAACGATTGGTTACCGCTCAAATCTCGTACTCTCGCGATGATGCCGAGCAAGATGTACGTATTCCGTGGGGCGAGAGTGAGAGTGAGAGTGAGATTGAGCGAGAACCCACCACTGACGAGCACGCCTGTGCTTGTAGTACTTTTTGCCGCTCGATACCAAGTCCGTCATCCAGTCGATCATCACGCGTCTCGCGGTCGAGATGCGCGTCACGGGCCGCAAGTCCTTCCCGCTCGTGCACGCCGCGTTGCGTGTCGTCAAGACCCTCACGCAAGCGCACATTGCGCACATTGCCGCCTCGGAGAACGTCTCGGACGTCACGCAGTTCCAGTACCGCGGCGCCATCGACCGAACCATGGCGTCGCGTATGCCAGTCGTCACGCCGAATCCGATCTCGACTGGCCGTGCGTCGCAGGCGTCGCTCTCCACACAGCAGTTCGGCTTGACGGCCTTGTGCGACCCGCTGCAGGAGCTGCTCAACCGCCACGAGGCGCTCATTCCCGAGCTGCGCGTCAAGGCGCTGCAGGCGTTTGCGTGGCTCGGCTTCAACATGGCGTCGCTCACTCGCGTGCAGGACGTGCTCGTACGACAGATGCAAGCCGACACGCTCCCTGCCGAGGCGTTCAATGGTTCGTTCATTCGTTCATTTGTTGCTTCATTTCTTGGTCTTGGAAACTCATCCTCGCATGCGCCCGCCCATGTGTGCTCGACAGAGGTCTTTCTTGAGTTCCACGAGCGAGTCAAGGTCACGCCCAACATTGTGCCGTTCGTGTTGCAGCTCATCTACTCGTGGCGCGTGCACTTGCCGCACAAGTTCGTGCCCGAGACGGCGGGCCACATCTGGGAGACGATCCTCGGCTACGGGCCCGAGGCGCGGCAGCAGGTGCTCGAGAACATCTTTCAGATCCTCGACCTCTTGCACAAGCCCGGCGAGCGGCTGCACTCGTACCGCGTGCAGCAGCATCTCTTCTGGTTCCTTGGGCAGCACGGCGTCGTGCTCGCCGGTGGCGCGACCGATGGCCCGTCGGCCGACGGCGCCATCAATCCGTGCCTGTGCGCCATCCTGGTGCGCCTCGAGCAGGCGGTCGTCTTCCACACGTGGGAGACGCGCGCCACGTGCCTCGATGCCATCGGCAAGATCGCCATCATGTCACCGAGGCCCGTTCGCCACCACGTCGTGAGCTTCCTGCACACGCTCGAGTCCGACACCTGCCTCGCGCGATCCGTCTCGTCGCTGAGCAACCTCCTGACGAGAATCGACACCATGTGCAACGACTGGACGCCCATCGTGAAATCCGTACGTCTGCACCACGTGCTCGAGCCTTGTAGTGGCTGCTGACGCGCGCACCTCCTCCTCCAAACGATACAGGGCACCATCTCGTACGATCAGATGCAGAGCTTCAAGGCTGAGGATGTTCACTTTCGAGCTGCCGCTGCTACGTTTGGAGTTCACCCCGAAGGTATTCACTCACTCGCTCACTCGCTCACACTCGTGCATGCTATCGGCGCTAACCAACACACCAATCACCAACACACCGACAGCACGTGAGTATCTGGGTCCCGAACTGGCGGCGGTGCTGTAGACTACACACCCATCGATCGCTCTCGCTTGTACAACAGCTCCTACTCTCTCGCTCTCTCCTCTCGCGCCTATCGTCTATCACTCACCCACCATACTCCACACTGTTCTCCTGCTCATCTCTCCCTCTATCCCTGCGCCATTCTCCCTTCCTCCATGTCCTCAGATTGAACCAATCAATCCAAGGCCTCTTGTAGATTCCTGTCTCTCACCCAATCTGTCTCTCGCCACACTTTCTGCTCGTAACCGGACGCTCGCTCCCCAAGGCACCAACCAGTGCCAGTTGCCAATCTCTCTCTCTCTCTCTCTCTCTCTCTCTCTCACAATCTCACGCTTCTTGCGCAGCATTGTGTTCCGATTCGAGCGGCAATGTAAAACCAAGCTAGACTTGCAATCAATCAATCACCTGCGTGACGCGTGCTATGACATTTGCGTGACGGCCAGCGCAATGGCCATCACCATCAACGACACCAGCACCAGAGCGATCAGGCGCAGAGGAAAGGTCTCTGCCGCACCGGCGGGTGCAGCTGGCGAGGCTGCCACTTCCGGCTCGTTGCTGGCAGCGCCGTGTGCTTTCTTGGTGGCCGCTGGCTTGGCTGCCTTGGGTGCCTCCTTGCGATTGGCCAGCAGAGCTCGTGGGTGTGAATCGGCAAAGGTCTCCTTGGCTTGGAAGACCTGCTCGGCTGGTACGTCGACAGCGATCGGGAACGCCACGTTGCCGAGCGTCTCGCACAGAGCGGCGAGGGCATCTTGGGCTTCTTCGCGAGGCATGAGATACTCGCAGAAGGCAAAGCCCGCTGGCACCTCGGCAAACAGACGCGCCGGGAGCGGTGCGGCGTAGTCACTCGCGAGCTTGGGCGCGTTCTTGGCAAAGGCGTGGAACTTGTCCGAGCTGACACCCTTGTCTGTGGGCCAGCGATGGCGCAAGTGAGCAAGCAAGCACGCTCGCTCGCTCGCAGGCCAGGCTACGAACCCTTGATGCGCACGAGACGCTCCTGCAGGTCCTCGTCGAGAATGTCGTATCGTTCGAGCAGCGAGCGGCGTGCATCGCTGATCAAGGCCGCGATCATCTCGGCCACCGACAGCTTCGAGTGTGCATAGGCGCGAACTTCGATCTGGCCTGCCAAGCGCAGAGTGCCATCCAGCGTCTCGATGGCACCGCTTGTACTCGGGGCTTGTGTCTTTGAGAACGGCAGCAAGAACCTGACATTCTGTGGTGCTCGCGAGGTGCTCTGCACAAGGGCCACGCATCAGCCAGCTATTCCTTCGTTCGCTGAGACTCGATTCGATTGCGATCGCGAGTGCCGCGATACCTTGGAGGATTGTAAGGTCGATACAGGAGCGTTCAATGTCGCGGGTGTCACTATTGATCCATCGATGAGCACGATGCTGTCGGCGATCGATTCTTGCAGTTGTGTGAGGACGAGCTAACGTGCAGTGTGTGAGTAATGAATGGCTACCTTACACAAAGGACGCAGCCGCATCATACCGGAACACTCTCATACAGCCTGTAGGATCGCCACGCAACCATCAACGCGATGATGAGTCGTCAAGCATCACGAGCGCCATCGACACGCGGGCACGTACGAACGAGTCTGTGGCACGGCGATCGTGGCATCCAAGCTCACGATGCTCGAGAAGCACCGCAACATGGGCGTCACCTTTTGGTACTGAAGGTCTCCGGTTCGTGATTGTAGCTTTGGTGTGTCCATCGCGAAGCACTTGCACGTTTGCCTACGTGCACGCATCGAGCAGGTCGCTCGAGAGTGAGCGAGCCGAGCCGACCAAGCGAGCGTGAGGATCGCGCAGTACAAGCGAACCTTCGCGAGCTGGAGTTCACTTCGAGCACCAGCAACTCGACACATTGCTGACGCTGCTGTAGTGCCTGTCTCACGTTCGAAGGGGATGGCGCCTCTGTTGAGGTCGCTGCTGCTGAGCTCGAGGCAGCGACCGAGTCCGAAGCATATCGCTGATCGAGGTCGGTGTACAGCTCCCACACCGACGTGATGATCTGCATCAACGATGCGTTGAGACTCGCGGCCGCGACTCCAAACGCGCCAGCAATCTCGATGCCACCGGGTAGTGCTCGAATGACCGCTGCAGCTTGCTCGACAATGTCATCGACGTTGAGCGAGGCGGTGGAGGCGGCAGCGGCAGGCACCACTGCCACGACGAAGTCGCGATCGGCCGAGCGCTGCGCGAGCAGCAATCCGGCACGCTGCTCCCGTTGTTGGATGAGCGTATCAAAGTAGTCGCGTATCGACTCGTCGATGACGACCTCACGGCCCATGATGAAGAGATGCGATGTGAGAGAGGTGAGAGATGCGAGTGGCAGCGGTGCGACAACGAAATGATTCGATCGAATGTGGGTGTCTTCTCTCGACTACTCGCGTCGTATTGGCAGTATCGGGGGCACTGTACATGAGAGTGTATTGGTCGAGTTGCGTGCGCGAGTATGCGGATATGAGATAGGGGAGAGGAGGGGAAAGAGGAGAGCGACATGGGCTATCGAGCTTCGATGCAGCCGACGAGCATGAGGTGGTCGTTGGCAGTGCTGGCTGCTCATCGAGCACGATGGCCCCGAGCTCCACGGTGCTTACACAAAGTCAGTGGGAGTGAGAGTGTGTGAGTGCGTGTGATGGTGGTTGGTGTATGTACAGGAGTCGGCCGTACGGCGCGGGACGCCCCAAGAGAACCCGCTTGGTCGAACGAAGACGGCTGACTACGACAACAAGGGAGGAGCGCGCGAGCGTAGGCCTGGCGCATTACTCCTGCGAAGGCAGCGGGTAGTACTGCGGCATCACCTGGATCGGCTGGAACTGCTCTCGCACGGTCACGGTCGGTTAGCGACGCGACAGCGCGAGCAGGTGGTGGTGGTGGTACAGGTGTCGCGGCGTACCAGAACCTGCGGCGACGGCGGTACGGAGAACATGGACGGGTTGTAGGTGAGCGAGTAGTCGGGCTCGTTCGAGGCGCTGGGCGTCGTCGAGTGCGGTACGACGTGCTCGTGGTCGTCGGGCGAGCGCGCGATCTGCTCGAGCTTGTTGAGCTTCTTCTGAATGCGCCTGTAGGTGTTGCGCCTGTGGCGACGGCGGAGCATCTTGAGACACATGCCGCACGTGCCCAGCAGCAGGAACAGCAGGAGCACCACCCAGAGACCGGCCTGGATTGGCGAGATGTGTCGGCCGACACCGGTTGCGTCAGTCAGTCAAGCCAGCCAATCAATCAGCCAGCGAGCAAGTGGTGACATTGCGACGTTGACGTACGATCTGTGCCTGCTGGCCGACGTCGGTATCGATCAGGATCTCGATCTTGCGGTTGGCGTCCTCCTCCATTCGACGGATGAGCTCCATGAGGCAGCTGGTTTGCTCGCGGGGCTGCGCAGGCAGAACGAGCGATATCGTGAGCAACGGCAGTAACAACGCGATGGGTAGATGGGCGGCGGCCACGTACCGAAGCCAACGAGTCGCAGTAGGAGGCCTGGAGGTTCTGCGGCCAATCGCTGGGTCGCTCGCTGGGTTCCAGCGGTGCCGCGATCGCCGGCAGTACACGCGAGCCGAGAGCCATGGCGCGCAGCGACGACGCCAGCGAGCCGCCACGCACCGAGAGCTCGAACGCCTCGACCACGACGCCGCCGTCGGCGAGCGGGCGCAGCATACCGACCGAGAGCTGCGCCGAGCCGCCGGCAACATGGCCTCGCTCGGCGCCATGTCGGCCGCCGTGTCGTGCACGGTGTTGTTGTTGTTGTTGGTTGTGGAACGGCTCATGCGCCATGACACAAACGCTCAAGGCCACCAGCAACAAGGCCGCCAGCGCCACGACGCGCGATGCCACAGCCATTTGGTGGATGTTGGGTTGGACTCACTCACTCACTCGCGAGCTCTTGTCGCGCACTAACGAACCAACGAGCGCGAACGCAATAACGAGAGGAATACGCAGGAGTAGTAGTAGCGGCCGCCCACAAGAGCCAGCGAGTCTCGTGGCAGCAGGCTCGGTAAGGCAGCGACAGCACGTGCGACGAGAGAGATGGCAGCGCGAGCGAGCGAAAGAGCAAATGCGGGCTTCGCGCTGTGTTCCGGCTGACGTGGTCTCTCTCCCACTCTCTCTTCGCTCTTTCGTTCGGAGGGATATCGGAGTTTGGCGCCGCCTCTGGTAGGACCAAGGGACCAGCTGGCGCGCTATGCTTGGCGCTGGGCGCGCTTGTGGGCTCTCTTGACGTTCGTTCACGCATGGCTACCAGCGTTCGAGGTCGATGAGGTCCCTGGTGTGTTGTGTGTGTGGTCAGCTGCTCAGTGGTACTGTACAAATGCCGATTGCGCGTTACTATTGAATCTGCCTCTCAACCAATCAATCAATCAATCAAACTATCTACAACTGGCTTGCTCGCTCATTTCTACTACTGCTCCTGCTGCTGCTGCTGCAACAGCGGTATCGTGATCCACTGCTTGCGCACGGCCAGCACCAAACCCACCACCAGGATGGCGATCACGAGAAACACGGCGATCAGCACCCACGTGAGCTGCATCGTGTATCGGCGACAGTTGGCATCGCACTCGGGGCAAAAGTACTGGTCCGACCAATGGCTCGAGACGCACTGGTCGCACACTGCTCGCTCGCATCCGTCGCATCGGTGCGTCGCAGGAGTCTGCGGATGGAAGGTACACGTGTCGCCGTGGAGCTCTTCTATCGACTCTAAGAGTCAGTCGAGGCCGAGCTCTCTCGCTCTCGCGCACGCGCTGGCAGACGTACGAGACGAGGCATCAGTGCATTGGTCCACTGCGCCATAGCTCGGTGGGTTGGGCGTAGGAGATTGCGAGTCGTGCGTCGCCCAGGACTGGTAGCCATGCAGCAGTGGCGTGACTTGCCGCTGGTACTCGCTCGATGCCTCATCGTGTTGCATTCAGGCTCGTTCGTTCGGTCGCTCGTTCGCTCGCTGCGTTCGAATCAGCTCGACACCACGCAAGATGGCACCACCACCACCACCACCACCGCACCCGTCGTCAGAGGGCGTGAGGCGTGAGGTGCGCGAGGCGAGGCGAGCAGCAAGCAAGGAGCATCGTGGTGGTCGCGGTCATCGTCGTCGTTGTCTGCTGCTCGCCTCGTGTCACACGCACACAACACACGCACACACATGGCCGACGAGCTCGTGCACACGATGCTGCGCGTGTCCAAGCCGGGCCAGCTGGCGCTCCGGCCGCTGTGGGACGACCGTGGCACTCGCTCGTACTTTGACATCACGATCCTCCGGCCCGTGACGTCGGTGATGGTCGGTGGCGCGCGGCTCCACTCGGCCGGCGACCTCGCGATCCGCGGCCACTGGGCCACGGCGCCTCACGATGCCGTCGGCTTGCTGCTGGCCGAGGTCGCGGCGCCGACATCTC
>Ga0209935_1003807_pt1 | contig 14907 bp, 21 predicted proteins | sample ThiBio_1000_plan_2_FD_183958 | JGI IMG/M metagenome (GOLD analysis project Ga0209935, IMG submission 183958) | Wastewater bioreactor microbial communities from Cape Town, South Africa - Thiocy_cont_1000_plan (SPAdes) | ecosystem: Engineered > Bioreactor > Thiocyanate-remediating >... | reverse complement strand
CGGTCTTCCGTCAGATGATGAGTTCTTCCTTTGGGATCGGGGTTTCAATCTCCACAGTTCCTCTTGATGTTGTGGATTATGATGGAGTGGGAATCCTTTGGATGGAAGGAAAACACTCCAATTTCTCCTATCCCATTTCCTCATCGGAAACGCAAAGTGTTTTCGACTTTGTTCAGGTTTGCGATCCGTCTTCCCCGCTTACCCCCATTGTCTATTTCTAACTATCGCTGATCTAACTGTAGAGTGGTGGAAGTCTTCTTCTTCAGCTCGGTAAGATAAACTTAAGAACGTGATAAACAGAACTAAGGATTAACCGGGAATATTTTTATAGACGGCCCCAAAGACGCCGCTGGCGACTACGCACTTCAGCTGTTATCCAGATTTCAGACCGGACAGTCAATACCCTCTTTCCAGGACAACCCACCCATCATTGAAGTCTTCGATCCCGAGACTCGCGGACCGAGTCCAATCAGCATGAACGTTTCCTTCCTCGCCTCCAACGGACAAGGCGAACGCATGTATTCGCGATTCCTATCCAAGGACATTGTATCCGCCCTTCGCGCAAACTCAACAAAAGGTCCAGATCTTGCATTTCTTGCACAATATTATCCTCGCGGGCGAGTCGTGATTTTATGGGATACGTAAGTTCCTTCAAAAAGTGATTTTCTTTTCTTTAATTTCTTTTCTTTAATTTTCTCCTTTTCGAAAATAGGGATGTGTTGGATGATCCATTCATTGGAAGTGCAAACAACACCATCTTCGCTCAGAACATCCTTTCCTTCTTATCTCCCGATTGCGTCAGTTCAGGGTGTCAAGGTCGATGTGGTGTCAATTCAACTTGTTTCAAGGATTTTTGTTTTTGTGATGTTGGATGGACAGGTGATAACTGTACAACAGGTATGGATCATCTGTCTCCTTTTCGCTCACAATATACCAGCGCTATCAAAGTCGTGCCAGTACAAAGGGGGGTTGTATCTCACCTCCTCAGAACTGTTCCGATTGGAATCCAGTGCAGTATGTATCTCCCATGAGTTTATTTTTTCTATCGATCTCACTTCAATTTCTAAGATGCCTTAACGGAGCCTGTACATATGCCCCGTCTGCCTGTCCTGCAAAGAAAGGATGTTTTAATCCTACGCCGAATCTATGCATTGACGGTTCTTGCCGCGCTTCAGGGTACCCTTCCCTCCTCGTGCATACCTAGCTGAAGACTTTACATCATTTAGGGGTTGTTTGGCGTTGGGCGCTTCATGTTCCCAAATTGTGTGCAGCGATGGCTCATGTGTTCCCACCATCGCTGACTGTCCAATCGTCCCCGCTTGCCCTATTAATACGGCAGTCTTTGGAGGCAAACCATTCCGGTTTCAGAAAAAGCCTAACTTAGCGATTACTCACCCAATCAAAATTCAAAACAGGTGTCCAGGCGGCCAATGTGTAGCGTTAGCTTCACAATGCCCAACCGTCGCGCCATGTACGAATGTGGGAGATCAATTGTGTTTGGATGGAGTGTGTCGGCCAGAATGTCCTCGATATGATGGATGTAGCTCCGATTTCAATCCTTATCTTTGCAGCAATTACATCTGTGCTGCCAATCAATCGGCTTGTGCTCAATGCGGAAACGGCTCAGCGAGCCATGAATTATGTTGGGACGGTGCATGCGCGTGTCTGTACGTATCATAGAGAGAGAGAGAGAGATGATAGTTCAACGAAAATAACTAACCGTCATTCATAGAATCGACACTTCATCATACACGTGCACGCCATGCTCAGTAGCAGCATCTTTCAATGTTCCCATGGAAATGAAAGTCCATATTCCTCAAAACCAGAACGTGGTAAGTTGTGATTGTGATTGGCTGCGTGGTATCCAATCTAATCTAATTTTCGAAATTATTATAGACATTCCCGGTTGTTGAAGATGCCGATCATACTCAACCTGTCTTGAGGGTATCGGTACCCGCTGGCACGTTTTCGCAAGACGTCAATCTGGTAATATCAAGAATTCCTTTGGGGAACCTTCGAGACCAAATAGGCGAGTTTGCAACAACTTGTCTGTCTTCGATCGTCGATTTAGCGGTGTCCCCCGATCTTCCTCTACAACAACCCATCGGCCTCGCCTTTGTCGTCTCTCCCCCTACAAACCAAGCTGGAGTGGTACGTTGTTGTTTCATCCTTTCTTTCTTGTTTCCAATCTTGAATTCTTTTTCTCTTCCTTTTTTTCCCTTCTTTTTTCTTGTTTCGTTCTTGTTCCCCTATCTTGTATTCTTTTTCCCTCTTCAATTTTTTTCCCTTCCTTTCGTTTCTGATGACGGTGCATTTAAAATAGGATCTATTCAACGTCTCGCTGAATTACCTCAACGAGCAACTCAACAATTGGTCATCCATCTACTTCACTGTCGTGGATGGCTATATATTCGTTCAGACCGTCTCATCTGCCGAAGTAGCCAGCGCCAATAACGGAGTCACAGGACAACCTGCCGTGATTGTGGGATCGGGAACAACACACTTCACTCCCTTCTCGGTTCTTCTCGGGTCGGGCAATCCCGACTCCTCAAACAATGGAGATGGAGGGGATGGGAATCTCTCGGTGATTCTCCCTGCGGTGTTGGTTCCTGTTGCATTTGTTGTGGTTGTTGTGGTGATTGTGAGTGCAGCGTTGGGATCTCTTATTTATGCATGGCACAAGCGACACCGAGCCAACACGCTCGGCACAGTCAACTTTTCCTCTGTTCCCGGTGAGGAAATGTGAAAAGATCCTTTGTATTTATATCTGTATACCTTTCGATTGTGTTCATAGTAATAGATTATCCTCGCCTTTCTTCTTTCTTCTTGTGTTCAAGTCGCTTTCTTCAACCGTTAGAGGATGTTTTTTCGGTGAATATTTTCCAAGGCAAAAGGAAGGACAAGGCATGTTGTTTGACAGAATACAGACGAAGAACAAACAAGGAGGAGATGGAGCAACAACAAACCGCAGAAGTATCCTACCGCTTTGACCTGGACGACCCAACCTGGGTTTCATATTTGTCGGACAACGGATATGTAGTGATCAAAGCGGTAGCGAACGAGGAACAAGTACAAACGGCGATCGATTTGTTTTGGAAACACTTCGAACAGGTGCAAGATGTGAAGCGCGACGACCTCGAATCCTGGAGGCACTGGCGTACCGACAAGCGAGGCATTGTCGTTGATGCTGAGGTCATTCAGTGCGCTGGCGCGTGGTATGTGCGAGGATTACCAAAGATAAAGGAAGCCTTCCAAAAGATTTGGAACGAGGAGGATCTAATCGTTTCGATGGATTCGCTGCTTTTGTGGAAGCCTTGGTGGCTCGACCCCGAAGGAAGATGGCTGCCCCTCACAGAAGGATTTCACGTCGATCAGAATCCATTCCAGAAGCCAGAAAAGCTATGCGTTCAAGGCATGGTGCCGCTCTACGACGTAACGGACGCCACAGGAGGTCTCGAAATAGTACCGCAAAGTAATCTACCCAAATCGCAAGCGGCCCTCAAATCGGCTTGCCCAAGATTCGACGGCATGGGCGATTTTTGCAGGATCATGAAGAACAATCCTGTGATAGTCTCCAACGGAAGGAAGCTGTTGTTGGCACAGGCTGGGGATCTCATCCTTTGGGACTCTCGAACCATCCACTCAGGATTCGTTGGGACAGGCAAAGGTGTAGAGGCACAAAATCCCCCTCGGCTAGCCCGCTTGACTCAGACAGTGTGCATGATACCTAGATCCCGAGCCACCCCTCGTATACTCGAACAGAGACGCGTTGGCTTCGAAAAGGGGCACGGCTTCACCCACTGGCCAAACGAGGCTGTTATCACAGCCGCCGCAGGCAGTGACTACAAGCCTGTTGAACTCACCTCAGAGCAGCTAGCACTGTTGTAAAGAAGAAGAATAAAACCCAAACCAGTTTAATTTCAACCTCTTCTCTCGTAGCTTCTTTTGCACAACTTTCCTCTCCCCTCTACACACAAGTTCATAAGTTTCCTCCTTGACTTCCCACCTTCTTGTAGTTGTTGTTTTACTCAATCCGAAAGGAAACAACTGACATGCAGAGCAGCAAGAGAAAGAGAACAGAACAAGAGCAAGAGATTCTCCAAGGAGTAACAGTGAAAACCAGACGACGTCTTCTCCAGGAGGATACGGCGGATGGGAGAACGATCAACGAAGTTTTACCGCCCGAATTGCTTTCAGTCATCTTTCAATTCGCCGGCGAACCAACACCACAATTGATATGGATGGTTGGAAGAAAGGTTTGTCAACTGTGGAAACAGATATTGCCATCTTCATCCATGTACAGGGAACAACTGCACTGGGACCTGGCATACGACAATAGTCTCCTTTTTCTAATAGCCAAGAATGGGTGGTTGTCCTTGCTAATTTGGGCATACTCGGAGTATCCAAAGAGAGCGCTGGCTATTAAAGCTGCCGCAGCAAAGTATGGCCACCTTAAGGTGTTAAAGAAGATCGGGGGGAGCCTGTTCTCAATGCAACTGAGTTACCTTTTCGGCAAGGCCGCCAAGGGAGGCCATTTAGAGTCGACGCAATGGTTGAGAAGTACCTTTGAAGGAACATTGATTTACATTGTGCCTTCACCCGTGCCGTTAGGAAAGGATATGTGCCGTTAGCTAAGTGGATAGCTAGTGATTGCAAGTTCACCTGCTATTACAACCAATATTATTTCATTCAGGCAGCCGAAAGAGGGCAGCTAGAAATGCTGAAGTGGTTGAAAGAAGTTGGGTTTGGCCAATTCGGCGAAGCAACGTGTTCTGCGGCCGCAAGGGGAGGGCACTTGGAGACACTGAAGTGGCTCAGAGATCAAGGATGTCCCTGGAACGAATTTGTATGCCTGTCTGCTGCAGGGCAAGGGCACTTAGAGGTGTTGAAGTGGGCAAGAGAGAATGGTTGTTTCTGGGACCTGCATTCGTGTGATAACCGAGTGATGCCAACTTCGATTGCCGAATCGGGCCACCTGAATATCTTGCAGTATGCAATCGAAAACGGAGGCAACTGGGATCCAATGACAAGCAAGGATGCAGCTCTTCGAGGAGATTTGGAGATGTTAAAGTGGGCCAAAGAATATGGATGCCCATTGGACCAAGAGTTATGCTTCTGGGCGGCCTCCCAAGGGAGACTTGAAGCGTTGAAGTGGGCAAGAGAGCAAGGGTGTCCGTGGAACGAAAAAGTTTGTCATATTGCTGCAAAGGGACGGCATTGGGAGGTTTTGAAATGGGCAAGAGAGAACGGATGTCCCTGGAATTCCCTTGTGTGTCTCTTCGCAGCAAAGGGTCGTAGCCTGCAAGTGTTGAAGTGGGCAAGAGAGCATGGCTGTCCCTGGAATTCCCTTGTGTGGCATGAGAAAGTATGCACTATGGCAGCACGGAAAGGACGCATGCGGACTGTCCAGTGGGCGAGAGCCAACGGTTGTCCTTGGAACAGCAAGGCCTGTCTAAAGGCTGCTGCAAAAAATGTGCATATGCAGCTTTTGGAATGGCTGCTAAAAAATGACCAATGGGATCAAGATACCTTGGAATCGTTGTTGCAGGAGATAGACTTGGAATTTTACGTCGTTAGGCAACGACTAAACCAGGAGATACTAGCAGTCAGAGAGGTTGAATCTGGGTCATTACGCATATAGATTTTAAACTTCTAAACTACAACAACGTCAATCTGGCTAATAAACGAGAGCCCCATTTCCGCGGACTAGTGCGCAATCAATTCAGCTTTTTTAGACATTAGACAGAAATCAAATCAGATTGCATCAGCTAATAGCAAGCGCGGCGGAGAAGCAAAAGGATCAACATGGACATGTTGCGGGTGGTGGTTGTTCTCTTCCTCTTCTCCTCCACCCCTCAACTTCTCCTCACCGAAGGCCGATCCTCTTCATGTCAACTCATTTGGGATCAATCCCGAGGAGCATTTAACCCTTCAACCTACAACTCCTCAACGGCATATTCGGTCTTCCGTCAGATGATGAGTACTTCCTTTTTGGATCGGGGTTTCAATCTCCACAGTTCCTCTTGATGTTGTGGATTATGATGGAGTGGGAATCCTTTGGATGGAAGGAAAACACTCCAACGACAGCGACCTCCTTTGGAACTCTGAAGCGCAGACTGTTTTCGACTTTGTTCAGGTTTGTTATGATTCCTACCCTGCCCCTCACAAAGTGTGTGCCCCGCAACCGCTAAAATCTCAACTCATTAAAGAGCGGTGGGAGTCTCCTACTTCAGCTCGGTAAGATACTTGAACAAGAACCCGCATGCCTAAAACTCAGAGATCTCCGGTGTTATCTAATATCTTTAAAATGTAGATAGCCCCAATGACGCAGCCTCCTCTTACGCGTTTTCCCTCTTAACACTGTTTGATATCGGGCTGGCTCCTTCTGCCCTTGATAACCCTCCAATCATTGAGGTATTCGATCCCGAGACTCGCGGACCGAGCCCAATCAGCACAAACGTTTCCTTCCTCGCCTCCAACGGACAAGGCGCAAGCATGTTCGCATCTCTCACCAAGGACATTGTTTCAGCCCTTCGCGCAAACTCAACAACAGGTCCAGATCTTGCATTTCTTGCACAATATTATCCTCGAGGAAGGGTTGTGATTTTATGGGACACGTAAGTAACGACAAAAGGTGATTTTCTTTTCTTTAATTTCTTTTCTTTAATTTTCTCCTTTTCGAAAATAGGGATGTGTTGGATGATCCATTCATTGGAAGTGCAAACAACACCATCTTCGCTCAGAACATCCTTTCCTTCTTATCTCCCGATTGCGTCAGTTCAGGGTGTCAAGGTCGATGTGGTGTCAATTCAACTTGTTTCAAGGATTTTTGTTTTTGTGATGTTGGATGGACAGGTGATAACTGTACAACAGGTATGGATCATCTGTCTCCTTTTCGCTCACAATATACCAGCGCTATCAAAGTCGTGCCAGTACAAAGGGGGGTTGTATCTCACCTCCTCAGAACTGTTCCGATTGGAATCCAGTGCAGTATGTATCTCCCATGAGTTTATTTTTTCTATCGATCTCACTTCAATTTCTAAGATGCCTTAACGGAGCCTGTACATATGCCCCGGTCGCATGTCCGCTATCCAAAAAATGTCCTAAGGCGACACCCGATCTTTGCGTTGATGGCACTTGCGCCGCCCCTGGGTAAGTCCCCTAATTTATCAAGCTAAAATTTAAAATGCTCTTCTATATGCGGTTGTTTGGCTCTCGGTGCAGCATGTACCCAGATTGTTTGCAGCGATGGTTCATGTGTTCCAACGATTGGGGACTGTCCTATTGTTCCTTCCTGCACCCGAGACACATCCGGTTTGTTTTTGCCTTCTAAAGCATTCAGGTTTGTTGCCATAACAAAAGCCTTGTTGGAGTCTCCTTACATTCAATACCCAAAAAGGTGCCCGGGTGGCCAATGCGCTACGAACTCATCCGGGTGCCCCTCGATTACAGCATGCACAAATGCAGGAGATCAATTGTGTTTGGATGGAGTCTGTCGGCCAGAATGTCCTCGATATGATGGATGTCGATCGGAGGTCAATCCTTATCTTTGCAGCAATTACATCTGTGCTGCCAATCAATCAGCCTGTGCTCAATGCGGAGCGAATTCAACCGACTTTGCGCCATGTTGGGATGGCGCATGTGCGCGTGAGTAAGTAATTTATTTTTTTTAAGCAATTTTGCGGCTAAAGCCCTTTAGAACAAAAAATCAATATTACACCTGCACGCCATGCTCGGTAGCAGCATCTTTTAACGTTCCCATGGAAATGAAAGTCCGCATCCCTCAAAACCAGCACATTGTAAGTATCTTGTATCCACTCTCTTAAGACATTTAAACTCATTTTTTATGTTAAAGAACTTCCCTGTTGTTGAAAATGCAGATTATACCCAACCCGTCCTGCGCGTAAGCGTCCCAGCAGGGACATTCGCCCAGGACGTCAATCTAGTCATATCGCGGGTTCCTTTGGGGAACTTGCGCGATCAAATCAGCGAGTTCGCTACAAGCTGTCTAGCTTCGATAGTCAATCTCACCGTGTCACCTCCGCTCCCGCTGCAACTCCCCATCAATCTCGAATTTGTTGTCTCTCCTCCAGCATCAGAACTTGGCTTGGTAAGTAGGAAACGTTTTTTATGTAAGTTTTCTCATACCTCTTCTTGATCAAATAGAATCAATTCAATGTATCCCTCAATTACATCAACGAACAACTCAACGATTGGTCATCCATTACACCGTTGTGGACGGATATGTGTTCGTGCAGATAACAACCTCGTCTGTTTCCCCTAACGTAGGGACTCAAGCCAGTGGCCAGCCACCTGTGATTGTGGGATCCGGAACAACCCACTTCACTCCCTTCTCGGTTCTTCTCGGGTCGGGGAATCCCGATTCTTCAACTAGTGGAAATGGAGGGGATGGGAATCTCTCAGTGATTCTCCCTGCGGTGTTGGTTCCTGTTGCCTTCGTTGTGGTTGTTGTGGTGATTGTGGGTGCGGTGTTGGGATCTCTTGCCTTTGCATGGTTCAAGAGATATCAAGCCAACACTCTCGGCACAGTTAACTTTTCTACTGAAGACCTGTGAATGGGAATCTGAGTTTATTAAGCCCATATCGGGTGAACAACAAGGTCTATGTTAACAATCCGGCATACAGCGAAGAATGCTTGCTGGTGTTTCTCATGAGATTGCCTCCAAGTTACTCGCGTTACAGCCCATACCTTGATCCTCCGATTGATTCGCTCAATGTGCTGAAAGTGGTGCCTTGAGTGCCATTGATTGTAAATTTTCTCAGCCGGTGTCAAATTCGTATAACGGCCGATCTTCGGAATGATGAAGCAAGCTTCCCCGCGATACCCTTTATCCGCCCACACTCGCTCTTCAGGGAGAAGTTGTTGGATAAATCGGGCATGAGCGATAGTAATATCATGAATGGCTCCAGGAATAGCACCATAGACCCACACGATGCGGCCGGTATGAGGATGGACGGCAACCTCATATTTCAACACACGAGCCTTATGCTTCGCACTCCAGTAATCTTTTTCGTCCTGGGATGGTTTCCGAATGGGACAGGCTGTTACGTCGAGATTGCAGGTGCCATTAGTGGGTGAATCCAAATTCCGGCGGGACCAATCAAGCTGTGGTTATGTTAGTTGTGGTTAGCATGGATTCACAACGTACATTGAGAGCATAGTGGTTGATAGCCAGAATGATACCCCACACTTCTTTTTGTCACGTCTTGAACGAAACTCCCCACCATTCCTCCATCAGAGGTACCGTGGTGTAGTTACGAAGAAAAAATAAAGCCCATAAAAGATGAATGCGCTTCAAATCTAAGAGCTGCACTCCGGGGGAGATAAGATACCAGAGTAGTGGAATAGTGGCCACGTCAACTCCAAACAAGCTACGAATGCTACCCTCATGAGCAACATAAGGTGATAACAGAACCTTCCACAGATTAACGTCATCCATTTAGTCCACAACTTGTTAACAGGTCAGGTCTTTGCTTCTTTGTAGCCTTCAAGAAGTCGATTCTTTTTTGGTCTACAATGATTTCCTAACAACCCCGCAGCCTGAGAAGCAACTAATCAGATTCAATTAAGAAACTCCAAACCAGTTCAAAATCAGTTCTTTTGCGGGCTTAATGTCAGACAAGTCTGACTTCTTGGGCTCTTCTTCAGCGACTTAAAGTCCAAATAGTCCTTATTGCAAGGATGAATGTCGTCAAGAAGCCAAACTAGGCTACTTCTTTGTGAGCAACCCTAGCAATTAAAGTCAGAGGCTATAGTAGGCCATTCTGCGGGGAAAATAAGGTATTTATTGAGAGCCTTGTTCTGTAAGAACAGAATAATGCAGCGACAAAAGAGACAAAGAACACAATCAAAGGCTCGCTTTGACTGGACTGAAGGGAGAGAAGAATTGCTGGTTAGCTTGAGTGAGGCCAAGACCCCGATTAAGGAGATTGCCTCCATCATGCAACTTGAAGAGAAGCAGGTCAAGAACAAACTGGCGGCCATGCGTTGAAAGGAAAAGCTGGACAATGCCTTCTCTTCTATTAAAGGTATTCTTTTTTCTATTCCTCTCTCCACTCCGCTGAATCTGGGCAAGAGAGGAAACTAACTTTTTCATTTCAGCTCAAGCAAAGGAGGAGGACGAAGAAGGTGCTGAGGGGGTTGATGTCGAACAACCAGCCTTGACCTACGAACAGTCGGCCGTTTCTACTTCCCAGTCAGTAGAGGATCCTTTGGCTTCAGCACCAATTCCCTCCCGTTGTCGCCTGATACAGGGCCCAAAAGGGTACATCTTTTGGGTTGCCAAGATGTATATGTCTGTACTAAGTGTTGGCATCACAACCTCGTGCATTACTGTTCGTTATGTAACTACACCTAACGTCGGTGCCTCTTCTCCCTTCCCGGAAGATTCAGACGGCAATTATAGCATGGATTGGGCTTCCCAACAGCAACACCTGGCCAGCACCGAGGAGATCTACATAAACCTTGCCTACCCTGTCATTGCGGATAACCCTCACGTTAAGAAAGTAGATACAGCTGGCTATCAATTGTATTTCATTCCTTTCCGTCATGAAGATGTCACTTGGTTTTAAATAAACCCAATCACGCGAGATTCCCACAATTCCAATAGAAACTTCTTTGTATTTATTTTCTGCAAGCCTCCTATCCTTCTCTGTCAGGACTCCACTTGACACCGCCAAGTGTCATATATGCGAGAGGCATCTGAATAACATTAAGGACAAAAGAGTATGGGTGTACATTTAAAATATATTATTGGGTACTTTACCTCACTAACTAAATCACTAAGGATATATGTATCAGTCACTACAAGGTTACATGGGAGGAGGGGAATTTGCTCCCAAAGTACTGGATGGTTGCTTGTTGATGCTTGGACATCAACAACGCCACGTGAAGATCGCCGTCATTCCAGATGCGCACCTTGCCTATGACCTCGATGCCATTCTGAAAGAATCGCAAGTAGCTGTCATCGGTGTCTTTGTAGACGAAGCCTTCTGCCTTCTGCTCTTCCTTTGCCAGACAAATAAACATACCCAGCACATCGCCTTCCTTCCACGCCGGGATAGCTGGCTGTTCTCCTGCTGTGGAAGAGGACGCGTAGATCCCACCCGTCCCACGATTGAAAAACGTTCCACAAGAATACCATCCTGCGCCCTAGTAGAGATAGCATTAATTGATTCTTGTTTGAACATTTCAGGAATAATTACGTTGTTATCACTGTGCCATCCTGAGTAATTGACCACCTTTGTATTCGCCACACCAAAACCGTGTTCAGTGGTGGGAGATGCGAGAGAACTTAGAACGGGTAAGAATTATTGTGCGTTAACTAAAATACAAAAAATTAACAACGAATTTACGTACTTCAAAGTGATCTCAAAGTAATGCGTGCCAGGTGGAAGTTTCTTATTGCTAATAACTACTCTGTGCACGTTGTCGTTTGATAATGTTGCGGTTCGGTCCTTATTGCTCAAAATGACTTCTTCATTTTTTAACGTCGAACTCCAACAGAAACTGATGGAGAGGTTAGCGCGAAACGTGAAATTCATAAACGCCTATTACCTCGCGCAATTCTTGTAGGTATCCATCCAAGAATCGTCACCATCTCCCTTCTCCATTGCAACAAAGTCGCGCGAAATTAGGGACTGCCACAACACAATCGAGTTGCGAATGATGTGATTCCATTTGGTGCAGACCAAGCAGGACTTAAATACGTCCTTGCCAGGCAAGAAAGATAATATCTCTACAAACAGTTCGCTGGGCAACGGCTCCATTTCTTAACCAGTGCCCTCTTACCCTGCACCAATTCTTCTATCAAAAAAAAAAATTTGTTGTTTTCGTGGAAGGGATAATACATCCGCCTGCAACGAAAGGTAAGACGATGGACCAAAATAGCATCGCGATGAAATTTCTCGAGCCGCCAGTGGTTGCTTTATCTTTTGCGAAGTTCCTTTCTTCTCCTTCCCGAAAGCGCTACACTCTCCTGTCATTTTTCCACTAGAACGTTGCCATAAAGACACCACCTGCACCTACAACGGGACGCCAGCCATGAACTACCTCCTCTCATTCTTCAACCGATGCAACAAAAGAAAGCATGAGGCCTCTGAGGCTCAACAGGACGAGGCTACCGCCAGAAAGAAACTGAAACTCGAAGATGAATCATCTGCAAATGGGGGCTATCGTTTTCAATTCGAGCGTCTTCCCTTTGAGGAAGTAAAGGAGGGCCAGGGTTTACTCGTGCGCGGCATTAGAGATGGAGGGAGAAAAGCCATACGACTTGAAGCACTTGCCTTCCAAACACCTCGACAACAATACCAATCAGTAAGGTAAGTTGTTCAGGTTTTTGATTGATTTTACAAGTAAACTTAACCTAAGACTTTCAGATTGGATCTTGTTACCGAAACCACCGAAATGAATGTGGAAGTTGACAGGGAAGATTTGCTAACGCTGTTGGATTTGACCCGTGCCGCGCTCTCTGAAGACGTAATAGCCCAGCAAGTTGCACACAAGCGCCACCGCGTGCTCTTAAATTCGGTGGATGGCCTCTACAAGGCTACCAGAGCGGGAAACAGCGGATCGTGGGGCTTCACGCTCAAGACTGCTTCCAGCAACGCGAATCTCTTCGATTTCATCATCACGCATGTCGCTCCCTCCAAGTTTTCTTTACAAAGCCACGCGAAGAACCTCGATAAGCAGGACGTAAAGGCGTTGCTGAAATGCATCGAAGACCTTCTCGCAGAGATGAAGAAGAATTCCTTCCCTGTAGAGAAGGAAGTGGTGCCCCACAGACCCGCTGTAACTAAAGCTGAAAGGAAGAGGGAGCCTCCGAGAGCAACAACGCTTGTGCGAAAGAAAACGACCGTGGTAGCCAAGAACCCTTGGCGCGATGAGTTCGAATACAACGCCGATAGCACCTCCCAAGACGACGAAGACTACAGCCACGATGAAGACGACTGCGAGAATGATTATGACGACGGATCGGATGAAGACGACGATGACGAGGGTGAGGGATCGGACGAAGACGATGACGACGATGATAATGATGAAGAATCGCATGAAGATGACGCTGAAGACGATTATGCAGAAAGTGAGGCTGAATCAGATGACGATGAAGAAGACTCCAGCTCTAATGAGGACGATGACGTCAAAGGCGGGAAAAGCCCACTGAAGAAGAAAGTGCGAACCCAAGAACAACAGGAAGATACGGCCAAGGAGAGGGAGGACAACAGTCCTATTACTATTTCCATTGGCAAGATGGAACAGCCCGAGAAGCGTGTGATCGATTTGGATACCTGGGAACCCGAACAGGCCAACAAGGCAGCGTCCCCTGCCGCCCAAGCCACCGACACTACTCCTGCAATCAATGCTGAAACTGCCTAACCATCACCTAGCACTACTGGCTGGTACTCGTACATGTACATAGTTTTGATATGCGAAGAGAACTGGAGATGTTATGCCGGATGAATAAAGCCACACTTGAGCACTGCTCCAGCATTTTCCTACAACAAGAACATTGCCAGTATGTGATACAAGCTTCAAGTCCTCCCCTTTCGCTATTCTATCTCAACGACGTTTGGTACTCCTTGGCTTAGTGTTTTTTTATGGTAATTTATTATGTTTACGGTGATGTTTTTGTGTATGTACATACAGGAACAAGAGGTGGTGCGAAGAGGAAAGAGGCAATAATAAAATAAAGTTTGGTGCGGCCTAGAAACAGACCGCCGCGAGAGTTACACAGCAGGTAGCAGCGAAGTCCGCATTAGATTACGGAAACGGTGCCATTGCTGTTCGGTGCCGTGAACACGTTCATATTGAGAACCTGACACGAGACCTCCACGATGGCAGGACTTGCGGGATCGTGATTCTGCAAGTGCTGGGAGAGCGGACCCTCACCCGTCGCGGTTCCGTTGAAGGCCTCCAAAGGGACCAACAACGACACCGTTCTGGGCAGTTGGGACTGCGTCTCATCCTGCACCATGACCTCCCTGGCATCCGAACAGAAGAAGTAGGAGGTGTGATTGGAACGTTCCCTAATAAGATGAGAGGTGAGCGAGTTTTTAGAGGAGGAGAGACAGAGAGAGAGGAATACAAACCTTGCGGGTACAAGGGTACCTTCCTCCTCCGAGACATCCATAACTACAGGGGTCTTGGTCCAATTGCCAGACTTCTTTTGCTTCTTGATGCAAGGAGTTTCACGAGGAGCAGGCCGGTCTTCTTGAAGCCGCTCTTTCTTTATCATCGTCTCGAGCGGGACTTGCAAGGTGGCCTTGCTGGGAGAAGGCGCCATCTGCTGCTCAACTTGAGCGGGTGGCTGAACCTTTTCCTCCTTGATAGTGATCGATCTTCTGCCGCGACTCCTTTCCGGAAATATCTAATGTAAAATTTGTTGATTAGTTTATGTAATCTCACGGCATGCACAAGAGGGGGTAGTTAACGTACTTCCAGAAGGTCACGTCTTTCATCATACTCGGCGTCCTTGAGAGACTTCAACATCCTACTAGTGTACTTCTTGTCGTAATGGCTTGTCGGAAGAACCTCAGGGATAGGTTCGCGGGGGGTATTTGGATCAAATGGAAGGCTGGGACCGGTGGGTCCGTTTTTGGCGTTGAAGAAGAGACCGAAGGAGAACAATACAATCAACAGGCAAACACCCGCTGCTTTAACTCCCCTGTGAAGGAAAAAATGTGAATTGATGATCGATAATTGTAAAAGTTAATCGCGTTACCTAATCGGAGCCGACCCCAACGTTGACGTTTTGCTCAATACCTCACTAGGAACTCCTGGTGTCTTTTTCAAGACGTTCAAGAGGTACGCGATATCATCTTTCAAGACCTTATTTTCCTGTGCCACTTGCTCACCCTGTGCGGCGAGAACAGCCACCTTTTGTTCAA
>Ga0209935_1003805_pt1 | contig 14912 bp, 15 predicted proteins | sample ThiBio_1000_plan_2_FD_183958 | JGI IMG/M metagenome (GOLD analysis project Ga0209935, IMG submission 183958) | Wastewater bioreactor microbial communities from Cape Town, South Africa - Thiocy_cont_1000_plan (SPAdes) | ecosystem: Engineered > Bioreactor > Thiocyanate-remediating >... | reverse complement strand
TCCATCCATCCATCCATCCATCCATCCATCCATCCATCCATCCATCCATCCATCCATCCATCCATCCATCCATCCATCCATCCATCCATCCATCCATCCATCCATCCATCCATCCATCCATCCATCCCTCCATCCCTCCATCCGTCCATCCAATTGCATCTCTTGATTCTTGATGAGGTAAGGATTGAATGACTGACGAGCAACGACAATCGATGTGCCGGACTCGAACGACAGAATCAAGGCCAAACTCCTGAACAAGTTGCAGGCTCCCCGGATATTGCACGATTGATTCATGATCGAGGTGCGTGACCGAATGAGAGACTCCACTCGAATTCATTGATTCCTCTTGTTGATTTGCATTGGATTGGATTGCATTGCATTGCATTGGATTGGATTGGATTGGATTGTATTGGATTGGATTGGAACCAACATTCGATCATCCATCCATCCCACACCCTCTCACAGGATTCGAGTGGTCACCATCGAATCATCGATTGATTGCTCACAGCTATCACAAGTTCACGAGGAACGTGATCGAGTTGATGATGATTCGAGACATGCCGCAGCCAGCAGCAGGAATGCCATCATGGCTTCCGAACGAGCTGATGTTCGAGATCTTTCGAGCTCTCTTTGATCTTTACCTTCTCGATCACCAATAGACTCTCTCTCTCTCTCTCTCTCTCTCTCTCTCTCACACACACACACACACACAAAAGCATTGAATCATGATCATCAAGAGTAAGAACGATAACAATACAAACATCTCGATTTGATGATGAGGATGGGATCGTATGCCATCAACATTCCACTTCGGCTGGTGGCTGCATTGATTTGCTCGCTCGCCTGCTCTCACTCCCCAACCAAGCACGAATGGGAGCAAGGAGCACTCGAGAGCTGCCTCGCGCACCACCGCCAGCACCACCTGGCACGTCACATCTACAAGCTGGCGTGCAGCATTGTCGCAACAACAACTTTCGAGCAGCAGCCGTCGAGTTCACGATTGCCACTCGACTCAATCCTGCGAGTGCAATGGGCTGGAATCATCGAGGTTTGAGCCATCGTCACTCATCATTGTACACACCGTGTCGTACAGGCCATGATTTGAGGTGTTGGAGCAGGCTATGCACTCAACTATCTCGGACGATATCACGAAGCCATCGTATCGTTGAACGTGGCAATCTCACTCGATCCGTTGATGTCGAGTATGTGTTTGTGGGCAATGACTCAACGTGCTTGCGCATCTGATTGCGGCACTCATCAATCGAGCTCCAGGTCCGTATGCGAACCGAGCCTATGCATACGCGAGTATGGGTCAATACGACAGAGCTGCCATCGACTACGACTTGGCCATTCAATGCAGCCCGACCATTACCAATCCGCTGCTTAGTCGAGGCAATTGTTACATTCGACTCGGCAAGATCGAGGAGGTCTCCTACTACATCACTCCTCACATATTCGAGCGATTGAGGGGCTGACCCACGCGAATTGGGCGCGATTGGTGTACTACAGGCACTCATCGATTACACTCGAGTACTAGAGCTTGATAGCAACAACACCAAGGCGCTCGATGGCCGAGGCAGCGCCTACAACTACTTGTCGCAGTTCGAGAAGGCGATCCAAGACTTTGATCGAGTGCTCGAGCTTGAACCGAGTGCCATCTCGTACTGGCATCGGGGAATCACTCTCATGTACGAGATCATCGAATGCACCACACGAATGGAGCAATGTCACTTGGCGACTCGTGAGATTGATCGTGATATTGCTCAATCAATCGCTCGCTCGATCGTTCTAGGAGCCTCGGACAGTACCAAAAGAGCCTCGAAGACTTTGATCGAGCCTTGTCGATCGATCCTTTGGCGGGATTCGCGTTCTCGTATCGCGGACTCGCCAAGAAGTCGCTCGGTCGCGAAGACGAGGCTCGCGCGGACTTGTTGCAGGCCGTCGAGATTCTGAGTCACTTGATCGAACAGGAGCCGAATGCTGAACGGAACTACCATCACCGTGGCCGAGCTTATCGAGCCCTGGGCCGATGGGAGGAGGCGATAGCGGACCATTCGAAGGCGTTGTCGATCGATGGCCGTTGTGCTCGAGCGTTCGCAGAGCGAGGATACGCTCGCTTATGCGCGGGCCAACACGACCTTGCGGAGGAGGACTTTGCACAAGCGATATCGATCGTTCCAGCACGTACGTTGTTGTCGAATCAGGTGGCTCACGAGGAAGCTTGCATTGCCAGTGTCACGCTCTCGCTGATGAGTCAAGCATGCTCGTGACTGACGCACTGCCGATACGCTGACACAGTTCGATCGGAGATATTTCGCAATGGAACGGAGATTGAAGAGTCAGCTCGTAGAGCTGCCAAGGCCCAACAGCAAGCGCAGAAGATCCTCGAATCGTAACCGATGGAGCTGCAGCAGGAGAGGTATAGATGCACTGGCCTCTCCTTGGAAGCGTGGGTTCGCGATGCGATTGTATCGTGTATTGTATTGTATTGTATTGTATTCTGGTGAGATTGGATGGATAGATAATACAGTCTCGTGAGTATGTTATGTATCTCTCTGTCATCTAGTGGACAGGAAGGCCGGGTCAGGAGCAAGTGGCGGCACATCGATAGGTGGAGGATTCCACGAGATAGCTGAGCCAGACTGGCGGAGAGGGAGTTGCTCGAGGGAGAGCGCGGTTGGATGGTCTTTGTGTGTTGGCCTTGTGGTTGGTAGTACTGCTGTAACAACGACAACGACAACGACAACGACCCAACCAACGACTACTTTAGAGTTGGCTTGGATCGTTGCAGTAGTAGCATCGGTGGTAGCGTGTGATCGTGAGGTAGATACGTGATAGACAACGAGAGCGAGAGAGAGTTGCTTGAGATATTGTAGATATTTTGCGCGATTGGATAGGCATCAAGCAACATCATGGTATCACCACGAGATCTCGATACTGATGACGAAGATACGAGCAATGACACATCATCGACGACACTACGTCACAAGCTACATCTGACATACGAGACACACCGACGAGAGTTCTTTCAACTCTATATGCTGTCGTTGTTCGCGTTGGGTCTCTGTGGGTTCGTGTTCGGTCGACGTCTCGATATCGCGTTGCCCGAGTTGCGAGACGATGAACGCGTGAGCGTCGGCGAGACGCAGGTGAGCATCCTGGTGGTGGTCGGTGGTCTGGCGTTCGGAGTCGGCAAGGTGGTCAATGGCATCATGGCCGACAAGCTTGGAGGCAAGGTGGTGTTCGTGAGCTGCCTGCTGCTGTCGTCCATGTTCAACGTCGGCATCTCGCTATCGACCTCGTTCTACGTTCTGTGCCTGTGTTGGACCGGCAACATGGCGTGTTCGGCCGGAGCATGGGCATCACTCACGGTCATGATCAGTCGATGGTTCGAGAACGAACGAATCGGTCGAGCGTTCGGTATCCTCGGTGCTGCACACAACGTCGGCGGCTTGGTGTCGGGCGGCTTCTTTGCGCTGCTGATCGAGAGCGACATCATCAGCTGGCGCGGCGTGTTCTCGATCGCCGCCATCGTCATGTTCTTGATCGCCATCGCCATGTTGTTGTTGGTGTACGACGAACCGCACACGATCGAGCTGCAGCCTCCGTGGACCTCGGTCACGCGAATCAACTCGTTCTACACCAAGCAGCAAGAGCAACGATTCGAGAGCGGCGAGCGGTCGTCGCTGCCGGCGACCTCGTCGTATCCGGTGCCAGCGGCGGGGCAGCGAGCAGCGTCGTTGCATCAATACGCACCCGACACATCGCCGTTCGAGCGCTACCAACATCTCCAACATCACCAACAACAACAGCAGCAGGCTCCATCAACTGGCGGCATCGGCGGCCCTGACGACGATGAGGAACGCAACGTCATGTCCGAGAGCGATCCCTATCGAAGGAACAACGACTTTGATAGCTACTCGTTTACAACCGGCGAGACCGACGACGACCACAGCAATGCCAGCAGTCGCGACAATTCGAACCGCAGCGGTGGATCACGTACACAGCGACGTGCGAATGCACAACAGAATCAAGGTCACCGCCATTATCAACAACAGCAGCAACAGCAACAGCAACAGCAACAGCAACAGCAACAACGAGCTTCCTTGCATGGTTCGAGCTACTACGCCGACTCGACCGATAGTGCACGTTCATTCGGTGGCACAGCGGCTCTGACCGAGGACGATCTCGCGACCGTGGTCGAGAGCCTCGACAAGGTCGAGTGCAGTATCCACTTTGCGCACAGCGTTCGGTTCTGGTGCATGCTAGTGGCCTTGTCGTCGCTGACGCTCGGCTCCGAGTTCACGCTCATCACGCCACAGTATCTGATCGATTCGTTCGGCGCGTCGCGAACCGCCGTGCTCGTGACGGTGTTTGCGACGTACGTGGCGTCGGCAGGCATGCTGGTGTTCGGCGGCTATGCGATCGACAAGCTCGAGTGGATCGAGTCGTCGGTGATCGTCGTGAGCTCGGTGATCGGAGCGAGCGTGGCGCTCGTGCTCTTGACCGTGTACACGGGGCTCGCGGGCACCAACATTTACGCCGCCGGATCGTTGACGGCGGTCGCCACGGTGCTGCAGGCCGTGCCGTACTGGATTCCGTCGTCGGTGTTTGCAATCAAATACGGCGGCGAGAGCCATTGCGGCACGCTGGCGGGCGTGTTCGATGGCGTCGGCGTCAGCCTGTCGGTGGTGCTCGAGTTGGTGGTGCACTTGACGCTCACCAAGTCGCAATGGATCGCAGTGCTTGGAATCATGGCACTGCTGTCATTCCTGGCTGCCGTGGCGCTCGGAACCTTCCAGTGGTTGGAGAAACCCTTGATTCAACCGCAGCAACCACTACCGGTCGAGATTCGCATCACGCACGATGACGAAGAGACCGTCTTGCTGCCATCGAACAGCGCATCCAACCTAACAACTGCCTCGATGCGCTGATCCAGATATCTTTCTGATCTATCTCATCTCAATCACTCACCAACCAGTCCAGTCTGGTCATTTCTCTTTTTTCGTGTTGCTATCCATCTATCCCTCGAGCTGAGCAGCTCACACACGTCATTCATTGTACAGTTTCGCGCTCTTTGATCGAGTAGAATACACAAACGCACACGTATTGTCGTGTATTTTAGCACCAAGCCAAACTGGAACAAACTGTGTGATGTGGCCCTCACTACTACCAAGCAACGAAGAAGAAGACGAAGACGAAGAATGGGTTGGGTGATTGAACTGGCCCACCGAGGGGCGCGATAGATAGTTTACTGCGCGCATTAAATGATGAAAGGAAAGGAAATGAATGAAATAACAGCAACAGAATAATAACGCTGATGAGCAAGCTCTTCTTAAAAGCAACAAGAACAATAAAAGTACAGGCACGTGTTTGATAGAAGCGAAGCGAAATGAAACGAACGAACGAACGAACCAACTGAGACAAGGATCGATCAATACGAAAATGGGCCATACAGCCGAACAAGATCACCGACATTACGGCACGAGCAGAGATGCTGAAAAATGATGGCAAACACCACGACTTGGAGCGGCAGCAGCACGTGAAGGCGCCGCAGAGATGGCATGCAGCACGCTCTCAGAAGGAGGTGGAGTACCGCAGCGAGCAGCGCAACAACGATCGCGACGGCGCCAAGCGATAGCACCAGGAGATCGAGCGAGTGCTGGTGCACCCAGCTGCGTTTCATCGAGCGATAGTCGACGAGATGCTGCGAGCCGTTGGTGGCGAGGTGCTCGTCAAGCAGCGTGGCGAGCGAGCCGAGAGCATCGGTGCGCTGGAGCAGCGTAGCAACGCGCGCAAGGTCGGGCGCTTCGGTGAGCCGCAACGTGGCGTGAAAGGCGCGAACGACGTCGTCAGCGGTCAGCGTGAACTTGTTGAGCGCCACGGCGATGCCGGCTTGGACGGCGAGCATGGCGTTGTTCTCCTGATCGGCTGCGAGAGGAAGGATCAAGGCCGGCTTGCCGGCGTACGCCGTCTCGACGAAGGTGTTGAAGCCGCCATGGTGCAAGACAACCCTCAATTTTGGGTGATGCAAAACTGCACGCTGCGGGATCCAGTCCGATAGTAGGAACCTACATCGCACCAACGCACGCACGCACGGTGACAGCGACACACAAGTAAGTCGATGAAATCGATGTGAGTTAGAGAGCGGGACGGGACGAATACGCTTTTCATACGCGCACACACACACACACACACACACACACACACACACACACACACACACACACACACACACACACACACACACACACACACACACAAGTTCCTTTTGGTAGGACTTACGAAAACCAAAGTGAGAGTTTAGCTAAACGTATGTGTGCGTGTGAGCCGATGGAACGCAAAAATGCAAATGATGAATAATGCCGTAAAACACAATAAATCAATCACAAAGAAATCATCTCCAAGCCGATCTAGCCATTCATGATCAGAGATCGATCGCGACACCAATACGTAACACCAACACAACCGAGAGCGTCGAATGCGATCGTAACAATACGGCCGCATAGGCGGCGAGGCGCAGAGAGAGAGAGAGAGCGAGCGGGTGATCGAAAGAGATCAAGTGCGTTCTTGCGTACCGATCGGAAGAATTAGATCGAGTGATCTTATGGGTTAGGCGTTGGGCATGTCCCTGATGCGAGGGAGTCTTCCAAATCACGACCCAGCCACTTGGAAGGCGCGACAGGCCCTCGAGCACCTCGTCCTCGAGCTGCGACGGGAAGCCGAACAGCGTGCCGACTGTTACGAGGACGACGCCCTCGGTGGCGCGCTCGATGTGGCGCGCCAGCTGGTCGGGTATCGCGGTCGGTGGCCCGGCGAGTAGCGGGCCGATGACGAACCAATTCGACGGCACGAGTCGTGGTGGTATCAGCCCGAACGACAGGGGCAGGCAAGCGACACCGATCGGCAAATCGTACCACGACGGCAGACCGCGCTGGCGTAGAAACTGCTCGATCGGATACACAAAGTGCGAGTGGAAGACGGCCGAGATGCGGAACGATGTCACGGCGTTGCTGAAGCGCGCGAGCAGCGAGTGGTCCATGAGGTCGAGAAGATGCGGCACGCCCATTTGTGGCAGAGATGCCAGCGAGTTGTCAAGATCGCCAAGCGACTCAGCGATCCTTGCACGAACACGAGATCAGACGAACCAGAGATTAGATGAGATCAAGTCGTTGGCACGAATATGCGCGACAAAGAGAGAGAGAGAGAGTACGAGCGCTTAAATGCGCATATTCAAGCCACGACGAGCAGCGGCAGCAGCAACACGACGGCGCTGCAGTAGTACCATGGTTGGGTGAGGCCGATGGTAGACACGTGGATCGGAGGGAGGGCGATGTTGAGCAAGGGCACGAGCGCTCGCGAACACCATCCATATGTCGCATCCTCCAAGAGTACATCAAAGTGCTCGCCTCTCAACTGCGTGTGTGCGATCGTACACAGGTACGATATCATTCCAACGATGCCATCAATGACACCACACAAGAGATCGAGAGAGAGAGAGAGAGAGAGAGAGAGAGAGAGAGAGAGATTCAACAAGTATGCCGTTAGTGCATGGTTTGGGCAGCCACTCACGCCTTCAACCGAATTGTATGCAGCATAGCAGGAGAACGATGATAACGATGACGACGACGATGAAGAATAAGAAGACGATGACTGATCGTGCCGTGTGTTGAGTGAGTGAGTGAGATCGCATATCCGTTTGAAATCCAAGTGATCGATGTGTGGGTGTGTGTGGGTGTGCGTGGCTCGTATGTTCGTAGTGCATCGATCTGATCGACCATCGATCTTGTGCTGCCATCGCGCGCGCTCTCTCTCGCTCTCTCTCGCTCTCGTTCTCTCTCGCATACTCACTAACCCACTCACGGTCTTGCGCCACTTGCGGAAAAAGTCGCAAGGCATTTAGCCGAGCCTGTGCCTGCAGACAAACAGAGACGCTCACACGCATACACGCGCGCTCGCTCACTCGTGCACCAACAGCAGCAACGGCAGCAGCAGCAACAGCAGCAACGGCAGTTGTACCTCCTTCTCGGCAAAATGCAATAGATCCAAGCAAGCATCGACGGCGCGCCCCGAGAAGCCAACAATGCCATCGACTGTCGTAGCGGCGTTGCCGACAGAGAATACGTCGATACAGTGTTGCTCCGAGAGTCCCGTGTGGAGCTAGAAGCCCAAACAGATACAGCCGATCAATAATGTGACGAACGCGGCGGCGGCGGCGGTGGCTGCCACTGCGCTCGGTACAGCGGCGCGACGCAAATCACCGAGCCCTCCCAGAGCGACGACCACCACCATGACGATTACGACGACGATCACGCGGCACTTACGATGCGAACGTCAAGACCCGTGTAGTTGTTGCGCAGGAGATCGTGGTCGCCCGTGAGGTACACGACATGGTAGCCGCGCTCGGCCCAGTCGCGCGCGATCTTGCTGATCGCGAGAGCGTGCGAGGTGCCGCAGGCCCAGTGTGTAGCAAGGATCTTGGCTGCGCGCGGAGGAGTCGCTGTGGCGAGAGCAACCTGCAGCTGCAGCAGCAGCAGCAGTAGCGCAAGAAGCGCGAGTTGGGGCAGCTGCCCCGAGAGCGACGCACGCATGAGGCATCGGGCATCGAGCCGCTTGAGGACGGTGCTGCGCGCTGGCATCGGGCGAGCGAGCGAGCGAGAGAGCGGGAGAGAGCAAAGGACAAAGAGAGAGAGAGAGCCGCGCAACGAAACGGGACTCTGGCGGCCTTAGGACTAAACAAAGTACGACGCGCTCTCTGTCTCTCGCTCTGGCCCGCGTTACTACTGCTGTTGCTCTCCTCTTGGTAATTCCGGTGCATCGCTAGCGCGAGAGCCACACACCTTGGGCGTGTACCTCAACCGCGGCTGCATTGGCTCTGGTGCCTGATACGAGCAGTTGCCATCTCAAACCGTGTGTTGTGTTGGTGTTGATGTGGGTTGTTTTGAGCTTGCTTGCCCGATGCGGGAGCGCTGAGGCAGAGCGCTGAGAGGGCAGCTCGAAGCAGAGCGCGGTGCCACTGCAGCCGTTGTTGACTGCCACGCGGGATCGTCACCTCGTTCTGCTGCCGTAACCTACGACGTTCGAGGCAGACGTGAATAGCCGGCGAGACGAGCGATCGCCGCCGAGAACCGCCAACTGATGTGTACCACTCAGCACGGAGAAATAGCCGATCCGTTTGGGGCAGTGGTGTGTAACTTTTGAGCGGCTCTCACCAGCGCGGATTCGTCCTCATCATCATCGTCGTCATCAACACATCAACGCAAGCTCGGCGGAGAATTTACACCAAGCTCGGTAGCGGCCATCGTCCTGCTTCAACGGCAAAGATCAAAGAGAGCTCGAAAGATCTCGAACATCAGCTCGTTCGGAAGCCATGATGGCATTCCTGCTGCTGGCTGCCGCATGTCTCGAATCATCATCAACTCGATCACGTTCCTCGTGAACTTGTGATAGCTGCGAGCAATCAATCGATGGTTCGATGGTGACCATTCGAATCCTGTGTACGGGATGGATGGTCGAATGAACCCGCCAATTGCTTCCACGAAGTGGCACGTCTCATTCGTCTCATTCGTCTCTCTCTCTCTCTCTCTCGCTCGCTCGCTCTCTCGCTCTGATGGCCACCAAACGCTCGGTCGAACTCACACACCGCCTACCTAGCAAGCGACCTCGTGTTGCGCCAACAACACCCACGGTACTGTTCGTCGACGATGGTGAGGACGAGAACGACGAACAGCAGCAGCAACAGCATGCTTTGTTGGTGCGCCAGCTTGTGATGGCAACAAGCACCAACAACAGCAGCAGTAGCAGCGACAACAGCATCGAGGGCGCGAGCTCGTTGCGTTATCAGCCCTCACCCCGTGTACCTGCGAACACCAACAACCATGCACGAGGCACCGATCGCTCCTCCAGCTTGCGCGATCGAGTGTTGTTGGCGCTCTCCGACGCGATCACGAGCATTGCTACGACTGCCACTGCTGCTATCATCGGCCGTACGACCACAACGCCACAACTTCTTCGTTCGAGCGCATTGAGCTTTCGACTTGGTATCGATGAGGATGAAACACAACAACAGCAGCAGCATCAACATCACGATCGACGTGCATGTGTCGAGGCATCGATACCGTCGAAGCGCTTGTTCCATCGATCCGCATTCGACTCATCTGTTCAACACACAATGATGCTGGATGTGCATGGCTTCTCGAACGCGCCAGCAGTGGCAGCGTTCCTGCTTGCAAGTCGAGTGCGAGAGCTCGGTACTTGGCGTGCAATCACAGATACATCACTGGGGATCGCGCGTTCCAAGATCGAAGCAATGACGCGTGCTCGCGAGGTCATCGAGCCCTTCATCTCGACGCGTGATGCTGCTCCGGCCATCCATCAGGCTCATGCTGCTCGGTTGTTGTTCGACGATGCAGCACATCGACAACGAGACCTCTTCATGGACGCCATCGATCCACGAGTCATCTGGCATCTGCATCTCGAACGCATCGTACCTCTCGCGCTGTCGCTGCGCGCCATGTGCGACCGACAGGTCGAGCTGTTCGCCACTCACACGCTCATGACGCTGGAGCCTTCCGTGGCGCAACCGCCTGACTTTCTCATCGGCCTGGTGGAGCACCTTGCATCGCTGAGTACCATACGGACTTCATCATCCTCCTCCTCTTCTTCGAGCGCAGGCTTCATCGTGGACACTCTGCCGCACGAGGCAGCAACGAGGCTTGCCACACGTGCTGGCTTCATACTCGACACTCTCTTGACATTACCCTCCTCAACATCGTATGTATCAGCTCGCACCGATCGAATCAACCAACCAACCAACCAATCAATCAGCTGACATGCTGGCGGCAACGATGTGACCCTCAGAGACAGCTTCGCAAGTGCCGCCATTTCACGATGCAGCTGTGTGATGCGGTGTCTGTACACGCATAGCCGCGGTCCCGAGCTCTTGACTCAAGCACTCCAGCGCTTGATTCAAGCTCCAGATCCACGAAAGTCGCACGACGATCGCAGCGACGGTATCGTGACAGTCACACATTGTGATTCGGCTTGTCGTCGTGTGCCTTCGTTCATTCTCATTCGTTCATTCATTCACTCATTCGTTACAGTGCGTATGATTCAAACCATCACGGATGCCACATGGCAAGGCGACACGCCCAAGTTCGAGCCCCTATTCGTGCCGCTGGTTGCAGTGCTCGGAGTCGACCGCATACTCGAACGCTCACAGCAGCTCCTGGCGCAACAGCGCGTACGTTTGGTTGGCAGGCCTCCTAAGCCGGCTGGCAAGCGAGTCGCGAGACTCATTTCAGCGCAATCGCAGATCAACTGGAGCACTTTTGCCTTGTTGTTGGTCCATCTTCTGCGGAATGCCCCTGGCTCAATCGAGCGTATCTCGCAATGGAAGTCGCAGTTGTTCGCCGCGAGCATCGAGACCAAGGATTCCATCTTCTTTGTTGGTACGAGAGGAAGTACTTGATTGCGCATATGTTAGTGTGGCCTCTGCTGTTCTTACACGACGCGTGTGCATCGAATGCCAGCTGCACTGCTGATGGCCCGCATTCTGTTGAGGTCGGCATGCAACGATGCCCTCGCAACGTACTCGACGTGGGTCGCGGATTTCGTGGTATCGGTACTGGCCTCGAACGAGAAGACCGTATCGTTCGTGATCAAGCAGTTTGAGGACTTGATTCCATTCGAGCCGCTGTACTTTCTTCGCGTACGTCGGCCAGCCACGTGCGAGTGCCATGTGCGCCTCGTTGCTAAGCGTACGCTCTCGCTGTGCAGATTCAATGTGGAACCATTGGACGAATCAAGGCCGCCTACGAGAACCTCACTGCTCGCTATGCGCTACTGGCCAACGAACGGCTTGCTGATATGGGCGAGATACCGATCGATGGGCAGTGGCGTCGAGTGCCATTCTTTACGGCCATTCAGATTGAGAAGAAGGTCGCCAACATCGTGGCAAGTGTCGGGTGCGTATACTCGGAGCGATTGCTTGATTGCACTCGATCAAGCGTGTGCGTGTGTATTCGTGTTCTGACTGACTCTCTTCGGTGCAGGAAGGAAGTACCGCCGATTCTGCGGTTCGCGTACGTGCTCCAGAAGGAGTGGTTCAATGGTGTCTTCTTGGACCATCTCCTTCGTCCGGCACCTCTGCTCGGCCTCACGTCAGACGAACAAACCACGCGACACAAGACCTTGATCGACATTCTCTCGGCTCAACAGTTGATCAGCCGCGACAAGCTGGAGCTCTACGAAAAGCGTGTAGCCGAGTACAACAGCAGCAACAGCAGCAGCAGCACACCGTGCGCGGGCACGATCGCCGAACAGTGCAGCTCGTGGTTCTCGGTCGTTGATGCGTGGCTCGAGACCACGGCCGCCGACGTGAACGAATACTTGCGCCTCCATTCACGCACCGATCGCGAGCACGAGCCGTCGGGCTTCGTCGTCAAGCGACCTGCGACGGCCTTGTGCAAAGGCATCCAAACGCTCGTCCGATCGTTGGCCGCTCGACCCGAGCGTGACGCCGCCCTCAGTGCAGCGATCGAGGGACTTCTCGACCGCTCGGCGCATCTGTTCACGCAGTTTTGCTCGGAGTTCGACCCGTGCCCAGTTCTACCCGTCAAGGCTGGCTGGCTGGAAGATGCACTCGATCAAGTGATGCTCTACTCGGAGCTGCCGGAGCTGCAGCTCGTTGTGCTGAGGAGCGTGCTTGCACGCCTCTCGCCTGCTCTGCGAGACCAACCCGGCACGCAGTCGTCATGGATCTTTGCGCCGTTGTTCTATGGCTACTTGCTGGTTGCCGTGCCGGCACGCCTAGTGGCCGAGAGTGCCTCGAACGCCGACGCTTGGCACATGATCAACCACTGCCTCTTGCACCTGATCGACCTCAGCGAACCTCAAAAGTTCGAGAGCTTCGTCTCGCTCGCCATGGCCGCTCTTCAGCGACTCGCTCTCGACGAACGTACCGTGATGGTGCTCAACATTGATCGCCATGCACTGCCGATTGTGCGGTTTGACCTTCCACTCGCTGCTGCAGGCTCTTCACCCACCGCCAACATTCCTGCCACTACCGGAGACACGACCCTATCGTCTCATGGCGATGACAATCACGTTGGATCCAACGTGTGCTACCTCCCTGAGGCACTCATGTCGTTGCTCATGTGGGTGCGTGGCTACCTCAAGCTGTTGTGCTTCGACTGCTCGCCTGCGCCGGCGCTCCTGCGACACCAGACGCTGCTCGAGCACACGGTCACGAGCGCACGCAACACCTCGCTGCCGGCGGCCATACGCGGCTGCCGGCCATTTTCGCTCGAGGTCTTGATTGCTCGAGAGCTGTGTTTTCGATCACACCGAGTTGCCGTGACCGACGGAGCCGAGAAGAGCACCGAGTGGACCGTGGCATTCGAGACTCGAGTGAGTTGTGTGCGCATGTGGCTGCTCGAGTACTACCTGCCGGAGCACTTTGGTGGCCACTACCAGCGGTTCGCGTCGACCATCCTCAAGTCGCTTGCGACCGTCGCCAGCCAGCAGCAGCCGCCGTTCGTCTCTCACTCTCTTTCAAGCGAGCCACTATGGAGCGCCATTCGCGAGGTGTGTCGAATCGCGTCCACAGGCTGCGTCGAGCGGTACTGGATACTCGACACGATCGATGATGCGTGCCGGCTCGCGTTCGAAACGAACACCACCACCACCACCACCACCAACGCGACCTCGACAGCAGGAACGACATCAACTCGTCGTTCGCATTCGAGTCTCGATCGCTCCGACACGATGACGTTCGTCTTACGTTTACTGTCGGAGGTCGTCGGTGGGCTCGAGCCGCAGATGCTCCTGCCGACCGACCTCGAGCAACTGCCGCAAGGCCTTGAGCGCTTGTCGAACATCTTCAACCGATGGCTATCGCCGTTGTGCGTCACTGAAATGGCGACGTGCGCCACGACCCGATGTTGGTTTGCAGTGTTGCTGCAGATAGCGGCGGTGCATCTGCAAGGGAGTGCAGTCGACAAGAAGAAGATCAAGAACATCATCAAGGTACTGCAGACGAGTCCACTCACGAATCATCATCATCATGCTGACGATGTTGCATCAATTGCAGCGCTTCTTGAACGAAACACCGTCGTTCAGCATGGCGCTGACATGCCACTGGCCCGAGATTGTCGGTGTTGGCACTGGTATACTGCAAGCCAACCAAAAGTGCGTCAAGCTGTTCTCGTGTACCGCCAACTCGCGAGTAGTCATGGAGCGCATTGCAGCCAAGACACCGAACATGTACGTTGTCGCTTGGTGCGATGGAGGTTGTATTTGGTGCTCACAAACGTGGCACTCGGTCCAGATTGAATGACGAAGACACTCCGCTCCTGCTGTCGGTCGCGAGCAAGTATCCCGTCAACCTCGCGTGGCTGTTGGTGAGTACCATATGCACGCGCGCAACGGTCGGCCATTCACGGCACGATCCGTTCGATTCCGAGCGAGAGTGGCGTGCCCGAGGTCGGCCGTGGAGCTTTGTGCACCACCACCACCGACAAGAGACGCCTTCTTGCACAGCCAGCGACGCCGAGAGTCTGCTGCACCGGCTGGTCAGCACAACTCGCAAGGCGGTCTCGAGTTTCGTCGAGCGTCGAAAGCGGCGCATCGTAGGAGACACCGAGATCCATCCGCTGATCGCGTCGGTCTTATGGGCGGCAGTGGCGCTGATGATCGAGCAGGTGTTGCGGCGCTGTCGTCATACACCGACGACGCCGTCACAACCGACGCAAGACGCTGGTGCTCCTCGACCGGCGAGTGCCGAGGCATTTGAGATGTTGCTCACGCTCGTATACTCGGTGCTGTCAGTCCAACCGAGCGCCATTGCAATCCTCTCGGCCTGGAGTAGCGAGTTTCTCCTGCACGATCATGCGGCCACGCAGCGGCTGGAC
>Ga0209935_1003804_pt1 | contig 14912 bp, 22 predicted proteins | sample ThiBio_1000_plan_2_FD_183958 | JGI IMG/M metagenome (GOLD analysis project Ga0209935, IMG submission 183958) | Wastewater bioreactor microbial communities from Cape Town, South Africa - Thiocy_cont_1000_plan (SPAdes) | ecosystem: Engineered > Bioreactor > Thiocyanate-remediating >... | reverse complement strand
CAACCGCGCCCATGTGCAGCACCGACATCACCTGGAAGCAAGGGCGCAACATCACGTTGGAGCCTTTGGCGCCGGCATCGGGAGCGTCTCGAGTGCCAAGGCCGCGCGAGCCTGCTTCGTCGTTCTTTCACTTTTTTGGAGTCGATCGTCTGTGCCGACTTCTTCGAGCGTCAGACGAAGAGCGAGAGGATATCGTGAACAATGGCACGTACCCCTTGGAGTCGTCGTCGTCGTCGTCGTCGAGTGCTTGTACGTTGGTGCTTACCGCGCTCGGGTCGGTTGCGTGCACAGATCTTATGATCGGCTTGGCAATCCTTGAGGATATCATCCCAAACGCCATTCGCTGGTACAATGGCATGGCTGCCGTCGAGTACCTGGCTGAGATCGAGGAGGACGACACCGAAGCAGCTGCGCAAGATGTTCCGCGCGGCATTCGAGCCGAGCACGACGATTCAGCCAACGCACCGCCAGCAGCTGGTGGACGCCTCACCACCAGTGGTGGCCGCAATAACAACAACAACATCACCACCACCATCGACAACGATAGTCAAACACGGCGACAAGGCGATGCCGCCGCCGCCGATGGCGACAACGACGACGATGAAGAAGAAGACAACGACGACGACGAAGAAGACCACGAAGCCATGACGAGCCTCAAACAGCTGCGCAAGTACACAATCACGGGACCGGTGGGATTCGCCGATGCACAAGAGATTGGCCGCCAACGCGCCGGTGAGATGCCGACCCTGAGCCCACAGCAGATTCAAGACATCAAGGTCGGGCAGCACGTACAGGTCTCGCGAGGAAGTGAGATCTTTTGGGTCGCGGTCACGTGTATCGAGCCGAACGCAGCCGACACTTGGAGCTACCGCTTCTACGGCACGGTCCTCAACCACCTTCGCTACGGCACGCTGTTCTACAAGAATCGTGTGTGCGTACTAGCAACCAGCATATTCAATGTCAGTGTACCTGATGAAGACAATGCATGAGCTGCCTTTCATTTCATACACGACGACGACAAGTGACGCGCCGTACTGTTCTTATTTCTTGATCCACACCATCGCACGCACGCACACGCACACACACGCTCACAATGTCCAGCGCGGGATTCCTCAACTCAGACATCTCGGGATGGGTGAGTACCGTAGTGGCCACCATCTTCTTTGGCTCGAACTACGTCGTGGTCAAGAAGTTCCCGGTCGGTGACGGTATCGCCTTCCAATGGGTGCGTGTTCGATAGATGATGGCGATGATGGCGATGATGCCACGCCACACACATATCTCGTGGCACGAATCTCACCAACACCGAGCACAGTTCATGAGTATGGGCATCGTTATCGTAGGCTTTTTGTGTATGGTGATTGCTGGTCCGCCGCTGTTTGACTACTGGGGTGCGTAAGTCAGTGAGTGAGTGAGCGCGGGAGTGGATTGTGCGTTGAGTGGTACTCATATAAGAGCCGATCATTGAAGGTCTGCTGGGTGGTGCTTTGTGGGCAACTGGCAATGCCATGGTGCCACTGATCATTCGCTACATTGGCGTCGGAGTGGGATTGCTGCTGTGGTCGGTATGAGCACACACGCACGCACGCTCGCTAGCAGCACTCACACGACGAGGCGATGCCGATTCGACCCTATGCTGATCGCGTGTTTGGCGGCCGCGTGGTGGCGCCATCGAACCCATCCGGCATGGCGATAGGTCGGCAACTTGTTGGTAGGTTGGGCGGTCGGTAATTTTGGGCTGTTCGGCGTCGAGGCGCAGCCGGTCAAGATACCGTGGCTCAACATCATGGGCGCGTGCTTCGGCTTGGCGTCGTTGTTCGTGTACTTCTTCATCAGCCCCACGGTCTCGGACGATGAGGCCGATCGAACAACCACTGACGAGGACCACGAGTCTATCGGTGACTCACGACCGGCCAAGAGCGTCTCGGGCATCAATGTATCGATTCAAGGCGAGGTGCTCGAGCCACACTCGAACGCCGCCATGCGCTTCTTCTGGGACAAGTACACGATGCTATCCGCCGCAAGTGCACGCATCCATTGAGACGCTAACACATATGCTCACTCTCTCTCTCTCTCTCTCTCTCTCTCACTTGCATGGCGTGGCGGCGATGGGTGGTGCAGTTACCAACGAATCGTCGGTACCATCATGGCGCTCGTTGCTGGCTTGCTGTACGGTGTGAATCTCGTGCCGTTCCAACGGTGGTATCAATCACAAGATCACTCAGTCGTCAATCCACTGGTAACGTGACGAAGAACTCTCTGCCACGCATCGTGCCGTGGCTGTAGTGCTCTGACCGATGATGCGCGCGCGCGCGCCTGAGTAGATGTTCATGATCAGCTACACGACCGGCATCTTCCTCTTCAGCACGATGATCTTTGTCGTCTATGTCGTCATCAAGATGAACAAGCCCGTCGTGTACAGTGAGTCGATCGTTCCTTCGATGGTGAGCGGTGCCATGTGGGCGGTGGCCTCAGCTGGATTCCAGATCGCCAATGGCACGCTCGGCATGACGGTCGGTACGTGAGGCGCTCACCGCGCTAGCAAACTCGATACTGTGCGATCGTACACGATGCTCACTGGCGCCGCGAGTGGCGGCGCTCCTACGCAGGCTATCCGATCATCGTCATTGGTCCGATGTTGATCTCGTCGGTATGGTCGGTGTTTGTGTTCCACGAGATCAAAGGTCTGCGGAACTTTATACTGCTCGGCTCAGCGTTGAGCTTGAATGTCGTGTGTATCTTGTGCGTGGCCTTCTCGTCGTAAGGCTCTCTCTCTCTCTCTCCATCATCACTCTCACAGATTGTGATCGTGCGATCTCCACATCACGAGTTGCAACACTCATGTATGTGTATTAGTCAGTCAGCCAGCCAGTCAGCCAACCAACCAACCAACCAGTTAGTTATACAAACGATCCTACTTGCTTGCCATCTACCAATGTATCTGCCGATCTATCTGGCTGTCCATCCACCATCCATGGCAAACTCGGAGCCCGTAATGTTGGTTGCTGCAGGTCCACACAAGAACACCACCATCTCGCCAATGTCCTCCGAGGTCGTGAAGCGACGCGTGGGCTCCTTGGCAGACAGCAACTCATCGGTGGCTGCCTCGATCGAGATGCCCTTCTTGCTGGCAATCGTGTCGATCTGCTTCTGCACGAGATCCGTATGAACCCACCCTACGATATTGCATGTGGCCTCTTGTCAACGCACGCACACGCACACACACACGATCGAGAGTGGCGCAGATAGGTGGTACCGGGACAGATAGCATTGCATGTGACGAGGACATTGGCATCTGCGAGCTCCAGCGCCACGGCCTTGGTCAAGCCGTTCAACCCATGCTTGGCGGCCACTACGCACACGCAAACGTATCGTTGGTTGGCAGAGATGGTGATGGTGATGATGAGCTCGAACGAGGCAGCCACGCACCATAGGCGCTCTTTTGCGGCGATGCCACGAGACCGTGTACCGACGAGACGTTGATGATGCGGCCCCAGTTGCGGCTCTTCATCGATGGTACCGCGAGGCGGATCGTGTGGAAGGCCGCGCTGAGGTTGATGGCGATCACGCGGTCCCAGTCCTGCGCCGAAAACTCCTCGACCATCGACACGTGTTGTACGCCAGCATTGTTGACTGTACGCGAGTGTGCGTGCGTGTGAGCTCGAGCAAGCGAGCGAGCGTGCGCCATCTTGCGCGTACGAACCCAGAATATCGATGCACCCGAACTTCTCGATCGTAAAGTGAACGAGCGCCTCGGCTTCCGCCGTCGACGCCAAATCGGCTTGCTTGTAGTGTACCTCGACGCCAAACGAGCTCTGCAGCTCAGACAGCAGCGCTTCGACTCGGTCGGCACTGCGCGAGCCGTGCAAAACCAGCGAGCAACCGACGCGAGCGAGGCTACGGGCGATGCCGAGACCGATTCCCTGCGTCGAACCAGTGATGAGAGCCACCTTTCCGGTGAGAGGAGCGCCAGTCATTTCGATGGATCGAGAGAGAGAGAGATTGATAGAGAGAGCGCGTTGATTGTTCGGTAAGCAAGTGAACTTAAGAACAGCGAGCACCAAGTGCGCCCGACACTCCGAGAACTTTCGTGTCCTCCTCCACTCTCAAGTGAGAGTACCGCGGAGGTGGTGGAGTTGTACGTGGTGTTGCTGGCCAGGGAATATCTCTATCGCTCGGTCGCTATATCGCTCGGTCGCTATTGGCGCGAAACTGCCCTGACGTCGAAGCGAAATTACCGCTGTCCCAATACGTTCGCTGGGGTCGCGTCTCCTCTCGCTTGTCCGTTTGCGCGTCTCACGACCTCCGACCGAGACCGCCCCGAGACTGCCACACATTCAGTGGCCCAGAAGCCGAGCGGCAGGCGATGGCGAGCGACGGAGATCGAGAGCGAGAGCGAACGAGAGACTCGATCGTACCCCGGGACGGAGCACGCGGCGGTCCAGCGGCCTTGCGGCCTCTGTCCTCTCTCTCTGTGTGGAGCTCCGCTGCTGCTCCGCTGCTGCTTGTCGTTCTTCGCCCTCCTCTCGTCTGCGTGCGTGTGCTCTCTCCCTCTCTCGCGCCCCTCTCGCTCGTCATGGCTCGCTTCGCCGTGTTTGCTCTCGTGCTTCTTGCCCTGTCGGCGCTCGCTGCCGCCCAGAACCCGGGCGATTGCTTTGTGGTACGTGATTGGTGTTGAGGCGCGGCTCTTCCTGTGCCACAGGGCGCGTGGGCATGAGGCGTTCTTGTGACAGCGCCACTCGCTGCGCACTCGGTGTAGGTCTCGGTGAGCCACCTCCGCGTCCGTGATTCTCCTTGTACGTCTTGTCGTGACTCCGCTCGCCTGGCGAGAGCGGGAGTGCTTGGTCGCTCACCACATCGGTAATCGATCACACACACAGGCGACGGCAACATCCTCGGCCAGGCCGCTCGTGGCGACGCCGGTGTTGTTTCGGGTACGTGGCAGAACGCACACGCCTTTGCGCAGCGAGGAGGTGAGGTGCCCTCGCGGCGAGCACTGACCTCGAACCGACCACAGACTACCCTGAGTCGCAGTGCGGCTACACCTGGGCCCCCGTCTCGATCAATGTACGTGAGAGCGCGCGCGTGCCTGCTCGACACGCGTGCGCGCTCTGAACGAAAGAACGCTGCTTGTTTGTTTGTTTGCTTGCTTGTGTTCAGGGCCTCAGCGGCTACGTCGCGTACGACAACGGCAACACCAGCCCCACTGACTGCGGCTCGTCTGCCGGTTCGCCCTCGCCCAGCGATGGCGGCCTCCAGGTCACCAACGATGCTGGCGTCCAGTTGATCGAGAACGCTGAGGGCTGGAGGAGCTGCTGGTACGCTCGCTCGCTCTCTCTCTCTTCGCAACGCACACTCACACTCAAACCTGTTGGCAATCGTTCCTCACTCTTGACTTGTCGTCGTACGATGACGATGATGGATGATGATGCGTTCTTGTGACTGGCAGGTACCGCGATGTTGCTGGATACCCCACGATCGGTGCGTGATTTCGCGTCGTTCTTGATGATGGTCGTCGATGTCTGCAACACATGAACTCACTCACTCACTCTCCCTCGCTCCCGCTCTCGCAAATCACTTGCTTCCACTCTGCAGGCTACGGCCACCTCATCAAGTCTGGTATGTTCAGATCCTCACTCATCTCTCACTCACGATATCTCACTCACTCACGATATCTCACTCACTGCTCTCGAACCATCAAACAGGCGATCCCTACCGCCCTGGCACGTGCATCTCGATGGCTGATGGCGAGGCTCTCCTCCGCGCCGATCTCGGCAAGGCTGAGAACTGCGTCCGCAACAGCGTGCAGGTCCCGTTGAACGACAACCAGTTCTCCGCTCTTGTTTCGTTCACCTTCAACCGTACGTCTCTATTGCGCTTGCTCTCTCTCTCTCTCTCTCTCTCTCGTGTTGATACTCATCGATCGACTCACCACGTCTTGCGATGACGATGAACAGTCGGATGCGGCTCTCTCCAAAGCTCGACTCTCTTGCAGGTCATCAACTCGGGCAGCTTCACCAACGACCAAGTGTGCGCCCAGCTCAGGAAGTGGGTCAAGGCCGGTGGCAAGACCCAGCCTGGATTGGTGACTCGTCGCCAGAACGAGTGCGACCTCTTCTCGTCGTAAGCTCCTCGAGCTCGCGAGCGTGCGCAACGAGACCAACGCTCGATGAACTCGCATCATCGTTGTTGGTCCAATCAATCAATCAACCACCCAACCAACCAATCAATCAATCAATCAACCAACCAACCAACCAATCGCAAATATATGAAGGTTGCGCACCAAAACCACTCGCGGCAGCGTGCTCTCCTCTCGCTCCTATCTACTGCGCAGGGCGTACGGCGCGGGAAATACCCTCCAAGCGCCAGTTGGCAGCGAACGGCAAACTACAGACAGAGCGAAGTGAGCGAGAAGTTGCGCGCAAGAACAAGCGACCCTCACTGCTGTCAAAGCAAGTTGGGCGGTGCTGCAGAGTGTACCGCTATCGTCGTTCGTGCTCGTCGGTAATGCCACACAAAGTTGCATCGCTCTGTCCCTCTCGCTCGTCCGTTTGCGCCTCACGACCTCCGACCGAGACCGCCCCGAGACTGCCACACATTCAGTGGCCGAGAAGCCGAGCGGCAGGCGATGGCGAGCGACGGAGATCGAGAGCGAGAGCGAACGAGAGACTCGATCGTACCCCGGGACGGAGCACGCGGCGGTCCAGCGGCCTTGCGGCCTCTGTCCTCTCTCTCTGTGTGGAGCTCCGCTGCTGCTCCGCTGCTGCTTGTCGTTCTTCGCCCTCCTCTCGTCTGCGTGCGTGTGCTCTCTCCCTCTCTCGCGCCCCTCTCGCTCGTCATGGCTCGCTTCGCCGTGTTTGCTCTCGTGCTTCTTGCCCTGTCGGCGCTCGCTGCCGCCCAGAACCCGGGCGATTGCTTTGTGGTACGTGAGCGATTTTGCTTTGCTTCGTGCGCCAAGCAGCCCTCCGCTGACGAGCGCCATCTCCTCATCTTTTTATAGGTCGCAGTCAATGCCTTGAACGTCCGCGATTCGACGTGTACGGTGGTGCATTGACCTCCGCTCGCTGCGGGCTGGCACGCCAGGCTGCAGCGAGTGCTTCTACTCTCGCTCGTCTCGCTAACTGAGTGATCGATCACACACACACAGGCGACGGCGACATCCTCGGCCAAGCCTCGTATGGTGACGCCGGTGTTGTTTCGGGTACGTGGCAGAACGCACACGCCTTTGCGCAGCGAAGAGGCGAGGTGCCCTCGCGGCGAGCACTGACCTCGAACCGACCACAGACTACGGTACCTCGGACTGCGGCTACACCTGGGTCCCTGTCTCGATCGATGTACGTGAGAGCGCAAAACGTGCCTGCTCGACACGCGTGCGCGCTCTGAACGAAAGAACGCTGCTGCTTGTTTGCTTGTTTGTTTGCTTGCTTGTGTTCAGGGCCTCAGCGGCTACGTCGCGTACGACAACGGCAACACCAGCCCCACTGACTGCGGCTCGGCTTCGTCGTCGGGCTCTACTTCCACTGGCAACGGCGGCCTCCAGGTCACCAACGATGCTGGCGTCCAGTTGATCGAGAACGCTGAGGGCTGGAGGAGCTGCTGGTACGCTCGCTCTCTCTCTTCGCAACGCACACTCACACTCAAACCTGTTGGCAATCGTTTCTCACTCTTGACTTGTCGTCGTACGATGACGATGATGAATGATGCGTTCTTGTGACTGGCAGGTACCGCGATGTTGCTGGATACCCCACGATCGGTGCGTGATTTCGCGTCGTTCTTGATGATGGTCGTCGATGTTTGCAACACATGAACTCACTCACTCACTCTCCCTCGCTCCCGCTCTCGCAAATCACTTGCTTCCACTCTGCAGGCTACGGCCACCTCATCAAGTCTGGTATGTTCAGATCCTCACTCATCTCTCACTCACGATATCTCACTCACTGCTCTCGAACCATCAAACAGGCGATCCCTACCCTCCTGGCACGTGCATCTCGATGGCTGATGGCGAGGCTCTCCTCCGCGCCGATCTCGGCAAGGCTGAGAACTGCGTCCGCAACAGCGTGCAGGTCCCGTTGAACGACAACCAGTTCGCTGCCATCGTTTCGTTCACCTTCAACCGTACGCCTCTATTGCGCTTGCTCTCTCTCTCTCTCTCTCTCTCGCTCTCGTGTTGATATCGATCGACTCACCACGTCTTGCGATGACGATGAACAGTCGGATGCGGCTCTCTCCAAAGCTCGACTCTCTTGCAGGTCCTCAACTCGGGCAGCTTCACCAACGACCAAGTGTGCTCTGAGCTCAGCAAGTGGGTCAAGGCCGGTGGCAGGACCCAGCCTGGATTGGTGACTCGTCGCCAGAACGAGTGCGACCTCTTCTCGTCGTAAGCTCCTCGAGCTCGCGAGCGTGCGCAACGAGACCAACGCTCGATGAACTCGCATCATCGTTGTTGGTCCAATCAATCGCGTCCATCCATCTCTCTCTCTCTCTCTCTCTCTCTCTCTGCCTCGCAATCATCAAGCGGCGTTGATCTTGGTGAGCGAGTGCGAGGCCGTGCTGGCAAGCTCACCGACTGTCAGCAGCCTCTCTCAATACACTAAACACTCGTAACCGTTGCGCACCACAATCAACTCGACCATTGGTCGGCTCTCGCTCGCTTGCGCCACTCTGGAGCGCTACAGTCCGTCATCGGGGTCGTCGGCACCTGCACCACCGCCAACTGCCGAGCTCGGCTCGAACGCGAGGTCCTGATAGTTACGCGTCTCGGCAGCGATGCGACGTTTGCGCCACCAGAAGAGCGCCACCGAGATGGCCAAGGCCGCGAGTGCCGCGCCGACCGCCACGGCTCCGGCAGCGACCGCCACGGGCACTAGCCACGCTTCGAGCTCAGGGTTGGACTGGTGGTGATGGTGGTGGTGGTCGTCCTCGGGCGTGGGAGGAGTGACGTGCAGGTTGGCGTGGTCGTTGGTAATGTCGGCCGGCGTGTGCGCTATCGAAGGGAATGGACGGCAAGGAGCGGCCGAGATCGTGTCCGGCCCGACACCGGCGAAGCATTGGCGGTTCGATTCGACGATCGTGAGAGTCTGATTGGGCCACGAGGCGTCGATCGTGGCACACATGTCGCGACCGGATTCGATGTGCTTGTAGTACGGCACCTGCGTGCAGCGAGCGACCGGGCACGTAAGCGAGTGACGGCACTGATGGATCGGGCGGAGGTGTGCTCGAGCACGTACATGGCGACACGCCTCGTAGAAGCCGTCGCAGAACGAGAGGCACACTGACAATTCGGTGCCGCTGCTCGAGTAGTAGTCGTAGGTTCTTGGCGCACACATGGCGCAGTAGAGGTCGGCAAAGTAGTTGTAGCTGTACGCTCGCGGCAAGCGTGTGAATCGCGGAGGTGGACGCGCGCGCGCGCGCGCGCGAGAGAGAGAGCGCCGAGGCTGCGTTGCAAGGGCGTGCGCGGCTGGGCGTACCATCTCTCGAAGCGCGCCGTCATGACGTGCTTGTCACGCTGCACCGTGAGATACGTGAGGTACTCGAGCGTCTGCTGTATGCCCGAGACCGACTGCTGGAAGCGCTCTCCGGCACAGCAAGTTGCGCTCTCGTACCAGCAGCACGCCGGCAAGTTCCGCTCCTATTGCGCCTCACGCTCGTGTTGGCTTATGCACTTGGCGGTGCCGCATGTACGCGCTGCGGTATTGGAGCTACCTACTTCCGAGGCATGGAAGCCATCGGGCCAGCATTTGCCGTTGTTCACACTGAGCGCCACAGCTGCTCCAGCAAGCAGCATCGTAACGATGAGGAGCCGCACTATCGTCGATCCTCTTGTCTTGGAGAGCATTCTGGTGGTTGTCTCTGTCTCTGTCTCTGCTTCTGGGTGATTGCGGCCGACCAGTGTGAGCAAGTCCAGCGGGGTGGAGCAACGAGCGAGCGAGAGAGCGATAGACCACGGCCATCATCGCTACAAATGGAAATATTGGTGGTAATTGGCGAGCTTGGTTTGGTTTATTCTAAAGCCTTTACATGAGCCCACCGAAACCAGCATCATCGGTTGATAGTTGCATACTCCAAAGCTTGGCGTACACACCGCCCAACGCCAAGAGTTGCTCGTGTGTTCCCCGTTCGACGATTCCACCTGTGTAGAGGTTGGTTTGGTATTGTTGTTGTTGTTGTTGTTAGCGAGTGAGGGAGTGCGCGAGTGAGCGAGTGAGGGAGCAATCTCTCTACCTTGATCCAATACAATGATTTCATCAGCACTCATGATCGAAGACAGGCGATGCGCGATCATGAGCGTGGTCTTGTTATCCGTGAAGCGCTCCAACGACGAGAGGACATCGGATTCGGTCTGCGAATCGAGAGCCGATGTTGCCTCATCGCAAACGAGGATCGGAGCATTCTTGAGTATGGCTCGAGCGATTGCAACACGTTGTTTCTCACCTCCCGAGAGGCGCAAGCCGCGTTCTCCGACCTTGGTCTTTGGATCGATGGTGCGGAGTAGCTCGTAGATCTGTGCCGCCTTGGCGCTTCGATGTACATCAGCTTCAGGAGCCGCCGGGTTACCCTAAAGTGCGCACATAAGTGAGAATCACTCGTTTGTAGTCGGTTCGATCGGTAGAAGAAGAGGCAGAGGCAGAGGCAGAGGCAGAGGCAGAGGATAGTGACGCCGTACATAGGCAATGTTGTAGTAGAGCGTATCGTTGAAGAGTACCGTATCTTGAGGCACGACACCGATGCGCCTTCGAACACTGTCGAGGTCAAGTGTACGAATGTCCTGGCCATCGATGAGAATCGATCCTTTCCACGGGTCATAGAAGCGGTACAGCAATCGAGCGATGGTGCTCTTTCCACTTCCACTCGTTCCGACGAAGGCGACGCGCGTTCCTGGGCGAATGGTGAACGAGAGATTCGAGACGATTGGCCGCTCGGGCACATAGCCGAAGGTGATGTCTCGGAACTCGATCTCTCCACGTGTAAGCTGCAGCTCCGGTGCGTTGGGAGGGCTCTGAAGGCGGATGACGTCAAAAATCATCAATCGCGCGCATGTCGTAAGAAACAGTTGAGAGCGAGCCGAGCGCCTCATCCACTCTGATGGACCGAGTGAGTAGACGTACGGTGATGGTAGCATTGTGCTTGAGCAACGTGAACAGTGCTTCCATGTCGGTCAACGACTGCCTGAGCTCGCGGTACACCATGCCGAGAAAGTTCAATGGCAGCGAGAGCTGAAACAAGAGGCCATTGACCAGGACTAGGTCGCCGATAGTGAGCGCTCCAGCGGCAATGTCACGACCAGCCATTAGCATCGTGGCAGTCAGGCCAGCCGTGAAGATGACTCCTTGGCCAAAGTTAAGCAACGATAAACTGGTCTACACGCATGCACACAAGTACCGTCGCGGCAGTGTTGGTTCGTTAGTTGATTGTGGGCGTACTCAAGCAAGCACATGCACCGCGTGGCATCGATTCGGTACCTGTGTCTTGAGAGACGCATGCTCGTAGGCAGAGAGATACTTGTCGTACTGCTCGGACTCGAACTTTTCATTGTTAAAGTACTTGACGGTCTCATAGTTGATCAACGAGTCGATGGCCTTCGAGCCAGCCTCGTTGTCGATCTTGTTCATTTCGGTTCGGAACTTATTTCTGAAGGCAGGCAAGCAAACAAGCGACATTCGTGAGTCAGACACTGAGTGCACTCTGTGATTGCCTCGTCGAATGCAACTGGTTCGCACCGCCATTGCGTGACAGCCAGCGTGAAGGCGGTGTATGCTCCGATGGTGGTGAAGGTGACGGCAGCGTAGTCGGTGCCGCAGTTGTATGCCTGTTTGCAGCGCAATCAGTCAGCGTGCTCGTGCTGAACCTACTACGCACTCGGGAGCATACCAATACAGAGCAAACGAGCGCCAGTTCAAAGATCGTCGGCGCCATTTGGAGGAGTACTGCCGAGAGGAGAGAATTGATGCCACTGGATAACGATCGAGAGCAGCAATCGTAAGCAGACACACACTCACACACACGCTCACACACACTCGTGTGAGACGTTAAGAGTGACAACTTACCGTGAGCCTCGATCGATCGCTCGCGACAGGCCACCAGTGTCTCGTTGCAGATGAAAGGCAAGATCCAGCTGCGTTCATGGCACGGTTCAGCACACACACGCATTCGATTCGGCTGCTGGGATTCCATGCGCGGCAAGAGAAAGTAGTGTACCATTTGGAGGTGGAAGAAGGTGCGTCTGGCAATGCCTCGAATGGCGCTCTGTGCGACCTGAACGATTGCAAATCACGTGACGGGAGTAAGAGTGCGTGTGATGTCGTTCGAAGTGATGCTTGAAGGTACCTTGGCGAACACGGCATTGCGCGCCTCATTGAAGAGATTGGCTGCAGTCTTGACGGCACCATCTGTGCGTAACGAATCAACGGACGTGGTCAGTGTCACTCGCACCAAGCATCGTGATTGTGCGGGGAATGAGAGCGCATCGATGACGATGACGTCGTCGTGCGTCGTCGTACACATGAGAATGAGGCCCACGGGCACCACGACCACCTCGCCACCAGGAACGTCCAACGCATCGACCACCCACTTGAATAGGTACGGCACTTGAATGTTGGCAATCTGGGCCACGAGTCACGTTCGTGAGTGGATCGATCGCGTTCCGATACGAGGCGCGATGGCGATGATACCTTGCCGGCCACGAGCAACGCGATCGCGACGCCGATGCGAGTCACGACGCCGTCAAAGTAGCCCTCGCCGCTCTTGGTCAACATGACGCGCCAAAGAGTCTTGATGATGTTCATGCCACTGGAGTAGTCATCGGGAGCCGGAGGTTTCGCAGCCTTGGGGCTGGCAGCGGCGCTCGACGATGGCGCGGAGGCAGTAGCAGCAGCATGATGGTGTTGTTGCTGCTGCTGCTGCTCGGGAGCCTTCGGCGAGGTCGAGAAGTGGTGGCTGCTAGGTATACGATGTAGCGGTGGTGTGATTGGTGATATGACTTGCGTGATCGAGGTCACACGAGCCCATGATGTCGAGGCTGATGATAGCAATCGCGCTGGCTGCGGTAGCGCGATCGGATTGGCGCAACGTAGCAGCCGCCACTGCTCGCGAGCGGGCGAGCTGCTCCTCGCTGCGACGGGGCCCGTCTTGGTCTTTACGACGGTGATAAGAGAAGCCGACCGTTTGGTTGCTTCACGAGCGACATGACGCAGAGCAGCTTGCATCAAAGTGTGGCGCCACGCACGCACGCACGCACGCACGTGTACGAGAGCGAGCAACGACACAACCATGATGATGATCGACCTCGACCTCGACCTGCTCGAGTCTCTCAGTCTGCTAGTGCCATCGCCATCACCACCACATCACCACCCTTATCATCATCGTCATCTGGAATTGAATATTGTACTGGTGGATGGAGGCACTAGAGCGTCGTACGTTCACGGCCACGCAGCTCGAGTTCATGGCCGAGGACGAGTACATCACGATCATCCCGACGCAGCGTCTCGAGCGAGTCGAGTTCGTGCGCGTACGTTCGAGCCGAGACTCGCAATGTGATAAGGCCACCACACGCTCACATGCAGCCTCCATCTCGTCGGTGTCTTGCACGATTCGTAGGAGGCGCTGGGACCGTTCCGCGCAGGAATGCCGGCCGATGTACCGCTGTGGTACGCCGTCGTGCTCAAGAAGCGCAACAAGTGCAAGATACAGCCCCCGCTGTGGCTCGATGTCGGTTCGTAGCAATCGATTGCGCGACCACGATCTCTCAATCCATCAACTGACACAGTTTGATCGATCCATCAACCAATCAATCAGAGTCGTTGCGCCAGAAGATACACGACGAGATGGACTCGGTGATCGATCCGACACAGAGTCGATGCCTGCCGATGCCGTTCCACTACATGGAGATCGCGCGGCAGCTCTTGGAGTTGTAGGTGCCCACAACACCTCGAGTTGTATTCATGAATGTGGTTGTAGCGTTGATTGCTGACCGAGCGAGCGAGCGATCGATCGGTTGATCGATGTGCGACTACGTAGTGCTCGCGATGATCTACCGAATGCGACCGAGACACGAAGAGCTCATCACGCTTCGATCTCGCAAGATTCGCAACAGTGTCCGCAGCATCCAAGAGTACCGGCCCAACATCACCGTACGTGATGCCTTCCGCCAACGCCATCTTGGTGGCGGCGTTCCTCAGCTGCCAATGCCATGGACCATCATGACAAACGCACTCACGCATCGGTGTGCAGCTGACCAATCTGTCCGCCATGGAGCTGAACCAAGTGCGACCGTTCCTGACGCTGGAGATGGACCACCTGCGACTGCTGGCCCATCCACAGGAGGAGCCTAGCGTGAGCACGCCGCTGCCTGGCGTGCCGAGTGCAGTCTCCGCCACACCGATGCCATCCTCCTCCTCATTTGTCGGCAGCGGCGGCAGCGGCACTTCAGTACCATCCTCATCGACCACAGCGACGCAACCGGCTCGCCGAAACCTGCGGCCACTGTACATTCAACAAGAGCAATGAATTGTAGCCTACAGTCACCCATCCATCCAGTGAGCCAGCCAGCGAGCCAGCTTCCCAGTAGCTTGCAGGTAATGCGAGATTCATTCATTGGCAGTGGAACCTGAGCGGCATTCGGGCGCGAAACGCCCCAGCGGCAAAGTCGAATTAAGGGTGCGCGGGAGCGCCTCGGCGTGAAGTCCGGCGGGCCGCCGTCTCCCGTTCGATCTCTCTCTGCGCCCCCTCCTCCTCTGGCTGCTCCTCTGCCTCTGCGCGATCTCTGCTCTTTGGTCTCTCGTCCCTCCCTCCTCCTCCACCACCTCGCCTCGTGTCGCCTCGCGTCCGTCTCCTTCGCGATGAACCGCACCCTGCTCGTGGTCGCCGTGCTTGCGGCTTTGCTCGCCGTTGCGTTCGCGCAGGCCAACCTCCTCCCG
>Ga0209935_1003803_pt1 | contig 14913 bp, 9 predicted proteins | sample ThiBio_1000_plan_2_FD_183958 | JGI IMG/M metagenome (GOLD analysis project Ga0209935, IMG submission 183958) | Wastewater bioreactor microbial communities from Cape Town, South Africa - Thiocy_cont_1000_plan (SPAdes) | ecosystem: Engineered > Bioreactor > Thiocyanate-remediating >... | reverse complement strand
TTGCCTCGCAATGCATTTGCCACTCTTGAGTACGCTAGCTTAAGGATGGCAAATACACTAGCATAATTAGAATGAGGCAAAGAACGGTGGACGCGGAAAGGGAAGACAAAAATGTTCTCTCTGCCGCCTTCCTCGGGACGAGAAGCATTCATTCTATTCTTTGTTCAGTCTTTTGTGCCTCTGCGCCTAAATCTTTTCCCCCAAACCGTTTCACAAGATGGAAGAAGGAGCCAAAGCTGTGCTGCCCATCAAACTGAAAGTCACCACCTTTAACGTTCTTGCGCCATGTTACGATGAGACCGTGCTAAATCCTCAGGATTCAAGTCAGTGGCGCTCGCGGCAGGAAGGGGTACTACAACACATCCAAACTCTCGATCCAGATGTTCTCTGCTTGCAAGAGTTCTTCTTCCAAGACCACTTCATGCAGTTGTTCAACGATACGCTCGGCAAACTAGGGTGGGTGAGCTGATCCTCCATTCCGGAATAGACGCCAACACCCACCTATTGACAGATATGTTGGGCGGCATCAACAGCGGACAGGATACAAGGCAGATGGATTGGCGATCTATTACAAGGAGGGAACTCTTGAGCTCTTCGACACTCGGCCCCTCCTCTTTAAAGATGCTGGAGATCGCGTTGCCCTTCTCTTGGTTTTACGTATAAAATCTGTAACTACCTCGCCCCCCCCCCCTCACAGCACATTTTGCGCGCCGTTAACGCAGCTCATACATATCAAGACAGGGCATGAGTTCATTATAGCGAACACGCACCTCACCTTCCCGCACCACGAATTTGACATCAAGATGAGAGGCAAGCAAATGGAAAAGATCTTAACTTTCCTGCATGATTATACCAACAGGTAACAACTAAGGCTATCAGGCAGTTCTCAACCTCTTTCTTTGCTTAGATTTGACGAGATTCCAGTGTTGTTAGCAGGGTATGCAAACCCAGTTCCTTCATCTGAAACTAACAATGGGTACATTTGTAGGGACTTAAACGGCTGGGAGGACAATGTGATAGCACAGTTGCAGAAGAAGGAGTTTCAATCATCGTTCTTTTTGAAGCACAAAAGGGAAGTCAAAGTGACGCACAAAGATCATCGCGGCCACTCTGTGGGAGGTTTGTTGCCCCCCCCCCCCAAGCAGCCTTCAGTCCGTTTCAGCTGATGTAATATGCCAGTTGATTATGTATGGTTCAAGCATTACAAGAAGAAAGAGAGGACAAAAACAACATGGACGGTGGACGACTGTCAACTCTTCCCCCGCAAATTCTCTGACACCGTGTGGCCGCGTTATTTTGAGCCGCATTCCGACCATCGGCCGCTCACGGCATTTTTCGACATTTCAGAGGCACAAGGAGAAGACTGAGGTTTGCGATCCATCTGCTGAGCAGGTGCAAAAGAGGCGCAGGACAGGCTATTTATGGATAGTATATGAGTAATATTATTTAAATATAGGTTCTATGCTGGTTGCGACAACCAAGGCATATAATATACATCCCCGTCCCCGGTCCAGTTCTATTCGTGTTGTTTGTTGCCTTTACTTCTATCATTTGTTTTTTGTTTGTCGTATATTCGTTGTTGCTGTGTTGTTGTACATCTCTCTCTCTCTCTCATATATTCTTTCTTTGCTTCCCTTCCCTCTTGCATGCAACAAGTTTCCTCCTTCACATATAAGCCCCCTTTCCCCACTCCCTTCTCTTGCCCCCACCCCTCTCTCTCATCGACGTCCATTGTCGTCAGAGATTCTGTTTGCTTAGAACAGTCACAACATCGTCCACTTTTGCCAACTCCTCCAAGAAGGCTATCATGTCCAGCAACTCTGTGTCGGCCATGTCGTCAAACCTTCAATAAAGGAAAAGAGGGGGAGAGGGGATGAGGCTGTGATCCCAAAAGAGAGGTGGAAGAATATACACACCAACTGTCTATAGGTACAGCATGTTGAGGATGGAAGAGATAAGAGGCTGGCGAATTGTCAATTATGATTGTCGATTTGAGTTCTCTGCCCAACTTGCTCAAATCCTAATTTTTAAAAAGAGAGAGAGAGAGAGAGAGAGAGAGAGAGAGAGAGAGAGAGGGTATCTGTATAAATATTGGGTTTACACAAAATAATCTACCTTGACAAAATTGCCTTTGTGGTTGACACACGCCTCGCGAAATAGCCGCGTTCGTGTTACTCGGTGTTTATCTAGCAGATCCAAGACCGGATCGGCATACTATTGTTTCAAAAAAAACCGGGGTATGAGTTTCCTGGATTCATAGGATAAATGGGATTTGGGAGGGCGGGGTAATAAGGAACCTTAGCAAGACTAGCAGTAAAAACGATAACTTCATACAGCTCCCCACACCGTTTCATAAACTTGTCTACCCCTAAAATTGCCGTTTAAGATTGAAAATTGTTGGTGGAAATTAAATTTACCAGGTCGTTTTAATACATAGACTTGATGTGTTTGATCTTCTATTTCTACAGGTATTATAAAATCTGCATTGTTGATAGGCTTGCGGTAGTTTAGTAATTAAGATCAACTACAAAAAAAAACAAACCAACGGCTACTTACCTTGAAAGATGAATGAACAAGGGTCTCATCCAAATCAAGCACGAGTGTCTTTTTGCCATAGTCCTCGGGTACGAGAGGAGGGAGGAGATAGTCTTGCTAGTATAACATTACGATTTGTGTGAGCATTCTAAAAAGATTATAAAAAAAAAAAAAAGTGGTGGGTGGGGAGGAGGAGAGACGTACGCTTTGCGTTCGCGGTTTTGAGAATGACGGACTTTGGCTTCGTCCCATATGAGAGCCTTCGATCTCGCCTCGAGGATAACAACAAAAGAATAACGATCGAAGAAATCCTCTCTTCCGCTCCCGTTCTTTCACCCAAGTAAGAATAAGCAAAGAGAGCTCAAAAGGATAAAAAAAGATGCATACCTCGTTTGATTACTGGCTCTTCGCCTTTTTTTACTTGGGTGATAACGGAGTCCGCCATCCCGCCTTTTTTTTTTTGGTATTAACCTACAACACAACCTTCCACCACCCACTCGCGATAAAAGACGATTTTGGCCGTGATTTAAGTCCTTTGCAAAACGACCGAAGTTACAAGGTAGCTGCAACAACAAACACGAGGATGAGGGTTTTGTTGTTGGCTTCGTCGTTTCTCGGCGAACGCGGTCCTTTTTTATGCTCTCTTCTGCGATTCCCTTATGTCCGGTACACTCTAACTCCGGTTTCACGGAGTTGATAGATTGCTGCAGAAGGACAAGACGGACTCCGTGCCTCTTCTTGGCATCTCGGGGCCGAACAAGCCAAGAAAGAAAGAAAAAAGGAGAGACCCCGAGGTCTAGTCGTAACAACGAAATATCGCCACAACACAGAAAAAGCACGATGAACGGCGAGAGCCGTGTGCATGTGGATAACCTCACTCGATGGCAGGACGCCAAAAAAGTGACCACTACGGGACAGAAGAAGGGTTCCACACAATCTCGGTTCCCAGTGGTGCCAGAGTTAAATCAGAAGCTCGTTTTATGGTGAGGAGGCTTGCAAGAACAATTGTACGCTTTTAATGTTTCTGACAACGTTTTCACTCCTAGGAGAGGCGACATTTGCGCTCTTGAGGGGCTGGATGCAATTGTTAATTCTACAAATGAAGCGATGACCGAGCGCAATGACATTAGTAAGAGAATTTTTGCAGCTGCGGGCAAAGATTTGCAGGTAAAAATAAATCCTGCACTACAGTTCCAATTGATGTTAACTCCCCTTGTAATAGGTGGCCGTTTCAAAATTGGAGGGATGTAAGACAGGAGAAGCACGGTAACTTCCTAATTTGTTTGCAAACGAAATATAAACTGATTTCCTTTTTGTTTGTTTCCCAACAGCATAACAGAAGGATTCAGTTTGCCAGCAAAGTAAGTTGCAAAAGCCCCCCGACCTGCCCTTTAGTTCATTTACCTATTTCCTCCAGACACGTTATTCACACAGTTGGTCCGCGCTACAATGAAAAATACCAAATCGCTGCAGGTGCGTTAGTATGGCCTCAGATGAGTGATTATTAACTATTAATTTTTGTTTCCTTTTTGCAATTTTGACAGAGAATGCATTACATGTTAGTATCCCCAAGTTTCCTATCCTCCAGCTTTATTCTGACTCTTTTCCCCAACCAAAAACAGAATTGTTATAGGAACAGCCTCCAGCTGTTAGTCGAGAACAATGGACAATCGATAGCATTCTCTGTGATTAATTCAGAAAAACGAGGCTACCCGCCCGAAAACGGTGTTCACATCGCAATACGTAATACGACTGACCCCCCCCTCTCATGGCATTTGCCCTTACCCATTCTCTTTTTCTTCGGCAGGCACGGTGCGGCGATTTTTAGAGCGATATGGGCAGCCTATCAATACTGTAGTCTTTTGTATGGAAAACGACAGAGATTACGGATTGTACGTCTATTTCCATTTCGGCTCAAAATGAGAGAGAGTGGACATTTACTCTCTTCCATGTGAAGTGACTAATGACATCATTCTTTGTTAGGTATGAGAGGACGTTGTGGCTGTACTTCCCCCGAAACAAGGTAAGTAAGAGTGGGAGACTTTTCTTTCCCTTTTACCCTCGTACGTTAACGCTGGCGCTCAATAGGAGGAAGAGATCGCTGCTGTCTCTCAGCTGCCTGAAGATACTGGAAATGAGTTTGGGGAGACTGTTGTTGGTATGGCACTTTTTAAAATCTTTCACTCTTCTTGACTTTCCTCTGTTTCTGCCTGCAGAGGAAAGGATGATTCGTATCGCTTCAGCGCCGGTTGGACCGGAGGACTCAGCATCGATGGTGGATGACGGACATTTGTTCCGTGGGTTGACAGAAATGCGAGAGCACCCAGATAAGACCAGACAAAATACGCAAAAAAAGCCAGTCGAGAGTACTGGATTCTGTACACTCTATTGAAAAGCAAACTTGGGTTGAGGGGTTTTTCTTTTCTTTCTTTTATTGATCTTTTATTCTTTGGTGGAGGGGAGAAAGCAACAAAAATATAACTAAAAAAAAATAATATTTATTCCTTCCTGCTTCTGTTCTGTCTTCCCCCAAACTCTTCATACGTTGAGTGATACCTCTTCAAAGACTACAGCGCTAGAGTATTCCCCGCCGAGAATGCAGGGCACCAACGAAGGCGAAAGTCCTTCAACGCCGAGACATTTATCAGGGTGCACAAGGCTCTTGAAGACCACTGTGCCTCCGCCCTTGTTGTTGGGGTTGCTGTCTCGAAGGAAGAAAGGAACCGGCGGCCGCTTCCGTACATTCTTCACTTGCAGGTTGTCGTCGAAAGACAAGAACTGGCCATGATTGTTCTCAATAAATACGGTGTTATTGTCCTTGGAGTGTAGATGGAAGACCGAGTCCCCGGTTGGCTCGTCGACCAGATAGACAACATCAGGTTTTAGGGCAAGATATCGCGACCTGATCTTGTACATAAATCGCTGTCCTGCATGGATATTAGATATCTTGTAAGCTTAGGTGGGTTGGCTACCTTGATAGGCACAGTTGTTATGAATGATGGTTGCAGTCTCGCGGCAGTTGTGGTGGAAGTTCTTGTATCGAAGAAACATGCCTCGGCAGAGTTGAAGATTCCATCCGCAAGGCAGGACCCGAAAGAGCTGTGGATACTCTGCACCAATGAGGGAGTAGAGATCCTGGTCCCCAAACTGGAACGGCGCGTCGGAGGCGAGGTATTTTGTCCGAAGCGCAGTAAGGCCTGTTATGTCTATGACGTTGTTATAGAGAAGGGATGCTCTCATCCTCTCCAGATGTAGCAGCTGAACCCCTCCATTGAATCCAGGAAATCCTCCTTCCTTTTGCGCTGCGCTGAGACCGATTAAGGTGGAGTAGTTGAGAGCCTTTCGGTAGCGTTGGAACACGTGGAAAATGTAAGTGGGTCAGGCTAACTTGCTGTTTCGAGGACTTGCTCCCCCACGTCGCCCTTCCCTTGAGGAAGCGCATCGCCACCAACTTCACCTCCCATGCGAACTGTCTGATATGCAATTTTATTTTATTTAATTTTTTCTCACCGTCAAAGCCAGTCCGTATGTCAACGCTGTTTGGTCTCCACCAATTTTTCCAGTTACATCAGCCACCCAAATCAGTGTTTCTACTGTTTTATAACCCAACTTTTCTGGCCAATTTCCAAGAAAATCGTGGTTGGCAGCTCTGCAAAATTGAAGTTCAATGTGGAGTCGCAAAATTATTTGGGTATACTGGCCATGGGGAAATCCTTAACGGGGAGATCATGCTCGCTCCCGAAAAGGGTGCGAAGGTGCCACTGAAAGATATGCTACAAAAGTACATTTGGTTCTAGCTTTTGTGACAATTCTTACACTCATCCAGATTCACGCTGGGTGCAAAGGGTCTCCTCCTCATACTGATAGATTGCTGTTTGAGATATTCGGCAAAAAATGCTTCACCCCCCGCATTTAACGTGCCTGATCTTCCAAGTAAGTAATTCCCATTGTTGTGTTCTTTCTTACGCCTGGTAGAAAATGTTATCTTGATTTGTAGCGCAAGCCCTGGCGAAATTGCTTGGACCCACGACTTTCTTCGAGCGTTTAAAAAGACCCTCAAACGGGCAGACGGGGTTACCTTGGCGGCTCTGATTAACAACCTTTCAGTGCCGCGGCAGCGCCCCTGGATTATCTCCAACCCCGCGTCTTTGGCACACATATGCTCTTTATAACAGCAGGCAAATGGGAGTGCCTTCCACTGGTGTGCAATAACTATATGAACTCTAGATTGATGTAGTACAATTCTTTGCTTACAATTCCGTGTCGGTGTCGGCCTCAATTGCTGTCCGAACCGCTGGCCCCTCCGCTTTCGGCGAAATCGTTTGCCGGACATACCGCATGCGCCCACCCCTATTCAGCTACTCTTCTCCCTTGTCATATCCACCACGCCATCCTGCTCCTAAAATGTTGGAAATTAGAGAAAGAGAGAAGGATGGAAAAGTAGCTCACCAACACGACCCCCTCTTGAAGCACAGCATGGCACGCAATCTTCAGGGTCCTGGACAATCCTCTCGTACAGCTCCTTCTACTGCGTTTCAGCCTCCAGCAGTTCCTCAGGGCATGAAATGTTGCAAAGGCCAGACGATGGGTGTATGCATCAAAGACCGCAAAATCCTTGCCACCCAGCAGCTTGTACTTTTGCTTGACAAGATCCTCCATGGTTAGGAACTGATGAGGATCCCGTTCCTTTCTCGACAGCTCGTGAAATGGAATGGCTCACGGAGCTTGATCTTAATATGTCGCATGCTGTTGCTCCAGTAATAACTCATGAGCAACTTTTTTCTTAGTGAAAGGGTTAGCACTCCCTAAAAGGAGGAAGAAGGTCATACCCGCTCTAGTTTCTCTATCTGCGCAAGGTTGGCCTCATTCTTCTCCTCCTTGCCTTCAGCACTGCCCTCAACTTCGCCAGCTCCTCTCGCTGGCGCGTCAATAACTCCACCTTTTGCTGTTGCCACCGCCTCATCATTTCATCCTGTTCCTCCTTGCGGCGCTCGAACTCCTGGTTCGCTTTTCGGAGCCGCTTGATCTGTTTCCGTAACTTCTTTCGTTCCTCCGTCTTCTTCATCCGCTCTGCGACCAACAGGCTCTGGTGTCCTCAACCTCTCGTTTCATCGTCTCCATGCGCTCCTCCAACTGGAAAAAAGAAAATGGTAAGAGGAGGGTGGAAGAATATCAACAAACGACAACCACAAGGAAACGACAAGAGCGTAGCGGATAATAACATGGAGACGTACATCTTTGATTTTTCCTCCTTTTGCCTGATTGTTTCACGCATCTTCCGTTTGCATTTGTTTCCTCCGAAGGAATCCAGGCGTTTTCACACGGGGTTTGGGGCACGATGCCCACTGCTTTCCCTTATCCGCCCGGTGTGGAAACGTATCCCGTGCTGGTGGCGGAGCCTCGCCCGTTTGTGTTTCCGTTTCAGCAGCATCTGGAGGAACTTTGGCCTTCTTTCTCTGCCAGGAGTTTTTCTCTTCTCCCTCTTCTGCCCACCTTTGTTGCCCCGCTTGCGTTTCTTCTCCGGGGTTGGGTCACCGAGGTGTGTCGCCGGATAGAGCCGCCCAAAAGGACTGGCTGAGCCCAGTGCGCCATCACAGGGTGCAGCGCGGTGCTCGCAGCTGTTCACTGGGGGGGGGCTCCCGTCTGCGCACCCCCTCTGTTCCCCACCTCCTAGTATGCTAACAGAAAGTGGACAAGGGATTTCCATCCTCCGCTTCTTCTTCAATTTGGGGCGCGCACGTGTCTACAAAAAGAAACAAAGGAACCCAACCACTCGTGACGCTATCCCGGGGTTTCACATTTGCCCATTCCCGCCCGTGACCGCAGGGAGGGCCAGGTAAACCTAGTGAGTTCTGAGATTTACTGGCAGTAGTATGTGAAAACCATATTCATCGTTATGTAATTAATGATGCGCACAGCATTATCAAAACAAGGACCCTGTATGATTCTTGTTCACTTTCTGATGTCAGTGACCCGGGTTCAATTCGTCGCGTGAGGATCAAAGGTAACTAAGATGCAACAACAGAAACTCCCAATTCAGCACGTATTTTTATATTCTACGACACCATCTTTTTTGGCTCACGGTTAAGCTTCCCGCTCATAGGGCGAGTCGCACGTTTGCGTGTTTGCGCTTGGCGTGCAGCATCACCGCCCTTTCCCACAATTCGCAAGGGGATCCCTCATAACGGTAGGTGTAGACCCAGATGTTTTCCTCGTCCTTGAACCTTCCCTTCTTCAGCTCCAACCCCAGGTAGCACTTATAGATGCGTCGTCGCAAGTCCCAGGCCCACTTGACGTCGTTCCATTTGGATCTGGTATGGAAGTCCTTCCCCTGGTTCCTGACCCCAAAGTGCTTGCACAGGGCCACCAGGTTCTCTCCCAGCCACGCGCTATGCTTCGGGAGGAGGGGTCGCCCCGAACGCGTATTCACACCCGCGGCCGAGCGGAGGACCCCGAATCGATCCCCTTCGATCCCGCCGACCATTTCATCGGTGAGCCGTTCCAGATCCTCCAGCAGCCTCCTGGACTCCACCAGGACGAGGTCCTTCCTGCCCAGCAGCGAGCGGCGCAGGTCCCCCCTCTGTTCTTCCGCCAGCCGATCCAGCAGCGCAACCTCCTCGACCTCGAGGTAGGCGGTGGCCCTGGCGATGGCGAGGCGAGGCTTTTCGTCATGATACACCGTAAACAGGGTGATATCCTCCTCCGGGCTTGGCCAAAGAAATCGCGGTAATCGGCCTTGAGCTTGGCCCACACCAGCCATTCCTCGCTCTGGGGATCGCACACGAGTCGAGCGAGCTCCTGGAGGGTCATGTCCGGGGCTTCCAGTATCCTTCTTCTTCTGTCCTCCTGGATCTGCTCGCTGACTTGCCTCATATCGGGTTCGGCCCACTGCTGGACCGAGGTACCTTTTATCTTTTTTCTGCTGCCTCGCTTGTTCTCCTCCAGAGGGCTTCCCTTTCTCTTCCTTTCTCCGTCTTTTTCTTTGCCTTTGCTGTTGGAGGTGGCTTCGCCATCGTTTTCCTTTTCCTTCTCCCGATCTAATTCTGTATCTCTTGCCCTCTCCTCTCCTTTTTCGTTCTCTTCCACGTTCACCATTGTTCCCATCTCCGTTTCTTCTTCCGTCTGCCTTTCTGTTTCTATTTCCTTTTGCCTGACGCTTACTTCTCCTCCAGATGCCACCCACAGCTCAAAGAATTGCCCGGTGAAATCGTTTTCGGACCACACCCTCTCTTGCTGGGTCATGAGAAAGAGCTCAGTGACCTGGTCCTCGATGTCGAAACGCACCACCCCGTCTTCGTCCCACGCAAAGGCCAGCATGTTCTGCAGGTCCACGGGCACGACCCCTGCGAACTGCTTCATCAGGTCGTCGCTCACCACCTGCTGCAGCCTGTCCAGGGTGTGGGCGGGGTACCTCATGCCCGGATATCCCGGAGTGGGGAGCAGGGCGAACACCTTGTTCGTCTTCAGGCTCCTGGCCCTCAGGATCATCTGGCAGAACGTGCGCGCGACGACGGAACCCTCCTTGCCGAAGGCGAAGCAGCAATCGAAACGGTCCGAAGGGTCCTCCGGGGTGTAGTCCGCCCCGGTGGTGATGGCCGGGGTGATGGCAACCAGGTCGTAATCCTTCCAGAGCGAGTTCACATCGCTCCACCCGGAGCGCTCCTTCCGGGAGGAATCCTTGGAGATGAACAGGCAGGCCTTATCGGGCAGGCGCTCCTTCGTCAGCTGCCTCACCTGGTCGAGCTCCGTCTTGGAGGTGAAGACGGCAAACACCCTGCGGCCCGCCCGAAGCTGGTCGCACAGGAGGTCGAGGGTGCGGACCCAGGCCCTGTCTCTCAGAAAATTGCCGTGGCTTCGGAAGCTGGCATAAAGATGCCGCCGGTTGGCCTTGTAGACGTTCTCCACAACCCCTATCGGAGCAGAGGGGAGGATGCTGCGCAGGTACCCGACAGAGGTTCGGGAGAGGTCCTTGTCTGCGGCCACCACGACCTCGGAGGTTGAGACGTGGTAGCGATCCAGGCCCAGCGCCATCCTCCTGCTCATCTGCACCTTTTTGAAGGTGTTGGCGTCCATCATGTACGTGCATGCACTCTCCACCTCGTCCTTGAGGTAAATCGAGAAGTGTCTCCTGGGCTGCCCCAAGGGGCTCGCTCGCCAGAGGGAGTTGTATGTGGTGGCCACCGACTGCGCATCACGCCACGCCGCCGGGGTGGTCAGGTGGTTGTAGAGCTGCAGCCCCACCTCTCTCGGATCGGGTTGGCCGGGTGTCCACCCGTTGTAGCGATCATGGAAGCGTTGGTGGATGGCCTGGCTGAGGCTTGCCCTGTCACCCACCGAGAGGACCCCCTTCCACTGATCCCCCATCTCCTCCCTCCTAAGGGTGACGTACCTGCAGATCACGTCGCTCTTGCCCGTGCCGCAGCCGGACCTTATCAGGAGCACTCTGGTGTCCGGGGATGGGTGCAGGGGAGAGAGGTACCTCTCGTTGACAACGTGGACCTGCACAAAAGGATCTCCCTCGAGCCCCAACTCCCCAAGGACCCGCATCCTGGCCTCTTCCATCTGCTCCTGCGAGAGGTCACCTTCCACGGCATCGGGAAACGAAAGCAGCACGTAGGTGCCCAGAGGATCCTCCTCTATGGCCCCCCCGACGTCGAGCAGGGGAGCAAGATGGCCTTCCCCCAAGGCCTCCAGCAAACGTGCCCCCGCAGACCTGGCGGCCAGATCTGCTGCGGCCAGCTCCTTGCTGCCAAGTCTCCAGTGCAGCAACACCTCGTACCTGCACGAAGAGGACTTCCAGCAGCTCAGCCTCACCCTGACCGGCACCTTCCAGCTGCACCCGAACATCGCGTTCAACTTGTTGTTTCCTTCCAAGTGGACGCGCTTGCACACCGGGCACGGCAACTCGTCAGGAGGTTCCAGGGCAAAGAACACGGCCCCGTCTTTCAAAGAGGAGGAACTCCTAGCCGTGAGTTTCTTGTCCCTGCATTCGGGGAGGCAAGAAAGGAGCTCGTTCATCGCCGCCACGATGAGGGTGGAGCGCTGAGGATTGTGGCCATCTTTCGTGTCCCGCTTTCTGAGTGGCCGGGACATTCGATCCGAAGCAGAGGCACCCCCACCTTCATTCGAAAACACCCGAGGCAGGATGGCGGTCGTGGGGAGTTCCATCCCCGTTGGACAGGCCACCTCCAGCAGCTCCAATTCATCACCGGTCCGCAGGACCTCCAACCTAAGGGGCAACAGGGTGTTGTCCTTTCCATGTTTCCTCTGAAAAGGGAGCCTGAAGGCCCCCTGCCTGTACACCGCATCGTCCACCGCAAACCTGTGCACGCCTTTTCGGGTCCACCAGAACAGCTTCCCCACCTCCGCCGCCTCGCTTCGCCTGGCCGTTGCCTCCACCTCCCGCCAGAAGTGCTTCTGCTCCTCCACATCAGGAAAGACCACGTCCGGCATGTGGAGGTGCAGGCTCAGCTTCGTAGGGGTGGTGGCGGTGAAGACGGCCAGCCTGTGCCCCTCGGGGAGCAGCTCCCTTCCATAGACGCTCGCAAAAACCTGGCTCGCCACCTCTAGTACGCCCGAAACGAGCTCGAGCTGCCCTTCTCCATTCCCGAAGAAGTCCTCGGAATCCATGTCTACATCGGCGAAGAGAGCCGCCGGGGTGTCCCGTTCCACATGGAAGTACCACATCCTGTGATCGGAGGGGGTCCGCTTCACCTCCTCCACGCCATCCCTCCTGGAAGGGAAGATGCAGAAGCGACGCTCACCCCGGCACGCCTCCTGCCTGCTGAAGATGGCCCTCCCCGGGACCAGGTAGCTCTCGTGGTTCTCCCACCAGATGTGGGCTCCTGTCCTCCTTGTTCCTGAGGTAGCGAAACTCTGCGCAGCCGCCAGGGCTGTACACCTGTTTCGACGTTCCGCTGCTGTGCATTGTCGGTTTTGCGTTGGAAATGAAAAATGAAAATGAAACTGAAAAAGAAAAAAAAATAAAAAAGTGAAACAAAACTAAAAAAAAATTTTCTTCTACGAGTACTAAACCCAATTCAGCAATGGTGTCAATAAACAAGCGTAACTTTTTTGGGAGTCTGCATTAGGTAAATCTCGTTTACTCTATTTCATTTCAGGGAAGCCGTTCTGGTTCGGTCCTAGCGGCTTAGGGTTGAATCGGTCCTCTGATTGCAGTTCCTTATCGGTCTGGCGGACCAAAACGACTTCCCAGTTTCATTTTGCTTTTTTTATTTTGAGGCGAAGAGATGAGTGACAGGCAGATAGAAAAATAATGACCCAGGCAGAGAGATCAATTTCAGACAGCTTCACATACCACAAGATGCTCGAAGGAACACATGCCGCGAAGAAGCGCCCTTCACGATCGTCTCATCTGGCCAATTCCGAGAAATTGGATATGAGGTAGCTCCCGCCAAGAAGAACTAGTTCGTTGCATTTTATTCTTATGTTAGTTAGAATATATCGTAATTAGAGCTAGAATAGTGTACCTCTCTTGGTGTTCTCATCCCAACCAACTCGACCATACATCATTACTCACGGCGGTCAAGGCAACATCGCCGGGACACACCATGGTGGAGACCACACCCTACACAGTGCTCACCATGCTATTGTTGTTTTGGATACCGGTTTCGCTTGCCGGAAGGACCGGAACCGGCTTTGCTGGTCCCTTTGTATCACACCAATCTGTGCAAACAGACAATCAGACGCCTACCTTCGCGCACAAGTCCCAAATGCCCGCAAAGGTGACGCAGAGCGAGCATGGTCTCGCAGAGGAGAACGGCATCGGCGATCAGTTTGGAGAGAAGGTATGATGTCTGTGCCCATTTTTGAAGGAGCTGAATTTCTATCGAATCAGATTGGAATTGAATTGTATGAGGCCCTGGACAAAGGACCAGCTCAGAAGCGGCGGAAGATCAAACGACGTACAACGAAAGGAAAAAGCGAGTGCGAACCATCAGAGGTGAGCCACCTGATGTTGAATTTTCTCAATTGGTACTTCAAGAAACAAGGGAACGAAAAAGAAGAGCAGGAAAGTAAGGAAGAGGAGGAAGCAGTTGAGATATTGTTAGATCGGTTGCAGAACGTTGAACAAAAGAACGCCAAAGATAGCAAGGACAACACGGTAGCTCCTTCCTCCCTTTCCTCCCCCCCCCACAATGCTTCCCGGATGATAATCATTTAGCCCGGAGCGAAATTTGCCACCCTTGGGAAAAAGGGGATCATACGACCACGGAGGAACGGAGGAAATCGTATCAAAAACAGGTGCTGGCTCCGAAATCGGCTCCCCAAGGCATAGAACGTGAGCTCAAGCACGTAAATGCCACCGTGGTAAGCTTTGCCGTCTCTCCTTTGTGTTCTTTGTTTGCATGTTAGTGTGGGGGAGCAAGAAGTTTTGCCATTATTTTCTATGAGAGGACAAAAAAGAATAGTATACATTACAGTACAAAAGCTTTTTTGGGTTATTAAATAACGTATTTACTGGGATACAAAAGGAGAGCCAAATTTCAATTCCACAAGCACACAACAAAGAACTCTTACTAATATGCTATCCAAGGCCGACCTCCACCACAACGGCTCCATTGATCTCCCTGAACTGTACACCGAGGAGGCAGAGGATGAGGTGTTGGATTTTATTGCTGCCGAAAAAGCCAAGCTGTTATCCACGGACAAGAACGGTGCCTTGCCAGACAGATCCATCGTCGAGTGGATCGCAGGCTTCCTGGATGGGGATGGATGTGTGCACCTCTTCAAAGGCAGAACAAACGCCATGGTTACCGTTTCCCAAGCCCATACTGGGGAGGAACCCCCAGCCACCCTGCAGAGAATTTATCGCCACTATGGAGGCAGCTTTTGCAAGAGGCCCAGAAAGAATGGAACAAGGCAACAATGGATCCTGCAAATATCCCAAAGCACACACAATCACACTCTCCTCAGAGAGATCGCCGACCACGGTATCATCAAAGCTCCTCAGGCAGCGCTGTTGCTCAATTTCTTTGAGGAAGGGATGGTAAATCGAGGGCATGCCTACCGACAGCTGGGGCTTCTCAAAAAGCGCTACCATGAAATCGTAGTGGATGCAAGCCGGCTGACGGCTTCTTATATCGGTGGGTTATTTGATGCTGAGGGCTCTGTCGAAATTAGGATCAAAGGTGCTCTTTCACTTGAAATTGCACAGAAATCAAGTCCGCCCCTGTTGAGAGCAATTTTGAGCAGGTGGCCAGGTGGAATTGTTAATGATGTGAAAATCCGGTATAATGGTGAAGCAGTGGATGATATTTTCGCGGACCTTCTCCAGCATTCCCTGGGCAAGGCAGACCAGCTGCAAATAGTGGCACAGCATCGTCGGGACCAAAAGGATTGGCGTAGTGAACACGG
>Ga0209935_1003802_pt1 | contig 14917 bp, 12 predicted proteins | sample ThiBio_1000_plan_2_FD_183958 | JGI IMG/M metagenome (GOLD analysis project Ga0209935, IMG submission 183958) | Wastewater bioreactor microbial communities from Cape Town, South Africa - Thiocy_cont_1000_plan (SPAdes) | ecosystem: Engineered > Bioreactor > Thiocyanate-remediating >... | reverse complement strand
GTTCGAGCGATCGACCAAGCGATGTAATTGTACGGAATCGTGGTACGGTCAGACGCCTGCCACGCATCCTCCGATCGGCTGTTACTCTTCCCTTCTCTCTCTCTCTCTCTCTCTCTCTCTCTCTCTCGCAACGAACAACTCTACACTATCCCCACCAACCAACAACCAACCAATCAACTACCTGCTACGCTACCGGCCAACTCTCTCTCTCTCTATCTCCTCGTCTTTGTGGCGTTAAGCTTGCTTTGAGTCGTTTACTTGAGTTCGTATCTCTCTCGCTCCGTTTCAACGGTGCTCGTTCATTCATATCTTTGCGTATACCATATCCATCTATCGTCTATATCTCGATCGATGTTCCCTTTCTATTGCTGTATCTGTGTATGTATATGTATGTTATCATGCACCCCGTCCCAAATGTGCGTTGCTGCGACCACTCCAGGTTCGCTACCACTGCTCGTGGCCGTCTACGTGCGTCGGAAGGTGCCTGTGCGTCGTTGTTGTTTGTATCGTTTCGCTGTCGCTGTCGCTGTCATCATGGCCGTCGCCGCTTGGCGGCCGCCATCGCTCTCGATTCATCGTCACCCTCGTCCATCTCTCTCTCTCTCTCTCTCTCTCTCTCTCGTCTGTTCTATGTAGCGATTTGTATGTATGTTTCTCGCCTGCGCTACGTTGGTTGCCTCACCGACGAGCGCCGTCGATATCAAGTAAACCTTCTCAGTACGTCTAAAAGGTTCGCGGTCGTTGCGACCGATACTCTTGCTTGTGTGAAGGCAGCAAGTATTTACAACGTCGATCACCATCGATCATCTACAACTACACCGGCGCCGGCAGCGTGGTGGCTTCGTCAGCGAGCCAACTCATTGCGCTCCTTGATGATGCTGACGATTGATACCAGCGCATTGACCCACTCATCGCGCACTTGTTCGCTCTCGCACTCGATGCTGAGCGAGCCACCGCGAAAGACCACGAAGAAGCACACACTGGGCGACACTGGTGCCACACAATTGGCCCACGCAGACCATTAGGTGTTGGCGCAGTGGCAGCGGCGGCGGCAGCGGCGGCGGCGGCGGCAGGGGCAGGCATACCTGATTCGATGGCCAGCGCCGCTTCATGGCAATCCGGCGATACAGACTCGATGTCTATCTGCTCTCCCAACGACGAGCATTCAAATCGACGTCGCGTACAGATGATGGGCCACCCATCCAACCATCAATCGATCCACCAATCAAAAGCCACAGAGAATGAGAGAGCAAGAGCGCCGTACCAGCGCACACCTGTGCAACTGTTCACGCGATGGTGTCGTCTCGCCTGGTCCAGGAAACCACCACTGCAGCCATGTACAGTCCTGTGCCACGATTGATCGGTTGGTTGATTGATTGATTGATTGATTGATTAATTGATTGATTGATTGATTGATTGATTGATTGATTGATTGATTGATTGATTGATTGATTGATTGATTGATTGATTGGCGCCACGAACCTCGGAGAGGAACAGCGATATCAGATGCGCAACGACTTGCGACGATCTTGGTGCTCCTTCTCGAGTGGCAGTACGCTCGCTGGCGCTCTCGGCAGTATCTTCGGAAGCGGTGGCAGCGGTGGCAGCAGCGGCAGCGGTGGCAGCGGCGTGGAGCGTGAAGCGGCCGCCGAGGCGCAGGCGTTCGGCGTGGTGGCGCTCGAACTCGGCTTCGACGAGCGCCGCGTAGTAGCACGGGCCGCACACGCGCTTCTTGTCGGCGCCTTGGGTGGCAACGTCGGTATCAAGATTGCCGCTGCTGCTTCCCGCAGGCGCCGCGACGACGGCGCTGCCCGGGCGCGACGACGGCGACGAGCCGCTGACGTAGCTTGCGAGCGGCACGCGCTTCGAGGTGCAGGCGCCGCAGTAGACCTTGCCGTCGCGGCGGCAGTGGTGCCTGCGCGTCACGAGCGAGAAGCGCACGCCGCACGCACGGCACGCCGAGGCCTCCTCGTCCGGCTGCCAGCGGCAGGACAGCCGTGGCAGCATACGACAACGAGAGGGCGAGGCAGCGGCGAGCGAGAGAGGGCGAGAGCGAGAGGCGAGAGACGACGAGCAGACGCGAGTTCTTTCGTTCGGTTTCGTTCGGTTTCGTTCGTTGTTGGTCCGCTGCCTCGTCGCCGTCTCGCCGTTGCGTTCACTCTGCCATCAATGGAGGTCGTGCTCATCGAGCCCACGGGCTCTACTCTCAACTACACCTTCGAGAGCCGCCAGGCAACGGTCGCCGACCTGAAGGAGCGTATGCAGGCGCAGGAGGGCGTGCCGGCCTCGCTGGTGCGCGTCTTCCCGCCCAACTCGTACGTCGCCGCGCCGTCGCCGTCGCAACGCAGTAGCCGCGCTGGCGGGACGAGGGGCCGTGGGGGCCGTGGTGGCAGTGGTGGCAGTGGCACAGTGTGCCTCCGGTTGTTGTGCTTACGTGGTTACCCGCTCGTACGCCAGGGACATGAGCGTCATAGCGGCGGACGACGTGCAGCTCGCCAGCCTCGGCACCGAGGAGGCCGAGCGCTCCGACAGCCTGACGCTGCGCATCATGTACAACGCGCACGGCGGCGCCGACGTGGTCTCGTGCGGCGACTTTGCACCGGCGCTCAAGCTGCTGTGCTTCGAGTGCCACCTCGGCGGCGAATGGAAGCAACAGCAGTGCTGCTGCCTCAAGGTCAACTGCACCGTGTGCTGAGCTGCCTGCCTGCCTGCGTGCCTGCGTGCCTCGCTGCAGCCGCCTCACTCGCGCAACCCGACCGGCCGTGCCTTCGTTCCAGTGACGCCGCTCCTGTTCTTTATTCACAAGCATGCACTACCATTACCATCTTCAACAACGGCTCGCTCGGTTGCTCGACTCATTGCGGCGACTCGCCCTTGCGGTACGCCACCTCGGGCATGCCCTCATGGTGCGCAGCCGTTCGTGCCGCAGCAAACAAAAAGTCCGAGAGCCTGTGCCACGGCGCAGTCGCAACGCGGTGAGCAAGCGTGCGTGCGTGCGTTGTTCCGGCGCCGTGCGTACCGGTTGAGGTACTTGTTGACCGACTCCTCGACGGCCTCGTCGCGCATCAGCGGCACGACCTCTCGCTCGGCGCGGCGGCAGATCGTGCGCGCCACGTGCAAGTGCGCGCTCGCCAGTCCTCCAGACTACAGTAAGGTGCAGCGAGCAGGGACAGCGGGCGATTAGCAGGAGCGAAGAGAGCCGAGTGCCGCGGCGGCAGCTTGGCGTACGGGCAGGATGAAGCGCGTCAGCGGCGGCAGCTTGGCGTCCAGCTCGTCGATCCAGCTCTCGAGCGTCTGCACGTTCGACATGGCGAACGACACGCGCTCTGTGTACCAGCTTGCGGTGAGCGACAGCGAGAGCAGCCGCAGGAGCAGGAGCAGACGGTACCTCGCTTGAAGGCCGAGCCCTCGGACAGCGGCGTCGCGACGCTCGACATCAGATCGATCAGGCGCGATTGAATCTGCGCACCAGCGACATCTCTCATATGAGCAGCATCCTTCTCCGCACCACTCGCTCACGGTAGCGGCGCCATACCGTTTGCAGGCGGTCGTTCAAGCCGTTGTCGGCGCGGATGCAGTACTCACGCGCCACGCTGCGCAGCGGTGCACCGTCAGTAAGCGATGCGCGAATGTGCCAGCCTGCCCGCGCGCGCGTACCCGAGCGCCGCCGACAGCTCATCGATGGCGCCAAGCGCTTGGAAGGCAGCATCATCCTTGGAGCGGCGAGTGCCAGAGAACAAGGCCGAGGTGCCCGCGTCTCCGGTGCGCGTGTACAGCGTGCTCTTGGGCGGCGCGGCGCTGCTGCTGTCGCTGCTGCTCGAGCACGAGGGCGAGGGCGAGGCTGTCAGCTCGCGAGGCCACGATGCTCGCAGCCCTGGCGCGCTCGTACCTCGAAGATTCTGAGGCCATGGTGAGCGAAGTGGAGGAAGAGGAGAGGCAAGGGAGATGCGGCGCGCAGGCAGGCGAGAGAGAGAGAGATAATCCAAGCAATCAGCAGCAGCAGGCGAGGGAGGAGCGCGAGAGGCGCACGCGCAGCAGAGACGAAAGAGCGGGAAACGCGTGGAGCCCCCACTGCTCTACTCGTGCCTCGTCTCGCCGACGAGCAGCGGCGGCTCCTTCATCCCTCTCGTGCCTCGCTCGTTGTCGCTGCTGCTGCTCGCTACTCGGTCGTGCCACCCTTACCGCATGGCTTCTGACGCGGGCGCTGCCCCCTTCCTCGGAGGCGACCAGCCAGAGGCCTCTGATCTTGCGGCACAAGCGGCCGGCGGATCGCACAGCAAACGGCGGCGCAGGCGGCGTCGCGGGCACCGAGACGAGCACGGCGCCTTGCCGCTGCGAGACGACGAGCTGGCCGACGATCTCATGCTCCCGCATCAGGAGCAGGGCCCCAGCTATCCAGATCTCGAAGACCGCACACCGCGAGTCGCAACCCCGCTTCCTACCCGAGTGACCGCACATCCGGCGCAGCCTCCTCATCGACATCAACCACCAGCTGCAGAGACTACATCTCAATCATCTCATCGACATCAACCACCATCTGCAGAGACTACATCTCAATCATCTCATCGACACCAACCACCATCTGCAGAGACTGCATCTCAATCATCTCATCGACATCAACCACCATCTGCAGAGGCTGCATCCCAATCTCCTCATCGACACCAACCACCATCTGCAGAGGCTACACCTCAATCATCTCATCGACATCAACCACCATCTGCAGAGACTACATCTCAATCATCTCATCGACACCAACCACCATCTGCAGAGGTTGCATCCCAATCTCCTCATCGACACCAACCACCATCTGCAGAGGCTGCATCCCAATCTCCTCATCGACACCAACCACCATCTGCAGAGGCTACACCTCAATCATCTCATCGACATCAAGCACCATCTGCAGAGGCTACACCTCAATCATCTCATCGACATCAACCACCATCTGCAGAGACTGCATCTCAATCATCTCATCGACACCAACCACCATCTGCAGAGGCTACATCTCGAGCTCCTCATCGACATCAACCACCATCTGCAGAGACTGCATCTCAAGCTCCTCATCGACACCAACCACCAGCTGTAGATGCTGCGAATCCAAGTCAACCTATCGCTCAGACGCCTGCCCAATCTCAACCTTCGCCAGCCTCCGTAGCCGGCACTCCACAGCGTGCTGCACCACCGTCAGGAAAACGTGCTGCCGTTGCTCTTGTGACTGCGACAGCTGTCGGCGCCGCGATTGGTCGCCGAAGAGCTCGAGAGACCGGCCAGGGCAAACGGGCGTGGCCCGCGCGTGTCGTGGCTGAGGCCCGACGACATGCGGCACGAGTGCAATCGGCGTTACTGTCCGGCGTCGAATTTGCTCGATCTCGTGTGCTCGCAGGCGGCACGGCGTCTCCCAGCGGCGGCAATCACGCGTCTCAGGCCAGTGCTACTTCCGAAGCGCCAGCAGTGGAGCGGCGACCCTGCATTCTTGGTGCACTGACCAACGTGCGTGCCGGTGCCGTAGCGCTGCTGGTTGCTGCTATGGTGGTGGTGGCGGTGTTCGCATGCGCGGCGTATGTGGCTCCAGGTGTTTGGAGCAGTCTGTCTTCGCCGCGGCACCACGACGAGGTCGACCTCAACAACGCCGTCAAGCCAACCGAGCCACAACCGCCTGCTGCGCACCGCAGAAGCAGTATCTCGCTCTCAAGGGCTACGAATCTCTCGAGCTCAGTCGAGAGGTTGAAATCCGAGCTGCTTGATGGCACACACCGATCCATGCTGAATCCTGTGCGTGGGCTGTACCTGTCGGGCTCGGACTCACGCTCGGTCAACATTGGACATGAGCTGCAGTACGAGACGTTCGTGCGCTTCATGGGCCAGCGATTGAGCCGCTTCCGCAACCGCCACTCGGGCGCTCCGCTACCGTCGCTGTTGGTCACCGAGTTGCACGTGGATTCGAGCTCTTGCCAGCTTGACCAAAGCCAAGCGGCCGATGTGGCCGACGGCCTTGCGGCCGAGCAGGCGGATTTCGTGGTGCTGGGAGGTGGCTCGATGGTGCGCGACCGCGCTCTCTGCGTTCTGTGGCGCTTGCTGAACCAGCGGCCCGAGTTGCCGGTCTTCTTCTGGGGCAGTGGCTTCGACGACACGGCGCTCGTGACGGCCAACCGCAACATTATGCACAACCTCCGCAATAACCGCTTCCAGAACGTGCAGTTCTCGCCCACCAGCGTCATTGCGCTCGCCAGCAGCGCCATCTTCGGGCCGGCGCTCGTGAGCTTCGGAGGTGTGCGGGGCAACTACTCGACGCAATTCATCTCGCGCATGGCACCCGCGTCTCCGGTGCGATCGGCTGGCGAGGCTGGGCTGCTCTTCGACCATCACTCGTTCGTCGATCGGCCGTCAAGTAGCGGTGCCACAACGCGACTCGCACAGCAAGTGCTCTTGACCTTTGGTTCGCGCTTCGCGGCAGCACTCAAGACCGAGACGACCACCACCACCACCACCACCACCAATGACAATGGCACTTCCACCGGCTCCGGTACCAAGTCACCAACGTCAGATGATGGCCATCGTCGAGGAGATGAAAGAGGCCGTGGCATCGTGATGGTGAACTTTGGCATTCCGACCGAGGGCGTGAGTGCCATGTACGGCAAGCATGCGCAGATCTCGACCGTGGCGGCGGCACTCATCAAGGTCATGCAAACGCTCTCGTTGAGCCATACGGTGCTGCTGTACGCCACGAGCACCACCGATCTCGTACACTTGCGGACGCTCTACAATGCCACGGTCCACAACGTCGACGTCGAGGTCGCCGATGTGAACCGCATCATCATGGCGCCGAGCGTGCCCGACGTGCGAGTGCTCTTGCACGCCCTGGAGCACAGTGTGTTGTCGATCGCATTCCGATACCATGCTGTGATGTTGAGCGTCCGAGCTCGTGTTCCTCTCGTGGCATTGGCTTATCGATTCAAGGTGCGTCCTTACCCGTGAGTGAGAGAGAGAGAGAGAGAGAGAGAGAGTTACAAAAGGGTATTCCGATATTGACGCACATGCGAGATCGGTGTAGACGATCGAACTTTGTGATTCCGTGGGCTCACTGCGGCAGTACACGGTGGCCACCGATGATGTCACATCACACGGCCTTCATGCACTCGTGGGTCGGGCGCTCGACAATGCAGCCAGCATTCGCACGATGGCGGCGAATGCGATCGAAGCGACGCGGCTGGCTTTCGAGCGTGAGGCCGACCGGTTCATTCGATACCTGATGAAGACGCGCGTCGTGCCACCGGGAGACCTCGTGGCCGACGGCAGCACTCCTCGACCGGCGGTTGCCATCATGCTGCGTGCCGAAGCGCCCAAGGAGGGCAGTGCCGATCGCTGTATGGCCGACCGGTTCGACCTGGGCGCGACGGCCGGCCGCGCAGCTGCGATCGTGATGCAGGCGTACGCCAAGCAGAACACGTCAGTGACGATCCTGTCGCATCGACCGCACGTCGTGCCGCGGCGGAGCTACTGGCCGTGGATCTCGCGCTCGACCGCTGACCTGCTGGTGGTGGGCTCGGAGGTGTGGTTTCCGAACGACGAGATTGAGCGCATGATTGGCGAGACTCGATTGAGTACGCTGCTGCTCGGGAGCAGCTATGACTTTGAGTCAGGCGGTCCGCACTCGACGCAGCTCATGTACCGCTTGCGCAGCCTGCCGCTCCATCGTGAGCGCAAGAATCGCTGGTACTCGTCGGACCTGCTCGAGTTGCGCCTGAACGCCTCGACCGATCCTTCCGGTACCGCAAGTGGCATGGCTGCTGCCGCGACGCCGGCCGACGGACACGCGAGCGAGGAGCGCGTCTTTGGTATCGAGTCGCTCATGGCACACCCGTTTCTGTTCTGGCGCAACCGAGACAGCTCGCCGAGTGACACCGAGCTCTGGAGCACGCTCGGAATCGAGGCGCCGCTGCCCGGCACGCGCGTCATTGCCATCTACTTTGCCGACATTGTGCGGCAGCAGTGTTGCTTCGCGTCGGTCAAGGACGTCGACGAGCTGCTGCAGCCATTGGCGGTCGCGATCAAGAGCATCACGCATACCACGACCACCGTCATTCTGTTCGCCACGGCGTCCGACGACCTGCTGACGCTGCAGTCGTTCTGGTGGAACTTGCGGCAGGAGATGGCGTCGCAGCATGTGCTGGCACGCCTGCGGTTCGTGCAGTCGGTGCCGCCGAGCCTCGACGTTGCGTACGAGATATTGGCGCGCTCGGACGCGGCGCTGACCTTCCACAAGACCGGATCGGCCCTGTGCGCCGCGGCCGGAGTGCCGTTCCTGCAGCTGGCGTGCGACTTTGCAAGCGTCGAGTTCGCCGACGCGCTCGGCGTGCCAGACAACACGATCGCCACCTTTGAACAGGGCGGAGCGAGGGCCATGGCAAACATGCTGATGCTCGTGCTGTCGGAGCGCAAGACGCGCGTGCTGCAGCAGTACCAGATGGAGCGCGCCAAGTTGGCGCTGCTGGAGAAGCTCGAGCGCCAAGCCGAGCTGGCGGTGCGAGCCTCCTTGCTGAACCGCGAGCAACACGCCACCACACGGCACCATCAATCAACATGAGAATAATGAAGACATAGATGCCAAGGCGTCTTGTACAGCAATCACGTCGAGGAGGTCGAGGAGGTCGAGGAGGTCGAGGTGGTCAAGGAGGTCGTCGAGGTCGAGGAGGCTGAGGAGGTCGAGGAGGTCGAGGAGGTCGTCGTCATTCGCTTCGCGCGCTGCTCGGTGCCGCATCACCGCCGCACGACCGCACGGCACCGCACCGCTGTAGAGCTCGTCGCACACCACACCGCACCGCACCACACCGCACCGCACCGCACCACCGCACCGCATCTCTCATCTCTTCCACTTGCCCACCCAGAGCTCTTTGCCGGCTGTGCACGTTGCGTCGGCCACGTGTGGAGCTCGTCGCATTGCGCACCAACACCCAGCCAGGCCAACGGCGACCTCGTGTGGTGGTCGTTCGGCGTGAGGCAACATGACGGTGATCGTGCGCGTGACTCTGAGCGATGGCACGTTCAAGGCGCTGGCGCTCACCAACTCGACGACGGCCGAGCAGTGCCGCGAGCAGCTGATCCGGCGGCTGTGCAAGGACGAGAACTCGCGCACGTCCGAGGAGGAGCTGCTCAAGACGCGCGACAAGTACCAGCGCTACCAGCTGTACCGCAGCGTCGGCTCGCTGCCGGCCGAGCCGCTCGCGAGCTCCGACCTCGTGTGGTGCGCCGGCAACTTTACCATCTCGTTCCTGCCGCCGGCGGCGCCTGTAGCCGCGCGCGCTGCGGCTTCTTCCAACGCCGCCAACGCCGCCGCCGCCTCGGCCACTGTCCCGATAGGGGCCAGCGGCGCAGGAGCGGGGACGGCGAGTGCGAGCACGAGCGCCACGACGCCGACGGCAGCTGCCGGCGCGCCGGCGGCATCGGGCGACGCGACGTTCTTGGCGACGGTCAACCTGCTGGACGGCACGTTCAAGAGCCTGCGGCTGCCGACCGCCACCACGACCAAGGAGTGCCTCGAGCAGCTGTACCGCAAGTTGTGCAAAGGCATTCCGACGCCGCCCAAGGTCGAGGCCGTGCGCGCCGAGTACCAAGGCTACGGCCTGTTCGTGGTGAACGCCGACGCGTCGAAGCGCGCGCTCGCGACCGACGAGGTGCTGCTCGCCACGTGCGGCAAGGACCCGACGTTCGTGTTCGCGCCGTCGGAGCAGGAGGTCAGCGTCACGAGCCTGGCGTCGGTGCAGGCCATGCACGGCCACCGCTTCACGCAGCAGCGCATCTCGAAGCCCAAGAAGTGCACCGTGTGCCGGCAGGCGCTGCCGCTCAACCAGGACATCATCGCGTGCTCGACGTGCAAGCTGCGCATCCACTCGCACTGCTCGCTCTCCGTCACCGAGCAGTGCCGCAACAACGCCTCCAGCGGTGGCAGCAGCGGCTCGGGCAGCTCGGGCTCCTCGCGCTCCAAGAGCCGCATCGACTCCAAGGCCGACTCGGCCGACGTACGCCGTCGGCTATCGATCGCTCCGGCCGAGAGCGTTACACCAGGTACACATAGGCGCCGCCGCCGCCGCCGCCTCTCGTGCGTCGACTTTCGATCGCAACATACGAGCACGCGAGAGGCATGCGTTACCGCGATGAGCTTACTCGACGATGCGTAGGAGCCATCACCATCATGACCATGGAGGACATATTCGTGACGTTCTTTAGCATCAAGGAGGGAGTCAATGTACGGCGAGGCACGCGCACGCACGCACGCACAGTGGTGGCTCGTCGTAGTGCCAATCGTTGATTCGATATCGATCGATCGTTCGATGGATGGAATGATTGGCACACATTGGGGGGGTTAGGTTCTCGAGAGCCGACTTTCGACGGCACAAGAGCGTGTCGAGCGCATGGCCGAGCGGCGTCGCAAGGTCACCGAGGAGAAGCAGCAAGCACTGCAGGGGCTGATGGCAGCGATCGAGAACCAGCGCAAGGTGCTCGCATCCGAGACACAAGCCGAGCTCGAGCTCTACACTCGCTCGAAGGACATGATCGCCCAGCTACGCGATACGCTGCATACGACCAACAACGTCACGATGCGCGAGCTCGAGCGCATCTACCAGCAGCTGTTCGCCGTGTATCCTCGTTCGCACCGCTTCACGATCGATCCCGTGGCGCCGACACCGGCGTTGCCCAAGACTCGCCCGCCTGCTCGGTGGCAGATGGCGCACAGTCGGCTGGCTTCCGCTGTCGACGCGGTGGCTGCTGCTGCTGCTGCTACTACTACTACTGCCAGCACCGCTGCCGTCGCTGCCACTGCTGGTACCACCGCGCCCGCTACGGTGCCAGGTTCCAACGAAGCCGCCAGTGCCACTGCACCACCGTTACTGCGAGGAGCACGTAGCGACTCTCGTCTCAGTTCTGGACAACCTCGACTTGGCCAAGCTGCAGCAGCTGCTGCAACAGGCTCTCCTTCCCCGCCTCCTCCCGCTGCTGCCGCCGCTGGTGGTATTGCAGCAGTAGCAGCACCTTCGCCGCGGCTCTCTCCACGAAGACCGCGACCAGATACCACACGCCGAAAAGCAGCGCGTCGTCGCGTGGCTTCCGAGTTGTTTGATCACGCTTTCGGCGAGGACGAGCTTCAGGTCGCGAACGATGATTACGACGATGACGATGACGACATGCCGTCCCACGCCGAGAAGGCCGGGCACGACGATGACGACGACGACGCAGACGGTATGCACGACGACCGAGACGACAACGACGACGACGACGCAGACCGTCACGTGGTCGAGTGTCTTCGCGACGAGGACGACGACGAGGACATGAGCGAAGACATGCTTGCGATCCTGCAGGAGCTTGCTGCGAGCCAGGACAGTAGCCTCGTCGATACGTCGGACAGTGGCGTGCCGAGTTCGCCGCAAGAAGCAGTAGGCGACTCTCCGTCGCAACAGCAACCGCAACAGCAGCAGGCGGCTCCCTCGAGCGCGGAACCGCTGCCATCGGAGAGAAGAGGCACCAATGTGCGTATGCGTGGCGGACATACGGTCACGGTGGCGCGCGTCTCGCCAGGAAATCCGCGTCGTGCACCACCGACGAGTGGCAGCGTGTCTGCTGCCGCCGCTCCGACGGCACTCACGAACGCCGAAATCGACGAGATGCGCATGACGGCGAACGAGATCGGTTCGCTGGTATGGTCGCTCAAGTCGATCTTGACCTCGTACTGGGCGATCGATGACGCCGAACACGTGCGTGCCGAGAAGGCTACGGCGATCGAGATGGCGACCAGTACGCTCGAGCAGATCCAGTACCTTCGCACCGACATTATCGACAAGGAGACGGCGCATGCCGAGCACTCGGTAGCGAGTGCCAAGCGCATTCAATCGAGCATCTCCGAGTGCATTGATCAAATGCGCGCGTTGGTCAATGTACTCGCTACACACAGTAGTGGTGGTACCTCCAGTGCCACGACCACGACCACGACGGCGGCGGCGGCGGCGGCAGCGACGACGACAGCCACTACGGTGGAGGGCTCTGCAGCCAGCCAGGCGACGAGCAAAGCCACGTCGCTCACTCCCGAGATGCGCCAAGTGGCCGAAGGCTTGTGTGCGACATCGGCGTCGCTCCACGAATGCTGCCCGTTGCGGCTCGAGCGCCTGGGCTCGGGCGACGATGCACTCCAAGTTCGCGGGCCGCAGACCGGCCAAGAGTCGGCGCAGTCGCTCGAGGACCTCGTGACGGCGCTCACGGCCTCGAATGGCTCGGGCACCACGGCCATGCAGCACTGCTTCTTTGTGACGTTCCGCTACTACACGACGCCGTTCAAGGTGCTCGAGAAGTTGATCATGCGCTACTGCGTGGCGCCGCCGCTCTCGTCGCTCTGCATTCCGCTCACCAACAAGTCGGGCGCCACGACCTTTGAGGCGCGCGTGCCAGTGCGGCTGCGCGTACTGGTGCTGCTCAAGTACTGGCTCACCAACTACTTTGACCACGACTTTGACCAAAAGACGCTGACGCTACTCGCCGACTTTCTGCGCAACACGGTCGCATGCACCGGCCTGCACGACCGTGCGACGCAGCTCTTGCAACTCGTCGAGGACAAGAAGTCGGCTCTTGCCAATAATGCGACGACCGCCAGCAATCCAACGACGATCTCCGCCTCCACCTCCTCCTCCACCACCACGACTACCACCACTGCGACACCGCAGCAACATCATGAAGATGATGCCGGTGTCTCGTCGACAGCAGTGGATCCGACACCACAAGCCGACGTGACCGAGTGTGAGCTATCGCCGTATGCGTTGAGCGTCAACGACTTTGCGCAGCAGTTGACGATCGTCGAGTTCAACAACCTGAAGCGCGTGCGTTGGCACGAGCTCGTACACCAGCGCTGGGCCAAGGCCGACAAGTTGCTCCGGGCGCCGAACATTGTGCACATCTCGAACCACTTTAACCGCGTCGCCATGTGGGTCGTGACGTGCATTCTCTCGGCCGAAGGCGTGTCGCAGCGCGCTCGGCTCATCAAGCGCTTCATCGCCATCGCGCTGCAACTCTATCGGCTGCAGAACCTCAACGGCGTCATGGAGATCGTGGCCGGCCTCGACGACACGTCGATCGTGCGCCTGCGCACGACGTGGCAGGAGGTGGGGCTCGAGCTCTTTATGATCAAGGAGAAGCTGCGCGTGCTGATCAAGGCCAACTACAAGTACTACCGACTCGAGTTGCAGCAGCTCAAGCCGCCGTGCGTGCCGTACATTGGCATCTACCTCACGGACCTGACGTTCCTCGAGGACGGCAACGAGACCTTCACCGAGAACGGCCTCGTGAACTTTGGCAAGTTCCAGCGCATCGGCAACACCATCAGCACCGTGCTGCACTACGGCGACGTCGGCTACTACATGACGCCGATCGAGGGCTTCGCCGAGCGCATCGCCAACGTCTGGGTCCTGCCGTACGAGGAGACCTTTAAGCGCTCGGTGAGCCTCGAGAGCGCGAGTCTCATCAAGAACATTCCCAAGTTCACGTTCGACGCCCTCGCTGAGGACACGCCCAAGATCATGGAGAACTTGCGAGAGCTGCGAAACCATCCGTTGGCGCTCGCGATCGGTGCCACCGACACGGACGTCATTCCGACGTCGCTCGTCGCCACGTCGCCAGCATCGCAATCTTCAACAAGCTCGTCGTCGTCGGCGTCGGCCTCAGCAGCGTCGGCGGCGGCAAACTCCTCGCCGGTGTCGCCGCCGTCGGTCTCGTCATCGTCGTCGTCGTCGTCGCCGCTCACCAGCAGCGCCGCCAACTCATCTGCCTCCGGAGGAGGTTCGTCGAGTGCGGCACACACAACACCACCGGCGGTACAGGTCACCAAGCCGATTCCGACCGCAGCGCAGCTTGGCATCGCACCGCTGCCGCCGATCGCACCGCTGCCGCCGGCGGTGCCGCCGCTTTCGCAGAGTCCGGCCACCAACAGCAGCACCGGCACCAACAGCCTGAGTCTCGACGATACGGCCACCACGTCGTCACCGTCGTCGTCGCCCCGCACGCACGTTCAGTCCGGCGGAGGCAGCGCCGGCGGCGGCAGCAGTGGCAGCAGCGCCGGCGGCAGTGGCCTCATGAACAGCAGCGGCCGCGAGAGCCGCATGTGGTCGGTCGACACCGAGTGGGACGAATCGAACGAGCCCGACGCCACGGCCGACGAGCTCGAGTTCTTTAACGAGATTACGACCGCACTCAAGAACCCCTCGACCGGCGTCAAGCTCAAGTCTCGCAAGCACCGCCTCAAGACCTACAACAACGTCTTCTCCGGCAGCGATGCTGTCAATTGGCTGACGGCCAATACGTTCATCACGTCGCGCACGCAAGCAGCCCAACTCTGCTCGTCGCTCCTCAACTACAAACTCATCGAGGCTGTCGGCGACACGCGGTCGTTCAAGGATCGTTCGACGTGTTACTACATGTTCCGAGTGTAGTTTGCTCTCGATCTCGATCTCGATCTCGATCTCGATCTCGCTCTCGCCATCTATCTCTTTGTTGTTTCATAGCTCTATACCTCTGCTCGACTGATCTTGCGCGATCATCCACTCATACGCACCCATACAATATTCTTGCTATTCATTCATTCATTCATTGATTCATTGATTCGTTCGTTTCTTTCTAACTATACCCATATCTGCAACGTTGATCTTTCGCTCCTTGTACTTGTATATCCATTCTTCAGTTCAGAGCAAAGTGTCTCTCTGTCTGTCTGTCTCTCTGTGGCTGCGTCATCACCATTTACATCATCATCATCATCATCATCATCATATCATGTTGTTGGTGCGGCAAGTCTCTCTCTTCTATTCACACTGCATTGTGCCGGTACAGTTGGCGCACTCCAACTAGCTGCTAGTAAATTATGCCCTCTCTCGGCGCATTCTTCATGCCA
>Ga0209935_1003801_pt1 | contig 14919 bp, 16 predicted proteins | sample ThiBio_1000_plan_2_FD_183958 | JGI IMG/M metagenome (GOLD analysis project Ga0209935, IMG submission 183958) | Wastewater bioreactor microbial communities from Cape Town, South Africa - Thiocy_cont_1000_plan (SPAdes) | ecosystem: Engineered > Bioreactor > Thiocyanate-remediating >... | reverse complement strand
TGACTCTTCAAATCATTTTTCTTCCTTTCTTTCGGTAATTTTAGATTCGAATATCAACAAATTGTTTTTTTGTTGTGACAAAAAGTTCGGTTTTTAGTAAATATTATTGGAAATCCAATCGATTCATCGATCGAAAAAAAACCGTCACTGAATACTTTCATACTCTAAAAGGATTTCAAACTAATCAAATCATCACTTCCTTTCTTCTTCGTTTTTTTTTTCTATCAAAGTTCATCGAACAATTTTCATTTCAATATCTTAATAGTACTCACACATTGAAATGCATAAATTAACAGGGCAATTATACTTATTGGAATGAGCATTGGTTCAATCAAATGAAATTAAATGACAGTTCAAGAATAAAGCTTTCTTATTAAATTTTAATTACCAATTTTTTTTGTTCGTTTCGAAATGATTCATGAAATGTAATGTTCGATATTCGAAAGAAAGAAATTTATTAATAAAATAATAATCTAACTGTCAAGTGTTGGTTTTGATTCTTTTTCAAAATTGATATTGATATTGACCTTTTGATTGCAATCTCAACACACTCGTTCTCTTTTTATTTGTTATGAAATAGTTATGCTCATTGATTTCCTTTTGATGAAACGCATCGATGGCAAACTAAACTAGAACATCGATAAGAAGAATGCCATTCTTCATCAACTCGTCACGAAGGAAGAGTTCATTCATTCTATACTCTTACTTTCTTTCCTTTTTCTTTTTGTTCTTGTTCTTGTTCTTCTTCTTTTTTTCTAGAAATAGTTCTCCTATTTTCTATGATCGTCCTCATGTTCACCAGTGCTCAACCATCATACTCATGTTCGCGTTCGTTGGCGCCCATCTCAAAAGAACAAGAACGCAAATAAAAAAAGTCGAGAGAAAAGTTTACTTCTTTCTTTTTTCTTCTTACTTTCTTTTTCTCTCCCTCTCTCTCTTGTTTCATCGTGGCACCCATGTATAGTACCTTGTATTTCTATAGTGCAATAGTAATCTTTATACAATGATACTATTACGAACGAATAGAACAAGTGCGTGATCAACATTTAGCCAAATCAAGACAGTCAATATACGAATTCATCGTGTTGTTATTATTATTATATTTTCTTTTTTCCTCATGGATTTGTCAACATCAACATCGTTACAAAATATATTTCATAATAAAACGTCATTTGTTAAACATTTTTCATTTAGTAATTCATCTTTACTAATGAATACGAAACATAATTCGACAGGTAAATTAAACACAAAAACGAAGCAGAGAGGAGAAAAAGTGCGCTTAGATTACAAAAATCTTTTTTCGCTTGTTCTTTGTTTGAGTGAATGAATATATATTGCATTCGAGGACATTACCATCACACTACTCCTGGGATTAGGAAATAAAGTCGGTATGGTTATGACAGTTAATTGTCACATTGAGAGGGACAGATCAAGGTAGAAATGTTCAACATTAATCAGTCGAGACAGACGATTTCAAATTATACAAGAATTAAAATAGAAAGTCGACCTTTTTTTCCGCTCAAATTAGTCATCAACGATTATGAAAACACTTTTTTTTTTATTGAAGTGTTAGATTGATCATAAAAAAAAGAAGTATAAGTAATATTTGTGAAGTAGAAGCAAAGTTTTACGTTTTCTTTTTTAATAAAAATTTATCAAAAAGTAATCGATACTAAAAACTCGTGATTTACTCTATCGAGCAGAACACTAGAATGAATGATTACATCATCGGATAGGGAAAAAGAAATTGCTCAATATTGATTGTACAAAAGTTCGACAATTAGTTATTGTTAATCGACAAAATATTAAAGGAAATTATTCGAGAGAATCGTTTCTTCTTTCTTTTACTTTTTCCGCAATTGATGACATGCGACAGACTGTTTGAATGAATTAACCGCTAACAACGTACCAACTAAAAAAGAATATTTTAACATACACACACGTTTGCCCTTCTCTCGTCGGTTTCTTCTTTTCAGTTTAAGTTACATGCATAGCGATTGACTCATTTTTTTCCGTTGGCTTTTTCTTCTTTTCTTTCATCTCAAAAGATTTGTGTGCACCAGCTGTATGTATTTAAGATATCATGGACAAGTTCTTGGAAATAAATAACCAAACCGATAATCAAAGTGATAATTCTGATTTTGATATTATTGAATTAATCAATGAAACCAATGAAATTGATGCGGGTATTTTTTGTTCATTTTGATCTAATCAATAAATGAGTATTTATTCCTCATTTAAATCTCTTGTATCATCCCTCCTGTCGTTCATGTGTCCTTTTTCTAATCCATCGAAAATGATAGACAATGTACATAGCACGTACTCGATATAATTACTCACGTTGTACGATGTCGATTGACTATTGTACATAGATCGATAGATTCATAGTTTTTCTTTTTGTGTTTATTTTCCTATGTAAACATCCCTTTTTCTTAATGTGTTCAGACAGACATCGGTACAATCAGAATAGAAAGAAAAACGAGAGTAAACGTATTCGTAATGAATTTATATAAACGCTATGAATTGTCCGAGTTCTATTTTCTATTAGGTAGATAGTTTTAATTGATTTTCTTGAAATTTTCATTTCGTCTTCGTTTTGATTTAGAACATGTTTTTCAAGAAACATCGTTAAGTGTTCTATCAACAGCTGATTTACTTCGCGAGAGACTTGCATTTATTACAGGTGGTATTTATCGCCAATCACCTATTTTGACATTTCCCGATAATCCCGAAATTGAATTAACACAAGAAAAATACAAAAAACTCGTTACCTATCTCACTCAAGTGCCAAGGTACGAATAAATGAACGAACAACTTATTATTATTATTATTTTCTTGTCTCGTTTCAGTGAAAACGAACGACAGTATGGTTTTGTTTTAATTATTGATCGTCGATCCGATCGATGGATGTCAGTCAAATCTATCATGACATATATCGAGGTGAATTCATGTAACTTAATTACTTCGGAGAGATTGAAGATGAACAGTTGTTTCTACATAGTTACATTCGAAGGATAAACACGTATCACTGATATCTAAGTCATAATATATATAGTAATTAGTAGTTATTTTCTTTTACGAAGAAAAAAAAAGAAAAGACGAACTTGGTATTTTCATTGACTCAAATATCATTCATTGACATACATATTCTCTACACTTAAGATAGTCAGGGAAATACTAATCAATATGTTGATAATGTCTACGAAGAGTGCTTTCTAATTTCTATGCTATTAACACTCTTTTCCGTTGGCTAGTACTCAGCATGAGATATGCATATTAGACTAGCATGATATTTATTATTAAACAGGCCTATACGAAGAAATTTATTTGCGTTTTTTTATTTCAAGGATTATTTTCCCTATACAATCCAATGTATTTATCTTCTTCGTCCGAATTCTTGGATGCAACGTGCTTTATCACGTATCACCATTCTCAATGAGATTAGTTGTTCACATCGTGTATGTTCACAATCATTATTTGTTCTAAACATTCATAAATATAATCCGAATTGATTTCAGTTGATTGTTTGTCGAACATTAGCTGAACTTCATGAACATTTCGATGCAAGTCAATTATCAAAAGATTTAGGCGGTCTGATTGATTTTCGTCTATTCGAATGGATTGAACAACGAGCTGTAAATAGACGATCGATATCAAATTTCATATGTTTTTATTCTTTGATTAGGCCATTGAAAAATTAACTCAATCTATACATGAATTAAGCGAAATGTTACTTGTCTTTATCAAACAATGCGATGAAGTCGAATTTCCAAATGCTGTTGATGCAACTCAACAATTACTTCTTCTACATTCAACACAAAAACTTGAACTTGAACAAGAATTACATCGAATTAAAACGTACGTCGTTGTTTTTGTCTTTTTCTGTTGTCGTTCATATTTATTTGACGAATGAATGAGTTTATCAAAAAAAAAGAAAACGAAGAAGAACTTTTCTTGCCCGTTATTGCAACAAGTGCTATTCATCATATTCTTAAGTATATAGCCTGCGCAGACATTTGAAGTATTTATTGTGTGTTTGATGTGTACATATGTAAAGACAGAGAGCAAGAGAGAACGAGAAAGAGAGAGAAAGAAAGAAAGAAGAAGACAAGGTGTACATACAATAATCTACTCTCGACGATGTTCTTTCGTTTGTCTTGCCAACTCGAAGAACATCATGTCTAGATGCTTTTTGTTGATTTTCTACATAGATATTTTATTTTTATTGTATTCTATTCTAGGTGGGGTCAATCACTCTTATGCATTATTCGCCAACAGAATAAAACATCATCATCATCATCATCGTCTCAATCTTATCCTTTAGTCAACGAAACTAATGATCAAAATGATCATATGCTTTCACCTGATCAAGCAGCACATGCACGAGCTTGTGCCAAGTAAGTGGTTTAATTAATAGAAATTGTAAATAAAGAAATTCGAGGACATCGAGGTGTTGTTGTTGTTATTATTATTATTTTCTGAGATATGTCTCGTTTTTTCTTCCTTATATAGTGCATTAATACATATTGAGGATAGTGAAAGTGTTCTATCTCAATTTTGGTCATTACATCAAACACGCCTCCAACGTTGTCTTGCTCTACGACAATTCGAAGAGAATTTCAAAACATTTCAATGTCATTTCATTCAATTACTACACGAAATTAACCAATTGCCTGATTTGAATACAAGTTTACATTTAGTCGATTGTGCTCGCATCGAAACAACGATACTCACGCCTCGAGAAGAAATCGATCAAACACTAAATCGAATCGATAATCTCTCCGAAAGCGCACAAGTAAAACCTTGAAGAATTTTTTCTGTTATCAGGACATATATCGACGTTTATATCTAGACAATGATCAGCCAAGCTAGTCTTTTGGCAAAGAACGGCCTTGATTTGATCATGGAACAAGAAAAACAGCAAATACCCAACTATGGAATCGACTCGATTGAACCGAAATGTCAAGAATTAGAAGAAATGAAACGAAAATTAAATGAACAAATCGATGAAAAACGACAAAATCTTAAATTTCTTCGAACGTATATCGATAAACTTGAATCTGTAAAAACTTTATTCTAAATTATTGAAACAGAACAAAAAAAAAGAAATTCTCCTTTTTCTTCTTCTTTTGCGATCTAGATCAATAATTGGTGCACGCGTGGCAAAGATATGCTCGCTACACATCCAATTCATTTATCAAATGACAAAGCTATCCGTTCCTTAACTGAACTCGAACAATTTCTATCTGATCTATCGACAATTAATCTCAACGAATTACAAACAACCCTAACTCCCGAACCACTTCGTGTAAATATCCAATAATTTGATTTCTAAATGACTTCTATTTATGAAGGTGATGATTGATAAAGTCAGAGTGTCCTAATTTCTATTCAGGTCAGATAGTTTATTATTGTTGACTAAAGATACCATCGCTTAATAAATTGCATTTCCATCGTTATTTCTTTTCAACATTTTTCCTTTTGGTGTTATTATTATCATCAAGCGATTTGTTTCTTTTTCTCTCTCGATAGTCAATGATAGCTCAAGTCTTTAATCGTGTCGACGACGTTCGAGATTTATGTGAAAAACGTTGCGAACAACTTCGCCGTTTAGCATTACCAGTGAATCGGCCTATTCAACGTGTTCATCCATTGCATTCATTTCAACAGAATGAATCTCTCAATTTAATTGGTACAACAACATCGATTTTACATCAACAAATGAATGAACATTGTTGTTCACTAATTGACCTTGATTCAAATCTTTCATCTTCATCGTCGTCATCGAATAATAACATAATGATCACTGAATTCAATCAAAATCAAGACGCTAAAATTGACAAAAAACAGAGGTAAAAAAGAAAGAATCTCATATCGATTTCTTTTTTCTTTTTTTTTATAGACATGTCGTTGCCGAGCTCTTGGCAACAGAACAAGTTTATGTCGATGAATTACGTGTTATAATCGAAGTAAATATTTGTTCGAATTGATTGATTAGGAAAAAAGAAAGAATTGATTTATTATTTCTTCAGGGTTATATGATTAAATTTGATGAACCCGAACGATATCGTTATTTACCTCCGATTATTCTCCAAAATAAATCCGTTCTTTTTTCGAATCTTCCGGATATTTATACATTTCATGCAACGTAAAGCAAAACAAAGAAAATGAATGACAGTTTTGAAGATTATTTTTTGCAGATCCTTCCTTCGTGATCTCGAGAAAGTATCCGATGATCCTTCATTGATCAATACTTGTTCAATTGGCAGTGCGATTGCTGATTGTTTTATAAAACGAGTAGATAAATCAACGATAAAATCGAAAATTCTATTTGTTTTTTTTTTGTATTAAGAAATCAAATTTCAAATTGTATGAACAATACGTCGTTAATAAATCTCAATCAGAACGTGTTTGGGAGCAATATTGTTCTGGCCATGCATTCTTTACTGTAAAATTCTTCTTTTTTTTAAATCTTCTCCAGCATTTCTCATCTTTTATTTTCTTCAGAAAATCCAACAATCCCTTGGTCATCGTCTTCCACTTGACTCCTACTTACTCAAACCAATCCAACGAATCACACAATATCAACTATTACTCAAAGTAGATCAACAAATCTCGAATATACATATATTCATATTAAATATCTTCTTTTTCAAAACAACAAAAAAGGAAATGATCAAATACACTCGAGATGAACAAGAACGTTCACATTTACAAGAAGCGCTTCGTGTCATGTTGAATATACTCTCAAGTCTCAATGACGTCATGCATTCAACACAGATCATCGGCTATTCTGTATGCTGTCTTTTTTTTTCGTGCACAAAACTTATTGAAAAATGACGTCTTTTTTTTGCAGGAAAATTTGAGTACATTGGGACGAATACGATTGCGTGGTGAAAATTGTCTAGTATCGAAAGAAAAACGACGCGGAACAGTTTACACTCGAACGAAAACTTGCACACGAGATTTATTTCTCTTCGAAAAAGATCTTTTATTATGCAAGAAAAAAGAAGATCCTAATAGCAAATCGATTCAATATCAATTTAAAGAATTAATTAAAGTTTGTCATTTGAAAATGAATAAATAAATCAATGCATTCATCATTGATTTAGATCCCAGATATTGCTGTATGTACTCATCCGAAAAATAATCGAAATAAATTCGAATTGGTTCTCAAAGATTGGTCGTTTATTATTCACGTAAATCGAGCATATAATTTCAATTAAAAAAACATAAACAATCGATTTCATTTAGCTTTCGAATGTTTCATCAAATGGCGATAAAGTCGAAGATATCAGCGTACGTTGGATTGAAACAATAAAAACTTGTCTAAGTCAACAAAATGAACAACGTCGAGGTTTGCAATCCAATCATTTTTGTTGTTGTTGTGCATGCAAAGTTGATTTTGTTTTCTAGCGGAAATGAAACAACGAAGTGCATCGTTAGATCATTCAGCGTATTCACATCGTCGACATCTTCAACATCGTGCAACCGTAACCATTCGAACACCGTAAATAAAAGCGAATTTATCGAACGAATAAAAGCTCTAGTTGTTTTGATTTTCAGTGAATCCGATGATGAACAAGAGAATAACGAAGCAACGACACGAGCGCCGCTTATTGATTTAAATAAAATTAATATGAAAAAAAATCATAAACTAGTACGAAGAAATAGTTTTCTCTTTCAAATAAATCGATAGCTAAATATTTTCTTTGTTTAGTTTTTCAATAATCACGTCGCACGATTATAAAAACGCAATTAATTCACATTCAGATAGACATATATATATATGTACTTTTCATTTGTAATTGACTTATGAATAATCCGGTGAACAATAAACATCTTCTAGCTCGTTGTTTTTCAATGTATAGAAATTTGTCCATGTGTTTTCTTTTCTAAATGAAATAAACTTCTCTGTTTTTTCGTTTTACATTCACTACTGAATTGCATCTCGATTAAACATATAGACTTACAAATTTGTTTCCAACTGTGCATTGTCTGCAAACGCTCTAGATACTTAGTAAATGTACTGAAGGAAATGACTTACATCTCTATGTCATACTGACACTTCCTTCTGTTCTACTGAATATGCCCGTGTTCGTCTCTCAAAGCTAAATTTAGATGATTTCCTATCCCTTCTTTTCAATTATAGCAAAATTTAACTCCAAGAAGTATTTAACTACAATTATATATACTAAGAATTTTTCATAATGCATTCGCTGATGTCATAGAATTATTTATAGAAATCTGATATTTTCTTTTTCATTTAACGTGTCAGTTTTAAATCGATGGCTTAATAAAACACAAAAATCGTTTTTTTGGTTAATGCGGACTTTTAAGTTCATAAAAGCAATCATAGAATGATTTAACACTATATTCAATGAGTTAGTTATTTTGAAAATAAGTTTCTATATTGTGCGACAAAAATTACTCAATGCCTCACCCTGGAAAAGCAGTTATGTCACAACAACTTTGCACGTAAACATCTCAACTTCAACTGAACGCACAGAATTGTCTTTTGGATTAACACCGGCGACAGTGTTGTTTTATCGCAAAGACAATATTTTTTATTTCTTTTTAAATATTTTGCCGAGTTTCATATGTTCTTGGCTTGCTACTATCAACCTATGAAAATTCAGTATACTGGACACTTTTTTCTCTACTTTAAATATATGACAAATCTAATTAAAACAGCATGTAGAAAGAGAAAAGGAATTTTAAACATTTTAGTATTAGGTCGTAATGTGAACAAATAATTACACATTTAGAAAAAGAAGACTGGATAAAGGGAAATCTCGAATGATGAATGCGTGTTATTTTTATTTTGTACTATTTTCTCGTCAAAGATTCAAAACAACCGGAGAACATTGTTTCCCCGCTTGTTTTTAAATGTAAGGTATCGTGATTGTCGATTATCAGACATAAATCATGCGCTAATATTCCTGTAATAATAGTGTAATGAATTATAATTAGGTGAGAAATAGTTCATTTTTTTGTAATAAAACTTATCATAAATTCAAAGAGGAGAGTAATTAATAATGCGATGCTTAGATGTCAGATTGGTACACATCTACAAATTTAAAATGAAGTAAAAGACGATTCTATAAGAAGTCTCTGCAGTAAGACTAGCTTGACAAAATATGGCCTTGGAACAAGTGTGATGCTTATTCTCTTACGATCTTTTTTCTGGTTGAGTGAGACAGATTAAAAACCCAGTTCAATCAACTAATGCGTAAATTACATTTGATCTGTTAAACCAAAAAATCATCAACTTGACAGTTCTTTCTTAGATAATTATCGAGATAAATAATTGTTTTAGTTACATGATGCTTAAACATCAAATAACAGAAATATTTAATGCAAAAGAGAATACATAATATACTTTTATTTTGAAAATGAAAGAATGAGAGCACTTTTTTGACTAGATTATTGTGAAGTTCGAGCAGCTTATTTTTTTATAATTCTAGGAAATGCCGATTTAGCTCTCTTACGTTTATTTTGTACTTTATGTTAGTGCAAATTTTAGTAATTCATTCAGGCAAAACTTTTGCTAATCGACTAGATGAAAGAGCTTTAATGAAAATAGTTTTAAGCAAGCAATTTTTTAGAATTTGCCAACATTTTTTTTCTTCTTTTCTTCGGTTAAATGTTTGTTTCAGAACGACGTTCTTGAATCAATGAGTACGAATACTGAAAGTAATGAATTCCAACAAATTTCACACGACCGACCGTGTATCATCTGTGGCTCGAAATCTATTGGAACGAATTTCGGAGTAGTCACATGTTCCCCCTGCAAAGGTATTTTTTATCTGCATATTTGACCCAGATTTCACATTTTTCAAATTTAGCCTTTTTCCGTCGAAACGCCCGACGAAAAGAAGTAAACATTTTGTTATCAAATCTATTCATTGAGTTTTGTAATAAACTAGTTATTGGCAATTTCATGTCGACATCGTGAAATAAATATTTTCTTGCAAAACAATTCGAAAGAAAATGAGAAATTAATCGAACATATACAAATTCGTCGATGTTCATCATGTCGTTTACGTCGATGTTTCGAGGAAGGCATGAAAGAAGATCTAATTCGAACAGATGAACAAAACGAACGTTTTCGACAATTGGTCGATATCAATCGAAGACGCCGCAATATTTCGCATGAGCAAACATCAACAGTCCAACATGCATCAGCTCCTCGAGTATGATTTTTCAAAACTAATTTAGTTATTACTTTTCTCAGGAACATTATTGGAGCATACAAAACAGTAAATATACTCCGTAAACCATAATCAAAATCTTGCCAAAAATAAATTTTTACCTTTTCTAATGTCAGAGAAATCGAATTCATCTAATTAAACAAGAAGAAATATATATATATATACTTTTTTTTACTTTAATTTTTCTATAATTAACTTATTGAATTTAGTTGATGCCCATCAATGCTGATTTTTCTGATGAAATCGATTGGACACATTTATCGAATATTGTTTATGCATATGATAAACATTGTTTGAAAATGTTTTCTAGTAAACGTACAGAAATCGTATTTAATCCGAATTCACCGATTACTGAAGAACAAAAGAAACTACAACATCCAACAGGTCTTACAATGTGTGTTGTTCTCGGTGTTTCAGCATTTATGAAATCATTACCGGCATTCTATTCACTTCGACGAAACACTCGAAATTATCTATGTAAAACAAATATTCGACCATTGATTTTTCCGAATATACACGAACTCAATCAATCGTGTTATTCTGAAGCATGGCAGGTAGAATATATAAATCGTTTTCTTCCATTCAATCAGCAGAAATCATTGCTTTTTTCTCTCTTCTTAAAGACAGAAATATACGATGCAACTTGGAAGTTTATATGTGGTCCAGAATTATATGAACGTTTTACTCTTTGTGAAAATTTAGGTAAAAGTCTTTGGTTCAATGATCCGATTATAATACGTGTTTGGTTTGTCATTTTATTTTTTTCAACACCTCTTCATTACCGGTCCGATGGTCTAATAGTAACACCAGTACTCAAGAAAAAACAAATTGTTCTGCAAACACAAAATATCTACGCAGATCTTTTATGGAAATATTTAATTCATCGGTACGGTACACCAGATTGCTATCGAATATTTACCAATCTGGTTCGTGTTTATATTCAAATGCAAACCGTCGGTTTTAATATGTATTTGAAATTAAAAAGTGAACAAGAATTGAAAACAACAAATGAGACTCTCGATAAATTGGTTACTAGTGGAATAAAACAAGAATAAATCAATAAACAGACAGATTCATTATCTTAATTTGTATTTGTAAGAAATGAATAAAATATGCTTTGTTGACGTGAAAAAAGACCATGATTTTTTCGCTTCATATCAACGTTATTTATCGAGCAAAATAACTCAGCTGTCTAAGTGGAAACTTTCTTTTAAGAAATAAAACGATCTATATATAGTATATGCAGACAGATGGTCAATTCATTTGTCAAGTTGTTTATATTTAGTCCATAATTTTCATCATTGTAATATCTGACAGGCACGCGCATTGTGATTAATAAATTATTCAAATTACCATTAGTGATTCATCGAACAGGTTTTAATCCCAAAAAGTATCTACTCACGTTCAAGTACGAACTATATTCGGGAGTATATTTACATTAGCAAAAGTTTCAAACTTCCTAGTATCTAATTATGCTTTTTCGAAATTAGGTACATAAGTATTTGCTACCAGACATATTCAAACGGAAGCAATTCCTTTTCATAGTCAATTTGATTTATTACATTTTCTTTCGTTTTAACCTTAAAATCACTTCAAAATTGAATGTACCTACCAGTCTATTTAAAAAAGAGAAACAAAACTATGAATTTGAGGTATGATATTAAAAATAACAGCATAACTATTAATCGTGATAGAAACTAATGCGCAGTTTTCATTCGATTCTTTTTGTACTTGTATACTCGACGAATTTTTTCTGGAAATTTCTGCGTACATCGGTGCATTAAATTGAGGACATTGTTTTATAATAAAATAGAGAGAAAAGAGAAAATGATGATCGTAATGATGACGCAGAGAGAAAAACGCTAAAGAGAAACTAACGATTGAAGGACGTGTCATTTTCATTCGTCATGAAAAAAAAAACACGCAGACGTAGTTTGCATGTGCTTGTGTATGTATTTCTTTTTCTCTTATATTTCAATAGAAAGAAGGAGAAAGAATATGTAAAAATTTGCTCGAAGATTTTTTTTTATTCATTCTCTGTAATATTTAGATGTGGGTACCCCACTAAAAGTAGTTCATTTCTTTTTGGTCGACAAATATAAATAAAAACAATGAAAACGACGACGACGTCGACGACGATGAAAATAAGAATATTTTCTCTTTTTTTCTGTTTTCACTTGAATCCAAAGAGTATATTTTATCATCCAACTACCTTGTAAAAGGTAGTTATTCACGTGTAAATACTGAATCATCATCGATCGTACGTAGGAACGACACTTATACATTGTTTTTTTGCCCAGTTTAATTATTTTGTAGGCGAATAAAGCAGGAAAACTGTCAGTGGATAATGAACGTAATGTTAAGAGAAACGTACTTTTGTCGATTTGTTTGTCCTTGCGCAGATAAAAGAGTACACAGTGTGAAGTGTAAGGAGAGAAAAAAAAGAGGAAAAAAAAGGGTCACGTTAGTTTAATGTCGAAGTATTCAAAATAGTATGCGCGAGCTGACGCAGATCTTTTTAAAAAATATTTAATTACGAACCCAGAAGCAGAGGAGGAAAAAACAGGCAAATTTATGAACAATAATTAACCTAAATTTCTTTTGAAAAATATCTCAGTTGAAAACAATTTTATTTGACTTTGACATTGCTTAGGAGAATATAAAAATCTATTAAATTAATTCGTCTATGTTTTGTTTTTCTCTTTTAGCATTTATTTATTTTCCTAAAACGATTAAGTGATTTTTATTTTGATTGTCAATCAAATTACTCGTCGAAAATGAATCCATCCGATTCAAGTTTTACTGATGAATCAATGGTATGAATGAACTAAAAGACCTGGAAAAAGAGAATCCGTAATTATTTCGATGAGAAAATGAGCTTTTCTTTTTAAACTATTAATTTCCTTTTAAACAACCTAGTCATGAGTTTTCTTTTTCTTTTTTTTTCTGTTTTTATTTACTTGACATGCAGCAAGAAACAAGCATGACGAGCCATGATTCCCAAAAAACATCGTCTACACATCGTACATGTATTATATGCGGCATAAAAGCCATTGGAATCAATTTCGGTGCGCCGACATGTGCGCCATGCAAAGGTATTTGTCGTGTTCAGTACAAAACGTTTCTTCTTGAATAATTAATCGTTTTTTTTGTTTCTGAAAAGCGTTCTTTCGTCGTAATGCTCGACGTCAGGAGGTAGATTATTGAAATAGACAAATCCTTATCGATGTTTTTTTCTTCGTTTGATTTAGATTCTAAAAACTACATGTCATCATGCCGAAAAGAAAATAGCCGAAGAGAACAATAATGTAGTTATTGACGAAAAAACCAGTCGATATTTGCAAATTCGTCGTTGTACAACATGTCGTCTACGTCGTTGCTTTCAAGTCGGAATGAAAGAAGAATTAGTTCGAACCGAAGAAGAAAATCAACGACATAAACAATTAGTAACTACGAATCGAAAACGACGAGAATTATTAAGACAACACAAGAAAGATAATGATCATCATCATTCTCCACAGGTAATTCGATTTTGCTTTTGTTGGTTATGTCTTGCCTCAAGAAAAAAAATTCGGTTTTTTTTCGTAGTTAAAAATAGACACGAAAGAATCATTGTCAGCAATTGATTGGTGTCATTTATCGACGATTGTATCACTTTATGATAATTATGCTATGAAAACATTTGTTGAAGAACGTTCAAAGATTGTATTCGATGAAATCATAGAAAATGGTTGGCTCATCAAAAACTACATGATCGCACCGATGAGTATATCAATGTCATTGGCTCGCTTTCTAAAAGCCTTACCAACATTCCAAGCATTGTCTCGAAGTAACCAAACTTATTTATATAAAAATAATCTTCGAAGATTAATATTTCTTAATCTACATGAATTAAAACAATCCTGTTTCTTCGAGCCATGGCAGGTAAAGAACAATCAAGATGACGAATATTAAAAAAAAATTGACATTTATTTGTAAATTTCAGTTAGCTGCATATCAAAGTTGCTGGCAAATGATATGCGGACCTCAATTGTACGAAGATTTTCTATTTGCTGAATATATCGGTGAAAAATATCTTATTGCTGATCCTAATGTCACACGTCTTTGGATAGTTACATTATTATTTTCAACGTCACTTTTCTCATATTTCGATCCTAAAATATCGCAATTTAAACCGAAAAAGAAACAACCATTTTTAAATCTTCAAAATATTTACGCTACACTTCTATGGAAATATTTAGTACATCGACATGGTTGGCTTGAAGCCATACGTATTTATATGAATCTTGTTCATACATATCTACATCAAATACGAATTGGCACCAATATAAATATTCGTCTACGTACACATCAAGAACTTATTTTTGCACATGAAACATTAGATCAATTATCGTCATTAACTTTAAATGAAATTCAATCGTGATGATGTGTTTTTTTTTCTCAAAAGAAAACTCAAAAATATATTTGTCGTATTTTCTGATTTTTCAATATATTTTATGAAATATTGTAAAGAAAGAATTTCATATACATCGATTGTTGCTACTCAAACGAAAAAACACGTTCGAATCACGCATGAATATATCGATAGTCGAATGCTAATTAATCGAAAGACATGTTTTGCATTGGATTTGTTTTTTCGTTGCACGGTTTCTTGTGTTTTTTTCTTCGTCATTTTTCGAGTAAGATTATTTTTGATTGGATGACA
>Ga0209935_1003800_pt1 | contig 14921 bp, 16 predicted proteins | sample ThiBio_1000_plan_2_FD_183958 | JGI IMG/M metagenome (GOLD analysis project Ga0209935, IMG submission 183958) | Wastewater bioreactor microbial communities from Cape Town, South Africa - Thiocy_cont_1000_plan (SPAdes) | ecosystem: Engineered > Bioreactor > Thiocyanate-remediating >... | reverse complement strand
ATACATACCCTCCTTCGCGGCGATCTGTTGCTTGATCTGGTGGATGGAGTCCGAGGACTCGACCTCGACGGTGAGCGTCTTGCCCGTGAGGGTCTTGACGAAGATCTGCATGGCTGTGAGTCCAACAACAACACCATCACCAACACCATCACCACCAAACCAGGCCGTCAGCACTCGGTCATGTCGAATCACGATGAAAACTCGCGCCTCCCGCCACGACACAATGTTGCATGCATCGATTGCGACTCACGATACAAGCACGCGGTCGCCGAACGACGCGATACAGGCTCGATACACGATGCGCGGCGATCGATCGATACCTACCTGCTGCGTGTGAGGACGAAGAAAGAGGAGCGGCCAGGCGATGGCGCAGCGACAAAAAGCAACACGGACCCGAAACCAACACGAGCCCCCGGAGCACCCTTAATGTTTGCGTGCCCCGGAATCGTGTTACTGTTCTTACTGCCAGCGTGTTGCTTGGTGCGTGCTTCGGAGCGAGCTGATGTTTCGGAGATATGAATGGATTGGTTCATTTCAATAGAGAGAAGGGCTAGATACAAGGCTTTGGACCGGGGTTCCGACAGAGCGAGAGAGTGGGAGAGAGTGGGGAAGCAACCAACACCAAGTTTGTACACGCATAGCAATAGAGAGACAATCTCAATCGTAACACGGGCACCCGACGAGGTGTGCCGACGACGACGAATTGGAGTGGCAGGGAGAGATAAAAGTACAGTACGTTGTTGTGGTGGTCGTTGCCTTATGCGTGAGGCTGATGGAAGGAGTGGAATGGAATGGAATGGAATGACGCGAGACCAGCAGCAAACGAGGGTCTGCTTAGAAGTTGGTGTTGGTGGCCGCGGCGCCGGCTGCTGCTGTTGTTGGCGTTGGCAGCGGGCGGTATGAAATTCGTGCCACGGCGCTGCAGCGGTCGCTCTTGTACTTGCGGCGGATCGGGTTGTTGTGTTGTGCCGAGTCGAGCTCCATGACGCGCACGAGCTCGGTGAGGTCTCGCGCGCACGCCAGCACCTGCTCCTCGGTGTAGGCCGAGTAGTGCTCGAGCACCGGGTTCCAGAGTGGCGAGATGCCGCGCATGTTGCGTGCCACGTAGACGCTGGCGGCCGCAATCTCGGACGGCAGGTACACGAGCATGCCGTACTCGGTGGCCGAGAGCTCGACCAAGTACTTGGAGAGCGTGTGCGTGATCGGGTCCGAGTAGGCGGCCTTCGAGTAGCGGCGCAAAAAGTGCAGCGGCGTCGCGACACCGAGGTTGTACTGCAGCGTGCTGAGAATGATGCGCTCCATGCGCATCATGTCGTTCGCCGAGTAGGTGTTCTCGCACAGGTGCACGAGCTCGCTGACGCGCGGCGCGTAAATCTCCTCAAACTTGCATGCCACCAAGAGCGCCGCCGAGCCGACCAGCTGCAGACGGTCACGCGCCACGGCGCGCACCGACAGAAAGCGGTCGACAATGTTGACCGCCAGCAAGAACGTCTCGGACAGCATGCGGCATCGCAGCGAGATCTCGGCCAGCCACTCGACCAGAATCGCGCGGAAGCTCGGCACCAGCTCCATCTGCACGTCCATGTAGTTGCTCGAGACGCGGTCGACAATCTCGCGGCGCCGAAGGTACGCCACAATCTCTTGCACGTACTCGACGCAGAACATGGGGTCGTTGGCGTCGTACTGGTCAATGTCAACGATCGGAGTCGGTGCCGGCGTCGGTGCGGCGCTCGCGCTCGAGCTCGCAACGTCCATCTGGTCGGCCATCTCGTCCTCCTGCTGCTCTTGCTGTGCCGTAAAGTCGCTCGGCACCTTGGACGCCTGAGGCGCCGGTGCAACGGTCACTGCCGCGCTGCTGGCGGCAATGAGACCCGTGGCCTTGAGAACGCGAAGCGCGTTGCGGCTGCTGGCCGTGGTGCGCTCGCGCGGAGCGAGAGAGGCCTTGGTGGTGCCGGCGGCGGTGGCGGCGGCGGCGGCGGTGGCCTTGCTCGAAGGGACTGCAACACTGGACTTGAGGGCCGGGGCGGCCGTTGGAGCACGCGACGAGATAGGCTGCTTCCTGCCACGCAAGTTCTCGGGCAACAGCGACGGGTCGGCGCAGATATCCTCCTTGCGCGCCATCATGGGCTTGGACGGCATGGCGCACGAAGCGTTGGTGTTGGTGTTGGTCATTTCTGACAAGACCATACGCGCTGGACGGGCGAGCATTGTGTAAGGAGTGGGGTGGGGAGGGAGGGGGTGAAGGGGAAGTTAGTGAGAGAGGAGGAGATGGGAGATGAGGGGGAAGACCAAGAGAATGAGCGCGGCAACGAGCGGGAAGTGGTGATGCCGTGCTCGTTGGTGCTGGCGGTTGGATGGATTTTGGCGGGAAGCAAAGGCGGCACGATACTATAGAGGCTAAATTCGGGGGACACTTTTTACCGTTGTAAAGTCGATCGCGACATAGCCGTGGTGCGCGCAGAACAGCGCCCATTCATTCGCTTGCTGCAGCGCTGCCGTCGTGTTGCGTTCGATCGTTCGCTTGGTGATTAGATATTGGTTTGGCTGGCCAGAGTGGGAGATAGGCTCATCGTAGACGAGGCAAGAAAGGTAGAGAAGAGGATAGATCGGATATTGGCTCGTTAGGCAGCCTGATATATCTCGTTCGATATCTCGTTCGATCGCGGTGCTTCTCGATGAGCCAACAGGCTTCATTCCCGGCGATCGTATGTCGCGTGGACGAACGTTGAATGAATGGATGAATGGCACCTGAATCGAGTGATTCACTCGTTTGATCGTGTATGCGTGTGTAGTATGGCGCCAAATCGGCACTCGTGAGTGGAGAGCTCAGCTCGGCCGTACAAGCCTTCCCAGGCCTCGTTCCTCAGTTTGATGAACTCGGTATCGTGTTCCATCTTGCGTGGTCCATCTCTATCGTTCATATCCTCACGAAACCCCTCTTTCAATACCACCGATGCAATCTAGTGACCGACAACGGTGACGTGTATCGCCTCGCCAAACTCACGGGCACGATACCGATCTGCTACAAGCAGCAGGTGTACTACATTCCCATCGAGGTGTGGATGCCGACCGCCTTCCCCGAGGCGCCACCGACGTGCTACGTGCGACCTGCCGCCGGAATGCAAGTGCCCGACGGCCATCCGTTCGTCACTCGCGACGGACTCTGTCATCTCGGTATCGTCACTCTCTCGTCATTTGAGTCTCATTGTTTCGTTGTTTGGTTTCTTGCTCGGGTTGCTAATGTATGTTGGTCCGTACGCGCGATCCTTCTCGCATCGTTGCGTGGATCAGAACGCGCTGGTACATGGGCTCGAGCGCCGCTCTCGACGGTCTTGCAGCAATTAGTGTCAATCTTCTCGGCACATCCACCAGTCTTTAGCGTGCCGTCGACTCCAACGACCTATCTATCATCCTCCTCCTCACAAACTCCGTCACAACAACAACAACAGCAACAACAACAACAACAACAGTCGTCTCTCGCAGGGACCGGTGGAGGAGGATCGATCTCGGGTGGACCGAGCTCGATCTCCTCGTTCCGAGGAGCGGGAGATATCGACGCACCACCGACCTACCAACAACATGTACAACTTCAATCCTTCTCGCAAGCTGGACCCACGATACCCACAACGACTCCGCAACAGCAGCAACAGCAACAACAGTTCCAGCAATTTCAGCAGCAACAGCAACAGTTGATACAACAGCAGCAACAGCAGCAACAAGAGGTAGCTCGAAAGCTTCAACTTCAGCAGTTGATTCAAGCGCGACTCCACAGCTTGGAAGAGCAAGCTGACACCTCGCAGGCTCAACTGACTATCACGCAAAGCAATCTCGAAACACACGCACAAACTCTCGAGACCCTAGAAAGGGAGCTCACTGAGGACAGTGTATGTATTACGCACCGCGCAGTCGATGTCGGGTTATGGTGATTATTGTTCTGTGCTGTATTCCCGTGATATCGTGATATTCGATTATTCTATCGATGTTCTCATCGTGATATCATGATATTCGATTATTCTATCGATGCTCTCATCGTGATATCGTCATATTCGATTATTCTATTGATGTTCTAATCGTGATATCGTGATACTCGATTTTTGTATCGATACTCTCATCGTGATATCGTGATATTCGATTATTCTATTGATGCTCTCATCGTGCTATCGTGATATTCGATTACTCTATTGATACTCTCATCGTGATATCGTGATATTCGATTATTCTATTGATGCTCTCATCGTGCTATCGTGATATTCGATTATTCTATCGATACTCTCATCGTGATATCGTGATACTCGATATTTCTATCGATGCTCTCATCGTGATATCGTGATATTCGATTTTTGTATCGATACTCTCATCGTGATATCGTGATATTCGATTATTCTATCGATACTCTCATCGTGATATCGTGATATTCGATTATTCTATCGATGCTCTCATCGTGATATCGTGATACTCGATTATTCTATCGATGCTCTCATCGTGATATCATGATATTCGATTATTCTATCGATGCTCTCATCGTGATATCATCATATTCGATTATTGTATTGATGCTCTCATCGTGATATCATCATATTCGATTATTCTATTGATGCTCTCATCGTGATATCATCATATTCGATTATTGTATTGATGCTCTCATCGTGATATCGTGATATTCGATTATTGTATTGATACTCTCATCGTGATATCGTGATATTCGATTATTCTATCGATGCTCTCATCGTGATATCGTGATATTCGATTATTCTATTGATGCTCTCATCGTGATATCGTGATATTCGATTATTCTATTGATCCTCTCATCGTGATATCGTGATATTCGATTATTGTATCGATACTCTCATCGTGATATCGTGATATTCGATTATTGTATTGATACTCTCATCGTGATATCGTGATATTCGATTATTCTATTGATACTCTCATCGTGATATCGTGATATTCGATTACTCTATTGATACTCTCATCGTGATATCATGATATTCGATTACTTGGCAACGTAGCCACTGACAAATCTTGATGACTTGCACATTTTCGATCCAGTCAAGAATTAGCGAAACGATACAGCTACTGAGACCTTACATCAAGGAGGTCGAACAACAAATTCTACAACAGAAGCAGTCGATTGGCTCGCAAACCATCGATGAGCTTGTGGAGTTTCAAGAGGCCCAGTACGTTAGATGCTCGCCGCATCCATCGCGAAACTACGCCTCAATGAGTGCGGCTTACGTTTCTTGTTGTGCACAAAAGGCGTTGTAACGTCGTGGCCGAGGATTTTGCACTGGAGGATTGTGTGTTCGAACTGGGCAAGGCGCTAGCCAGAGGAACGATCGACCTCGAATTCTATCTCAAGGTACGGCTCTGTATCAACGCCAGCCGCGATCTCAATGGGGCTTGGGCTGGTAGCGATGCTCACCGCGTTCCGTTCCGTTCCGCAGCAAACGCGTGCGATTCTACGACAACAATTCTACGCTCGCGCACTGTGTCAAAAGCTTCTATCGATGCGATTGTAAATATCTCACTCGCTCTGGCGGCTGTGTCGCATTTCTACTCAATCAACGACAAACTCACCAGCAACGCACCGAGTGAACCCCCGCTCGCTGCCGCGAGAGAGAGAGAGAGAGAGATGGATATAGAGCAGTACACATGTATTATATCTATCTCTCTCTCGAGATATAGAAGCCTAACCAGCAGATATGCAATAGGTAGCAAACGAAGCTACTGGCTCGAGGCCGGCGCCTCATCCTCAAAGATCTCGGGGTACTGGTAGACGCCATAGGGCTTGGGAGGTAGCGCAAACTCCTCGGCGCTCAGACCCATCTCGTCCAGTTGCTTGGGATCCATACTGCTGGCACGGAAGTAGTAGGGTTGGTCTGTTGAACGACGGCGACATTAGTGCGTCGATCGGGAGACGTGGTACGATGCATTGGATCGAGGGTGGTATCGTGTTGTGTACCTCCTTCCTTGAGCGGAGTCGAGGGCTTGACCATGATGACCTTGATCTCGCTCTCGCGGCCGCCGTCTCGCTCCCAGTAGTGGAAGTTCTGCTTCGAAAGATCCTCGACCTTGAGCGGGAAGTTGGTCGGGAATACATACTGACGCGACGACCTGCACGGTGGCGAGGATGGCGAGGATGGCGATTAGGATGAGAGCGATATCATACACGAAGAGCATGCGAGCGCGCGAGCGAGCGAGCGAGCGAGCGTACGTCTCGGGATCGAGGCGATGCGGGAAGTCTGTGCCAAAGCGCATGGACTCAGAGGACTCAGGGTTCACTGACAAGCGCTGCTTGACGACTGCAGTCGCCATCGACACGAACTCTCCCACCTGCACACCGTCATCGTATCGTCAACAACAGCAACAAGGCATTCGCCATCGATGTAGGCGTGTATGCGTGTATGCGTGCGCGTGTACCTTGTCGGCCACAGCATCGGCAGCTGAAGAAGTCGAGGCACCCGTCGCAGCAGCAGCACCACCGGCGGGTGTCGACGAACCCGAGGCAGCGGGGCGTGCCATACGAAGAACACGTGAGGCCCACATGACTGTGCGTGTGTGAGTGTGAGAGCGCGCGAGCAACGATACAACAACGAGAGAGACAGAAGCAGAGAGATGCCAGCGTAAAGCAAACCGGGCTTTATTGCTCGTCAAGTAGACATGCAGTGCGACTATCGCTTTTGTCTGGCAGATGATCGGCTGCGGTCGTGTCCTTGAGGCTTGTTTGCTTGTCTCCCACAGTCGTGTATTCAGGCTGTGTTTAGGTTGGACAGAACAACGAAGGAACTCGATTGGCTCTCGAGCGATTGCGGCCCCACGATTGCAGCTACCCCGCGCCAGCGCCAGCAAAAAGATGAGAGATCGCGCCAGTCGAAACAAATTGATTGTTCGTGTGGGTGGAGGCTAGCGTCTAACCGAGTAACGGCTACCGCCGCTTCCGCCCATATCAAGCAAATCCAATGGGAAAGTATTTCGAAGGATCGACTTAGCTGTGCTCGCATCGAAATGTATGTGGGCGGCTCGAAGGCAATATCCATTCCGAAGCGGAATGGGAGCTCCGTTATGGGTTTGGGGTTGAGTTTCCCGCACGTGGCGCCGCTGCTACCACACTCGAGGAAGCAATGATATCTATCTCGTTTACCGGGTTTCTATCAACGATACAACAACGTACCGAGAGATGAGAGCGAGAGAGAGAGAGAGAGAAGAGCTCCTCTCTCAGCTCAGAGATGAGGTCTTAACCGATTTTCCTTTTTGAAGAGGGGTGGAGCGTTTCCTCCTTCCGCTCCGAAGGATCGAGGAGCGCAAGTTCATTCTGCGTCTCTCTTGCCGGCGCCGAAGGCCTTGTAGGCGTGTAGTTGCCCACGTCCACGTCGTTATTCTTCTCTCCGCCTCATCAAGCGTCAACACTCTCGCTCTAGAGTCGCGTTGGCGCCCGAAAGGTACCTCTCCCTCTCTCTCTCTCTCTCTCTCTCTCTCTCTCTCTCTCTCGCAGCCCCACGTCGTAATGATCTTATGCATTTCTTCTTGGGAATGAGGCGGCACGCGCGCTCTCTGCGCGAGATAGATATTGAAGGAGACTTTTGTGTGCTAACATGTATCCACCCATCACAGCGTTATCGATATCGCGCAGGTGATCGCGAACCCCTCGACATAGCACTGGGGTTCGCGGTCTTGTTGGATATCACATCCACAGCTCAGACACTGTCGACCACCGCCATCACCATCACCAACACCGTCACCAGGAGAGCACCGTACTCACCAACCTTCAACAATGTCTGCCTACCCACGAGCGGCGAGAGTAAGCGGTGTCATGGTCGTGGCTCTCTTGGTACTCGCTGCTTCCTTCACGGGCGTCGAGGGAGGCATGATGCTCCCGCCCATGGAGATCCTCACGTACGCTGGTGACTACTCGCTCGGCAACTACACCACGTACACCGACGACGTACCGGCGACGACGTCGAGCTTCTTCGCCCCGATGGGCTGCGGTTTCGACCAATTGGGCAACTTGATAGTGGTTCTCGATCACCATTGCGTCCGCCGAGTCGATCAAGAGACGCAGCTAGTCAACACTATCGCTGGTACCTGCGCCGTACCAGGCTACGAAGGCGACGGAGGACCAGCGTCTGATGCGCTCTTCTCATCGCCCTCTGGAATGGCGGTCGCTCCGAGTGGCGACACGTACATCTGCGACAGCGGCAACAACGCCGTGCGAAGGATCAACGCGTCGATGCATATTGACACGATCGCTGGCAATGGTACCGCTGGCTACTCGGGAGATGGTGGAGCGTCGAGAGCCGCGCAGCTCAACTATCCACTTGGTATTGCCGTGGACGCGGCAGGCAATATCTACATCTCTGACACTGTACGATCAAGCCCACTGCCCGAAACGGCGTTCCACTCGCTCGCTCGCTCGTTCATTCATTAACGTGTGTGTGTGTGTGTGTGTGTGTGTGTGTGTGTGTGTGTGTGTGTGTGTGTGTTACATCTATTCAGGTGAACTGCGTCATTCGATTGATCTCCAACAATGGAATGATCTCGACCTTTGCTGGCCAAGGCCCTACAAACTGCGTCTCGGCCGGTGACGGAGGAATGGCTTCGGCAGCGATGCTCGCGTATCCTGGGGACCTTGCGATCGATCCATTGACGGGCGACCTTGCGTTCGTCGAGCTCGGCTCGAACAGTGTACGACGAATCTCGATCCAGACTACGTCCATCAACACCGTCTCGACGCCGCCCATCACGCTCATGGGCCCAACGGCGGTGGCGTTCGACGCGAATGGATTCACCTACATTACCACCAATGGCTTCGAGATTGTATCGAACATTGAGGGTGGCATGTGGTTCCCTGCGTTTGCCGGCAAGGATCCGGGCTACTTTGATGCGCCTAATGCCATGAGCTCGTTCTTCATGGATCCTGGTCGAATGTGCTTCGATCAACTCGCAAACCTGTATGTCTCGGATTTCGGCAACAACGTCGTTCGAACCATTGGCATGTTTGAGCCCGTGTCGATCTTGCTCGATCCAGCATCGATCACCGTGAACTCCTCGGATCCGGCCACGTTCAGTGCAACGGCAAACGGCAACTTGCCTCCGACAGCCATGTGGCAGGTGAGCGTCGACAACGGCGCCAACTGGAATACGATCGCCAACGCTATCCAATGGAGCTTCACGATTCCCGTGGTCTATCCGTCGATGAATGGCTTCCAGTACCGCGCACTCTTCAGCAACTTGATGTCGAGCAACATACCGACGGCGAGCGCCGTGCTCACCGTGCAGTATGCTCCCATGTTCTCGCTCCAGCCCGCAGGAATGGTCACCATCATGTCGGGATCGGTGGTTACCTTCACGTCGCTCGCGCTCGGCAATCCTCCTGCACCATTGAGCATCCAATGGCAAGTCAGTACCGACGGCGGGGCGAATTGGTCTCCGGTCGTCGGAGCCACGTCGGCCAACTACAGCACCGTGACCACTCCCTCAATGAATCAGTGGCTGTACCAAGCCGTCTACACGAACGAGGTCGGCTCTACGGTCTCGAAGAGCAGCCTCTTGACCGTCTTGTACGGCCCGATTGTCGTGCTGCAGCCGAATTCTACCGAGGCCTCCATCGGGCTGCCATTCATGGTGACCGCCAACGCCACCGGCAATCCACCTCCCAGCGTGCAGTGGTACACGAGCCCCGACGGGGGAATCACGTGGAACATGATCCCGGGCGCCAATTCCAACACCTACGTCGGTCTCGGCGCCGCGAACCTCGAGGGCGCCTTGTATCGCGCACTCTTTGACAATGGTATCGGTGCACCGGTGTACTCGAGCTCGGCAACGTTGAACATCTCGCAGAGCATCGGCCTCTCTCCCGATCCCACCGCCGGCACGGTGGTATTCGACAACGTGGCGCAGCCAACCACACAGACATTCCTGGCCACCAACGTCGGTTACGGTGCACTGGATGTCTCGAGTGTGAGCTTCGCGCTCGGAGCCACTAGCTGGTTCTCACTCGCCAGTGGCATTCCCTTCACGAACCTCCTACACGGAAAGCCAAACGTGTTCAGCATCACATGCGCTCCACCATTCGACGCCGTCGGCTCCTTCTACGACAACATGACTCTCACGACCAACGACCCCTCGAACCTGAACGTCACCTTCATGCTGCAATGCACGGTCATTCCTCAGTTCATGTCCGACCCACCGCTCTCGTCCGTATCGTTCGGCTTCCTGGCGGCGCCGGCAGTGCGCTCCTTCACGATCTGGAACTCGGGATTCGATATTCTCTCCGTGACGCTGGCTGGATTCGCGCAAGATCAGACGTGGTTCTCGTTCGCGTCGAATTCGACCTACGCTCTCGCTCGCTTGCAGAACGCCACCATCGACATACTGTGTACACCGCGATCAGGCGACTTTATGTTCTCGGACTATTTCACGGTGACCACTTCTGACCCGCTGAACTCGTTCTTCTTCGTCGGAGCCGATGCGAGCTCGACCCCGCACATTTCCTTCACGCCTCCACTGCCAACGGGAAACGTGCTGTCGTTCGGTGTCATCACCTCGGCTCAGATGCAGTCGCTACAAGTCTCGAACATTGGTTACGACCAGCTGGCTCTCAATGCGTCGTTCGCCTTTGGAGGCGCCGGCGGCTGGCTCACGTTGGCGCCCGCAAGGTTCGAGGGCCTGCAGAACAACGGCTCAACTGTGCCGTTCACACTCTCGTGCTCGCCTCCACTCTCTTGCTCCGGAGGCAGCGTGTCCGACGTGCTGCAGCTCTATTCCAACGACTCGCTCATTGCATATCCGTATTCGATCAACGTCTCGTGCACTTGCTCGGGACCTCGATTCGTGTCGCTTCCTCCACCATTATCGACCATCGACTTTGGCCAACTTTCGATCGGACAATCTCTCGCACAGCTGATTGTCATCTCGAACGGAGCGGCCTTTGGATTGCTCTCAGTGTCGTTGGCTTCGCCAATACCGAGTCCGAGTTGGTTCTCGCTCGATCCCGGCGTACTTCCAATCGCAGCGCTGCCATCGAACACATCTGCAACTCTCACCGTGCGGTGTACTCCTCCAACCGGATCTTCCGGCGTCTCGGTAGCCGCAATCAACCTCGCAACCAACGACAACACTGATCTCGTCACCTCCTTCGTTCTGCTGTGTGAGTCTCTGGGAGCTGCTCCGGCTCCTGTGCCACCACCGCCACCCTCGAGCTCTTCTCCTCCGATGCCTCCTCCTCCGATGCCTCCTCCACCACCGCCATCAAGCAGCTCGGGCCCGTCACCACCTCCACCAGGCTCTCCTGGCGCTCTTCCTCCTCCTCCAGGGCCTCCTGGAGTTCCACCACCTGGGGCGCCACCGCCACCGATCATGTTACCTCCAGGCAGTAATACTGTTGGTCCGATGCCCCCACCTCCTCCTGCTGTGCCACCTCCATTCTCCAACGGAACCATGGCGCCGCCGCCTGCTACGCCAGCTCCACGACCCAACATTGCCCCGCTCTCGGCGCCAATGCCAATGGCGCCGACTCCTGCGCCTTCGGCGACCATTCCGACCTCGGTACCTCCTCCGAACGGAGTCGTTGGCGTGCAGACGACGATCACTGTAGTCAACAACGCCCCACCACAACCAACGCAACCACCGCCTCCTGGCGCACCTATGAGCCCGCCACCTGCCGGTGGCAATGGTGGAGGAGCATCGGTGACCACACATGTGTACGGCACGTTGAGTGGCTCCACAAGTTCGTCGAGCTCGCCGATCGCCTCCATCACGGTGCCGATTGGTTCCTCTTCCTCCTCCTCGAGCAGCGGCAACATGGCGATGAATTTCGTGGGATCGATCCAAGTCGGAAACGCTAACAGCACAGCGCTGTCGATCGCCGATTCCATGAATCCGGGAATTGTGCAGTCGGCTGTGCTCGATATTACATTCGTCGTGAATGGCGCTGTACGTTAGAGATCGACAACCAAGAACGCTTCTCGATCGATCACATCCAGTATTAACGTGCGCATTCATCTGATCGGTGCAGGAGTCCCAGATTCCTACGACGATCACCATCTGTTTCGCAACTACGGATCTCAGTACCGCCAACAAGTGCCTCGGGTACATTGATCCGAACTCCAACGTCTGGATGTGCGAGGACCGCTCGCTCCGAGTGATCAACGATCAATTGTGCGGAGTCACCGACCACCTGACCAACTTTGCCATCCTACTGCTCGGCGGCAACGCCAAAGGCAACGGCCGCACGTACATGCTCGGCTCGTTCACCAACGACATTCAGCTGATCCTCCCGATCACCGGTGGCTTCCTGCTGTTCCTGATACTGTTCGCGCTCTTCTTGATGTACACTCGCTGGGGCAACTTTTTGCTCTATGGCCAGCGTGCGGAGGCCAAGCGCGCTTCCAGGCTGGCGCGAAAGCGGCTGGGCCAGCGCGACGTACCGGAAGGCATGATGGCCCTCTAAGGCGGCGAATGGTGAATGTGTGTGTCGTGTATTGTACGCAGTTCCGTGAGATCTATCTATCTATCTGTGTATGTAGCAATGTATTCGATCAAGTTCAACTGCTGAATGACGGTGATTGCTATCGAGCTTGTGCTGAGGTACAGGAGTACCTTTGCTCATTGCCAATTCTTGACGCCATCTTGCGCCTTCTTGATGGCCATCCGATCGAGAGCGGAGGGCATCATTGGTCCAAAGAGCATCTACACAAACACGCGATCGTTGCCATCAGTCGTCGAGGGTCTCGATAGTTTGCGAATGCACTTGTGGCAGCCGTGCCAAGGACACCGTACACCAAATACTCCAGACCACGTGAGAGAGTAGTCTCGCGAGCGCTTTCGCATGCCCTCGAGAATCAAGTCGCATGCTGTGTCGACCGGCATAAAGTGCGAGGCCTCACGTTCGAGCTTCTTGCCTCCGATGGTTCGGGCTCGATCATGGATCTCCGAGTACACGTATCCTGAGCGCGTGGCACGACACAGACGGTTGTCATCGTCAGGATGGTACCCAGCTGACCATGTTCGATATACGCACGCACCAGGGTACACAACCGTGATCTGGATATCGGGCTCTTCGCACCGTAATGAGTTGAAGAAGCCTCGAAGTGCATGCTTCGAGGCCGAGTAGGCTGATCGCGCAGGTGACCACACGATGCCTACGGTTATGCAGCAGCTGCCTCGTAAGTAGAGGCTCGTGTGGCATCGCGTACACGTACTCGCGCTGTCGTACCAGCGAGCGACGAGTTCACCAGGATGATGCCCTTGCTCTTTCTCAAGTATGGCAACGCGTAGTAGGTCGGATAGACGCAGCCCAAGTAGTTGACGCTCATCAAGTCGTTGAAGACCGAGAGATCTTCCTCCTGCAATGATGCGTATGATACGTATCGAATCGAATCAATCGAATCAATCAATCAATCAATCAATCGAATCAATCGAATCAATCAATCAATCGAATCAATCAATCAATCAATCAATCGAATCAATCGAATCAATCAATCAATCAATCAATCAATCAATCAATCAATCAATCAATCAATCAATCAATCAAATCAATCGAATCAATCGAATCAATCGAATCAATCGAATCATATCGCGAGATACCTTCATGTCTCGGACAGGCATCAGTGCGCCCTGTCCGGCGTTTGCCACCAAGATATCGAGAGCTCCAAACTCGTTCACCGTCGTCTCAACCAGCTGTCTGAGCCCGAGTATACCACGTCAACATCGCTGAAATCCGAGATAGCTCGATGTCGTTCGTCTCATACTTGCAATCCAGACGATCCGACACGTCGCAACGAACAGCAATGACGGCTGGCGCTCCCAACGCGAGGCATTGTTCTCGTACAGCTTGAAGCTGCTCCACTCGTCGTGCAGCCAGCACCAAGCGAGCTCCTAGCTTTGCCAGCGTGATGGCGAGTTGCAGTCCGATACCGCTGCTTGCTCCTATCGATATTCATCATCGGTCAGGCGATCGAGTATGCTTGACGAGAGCTCGAACACGCAGGCTCTCGCACCTGTGATGACAACGACCTTGCCACGAACGATGCTCTCGAGCGATCGTGCCTCACGCGAAAGTAGCAGCCACAAGGCGAGCAAGGCCACGAGGCCCATCAACACAGTTACCAACATGGTTCGGGGCAAGGGCTTCGAGCAGACACTCTTCTCGCTGGAGAGTCAGAGGAGCGTTGTCGAAGGCAGGCAGCAAGCAACCGAACTGAACAGCAAGGCCGCCGACCTTGCTCGATAACGTGGCTCGTAGCCACTCGTAGAGGACGAGACCAATGGAGACGTGTCGGAGGAGGTTCTGTAAGGTGGCACGATCGGTCAGATGGTCGTGGATAGTTGCTTGTATCGAGATTGACCGAGGCTCCGTTGAACGCGGTATCCGGGGTTCAGGAGGTACTCTCCGAATATCCACGGCGGACAATGAATCTGGATCGAGATCGATCTCGCAGGGCTAGGAGGGTACTACTATCTACTCTCTCTCGAGCCGAAACAATTCGATTGATCGATAGTGTTGGCGGTGAGAGGGATCTCGAGGTTACGACCGGGGAGCCCCCGGAGTCTCAGGAAGGTAGGGTGGTACCCTGCTTGCGAGAATCGTGGGAGAGTGTTCGACGAGCGAGAGTGTTGAACCTCGATTCAACACGTGCACGCACCACAAGCACAACAACCACTACACACAGACCTCGTTCGATCGATGTATTGATAACTATCTATTCAACCACCCAACCACCCAACCAACCATCATCATAAACAGACCATGCATCGAGCAGCATCACGGGCACACGTACGATTGTATGGCATCGTGTTGTTGTCGGTGCTGGTGCTCGTAAGCTTGTGGCAGCTCGTGAGCCAAGATACCGACGCCCACTCCATCTCGATACCACGACGAGCTCTATTGAATCGATCGCTCCATGGAACGAGTCCGCCTCATC
>Ga0209935_1003799_pt1 | contig 14923 bp, 19 predicted proteins | sample ThiBio_1000_plan_2_FD_183958 | JGI IMG/M metagenome (GOLD analysis project Ga0209935, IMG submission 183958) | Wastewater bioreactor microbial communities from Cape Town, South Africa - Thiocy_cont_1000_plan (SPAdes) | ecosystem: Engineered > Bioreactor > Thiocyanate-remediating >... | reverse complement strand
TGTGTGTGTGTGTGTGTGTGTGTGTGTGTGTGTGTGTGTGTGTGTTATTAATTATTAAACAGGGAGGAAGCTCTCTGTTGACCCATTTTAATGGTTTACAACGAGCATTAGAAATTACCTTTCCAGATTGGCACTTACCTGGTAAGGACCTTCCTGCCCTCATGGAATGTACCTCATGCTTATGCCATAATTGTAGTAAAGAGGCAATGGAAGGGCCATTGGAACGATATCGAGATTCGGAAGAAGTTTTTCCTGGAACTCGCTGATGAGCTGGGGTTCGACCCTTACGAACCCAGTAACTGGAAGAACGTGGCACCTGCCCAAGTTCGTGCAAAACAAGTACGTACCGTTACATTCTTATTACACATTTCTTTGTCCCTCATTCCCCGCGCTTTTAGGGAGGCGGCCTATTGTTGAAATACAAAGGCTTGGACAATGCTCTATTGTATACATTCAACTTCACACCCGAGCCCGGAGCCAGTGAACACCAAGAAAGGAACTCAGAGTCTATGAAAGTGTAGGCAGAATAGAGCTCTTTGCTTGCCCCTTGGTTGCTGTATTCTATTCTTTTCTTGGAAGCGTTTTGATGTTGAGAAAGCCAGTCTGCATGAAGCAAAATGAAGCAAAGACCCATAGCCACCACAGAACATGTGCTTAGATTCGCTCAGCGAAAGGCGCTCTTTGGAACGTTCCCACATCGACGACTGGTGTCAAATTTTTCGTTGACCGAAAATCTCCCTGTGCAATTCTTTGATGAGGAAGGCAATCTAAACGTCAACGTGCGGAAATTCTGGCGTTCTGCTTCAAATCAACGAATCTTCCTCTCCAAACTCGCTGATGATTTGGGAATTATCGAAGTACGTCTTGCCGCTCGTGTTCCTTGTGTTTCATCTGCGTGATTTATTGAGAAATTGTAAAAATTTTCAGAATTCGGGCTGGTATCAAGTCTCCAGGAAGGAAGTGATTCAAAGAGGAGGGAAAGGACTGTTTCGGTTCCATTCTTCTCTTGCTGAAGCTCTCCAAAGCAACTTTCCTGAGTACAATTGGGACCCCTCCAAGTTCAGAGCTAGTCCAACCCGTACCATTTCTTCATTCTTCGATGCAAACAAGCAACATTTACTCCTTGCAACGCTCAATGACAAATTCAACATCAAAGAGGTTCGTTATCCGTGCTAATCAAGTTAATTTTTCTGTCTTTCTAGTTGACAGATTGGCATGAAGTCTCAATGGACGAAGTGGAGAAAACAAAGGAAGGTCGTGCCTTAACAATGCTTCATTCTTCCTTCCCTGCTGCTTTGCGTTTTCTTCATCCTGATGTTGAGTGGAATCCTTCTCGATTCAACAGCAAAGCGTTGGATGCCTTAGCCGAGAAATTGGGAATCGCAAGGGTATGCTTAGATTATTTTAATCTCTATGTAAATGCTCACAAGAAATCAGCCTTGGGACTGGTATTTCGTCACTAGAGAAGATATAGAGGCTCAGCCTAGGGGCAGCATGCTTCTACAGCATTATGGGTCCTTGGCCAACGCTCTCAAGGACCTGAAGCCGAACGTTGATTGGGATGAAACCAGATTCCGTAGCGCGAATGATACGGTATTCTGGAATTCGCATGAAAACAGACGAGTGTATTTTAACATTATCGGCCAGCTTTTGGGCATTGGCCAGGTACTCAGTTTGAATTCGAGAATTCTGCAATTCTCAAACTAAGAGCTCCTCCCATAGTTATCAGATTGGTATTCGGTGAAGAAATCGTCCATCGTCACGAAACGAACGCATCCAATTTGGTCGCACTATTCTTCATTGGAGGATGCTGTCCGGGATATCTATCCTGAATATCCTTGGGACTCCGCCAAGTTTGTGAAAACAAGAGGGTTCTGGCATGAATCAGGAAAGGCTTCCCATATTATCAGCAAGGCAGAAGAAAGACTAGGCATTAAACAAGTACATATTTTCTCACGCGCCATCTTCTCAACTAACTCCAAACTCTCTCTCTCTCTCTCTCTCTCTCTCTCTCTCTCTCTCTCTCTCTCTCTCTCTCTCTCTCTCTTGCAGCCATCGGATTGGTATTCAGTTACTCTCGCCGATCTGAAGAACATTGGTGCATCATCAACACTTCGCAAGGTGGAATTGGCAGAAGCACTTCAAGAAAGATATCCTGATTTCAAATGGGAGAAGGTGTTTCTTCTCAAAGGGCGATTTGGTCAACAGAGAAGATTGCAACATTTGCTGACTGAATTATTCCCTGTACCTTCCCCCTCCTTCCCCTTCTCCTTTTATTCGCGTTTCTTATGGGATTTTTTTTAAAGGGAGTGGAGACGGTGGTGAATGCAAGAAAGGAAGCGAACTTGATTCATCCTGAAACCAACACTCCTTTGGAATTGGATATCTTTTTTCCTTCTCTTCATCTTGCGTTTGAATATCAGGTTTTATCTCCTTTTCCATTTCCTTTCCTATGAATCATAAATTGACTTAAAGAACAACAAAGGATAAATCCCACTATGTTGATATGAACGTGTACAGAAAGTCGGCGGAGCAGATCAGAGAAACAGATGCATTAAAGCAACAATTGGCAAAAGAGAAAGGAATCACTTTGATTCCCATCCCATGTTGGTGGGATGGAACAAAATCAAGGTATCTATTCTCTCTCCCCCTCTCCTTTCTCTTCCCCCATTTAACCAACACCATAACAGTTTGATTGCAACAATTCGAGAGGTGCGATCAGATGTGGTGAATGATTCCATGATGTTGTTGATGGATGATGGACAGCCAATCCCCAAAGAGATGCCTCCTCATTTCCTCGACAAACACATTCCTCACATTGAAGGCATTGGAGAACCCACCACTGCCACCTTCTTCACCCACTCCAACATCAATCCAACCAATTGGTTCGTCATTCCCTCTTCGCCCCCTCTCCTCTCTGCTCTCTGCGGTTCGTTACTCATAACCCCTCCCTCTCTTTTCGGTGATGAAAAGGTGGATGTTGGAGAAATATGATGGAGTGAGAGCATTCTGGAATCCTCAAAGCAGATACTTTTACAGTCGAACAGGATTGAAGAAGAATCTTCCTCAGGATATCATTGATTCCATGCCCAACATCTTCCTTGATGGTGAATTATGGTATACATTCTTGCCATTCCTTTCGTTCATTCACACTGAGTCACTATTGCAGGTTTGGACGAGACAACTTTGAGGAATCATTAAAATTGGTCAACAAGATTGATTCTTCGGATTTGGATTGGAAGAATTTTCGATTCATGGTCTTTGATCAACCCAATCATCCTGGAACATATCAACAACGATTCAACTCCATTGGTACTCCATCACTCAATCTCCTCCTGTTGTTGGACCTTGTTGCTGATTGCCTCTATGCGATTATTTCAGTGGACCACATGAAGGAACATGAATGTAAATACATTGACATTGCTGAAAAGGTGGTGTGTCAAGGGAATGAACACTTGGAATCCTTCTTTCAAGATGTGATTGACAAAGGAGGAGAAGGAATCATCCTGAGGGATCCTCAAGCACTCCTTCAACCAGGTCGAACTACTTCTTATCTCAAGCACAAGGTACCAGCCCTTTAATATCCCTCTTTTCTCCTTCCCTTTCAAGTAACAACCAACAACCAGAAATATCGGGATGGTGAAGCAAGAATTGTTGGTCGCACTACCTCACAACAATGGGAATGTGAGCTGTAAGTATTCCCTCCCGTTTCGTTGTTGCATTCCATACATAATTTTCTCACTCTATTACAATTTAATTCGGCATCCAATAGACCGAATGGGGTGCGATTCCATGCAACAGCAGGATCATCAGAATTTGCAAAGAGATGGAATCCTCAAACAGGAGATATCATCACCTTCAAACATCATGGATATTTATTCACCTCCAAGAAACCCAAATTCCCCACCCTTCATCGATTGAGGAATGATTTGCAATGGGAGGATGTTGTCAACCAATGGAAGGAACAGAAATTTGTACGCAAGGGTAAAGCCTTCCCTCCTTTTACTTTTTGTTGGATTAGCCTTAATTTTTGCTTTCTATGCAGTTCCTGCAATGCGGGCTTTGAAACCGAAAGGATATTGGCGGGACGTTGCGAGTCGAAGGGCATTTTTTGTGGAATTTGCTCAATCCAAAGGATTTGATACTTTGGATTTTCAAAGATGGAAAGATTTCTCATATGATTCTGTGGTTGCTCAACAGGTACTATAGTACTGGGCAACTAAAAATGAATTAACGTTACCATTAAAGGGAGCGGGACCTCTGAAGCTTTATAGCAAATCCTTAAAGAATGCTTTGTTGGATACCTTTCCCGAATTTAAAGGTATGCAGCTTGATCATTGTGTCTCACGCGTTTCTAATACCTGCTTCTTCTAAAAGTGCATCTTTCCTCTAAATACCCCATCAGAAGTCCTTGGAGGCATAAAGGTACTCTTATTTGCTAGTCCTAATTTCTAATTTTACCTTCTACACATACTCAGATGCAACTCCGCATTTACGGCGTCGGCAACCGAAAGGACATTGGAAGGACATTAACAACTGCAGAGAATTCCTCACCCAGATTGCAAAAGACAAACAAATCGATCCTCTTGATTTCCGCTCTTGGGATTCTCTTGGCGGCGCCGAAATCATCAAACGGGTACCCCTGGCCCTCCTTTCCTTTCTTCGAATTAACATCTTTTAAGGGTGGCGAAGCCATGATAAGGCAACAAGGAGGTTTCAAGGATGCCATCAAGAAAGCGTTTCCAGAGGCAGACTTTTCTCAATGGAGTAACTCAACGCCCTCCCAAGCCTTCTCTATCCTCTTTCCTGGAATTGACATTTATTGTTACTGCAATACAGAAATCTTGCGAGAACGATTCCAAGAGATCAAGAACTGCAGAGAGGCTTTCTTGCGTTATGCAGAGGAGAAAGGATTCGATCCTCTTCAAGAAGAGAATTGGTATCACATCAAAAGTTCTGATTTTCTTCATGAGTTGAAGGTAAATTGCATATCACTGCCTTAGCAGCCACTTTATCTGAGATAACAACAACCAACAATCATCAAACAGGGAGCAAATGAGATCATTGCTTTGCATGGTGGCGTGAGAACTGCATTGAAATTAGCCTTTCCTGAGCTTTCCTTTGCTAAGTGGGGAGAACGAAGGAAGCAAGAACAGCTCTTGGGTCTCTGGCCTTTCGCGAACAATGTCTCACCTGAAGTCCATGAATAATGCAAGACATGTGCCTGAAGCAGTTCCTGGTATTTGTTTTCGTAGTCCTTGCTCTCGCTACCTGGTAGAAGCATGGAAGAGGCCAGACAAGATAAGAAGCGATGGTTCGCTACCGAGCCCTTGGTTCGCCCCACAATAGTTCTCTTTGGCGACTCCATTACTCAGGTTTGCTTCTGAAAATTCGTGCTCTATTAACTACATCTTCGTGCAGTACTCATTCGTATTAGCGAACCAAGGATGGGGTCTGTCTCTATCTGATTTCTACGCCGGCAAGGTAGATGTTTTGAACCGGGGTTTTTCAGGTACTCTTTATATCTGTGGGCGTTTACTCACTCAACTTCAGGCTACAATACAAAGGTAGCGACAGAAATGCTGGAGCGAATTCTACCCGAGGGCAGCACCCCTCCTCTCCTTATCACCATGTTTTGGTATGTTGGCTTCTACCAACAATGTCATCTTATATCCGTCCCAGGGGAGCGAACGATTCCTGTTTGCCCCTGCGTGGCCAACATGTCCCTCTTGAAGATTATTGCAACAACATCAGGCAGATGGTTGATTATGTGCGTAAAGTATCCGCAGGGACGACAAAGGTAGGTCTTCGTTTGAGGGCCTGCCCCAAAATAATCACTTCTTCAAGATAGTCTTGATCGGCCCACCACCCGTAGATGAGGCGGTATGGGAACAGGAATGCTTTAAGAAAGGTAGAGACGCACTCGATCGCGACAATAGCATAACAGGTATGATCATACCTCCACTATGCCTCTACTCTTCGTCACCAGTGTTTTATTGAAAAATAGGGAAGTATGCCGAAGCGGTGGTGAAGCTGGCGAAAGAACTGGATGTGGACAACATCGACTTGTGGTCAGCTATGCAGAACACCAAAGGCAACGGCAAGTGGAAGGAGTATCTGATAGACGGCCTGCACTTGTCGGCATCCGGCAACCAGTTCGTCTATGCCCAACTCAAACCCATCTTACAAAAGTACCCCGAGCTCGCCTTTGAACGACCCTTTGACTTCCCACATTGGTCTGAGCTCTTTCCAAACTGATGGTAGTATTTGTATTTGTTGTTGGTTTGTTGTTGGAAGTAACATGTTACAAACTCCCTACAACACCATCTCTTACTTGGCCAACCACCTGGAGAAGGTGAGTTCCGGATAGGCAATCTTTAACGCTCTTCGAAACCCTCCATTTGCTCTCGCCACTCCCTGTCCTCCCTGAATTTAGAAGAAGTTAGAACCTGTTTGGCAACAATAACAAGCCACTCACCGCAGCGTTCAACTCTTGTAGAGGCACAGAGTACCAGCTTTCTGGGTCGAGAGCGTTTAGGCCTTTGCTATTTGCGTACTGATCAAAAAACGCACGACACCGTATTCCATCCTCCCAATGCTTAGGTCGTTTGCCATCCTCTAATTTTAAGATAAGGAGGTGAGTGAGACATAAAGAACTTACCTTTTTTCCACTTATCAAAAGAGAGCTCAGGAAAGGCCTTTTGTACTGCCAAGCGAAACCCCCGATGTTTGATGCATATTGCATTCCCTCCCTAATACAACAATCAGGTTACATTCATAGGAAGTAGGGGGGTGCATAGCGTACCGGCTCGGGAAGGGAGTCGGGACTGACGTAGTACCAACTCTCAGGATCCAATGGGTTGATGCCCAACTGCTGCGCAAAGTTGATAAAATATTGTCTACAATTCGAGGGGGAGTCCCAATAGTGATTGGTTCTTCGTTCTGCATAGAAACACTTTGAGTGAACAAGCCACAGACGAATGCTAATACCTTTTAAGATGCTAAAGTTTAGCTCTGGGAAGCTAGCTTTAAGCGTCCTCAGCAAAGAATTCTTAAATAATACTAAAGGGCCTTGTGTCCCCTAATGAAACCAATATCAATAAGAAAGTCTTATGGAATTATGAGAGTTGAATGTACCATCACTCGTTCAACACTCTTTATGGTCTTTCCCTTCCAACTCGTTTCTATCAAGGGATCAAACCCCATTTTGGTTGCCATAGCCATCAAGAATTTCCTTCTGTTATCTATCTCATTCCAATGCCCCCTAGGTTTGTGTTTTCCCCTGGCTCGCCTCATTGGCCAAGATTCTGTGTGAATTAGGTCGTAAGTTCCAAGTAAATGCTTTCCTTCCAAACCTGTCTTTGTTGGTTTCCCTTCTTTCCAATTGGCCAACACATCGTCCCACGTGATGTCGGTCCTGATCCGATACAAGGTGGGTAATTTGGGTTTCTTCGAATTTATCAGAAATCCCCTGTGTTTGAAGGTCACGATATCTCCTGGTTGAGGATTCCACCGCCGTGCAAACTCCGCTGTTCCGGGAGTGGCTGTAAATAGCACCCCATTCGGTCTAATAACAAGATATATATCAACAAAAAAAGCATACATAATGAAAACGTTACTCACAATTCACATTCCCATTGATACTCTCCAGCTTTTCCAACCACTTTGGCCTCGGCATCCCTGAATTTCTGTTTCATTTTTTGTTTTAACAAAGATTATTTACAGGAAAATAATGTTATTGTGTTTACCTTGTGCTTAAGATACCCCAATGATCTGCCGGGCTGTAGCAACGCGGCTGGATCCCGAAGGATAATGCCTTCCCCTCCTTTATCGATAACGTCCTGAAAAAATCTCTCCAAGTGTCTCATATCTACACACTTCTCCTTCGGTGCTATTTCTACAAATGAACAATTCATCTCTGCCACCTTCTCCTCTTTAGAGGACTGGAGTTAGCAATGTTTGATAGGACTAGATTAAAGAGATACCTAGTTGACTATATCGTTCCGCGTAGGTCCCCGTATGATTGGGTATATCGTACACCATATATTTGAATCGAGCCCAATCAAGCGCGGTCCCATCCATCCTATTCGAAATCTTCAACGATTCCTGGAAATTATCTCTCCCAAACCTAGAGGCAGAGAGAGAGAGAGAGAGAGAGAGAGAGAGAGAGAGAGAGAGAGAGAGAGAGAGAGAGAGAGAGAGAGAGAGAACTGTTAACTGCACTCTTAAACCAATGCCTGTTGAATTCATACCATAATTCTCCATCCAAGAAGATATCAGCAGGCATCGCTGCAATGATCTCTTTTGGAATGGTGTTGAATACATTGCCTTGCCTCGAATAGAATGCCTGTTTGAAAGGATTCCAGAATGCCCTCACCCCATCATACTTTTCAAATATCCACCTAATGCAGTAGATATTATCACAGAGAGAGAGAGAGAGAGAGAGAGAGAGAATTACCAATCCACAGGATTAGTTGTAGTGACTGTGAGGAAGCAAGCGGTTGTAGGTTGGCCTACTCCCTCAATATGAGGCGTTATTTTTTGAACATATTCCTCGGGAACGTCCTCTGGAATGCCAGTCGAGTCTGTGGTGTGAACATGCGAGAGAAGGTCGGGTCGGACTTGTTTGATGGTTGCAGCCAAACTATTGGGTGGTTTTTTTTTTTTTTGGGGGGGGGGGGGAATAAATGCCTTTTTCCTAACCAATCGAATTGATTTTACCTTTGATATTGTCCGTCCCACCAACAGGGAACGGTTATGAGGGTGATGCCCTTTGCGCGTGCGAGAGCGACTTTCTTTTTATCGCGGGCTTGAATGGCTGATAAAGGGACATGCAAAAATTCAACGCTGGTGTAATGGTGTCTCTCCTGGCCGATAAAAAAGACAAGAGTCAGACACCCCAGGGAAAAGGGCAGGCATAATACAGCGTACATTATACTCAAAGGCAAGTTTTAAAGATGGAATAAATGCATCTAATTCCAGAAACTCATTCGTTTCAGGATTAATGATCCCTCCATCCTTTCTCGTATTGAAAAGGATTTCCTCTCGCTAATACATTCTGTTAGCACGAGTTAAACACGAGAAGACTTACGGGAAACATCGTGAAACGGAGTATCCGCTCAAGTCGCTTCTGTTTGGAATATCTCCCTTTCAAGCGAAAAGATTTCTCAAAACTCTGTCTGGGGTATCGTTCTTGCAACAGTTCAGCGAGCCTTGGCCGGTCGATGTGATGAGGAAACCCCAATTCCCGCAAATCAGATAGAGTAACGGATTGCCAATCTTCAACCTGAATCAATAGCAAAATTAACTGAAGGGCTGTGTACATTACTATAAGATCCTAATCACAATCGATACCTCCTTAATTCCTAGCTTCTGCTCAGCATTATCAAGGGCGCGATGTAAATTGGCGGTATTTTTCCAAAAGCCAGATGGCATGCTCGCTCGCGGACTCAAGCTCGCAAAGTTCCTTACAGTGCAGCATGGAGAGGCACCCAAAGCAGGAAAGGATCTGTATTCTGGTGTACTAACCCCGCTCCTGGCAAAGCAGCGCCTCCCTCGCTTCATCTACCTGGTGTCCTTTTCTTCGAAGAGCCAACAGGAAGGAAATGTGGGGAAGGACAGGGCGGCGCGTGTTGCCATTCAACGCACCATGCATCCCTTCCGGTTCGTGTACTGTAAGATTCGTGCTCTGCCCACCTCCCCACACGTCTGTATACAGCTATGCGACTGCTTCCACCAAAGGTGGGAATAATCAAGCTAATGAACACACAACATTAATTCCTTTACTTTTAGGGGCTGAGAATTCAGCTGAGTTTTGGCGCAACGTCGAAAATCAAAAGAGCTTCTTTGATGCAGTTGCTGCGGATATGAAATTCAAGAAGGTATTTTACATAATGTTCTAAAATTGTGCTGAGGTTCTCTGAAGTGGACAGATTGGTACTCAATCTCCCGTAAGGAGCTTGAGAAAAGGGGAGCGAAAGGCGTGTTACGTTGGTACCTATCCTTGCCAGATGCTCTTAAGGCCCTGTATCCCGAGCATCCCTGGGAAGAAGACAAATTCTCCCTACGAAAACGATGGACAGATCCCGCTTTCAGGAGAAACTTCCTCGACCAGCTGGGCAAAAAGCTGGGAGTAAAGGAGGTACCTCTTCTGGGATTGATCAACCACTACCATCAGATACTGACATTACACAACAGTGGACAGATTGGTACAAAGTCCCGCGTAGCGCATTATTGGAAGCAGGTGCAGCAAGGTTGCTCGGGATGTATTCCTCTTGGAAGGAAGTGCTAAAAGCACACTATCCTGAGCACCCCTGGGATCTCTCAAAATTTGTGGGCAAGGCTGGAAGTGGCTATTGGCAGGACAACAAGAACGTTGCGGATGCATTGGATCGGGCTGAAAAGAAATTAGGGATAACAAAGGTTTGTATCATTGTTATTTGTTATTTTACTTATTTATTTTTGTTATTTTTATTTATTTATAGCCAGAGGATTGGTACACGGTGACACTAGCAGACTTGAAGGCCCTTGGGGTATCTCTACAAATAAAGAGGCTTAAGCTAGTGGAGATACTGAGGGAGAAATATCCTGGCCATGATTGGACCAAGGTGTACCTCCTCCGAGGCCGATATGGACAACAAAAGAGATTGGAAAATGCAGTCACCACTCTTTTTCCTGTAGGGTTCCTCCCCTCTCTTTGAAGTAGTAATAACTCATCCTCATCCCTTTCGTTCTTCTTTTTAACTAGAACGTCGAAATGAAAGTGAACGTGAGAAAAGAAGCTGGCCTTTTAAATCCACAAAACAATGAATACCTGGAACTCGACATCTTTCTGCCCTCACTCAACCTGGCCCTCGAATTTCAGGTATAGCCCATACCTTCCCCTCCCTCAACGCCGTTTCATTCGTCAACTTTATTATTTTAACATTTTCTTAGGAACGGCATCACTACACAACATCAGATTACACATTCAAGCCTGTAGACACTGTACAAGCCACCGACAAAATGAAGCAAACATTGACTGCCGCCAAGGGCATCACCCTCATCACCGTTCCCTGTTGGTGGGACTGTCGGCCTGAAAGGTATTTTTTTCACTCATTATTCCAAGAATTAAATTAACTCTCTAAAATTAGTCTATTTGCTACCATCGTGAAGGCGAGGCCGGACCTTCAAGGCACCGCAGATGTTAACCCGAAAGCAGCTATCCCCGATCAACCTCCTCCCCACTATTTCACTAAATTGACACCCAACATTGCGGGTATCGGGGAACCTACTCAGGCCTGCTTCCTTACAGCCGTGTCCTCGGATCCTACTAACTGGTATCCTATCCCTCCTCTTGTCCTTTGTTTCCTCTAAAACATATCTTTAGGTGGTTATTTGAAAAATATGATGGGGTGAGAGGATTCTGGAATCCAGAAGAGAAGGCCTTCTATTCCCGATTAGGGAATAAGTTCACGTTTCCCAAAGAAGTGCTCGATTCCATGCCTACTGACATCTTTCTTGATGGCGAATTATGGTACAACCAAAATAAGGAAAACCCAATCATTTAAACTATATCTGTTACAACTCAGGTTCGGTGAAGAACGATTTCAGGATGCCATCAAATTGGCATATCGTGGGGCTGCCTTAAAAGCTATTGATTGGAATAACTTCAAATACATGGTATTCGACATCCCTACAGAAAAGGGCACCTACCAGGAACGATACGATAAAATGGGTAAGTGAGCAACGCATATAGCAGTTTATTTTCCACGAAATCGATTTAATCCACTATTTCATCATCAGTTGCCCATCTTGGTAAGAAGGATTGGAAGCACGTACATATTGCCCCCAAGGAAGTATGCGCGGGTATGACGCACTTGGAGTCGTTCTTCCAAGATGTCGTCGATAAAGGCGGTGAGGGCATCATCCTCCGCGACCCCACAGCACCCTTTCAAGCCGGTCGGTGCCCAGGTTATTTGAAACACAAGGTATTACTCTACCTCCTTCCTTCTATTCTCATGTGTGAAAACTTTTCTTTCTAAGAAATTCCGAGACGCCGAAGCTAAAATTGTGCAGCGCGTTGGCTCCCATGTTTGGGAGTGTGAGCTGTGAGTCTCTCTTCTTAGTTCACTTCAAATAGCTTAATTTCCTTCCCCCCCCCCCCCTCTCGGAAAATCAACAGACCCAATGGCGTCACTTTCACAGCACCCGCAGGCACGATGGAATTTGCAAGGAGGTGGGATCCTCAACCAGGAGATATCGTGAGCTTCAAGCATCATGGCTATCTCATGGCTTCCAAGAAACCCAAACTGCCGACACTCTATCGATTGCGAAAAGACTTACAATGGGATGACGTCATCAACGGCTGGAAAGAACAAGCGCCTCTCAAACCAGGTGAGTTGCAGGTTGTTGTTGTTGTAGTGGGCTGTTGTGCCTTGTGGTGTTATATAGAGCTAAAGAGATACTCACACTGAGTCTCAGCGCGCCGTTTCCCGCCGCAGAAGACAAACAGGCCGAAAGGCTACTGGGAAGATATTGAAAATCGAAGAAAATATTTCCTCGATCTTGCCGAGTCTCTCGGATTCGATCCCCTCGAGGCCAAAAATTGGAGCAATATCACATCCACTCAAGTTGCCTCTCTTAAGGTATAATCCTCCTAATATGTCATTTGTTCACGCATACCTTTTATAGGGAGGTGGGCTGTTAACATCCTATGGAGGTTCCCTACGAAAGACATTAAAGGCAACCTTTCCTGAATTAAAGTTTTCGTTTGAAGGTAATGATGTTCTCATCTGCTTCCTATCTTTATATGAACAACAATATAACTCCCCCAACCCCTTCTTCCCCCAAACAGAAAAGTTGCGAAAACACTATTGGCGAGATATTAACAAATGCCGCACGTTCTTTGACGACTTTGCAAAAGAAAAAGGATTCGATCCCTTGGACTCCACCAATTGGCAATCGTTCAACATCCACACCGAGCTGTCGAGTATTAAGGTAATGTAACACCCAGTCCGCCACCCAACAGACACTCACCATCAACTCGCAATTTTAAATCAGGGAGGTTCGTCCCTTGCAGCCCAGTATGGAGGATTTAAGCGGGCAATACAAAGGGCCTATCCAGAGTTATCCTTCCCTCTCTGGCAACGAGCAGCACCTCTATTGGACCTGTAATCCGTTTCCGTTTTTGTTAATACAACAATACCTTTCCATCCATTCGTTCCAAGTTGCATATAAGAGGAAGATGTCAAAGGTTGAACCCCCAGAAACTCCATTCCATATGGCGTACCCTGTACGTTGAAACAAAGCGGTTGGACTGACCGTTTTAATAGTGTATTGCCCACTCTCGCATCCCACTTAAGGATACCAGCTAGTCATGCAAGGGAGGGTTTCCCCTAGGGTAGACATGTCTGCTCTCTGCCCCGCAAAATTCATACTTAGCTTATTTTATTTAATGTTAGTATTTAAATAAGTTCATGGAATAGCCAAGGTAAGAAGATGACCAGTCTCGCCAACGGAACACCACATCCCCGATATGCTCGAGGCAAAGAAAACGGAGTCGAACGATCCAAACTTTATTTGCATTCACATAATTATTGCCATTGATCGAAAGACAATTCCGGGTATGCCTTTTTGACTGCCTCTTGTACACTCCCATAAATCGCTCGCAATCGTCTTCCCTACATATGTGCGACACACATTTGTTATTTGTTGATGTAAACTATTTGTAGAGAAGCATTTGTTGTTGCATCATACCTCGTTGCCAGTCAGTTTGGATAATTGCAGTCTGTACCATGTTTCTGGCTTCAAAGGGTCCAAATTGAGGGCAATAACAAGTTTATCCAAGAAGCGCCGACAATTACGGGCATCCTTCCAATGGTCTCGTTGTGTATGTGCTATATAGGAAGGAGAACGATCGGAGCAATTAACTCATAAAGCAGATGGGTTGAAAAAAGTTGGAAGTACAACTACTTACCACCGAAATGAAACTCCAATTCTGGGAAAGTATCTGTTAATGCCTTGCGCATAGACCCTTTATAGAGTGCAAGTGGTCCTCTTCCCTGTGTGTCCATCCAGTTAGATGCCATCGGAGAGAGAGAGAGAGAGAGAGAGAGAGAGAGAGAGAGAGAGAGAGAGAGAGAGAGAGAGATACATACCACTTTTCCGATCATATCGGAAGGCACCACAAGGGCCCATGCCTTGGAGTCATTGGGATCAAAGCCTGCACTGGCAGCATAATCGCAAAAGTACTCCTTACGATTCTCGAGGATACGCCAATATCCTTTAGGTTTGATGCCCTTCTTGCGAACACGTAATGCTATTTGGATAATTAAAAAAGATTAGCATAAAGATAAAGTTGTGAACTTACCTATTTTGGGTGGCTTCTGTTCTTTCCAATTATTTACAACATCCTCCCACTGCAAATCCGAACGCAATCGATAGAGTGTCGGCAGTTTGGGTTTCTTGGAAGCGAAAAGATAGCCATGATGCTTGAAGCTCACGATATCGCCTGGTTGAGGATCCCATCGCTTGGCAAACAACGACGTTCCCGCCGGGGCTGTAAACAAAACTCCGTTTGGTCTAAAAATGGGAATTTTAGGATTGGGGGGGGGAGGTTAGATTAGATTAGATTAGATCTATCTGTTTTTAAGGAGATACGCACAATTCACATTCCCAATTGAGGTTCCCCAAAGCCCGAACCACTCTGGCTTCTCCATCGCGAAACTTTTTGTGTTTGAGGTACCCTGGCGATCGCCCGGGTTGAGGTGGGGCGGAAGGGTCTCTGAGGATCACACCTTCTCCTCCCTTGTCCACCACATCCTGAAAGAATTTTTCCAGGTGGGACAACCCCTGGCACATTTCCTTAGGTGCTACTTCTATATAGGGACTCGGATGCTCTCGTAATTTGGTAACTAAGGAATTGCTTTTTTAAGGTGCTGTT
>Ga0209935_1003796_pt1 | contig 14935 bp, 12 predicted proteins | sample ThiBio_1000_plan_2_FD_183958 | JGI IMG/M metagenome (GOLD analysis project Ga0209935, IMG submission 183958) | Wastewater bioreactor microbial communities from Cape Town, South Africa - Thiocy_cont_1000_plan (SPAdes) | ecosystem: Engineered > Bioreactor > Thiocyanate-remediating >... | reverse complement strand
TTTTACAAATGTTTTCTCATCAAAAATAAATATTTACTCATGTATCGATTCACAACGAATCAATCGAAGACAATCTTTGATTGCTCATCATGATATTACAGTCGTATTCAATCGACATATTTCTCATCGTGACAATTGTGCATAAAGCAATGAACGATGAATGTGTCAATGTGTATCGTATATTGACGTATATAAAGCGTGTCTTTCCTTTTGTATAAACATGATTTGGAGACATACTTCTCCATTTCATCACTCGTAACGAAAAGAATATTTCATTCAGTCCAGCGACCAAATTTCGTTACAATTAGCGATCACATCAGGATTATACGCGAATTAAAAGCTATTAAAGTATGAAACAACGATTATTACGAAGAGAATAAAAAAATATATCAAATTTAAATTTCAGAGCATTAAATCTGGATGAAATTTACAAGCAGTTAAGCGAAATCTCAAATACCGTATTGGTATTAACACTGTCGTTTTGTTACCGCCACGGCGACCGTATTGATCGTCCTGGGAATTGTCGAATCCACCCTCAAGATAGTCAGAACAAGCACAATATTACATTGAAAAGTACGAAAAAGATCACATAGTCTGAAGATTGATATAAATTTTATTTCATTTTATTTGTTATGTTGGTCATTTATCTTCTAAATGAATTGTAGAGGAGAAATGTTTCTACTGTTGAGTACATCGTAGAATTTCTAAGAAATATTTTGAAGGCGAACGACTGAGATGATATATATGTTCAATGAAGATCGATGTCTGAAAGTGTAACAAAGAATTTGTGAAGAGAAGAGATTAGATTTGTATCTTTATTCCTGAAACTGAAACAATTAGAAGAAAAGAGTGATTTCAATGTTTTGTAATGTGAAGAAGAGGTTTCTCTTCGTTGAGTCCATCAAAAAACGGATGAACGGCACCAAGTATCGCTTTACAAATATAATCACCGAGTGAGAACGGATATTCTTTGCCTCGACAACGTTCAACTTCTGCTTTTTCACTATGATAATCTTGAGTAATATCAACATTCGTCATGAGTTCATCCCATTTCGATAAATATTTAACTTGTTCCCGATCATCAGTACAAATGAGAAACATAACGTGAGTTGTTTGAGCATTTCTTTGATTATTCATAAGATCTTCGATTTCTTCGATGTTGACATTTCCTTTTTCATCCGTTGGTTGTCCATCAGTTGCAATAAAAACAAGTGTTTTCTTATCATTTCCTCGACGTGTCGAAGGTAATTGAAAGATATGTTGAAGAACACGTTTCAATGGTGTATAACCACGAGGTCGTTTCGAAAACATTCGATCGATTGATTCAACATCTTTGACATTTAAATGTTCTGGTCGATTGAGAAAATAAATATCGATTCCATTTTCATCGAAAACAATACTAATATCTGCAACTATTTTGACAATAAAAGATAAAAGATCCCATCGAGTTAGATTTGTATTTTCAATTTCTGTTGTCATTGAACCAGAATCATCACAAACAATGATGATTTCATATTCTTCTAATAGGTAAAGATACTCAGCATAGATCTTTTGAATATCATATTTGTAAATCAATTCATTGAAACGATTTCCATTGACTTGTGACAACGAATGATCATCATCATCATCTTCATCATCATTTGACAATGGACGATGTTCATCGAGTTGATCAATTCCATATTCAGATAAAGGATCAAACACATGTAAACGATCAAAATTTACAAGATTTTCATTGATATCTTCAGCAAAACCATCATCTGAAGTCACTGTTTCTTCTCTTTCCATTTCGAACAATATTTTAACGAAAAGGAAGTAAACTAACGGTTTTTCTATTCGTTTGATTTTGTCCAAATGTGAATATTCAACTATCGTCATCGTTTACTACCTTTTTTTTATTTGGTTAACCAATCATTTTCTTCACTCGAATGAATATCTATTTATCAATCATTTACAAACGCGTGACATACTTTCTTGTCAAAACAAAAAGCAAAAATATCGAGAACAGAATCTAGATTTTCTATATTTTAAATAAGATTTATCTTTCGGTTATTTAAAAGCTTTTAAAAAAAAGTTCATAGTTGTATATGCCACCAGGTAAAATAATAATCATTTGTAGTCAATTGTTTATCTGATATTATTTGTTGTTCGAGCTGCGTTACAGGTTGTAAAATCTTCAATATAAAGAAGTTGTTGTACTTGTTGAATACCAATGACATGTCCCTCATCGAGCGCACTTTTAGCAGTAGTCATACTTGTGACACAACAATCAATACCAAAATCAATACGAATAGCATCTCCTTGACAGATTGCTTGTCCTAAAATATATTCTGTATATGAACCGAGCACAAAATTTCCAAAATCAACCGATTTAATTTGTTTGCCTGGTCCTTGTCATGTTTGTGTAAAATGCCATTGATTGAACTGATATTTAATTAAAGTTTCATCAGTAATTGTACGAATTGATCCAATTTGATTTTTTTGTCCAATTGAACTTTTCGTTGGATAACTGTACCATGTTGAATTAAAAAAATCTCCAACAATACTGACAAACGACGATAATGTTGTTGGAATAGTCATTTGTGTTACAGTTGATAGGTATATCATATCATCAGGACATTTACTATCTTCAAATAACTAATTATGAAAATATCATTGAACGAGAATATTATTACTGGGTTGCTTTGATGGTCGTGATGGCTTTTCATAATATTTATTAGGAGAATATTGATAGTTTCTATTTTCATCTTTTTCTATATCTAAACAAACAAATCATATTTTCAAAAGATTTAAATAAAAACGAAACGAACTAATATTGAGACGAATGCTGCCGTAAAAATGGCCTTGAGCATAGTTTAATTTCGGTAAAGAAGCATCAGTTACTATTCGAAAAGAAAATCTATTGAAATAATCATAGTAGAAATATAATTATTCGACAAATTCACGAGCAATATTTCGAAAGAAACGATTTATGTTAGTTGGTGATCGACCATGTTTTATGAAGCTGGCACGTTCAGATGTGAGTAATTCAGCTAATGAAATAAGTTCGTCATCATTATCAATCAATGAAGGCAAAATATATACTGAAATTTATGTGCAACTATTATTTACGAGATTTTTCTTTCATATACATATAATTACTCCATGGAATTGAATAAATAAGAGTTTCTCGTGTTGATCGATCATATACCATTCGAGTATTTTTATGGAATTGGTTACGTTTATATCTATTCGATTGAAAGAGATATACATCGATATGACCAATTTGTTCATCGGTGTACAAGTCAACTATTGAGTTCAACTGATTGGATAAAGGCTTTAACGATTCAACTGTAATTACAAACAGAAACAAATAAAAAAAAAACTTATTTGAAATTTGATTGTCTCACCTGATGTATGAGTACTTTCTTTGTTGACTTTATGCGATATAGAAGAAGAGACATATGTAACTACAGCCACAAAAGCACAGCTGACGATAAATAAAGTCAATAAAAATGTATAGATATTTCTTTTTTCTATTGAAGCAATTTTTCATGGCCACCATGATCTTGAAATAATAAGAATGAAGCAAGAATACTTTTTCTTTTCCTAATGAATTCTATGTGTAGACGTATATAAACTTTACTACAGTTGATGATGTTTTCTTTTGCAATTGTTCATCAACAGTAGAAAATGTTCTTCCGACAAAAAGTAATTGTGAATACTTGTGATGTTGCATATACTTTTATATTAGCTGCAATATAAGATAATGATAACAAGATATAAAGGTCATGTGAACAAAATGCAAATAGTGTATTGAGTATATTATCAAATATTTTCTTAACTTTTTCTGTATATTGAATCAACAAAATGATAAAGCTATCAAGTGTATATTATATTTTCGAAAATTATTTATTCTACTTTTTTTTTATGTAAAGTCTAATTAAATACTGAATATTTCATTAGATATTTTGAATATTTTTCTAAGATTCTATTGATGATGAAGAATATCTACAAAGTTTCAACGTCGAAGAAGAAAGAAAATTTATTTTTCTTTTCGTGCAAAAAAGAAGTTTTAGAAAAAATTAATCAAAATACAACAACCAACTGATGTATTCAATGTTTTTTTTTGTTATTTATAAAATTGAATTACATACGGATAATTGAGTTCTTTTCTATAACAAGTAACCTACTTTTTGTATTATCTAGATAATTTAGTCAATAAAATAACTTATGAATTCATCTTACATAAGAGATGCTTAAACATGGTTACAACAATTCTTGATATATGTCAATGAAAATTTGATTGATATTCATGTAGCTAGGAGAATATCATAGAACAAATCTGGATGATTATTCAAAAAAAAATAAATATTCCTTTTCTAAACAAGGATTCTATTCAATTATTTAAGAAACAATCATTAAATAACATGGCTAGAAGTATAAATAACTCCTTCAAAACAAAACTTTGTTTCTTATGTTTATTTTGGCAGAAAGAATATATTAGATTTCTTTTTATTTCGAATAAAACCGATGAAAAGTATAAAAACTGAATTTTGTTTAAATTTAAATTGATTTGAAAAAAATCAATGATCAATCGTATATTTGTGTTTGTATTCTATTATATTGTTCTTACAGAAAGTCGACATTTCAATGGTGGTACTATAACATGGGAACCAGTTAATCCTTATACTAATTCAAGTTCTGTAGAAATAAGAATTATTCAAACATATTCATGGACATATCCAACTATTAAATGTTTGACTAATGTACCTACTTCAACGAGTAATACGTATAGTCAACCTCCTAATTTATTACAATGTGTAGCTGATTGTTCAACTGATGGTGATTATTCAACTAAACCAATAAGTATTTTAACTGATTGTCAATCAATAAATGATGGATTAGGTTTAATGACAAGTCAACGAATATTAACAACTAATTTAACAGCAGGTGCACATTTTTATGTTGCAAATATTGGTTCTGCTTGGGCACCATTAAATAGTCCTCCAAAGAGTGGTCTTCAATGGTCTATTGTTGGTTATATTGATCTTCGAATGCGACCAGATGGTTTTCTAAATACTCCTCCTGTTGCTAGTGTTCTTTCACCACAATATGCTTTTGTTAATCAAACAATTCAAATTGATATTCCTATTTCAGATGCAAATCCAACTGATGATCTTCGATGTCGATGGGCTGAATATAAACCTGGTTATCGAAGAAAACGAAATCAATATCAATCTCATTTAAACAACAACAACAATAACAAATCTAATGAAAAACAAATACTTCTTAGTAGAAAAAAAAGACAAAGTAGCAAATGCAGCAAATGCACTAGCAGCTGTAAGAAAGATTGTCGCTGCACCTGTTCAATGTGCGCAGGTACCTCATGTACTGGTTCAAAATGTACGTCGAAAAATGGTTGTACAGCCGGACCAACATCACCAACAACTTCTGAAACACCAGGAACAACAAGATCAACTTCATCTTTTGCAAATCGTCAAGCTATTGATGAATGTGGTGATACTTGTTTTCCATCAAGTGTACCTAATGGTACTACTCTTTACAACAATTGTACTCTTACATTTAAAGGTCTTAAACCTGATACTTGGTATGCTGTTTCAATTCAAGTCAATATCTCAATCACATGTGTGTTATTATCAAATATTTTATCGTTTTTTTTTTCTTTTTCAATAGGTTGAAGATTTTATTGATTCAACAAGTACAAATCCAATGAGTTCAGTACCAGTTCAATTATTAATTTATGTTATGGAAGAACCGACATGTGGTTCGCCACCAGTTTTTATTCCAGTTAATCGTTGTTTAGATGTCAAAGTGAATACCACAATTAGTTTTAATATATCTGTATTAAATAAATGTAATCCAGCTGATTCCGATATTGATGCAATTATTATGACATCAAGTGTCCCTGGAATGAATATTAGTGAAGAAAAAACTTTAGCAAATAATGCATCGATTGCTTATGTTACATTCCTATGGAAACCTCAACAAAATCAAGTTGGATCACGACAATTGTGTTTACTTGCTTTTACCGAGTAATCAATCATTCTATTCTTTTCCTTTTTTTTTCTCCTCATTAATAAATAAATAGACTCACATTTTGCTATTCATTAGAGAACAAGTTCAATCAAATCAATATTGCATTACATTCAATGTAATAGCAGTAGGTACTGCTTGTGTAACAACAACGACAACAACATCGACAACCAAAACAACAACAACTACAACTCGAACAACAACAACGACAACATCAACAACAACCAAAACAACAACGACAACTTCAACTACTACTACAACGTCAACTACTACAACGTCGACTAGTACAACAACAACAACTACGACGACAACACATACTACAACAACTACAACAACCAGTACGACGACATCAACTACAACAGCTACCACTTCGACAACAACAACAACTACCACAACGACTACGACGACAACTTCCACTTCGACAACAACAACAAGTTCGACAACAACATCAACAACCACAACTACATCGACAACTACAACAACAACAAGTTCGACAACAACATCAACAACAACAACTTCAACTAGCACAACGACAACAACTACGACGACAACATCTTCAACGACAACAACAACAACATCTGTTACTACAACTACGATGTAAGGACATATATCTTCGAATACATGATAATATTTTCGTTTTTTTTTTCTTTAGAACAACAATAAAGAAAACTAATCCAGGTAAAATATAATGACATTTAAATGATTATTATCATTACTTGAAATATTTTAGAACCGAATATAAATTGGCTATTAATTGTTGGTTTATCTTTATTGGCTCTATTACTCGCTATATGTTGTTGTATTTGTTTATTTTATCGATTTTATTGGTAAGTTCTTTTTTTTTATTTTCATAAAAAAATTAACTTTAATAAAAAATTTGATTTTTTTTCGTTTTGAATAGGAAAGCTAGTATTAAACCGTATAAAAAAGATAATATCTTTTCGAAACCACAAATCGATGATACAGTACCAATCAATAGAAAAACAAAAATACGAAGAAATATATTTTCAAGTCAAAGTTCGAGACGTAATACCTTAGATACAACTTGTTTAAATAATGATACAACAATCAATAGTAGTGATTCTACAACAATTAGTACAACACTTTCGGAAATTCCTGTACGTTTATCTGATTGTGCATCTTTGAACTCAACTCAACCAAAGAGTGCAGTTAGTGTCAAACGAATAACTAATATTGAAAAACCTCAAGAAACTGGTAATGTACAAATAGAATCATCAAATCATACAGATAATATTCAAACGGATCCACGCAAAGCAGATTCAGCAGTTACAGTCAGACGAATAAATACATCAATCAAAAATGAAATAAATAATCAATCAAACATAGTTAGTCCCAATGTTACAGTCAAACGATTAAATAAATCAGCAGATCGAAATGGAAAACATAATTGAAAATCAAACATATTAATTCTTATCAAACTTTAACGAGAATCTTTTCAATACAAAAGTAGTGAGAAAGATACTTTTTCTTTGCGTACAACTCCCTGGTAGTACTTTTCTTCGCATGATTTCTTTATCAAGAAAATGAAAGAATTTTGAATACTATATTTGCTTTTTTCATATTTCTATTTCTAATAAAATTCTTTTTTTTTATTATAATAACTTAACATAGAATTTGTTGTAATGAAATTAGTTTTCTGCAATTACTATGGATTAAAGTGAATTTTTTAAAGAGTTCTATTCAAAAAGCTGATTAATTTGGTTCATTTTTAAGCGATATTTTATCTGAAAAATCAATTGAAGTCAAATTTTTCATATATATTAAACTTGAATTCAACTTTCGAAAGATGTCGTATAAAGGTGAGTCAATGATCGATATATTTGTATATGTTACTGACATAAGCCAATAGAAGAGAATATTTGTCATTGATCGAGATTAATAAGTAGAAAATGGCATCATGTCCCAAAGAATTAATAAGAAATGGTCCAACCAAAGGAATGCAATTCACTCGGCAACAAGCTGAACGATTATTTGAACGATATTTCAATAAGAAAATCAGTTGGTTTGAAGTTTGTGATAGTGGATTAAATAATCTTTTGTTTTTTATCGATTGTGAAAATGATCCTCAAAGATATGTTCTCAAAATCTGTGGAAATGTTTGGACCAAATTGAAAACAGAATCTGAAGTTTGTGCAATTGAATTAGTTCATCGACATACGACAATTCCTCTACCTCAGATTATTGGTTATTCATCAGATAAATCGAATGAATTCGAAATCGAATGGATTGTTATGACTCGATTAGAAGGCAAACCATTGAGAAGTTCATCCAATGATAAAGATATTTGGCCACAATTAACAATTCAACAACAGAAATCAATTATTGATCAACTAGCTCAATATGTTTCACAATTACATTTCAATATTCCTCGTCGAAATCTAATTGGAAATTATCAATTCAATGGACAAATCGGTGAGCATAGCGATCGAATGGGTCCGTGGAAGAATTATATGGATTATTACAATGATCGATTGCAAAGACAAATCAAGACTTTAAAAGAAGATCCACTCTTTCAACCAATTAGAGATCAAGTTTTACAAATGATTAAAGAATTTCAATCGTTATCATTTCCCGATTTTAAAGATGTTGAAAATGTGTTTACACATTTTGATTTAGGTGTTCAAAATCTAATTGTAAATGATGAAAATGAAATCAGTGGAATTATCGATTGGGAATGGGCAGGTTCATATCCTGTTTGTGAAGAATATTTTCGTTCTTATAAACCAATTATTTATAATCAACAATTAAAAGAATATCTTTATTCGAAACTTGAACAATTCAATGTTCAAACACCGAATACAATTCCTCATTTTAATCTTCTCGAAAAGATGTCCGATTTACTGTTGTCTATTGTTCCTTGGTATTTAACTTCACTGGTTAATTGTGATCATCCCACTGTAGAAAAAGAATTACTCGTTATTCCAGACAAAGTTAAACTCATTCTCCAACAAATAAAACTAATTTTGAAATGAATTTTTTTTCTCTCTTTTGTAAATAAATCTATTCGAGCTCTAATTAGGATTTACAGAGGTTGACAAAACTAAAATTGTTTTTGATTTGATGAATTCATTTGTCGAATTGTTGAAAGTAAATCAAATTGAATTCGTTCGTTAACAATTGAATCATGTTGATATTCACGATGATTTTGAACAAATTGTCTGATGAAGATTGCATTCGTTGGATTTGTTCCTTTGGCTCGATTGGATATCAATTCAATATATTCATTCAAACTTTGTCTTGTTCGAACATCGATGTTTTCGAAACTATTCAAATAATTCAAAACCAAATGTTTTAAACCAACAAAATCTTCCTAAACAATTGACAAACAAAATGAAAAAGAAAAGAAAAGAAGAGAAACACTGACATAACCGTTGATAATTTGATCGATAGTCATCGGTTGAATTTGATGTTGATTTGTAGAAAAAAAGAAACGTTTAGTTTCGATGGCGTTTCGTTGTTGAGCTGTTTGCATATTTTGTTCGACCAATGAAATTAACATTCGTAAATCGATTCGAAAAGATAAAATCGCTCGAGTTAACAACGAAAGAAAAACAGCAAATGCTGCATTTTCAAAGTCTGTGAATTGTAATTCCATTGGACGAAATTCAATTCGCCAACCTAATGAACAATCATCATCACACGTTGGCGGAGGTTTCAACCGAAGAGAATTCCAAATCATCGAATTTTGATTCTACAATTTCACATTTTCAATTGACTTCGACAAAGAAAAACAAACTTCGAATCGAAATAATTGATTTGAATTGGTTTCATTGGGATAAACTTGTTCATCGGTCACATAAAGTGGATCTCGAAGAAATAAATTGGCAAAATGTTTTGCAATTGTCGATGGACAATCTAAATTCATTCATTTGTAAATTGACTAAGAACTGATGAAACCAACCATTGTCAATCAATGTTTGATAAGTTTGTTGATCGAATTGAAATTGAACATCGTTGTAGATTTCACTTGAGAGTGATAAATACGAATGAACAGATGAATATCGAGATGAATGATGAATTCGATTGTCAAGTTCTTCGTTGGTTCGATCATCTGTTGTTGCACTAAGAATATTCCATCGACTGTCAACATCACTCAAATATCCACGCCAAATTGGACACGATGCACTCAATGACAACTAAATAAAACACACTCGTTTCACTTTCAACAACAAACAAATGAAAATACAAAAATAGGCGTGAGTGGAATCAATTGATCATAAAGATACATTGTTTCTTCGATTGATGAACATTGATATGTGACTTGTAAACAACAACAACCCCAACCAATCGACGACGAATCTAAATGAATATGATTATCCAAACGTCCAACGACATAATCTTGCCAATTCTCAACTTCATAACAAGAGAAATCGTCAATAAATGGATCAGCTGTTTTCAAATCTCGATAGACTATACAAAATCAACTCAATTCACAATTCGAACAAATCATTTGTTTTGTTTTTTTACTTGGAACATTCACTGCAACTTTATCTTGTCGACGTTCGATCACATTTCGATTTAGAAACCTAAAAGCAAACAAACAAAGTGAAAAAAAAACTTGTTCGAAGACAAAGACGAACATTGTTCTCGGATGATTCGGTGTTTTGAATTGATCTGGACACGAAATTGACTTTTCAAAACTCGTTTTTGGATCAGTTTTATAGGAAGGATAAGTACATTCGATGCAACCTAATCGTGGAAACAAAGAAATACTCATCATACATTCATTTACATCGAGCAAATCGCAAATCGAAGCACGACGAAGTTTCATATTCAATTCAACTTCAACGAAATCATTCGGATGACAGTGATAAGGTTCACTAGGAATTCCTTCAACAACGAAATTGCAATCTTCATTATGAAACAGCATTTCTTTCAATCTATATACAAACAAAAACTCAACGTGTTGTTTGTTTAATCTTTTATTTTTACTGATTATTTGAACGGAATTCGTTGACTTTCGAGAGAATTTCATCAGCTTTTAATAACAAGTAACGTTCATCGAGAGTCGATTCACTTGACCCTCGACTGAATATATTAGTATGAGTGCGTATAAAAGTTTTAAATGAAAACGATCGACTATACCACATATTTCCGGCTGAAGCATAGGCAGTTACCGAATAGCTATACGTCTAAATGATTATAGATATCTGAGAAGGACCACTTTATAGTCTTCTAAATACAACAATAGAATCGGAAGTGTCATATCTAATTTAACATAATCATACCATAGGAAAAATTCTTATTTTTCCAAAATATGAATCTTCTGATGAGCAATACAAAGTTCCAAATTTTGAAAAATCGTCAGGTTCCAACAATATCCATTTTTTAGTCAAAAATACTCGATGGAAGATTTTGAATATTTATCTATCAATTCAGTCTCTCGGATCTCGATTATCCAAAGTACGACTAAATTCCAACTATCATTGGTCACTATTATGAGTTTCTGAAATCGATGTTCTTTTGACCCCAAATGCAAACAAACATACACACAACCTATTTTTTTTCATATGACCCTCCTTACAGTCGAGGGAACAATTGAACACGATGATTGTTCTCATCGAAACGAACAAGTGAATATTCGATCTAAAAGCAGTAACTCGTTTTTTTTCTCTTTCTCGAAAAGAAAAGAAAAGAATTAGTTTAGTCTGACCTCGTCTCCCCAAAGAAAATGATCATTTGTTCGATGTCGATGTTTATTCCAAATTGAAATCAAATCGTTGAGAGCATGATTCTTTAAAATCAATCTAAGAGGAAGAATTTCTGCCCAAGTGAGAGCACGACCTGTCGCTAGAACACCCATTCAAGTCGTTTGTGTAGAAGATAACCAACTAGAAAATACTCCAAGTACAAATCAGTAAACCAATCCGAGCAAAAGAAAAACATCTGGATGTGCTAAATTTATCTTTCTCGATAAGAAATACATTGACGAGAAGTTCTCTTTCTCTTTCTCGTTCGACTCGACTGAGAAGAAGTGCGTTTATTACCCATAGATCAATGACAATTCGACTTTCTCTACCAAACAAAATACATCAGACGACATTTTTCCGTTCTTTCTTTCTTTCCGACAAATCAACTGATCTATTTCCTCATGACTTTAATATAAGTTCGTATTAGATCAATTCCGAAGTAAACATTGAATTGGACATGGTCCTGCTGGATCTTGATCCGATATTTTTGACAATGAAAACTGTCATGTTGCATCGAATTACTTTCAGCTAATGATCAAACATATTTTTCAAGAAAATGTAAATCTCCATCTTGTGAATTCCAACATTTCGTCAATGATTTCGTTAGCAAACGTTCAGTTAACATATGACGAATTGTTTCATTTTCAGAGATTTTCATCGCCTACAAATAGAATATTTTAACAATAAACACGAACACGACAATTAGGATAAAAATATTTCGATTCATTTAAATATTGAAATGTATACGAAAGAATTTTGTCAGTTAATAATTGATTAATCTTTGTTCGATTGATAAGCTGAAACATTGATCACTTTTTGATGATAACCATGCCGATGTGATCGATTATTACATAATGAAGAACCAAATTGATTTAAACATAAAGATTCGATTTCTTGTGGAGATTTGGGAACATCAATTTTTTCCCAATTTTGTATTCTATTTTATTCAATGTTGACTTGTCGTAAGTTTACAAAGATGAAATATATGAACATATATTGGAAGATTATATCTGTCAGTTGGATTCGAAACAAACATGTGAAACAAGTGGTATGACAGAAACTGTGCCATTTTACTAGTTATTCATCAAATTTCAGGTTGTTTTATTGATCTTGGAATAGGAGAATATTGTACACAACATACGATTCTATTATCTCATATTTAATACACAAAAACCTTCTCATTTACTCAAAAAACAGCTCAATGAATAAAAAAAAACCAATCCTACCTGTGAGAGTGTATCTTCAGATCGAATACACAACCAAACAATTTATTCGTCTTCGAAAAAACAAGACGAAACTTCTCGAAGAGAAAAGCAGAAGCGTGCATGTATATATAAATATGAAGAGATAACAATGGAATGAATATGAAAAAATGAATAAACGAAATAGGAAAAAGACGAAGAGAAAGAATGTTGAGAGGGATGTACGATGAGGACATTACACTGTAACACTAACAATAAATAAATAACATGATCAATAACTGCCTTCAGAATCATTAACATTTTTATTCACGACACAATACGTCTCTCTTCGACAAGCTTAGGACATTTTTCAAAATTCCAGAATTTTAATTTTTCCTGCGACATTCTACATCAAAATTGTTTATTTAACAAGAGGTAGAAAATAATACAAATTTACAAGAAACTTTTTTTACTCTCTTTATTGTTGTAATCGACTGTAAAGGGTTAACATAAGTTCGTATTAGATGAATTCCGAAGTAAACATTGAATTGGACATGGTCCTGGTGGATCTTGATCCGATCGACAAGGTCGTCGACAACCAATAAATTTCGAAGATGAGAACTTCGATTGTGTGAAAGGCACTGATAAATGATATTTTTGACAATGAAAACTGTCATGTTGCATCGAATTACTTTCAGCTAATGGCCAAACATATTTTTCAAGAAAACGTAAATCTCCATCTTGTGAATTCCAACATTTCGTCAATGATTTCGTTAACAAACGTTCAGTTAACATATGACGAATTGTTTCGTTTTCAGAGATTTTCATCGCCCAAAGTCCAGCTAACATAACATCATAATGAAGTGGATGATCACGAATTATATGAAAATATTTGTTTGATGATAACCATTCGCTGACTGATGTCACTTCACGTTGAAGAATAGGTGAATCGAGATCTCGTGACATAAATAAATCAACAAATGGATCAGCAAATGCAATATATCGATGCAATCTGCCTGACATAAACGAAGTTAAATCGCCTACAAATGGAATATTTTGACTGTCACAAAAGTCAACATTTCCAAATTGATTTTCAATTTGAAGAATTTGTTGTTCTGTGATCGGAAGATTGTGATAATAAACACGAACACGCCAATCAGGATAAAAATATTTCGATTCATTTAAATATTGAAATGTATACGAAAGTATTTTGTCAGTTAATAATTTATTGTCTCTGTTGGATTGATAAGCTGAAACACTGATCACTTTTTGATGATAACCATGTCGACGTGATCGATTATTACATAATGGATAACCAAATTGATTTAAACTTTCAAAATCATTAAACATTTCCATCGATTTTCTTTTATTTAAACATAAAGATTCGATTTCTTGGAGAGATTTTGATTTCTGATTTGACACATACAAACATAACAACACAATTAAACTAATTAATATTAAGATTTGCAATAATTTCAATTTTTGAATCTTATATATTCTCATTTTAAACGCAAAACTAAAACGTACAATATCAAACAAAAGATATTTCTTTTTCTCTCACTCTTTCTCTTGCACAAATATTAGTCTTTTTAGATAAGAACACGACTGCAGATCATTTTTTTTTCTTTTTGTTTCAAGATAAAAAAAAATGAATTAGTGTCTTCGGAGCTTCTCATATATCGGTGGTTTACAATTTGTGTAGGGAGATTTAGTAATACTCTCTACTATTGATCAATGTCATTTTTATTGAATCTAAAAAGAAGAAGAAGAAGAAGAAGCTTTAAAGATCAAAGCTGTAGATGGACGCATTTCGTTGTGTATGATGATGATGATGATAATCATGAAAAGCACCAATAGGAAGAACAATTTTTCGAAAAGTATTGTTAATCGCCACAGCCATGGATGCATACCAAGCTAAAACAGCTGTTAAAATACCAAACCATCCACCAACATTTGTTACAACGGATGTATCAGTTAAATTTCCAATGATTAAAAGTAGAAAAGTGATAT
>Ga0209935_1003784_pt1 | contig 14963 bp, 18 predicted proteins | sample ThiBio_1000_plan_2_FD_183958 | JGI IMG/M metagenome (GOLD analysis project Ga0209935, IMG submission 183958) | Wastewater bioreactor microbial communities from Cape Town, South Africa - Thiocy_cont_1000_plan (SPAdes) | ecosystem: Engineered > Bioreactor > Thiocyanate-remediating >... | reverse complement strand
AAGGAAGGAAGGAAGGAAGGAAGGAAGGAAGGAAGGAAGGAAGGAAGGAAGGAAGGAAGGAAGGAAGGAAGGAAGGAAGGAAGGAAGGAAGGAAGGAAGGAAGGTTGCTCGAGGTAATTCTGCCGACCTACAATTCATACATCTGTGGTGTTAGGCCGTTTCCAGTGTAAATCGTTCCCACTAGAGCAATGACTGTAAGGCCAGCGTCTGTCAAAGGCTTTGTTGCCGCATCAATGGTCATGCCGCTCTTAGCAGTATCGTCGTAAATCACGACGTTGCGCTTTGCCGCCACAAGGCGGGCAACCGTTTCAGAATCCCAAAAGTTTCCCCTGAACTTACGGGCAATGATGCCAAGTCGGACTTCCTCCGTGTTGGCGCCAGTCATGCTGCCCGCGGAATGATCCGGAGTAATGAAGTCGCGTATTTCGAGTCCCAGGGCTTCGGCCAATACAAACGCATCCTGCTTATTTTCCGGACCAGAGTTTGGAATGAAAGTAAGTACCCAAGCTGGCGGGTTCGCGGCCACATCAACTTTCGCAGATATTAGTGCTTGTTGAATGACATCCGGGTCCAACGTCGTAACTCTCTTGTTTTCCGCAAGGGCAAGGATCGGAATACCTGTATTCGTGGTGGCTCGAAAGTAGATCTCAACTTCTTGTACTCGTAAGTCACCTTGGCGTGGAGCACAGCGCGTGCAGAAATGTTCGCAGCGCCACTCGTCCCTGACCTGTCCAAGGAAACTCAGCAACCGCTGCCACATGCAGAATGACTCAGAGTTGGAAGTACTCAAGAGGGAGTTCATGAACTCGAGCTCTTTCTGGCGATCGGAGGTTACCAACTTTTGAAGTCTCTCTTCCTCCTCGAGGGGTTCTCGGAGCAATTTAAGCACTCCTGGGCGATGTTCTTTGAAGTAACCTCTGCCAATCCCAAGGTCAATTGCTTCGTCCACATGCTTTTGCTTAATATTTCCAGCAGCTGCAAAGCGAACTATGTCGAGCCGTGTTGCCTCGCTCCCTCGGCCCAACAGCTCCAGAATACGCTTCATTGCGGTGTCACGATGTGTATCATTGCGAATTGGTGCCGTGGGCAAGATGATTGCGGTGGCCTTCTCAATTCCTCTTCCTGCACGCCCAATCTCTTGATAATATTGCACGGCGGAAGCTGGAGTATAGGTGTGGATCACCACATGAATGTCACTTTTGTCAAAGCCCATTCCCAACGCAGTGGTGGCGAATACTACTCTCGTAGCGCCACTCTTAAAGTTGGCCTCAATATCTTGTTTTTTAGCAACTTCCAGCTCTGCGTGATACGCCACGGTGCCCGTTTGTCGAGCGAAAGTCTCCGCGTCAACACGAGACTGAGTAAAAACCAAGATGTTGCTGTCAGGGTTTGTAGTAATAAAGGTTCTTAACCAGGCCAATCGTTCTGCTTTGTTTCGAGCCGAAGTGATGATCCTCAGCGACAAGTTCCCCCGAAAGAGATCCCCACGAATTATTTCGAATTCCCTCCCAAGCACACGAAGCAGGTCTTGTTCGACGCGAACGGGGACTGTGGCCGAGCAGCCAAGTGTTGGCACACCGGAGGCCCAAGGGGAAGCCAAACTATTCCGCAGCTCCTTGAAGTAAGCTGGCCGAAACTCGTGCCCCCAGTCCGAAACGCAGTGAACTTCGTCGATAACCACCAGAGCAACTTGAGTCCATGGGTCCGACGGCAAAGGGTCGTATTGCATTGTAAACTGGGCGATGTTTTGCTCGAGAATGCCTGTGGCAAGCATCTCAGGTCCAAGGAACAATATATCCAGTTTGTTTCGTTTCAGGTTCTTCAGCAGCTGTGCTCGCCGAAGTCCAACAACGTTGCCATTGAGCGTTTCTGCCTGTAGGCCATACCGACGGGCTCCCAACACCTGGTCGTTCATCAACGCCAGTAACGGCGTGATGACAATAGTCGGGCCGAGACGAGGATTTCCTTGGCGCTTGAGAAGCGTTGTAACTAAGTATGTAGCACTCTTGCCAGCTCCTGTCTTATCCACGTACAACACATTACGGCCATCGAGGAGTCGGGAGACTACTTCTGTTTGGTAGGCGGAAAATTCCGCTGTTTGTTTACCTGTGCCCGTGCGCAAAATGCGCAAGGCCTCTTGCTCGTCCATGGGCGAGGAGGGAATTACGATTTTTGGAGGTTGGCGTCAAACACCCTAACGAAAGGCTTGTTGCGGGTTACCTGCGAATTATCTGCGGGTAGCCTCCAAGTGACTTGCGCGAGAGCAATATCGCGCCGGCTTCGCCTGTCGTTGTGGCGGAAAATGACGATGGTGCCGACCTCCTACCCAGGAGGAGCATGCGAACCGAACCTCGAACAACTCGTGGTTGCTTAAGATTCGTAACTGGATTGCGGTGTATTTATCGCCTACCAACGCCTTTCATTCACGACGTGAAAGTACGTGTGTAGTAAGGTGTCATCCGATGAGACGGGAGCAGTGTATTGCATGCCGAGCGACCAAGCGAGCACGAAGGGCGTCGTTCATGCCGTGAGAATCTCGTTGCTGACTCGTTGGAGCGCTTGCATGAAGCCGCTGATGGCCTGCGTGCCAGTCTTGCTCTTGGCACTCTCTCGCTTGAGTGTCGCAATCTCGTCCGACACGCGCTGCTCCAACCGCACGAGCTGCTTCTGGTGCTTTTCGCCTGCATTGGCACAAAGAGTGAGTACCGCAAGCCAGACTGGGCTAGCGCCTCACGCCACGTACTGATGCTGGAAACCGTCTTCTTGGTGTCGGCATCGAGCTCGGTGAGCTTGTTCTCGATGACCGCGAGGCCTGCGCGCGATTCAGCCACTTGAAACTGGAACTCGTCGCAAGCACTCTTGAGGCGCTTGGCATTTTCTGTGCGAGCACTCACTTATCAACGAGAGGGTCGACGAAATGAGAGCTGCAGCTCCTGGCGTACCCTGCACCAGATCCGCAAGCTCCTCAATCTTGCGTTTGCGAGAGGCCGTCACTTGTGCGCTGATTGCAGATCGGATCAGGATGGAGCAAGCATCCCACCTCACGCGGCCGCCAACGTACCACTCCTTCTCGAGCTTGCCCGTCATCGAGCGAAGCTCCTGCTGCATCCTGGCCATGATCTCGTCGCCGGCCTGTTGGATCTTGACCTGATTCGTAGCGAGCCGAGTCTGCATCGCGTTGCCGAGCTGCGACAGTGCAACACGAAGGTCGGTGCTGCTCGAGAGTAAGCAAGGCAGCAGCCGTGGCGGCTACACACAGCGATGGCGTACCCATTGTCGGCAAAAGGCGACGACAAAGCCAGCTGAGGCGATCGAACCTCTGGCGATTGACCGCGAGCGGTGTGAGAAGGCCGACCCATCGATCCAAAGTCGCCGTCGTCTTCCTCATCATCGAGGTCGAGCTGTTGCGGCTGCTCGCGAGCCGGTCGTTCAAGAGACGACGGCGCCGAAGCTGGCTTGCTCTTGCTCGATCCCTTTGGCGTCGGTGTCGATTTGTCGGTTCCGAGTCGCAGCTGAGGAGCAGAGGTGGCAGTAGGAATCACCTGACGCGAGCCAGTGCGCTTCGGCATCGGAGTCTTGGGCAATGCTGTACGCTTGCCTCGCTTCTTGGAGCTCGAGCTGCTGCGCTCAGAGTAATCCTCGTCGCGCTCGTCGTCCTGCACCGCATCGCCGGAATCAACCGCATCGTCTCCTTCTTCCTTGTCAAGGCTGCGACGAGGTACGGAGCGAGTGCGTGCGCCTTGCGAAGCCATCACCGCCGGCTTAGCAAGCGTCGAAAGAACCGGTGGACGAGCGGATGCCTCGGCAGCTCCATCCTGTTGTGGAGCCACGCACAGCACATATGCGATGGTGCTTGCCTTCCTGGCGCTTGGCTACCAATGTGTACCGAGCAAGCAAGTGAGCAATTGAGTGATTCACGAAGGGATCAATCGTCGCACAAAGTATGCGGGCGACATACCGAGGTGCTGGTGGTTGAAGTCGATGGCTTGCCTTCGTTGTTTGCAGCGTGGGGAATCGGCGACACGCCCGAAAGCTTCGAGAACAGTACTTGCTCGAGCTCAGTCACCTCTACACATTGCACAATGACTCGTGAGTACGCTGAAACGAGCGTCATTGTAGCTTTCGCGAACATACGACGAGGAGCGACAGGGAGCTCGATCACATGCGTCGAGGGGGAGTGCTGCGTCGCCTTGGGCGTGACGAATCGCGTGGCATCGAGAAAGTCGACCGAAGAGCGATCGAGTGTGATGGAGATCGACGAGGCACCCGACTGATACTTGGTGACGCTCGAGAACGGCACGTAGATCAGCTCCTTGTTGCGCTCGTCCATGCCCGATGGTAGGCACCAGAACGTGAGGCACTTGGGCCCAAAGTCGATCCATGCCGCCTCGCACACGACGCCGTTGATCGAGAAGCTGTCGCACCAGAGCGAGTGCAAGCGTGCGTTCGTCGCGTTGATGCGCGTAATCATCGAACGGATCGAGGCGGCAAAGTTGTGAGGGTCGAGCTGATCGAACGCCGCACGAATCGTCTTCGCCGGGAAGGTCTTGCGAACGAGCTCGCGGTCGCTGCGAAGCAGACGGTAGAAGATCTCGATGATCATGGCCTGCAATGGCACCTCACAGCCCTCGAGCAACATGTCGCGCATCCCCTCACTGTGTGGAGAGAGCGAATGAGTGAGTGATGGAACCGCTTGGAAACACGCATTCTTGTTGAGTGAGTTTGTGGTTGAATAGGACGTACATGTGCTCCTCAAAGTGCGGCCACTTACGCACGAAACGCTGGTTGGCTGGACACAACGCCACCAAGCGATTGAGCGTGTCGCACACGTGCAGTTGGAATCGAGGACTTCCGACGCACGATACGGCGCACGAGAACAGCGACGGCAGGAACTGCTCGCCGCATGCAATCTTGCCATCTGCGAGCGTGTGCGGTATATCTCGGTTACACGCAAGTGATAGAGAGAGAGGAGAGAGCGTGGTCAGTGGCATGGGTAGTATTAGTACCGTCTTCGGTTGAGATGTCTTGGACGATATCCAGCAATACCGAGGCTGGGGATTCGGCTGTCGTCTGGAACGAAGAGGCCGACAGCAATCGCTGGAAGACATCGCTCATGTGCGCAGCACCAACCAACAAACCAACGAAATCAGCCTCAAGAAGCGAATGGCTTCTCTCCTGAAGAATGGATGAGCGTGAGGTTGAGTGAGGTTGTGCGTATCTTGCTCGCGATGCCGACCTCGAGGAAGGTGTCGATGTTGGCGCGAGACGAGCACAGCTGCGACATGGCTCGCAGCAGTACGTGGGCGTCGGCGAATCTCGACTGCTGCATCGTCTACACCAATCGACAAGCGTGTGTGTAAGCGACGAGGCATCTTGGTGGCAATGGTCTCTCGGGCTCTCTTGTTCGCGTGGTGTGAGGAGAGCCTCGCGTACCGAGAGCACGGCAGAGAGCAGCGAGGACGCCGTGCGACTCGTGAGGTTCTGCGTCTCTTTGGTCAGGAGCGCATCGCGTTCGAGCAGTGCGCTGATCTCATTGATGCATGTCTTCTTGTTCTGCAACAAGAGCTCAAACTATCGCAGCGAATCATCAAGGCTCAGCATCACGCGAGTGTAGAGAACGATGCGTAACATCGTGTACCTTGGAGGCTCGCATCGTCATGTGTGACACACGATACACGATGCGCGATGATCGACGATGCCACGCAAGGAACCAGGAGCGCGTAAGCGAGGGGAGGAACGAGAGGACTCCCTCACGGCCGCCGCAGCAGCGAGGACGAGCGATGGCGAGGCGGCCTTGCGGCCTTGTAGTGCTAGATATTTTGCGATCGTCGCAAAATATCTGGCATCTAGCGTGAGGTCATGGGTGCCATTGTCGATCGGTGCGAGGTCTTGTGGATTGGTCTTCCCGGCTCGAGCTCGCTCACATCATGGTTATCGTTGTGTCAGACCATGGAGTCTTGGGGCTCGTGGCAGTGTGCAGGGCGCTGGCGTGAGGTTGAGGGAGCGAAGGAGGAAGAGCTTCTGCTGCTCGTCTCGTTGTTGGTGTCGTTGTTGCTTGGCTGCTGCGTGCCGCGCCCCCCTCCCCTACCACGCCATCGTGATGTTGCCTTATGGAAAACGCAAGCGTCTGGATGACGACGAGCAGCCTGCTCTCATCAGCAGTAGCAGTAGCAGCACCGCATCGTCGCAGAAGCGATCTCGCGGCGAGGTGGCCGATCCGAGCGCGCTCGATGACGACGAGTACGCGCACGAGACCGCCGACAACCTCATCTTCGAGGACCCGTACGCCGACGACATGGACGACAGCGGCGAGGAGGTCGTTCAAGACGAAGAGGATGACGACGACGACGATGAGGATGATGAGGACGATCCGCATCATGCTATGGACGGCGAGGCCGACGTCGATGACGACGATGCCGAGCAGCTCGCGGACCACGAGGTCGACGACGAGACCGACGAGCCGCCGCGCGTCTGGCGGCCCGGCATCGACCAGCTGCAAGAGGGAGAGGTGCTCGACTACGACTCGACCGCCTACGACATGTTTCATACGCTGCAGGTCGAATGGCCGTGTCTGTCGTTCGGTATCGTGCGCGACAAGCTCGGCTTCCATCGCACCAAGGTTCGTGCCCTGTCTTCGAGACAGAGAGATATCTCGGATACCGCCGCATCCTGCATACACGTCGATCAGATCATGCGGTAGACATGCTAGTTGCTGCATCATCATCATCATCATCATCATCATCATCCGCATCGATAGCAGACCTTTCCCCCTCGACTATCTCGACTAACCAGCCATCGAACCATGGCGCCACGCAGTACCCGCACACGGCGTACCTGGTCGCAGGCACGCAGGCCGACTCGCCGACCAACAACTTCATCTACGTCATGAAGGTCACCGACCTCCACCGCACCAAGCACGACGACCCCGACAACTCCGACGACGACTCGGACGACGACGACGATCTCGACGACGACCCCATCGTCGAAGCTCGCCAGATCAAGCACCACGGCGGCGTCAATCGTCTCAAGGTGCGCGCCTCCGCATACTTGCTCCCGTGTGATTGCGTCTGATAGATCGTGATCCATGCAGTTGATGCCTCAACGATCGAACATCGTCGCAGCGTGGTCGGACGCTCGCGGCGTGCAGATCTGGGACGTGAGCAAGCACCTGGCTGCGCTCGATACTCCTGGCATGATACCTTCTGGTGCGATGATCGATGCTGCAGCTGCAGCTACTGCTGCTCTCGTTGCTCGGGCTGTGTTGCAGTCGAGTGACAGTAGCGCTGTGGTTCGTTGCTTCGTGCAGGAGGAACGGTGCAGCGCTTTACCGGACACACGCAAGAGGGCTTTGCTCTCGACTGGAGCTCGGTGGTTGAGGGCAAGTACGTACACTTGGTGCCCTTCGCTGCACGCTGCTTGCTCACTCGAGCTTGGATGTGCAGCTTGTTGTCCGGAGATAACGCGGGTCGCATCCACTATTGGACCTCCGGAGCCGCGGAGTGGAGCATCGACCAGACGCCGTTCGTAGGACACACGAGCTCGGTCGAGGACTTGCAGTGGAGTCCGTCGGAGGCTACGGTATCTTGCCCTTACCAAGCCAACGAGGCGAGCGAGTGGTGTTGCAGGACTAATCGAGAGCGAACGTGTGATGATAGGTATTCGCGTCGTGCTCGGCAGACCAGTACATTCGCATCTGGGACACGCGCAAGAAGGACGGCTCGGCGCTGCATCTGCATGCGCACGAGTCGGACGTCAACGTCTTGAGCTGGAACACCAAGGTCGGCTACTTGATGGTGTCGGGCTCGGACGATGGCTCGTTCAGCATCTGGGACTTGCGCACGTTCTCGTACGTGAGCTCGGAACAGCTATCGTGGACGACTGGGTTAGCTGACTTGATGGGCGGGCGGCTGTGTGTGCATCTCAGGCGACCTGTGGCGCACTTCAATTGGCACAAGGGCCCTATCACGTCGGTCGAGTGGAACCCACATGAGGAGTCGGTGCTTGCAGTCTCCTCGGCGGACAATCAGGTTCGTTTGCTTGCTGCACAGCCGAATCCATCCATCAATCAACAGCCTCACTGAACGTGAGTGCTTGGTCAATTAGATCACACTGTGGGACCTTGCACTCGAGAAGGATGCCGAGGACCAGAGCATGAAGGTGGCCGAGAACTTTGAGGTGCCGCCGCAGTTGCTGTTCATCCATCAGGGCCAGAGCGACATCAAGGAGCTGCACTGGCACCCGCAGATCCCGGGCGCCATCGTCAGCACGGCAGCGAGTGGCTTCAACATTTTCAAGACCATCAACTCGTAAATGGTCTATCAAATCGAATCGAATCAAAACCGAAACGAATATGAGAGGAGTATGGAGAGGCTCTGTCGATCTCTCTCTGGATACGATCAATCTTGAGTGGAGAGTGTTTGGTCGAGATGCGTGGACGTCTACCTATCTGTCTATCAAGCACCACAACGATAACGGTGGTAGTAAACACGACCCGATACGCACTCTCCCGTGCGGCAACCCCAACCACACTCAAATGGCCCATTTGATCGATTGTTTTATCGGTATCGATGCTGCTGCTGATATCAGATAACACAAACAACAGGAGCGACATTCCATTCGTTGCCTCGTTGCTCGCGCATCATCCACCGCACATAACCATCAATCATGGATGACTCTACTCCATACGAGCCATCAACAGAGGAACCCACTCCACACACTACAACCTCTCTGCCGATAGAACCATCTCAGCAGCCTCTCGTACTACCAATGTCATCGCTCGATGACCTTCCACAACACCAGCACCAACAACTCGACGTCGCCAACAACGATACTGAGCCACAACGCTCGATGGCTATGCAGCTCCTGCGACCCACACCGACCATCAAGAAAGTCCGCGTACCAACCAAACCATCACCGAACCTGACGGCCGCCTTGTCAGCTGCCTTGGACGCTCCCGCAGACGCCCCCCACGACGCCCACGATCCTCCAATCCACCCGACCGACGACACCACCACAGCATCAACCACAACCACCACCACCACAACAACCATCACCATCGACGAGCCATCCAAACCATCCAAACCGGCCCGAGCAGCACCCCCACCGATCGCGCGACGCACCACCAGCACCCGACAAGCCAAGGCCACGGCGGCCATCTTGATCGCGGCCGTATCGCCGCTGTCGTCGCGCTCCCCGTCGCCGACCCGCATGCCGATCGACGAGCCGCCGCAGCCTCTCCCTCCTTCGCAGCTCGCCACGCAGTCCCTCGTGCGCCACCAGCCCCAGCGTCCTCCTCTCCCCATCGACCAAACCAACGACATCCACATCCACATCTGCAGCGACAGCGACAGTAGCAACAACAACAACAACAACAACAGCAGCAGTAGTAGCGATGAGTTCGAATCGGACTCCGAGTCTGAATCGGAGCTCGAAGACGAGCAGCATGATGGTGCGCCGACGTGGGCATGGCACGGCGGTGTGGGCGAGACACGACGTCGGCCGTTCGTGCGCTCGTTCAAGCAGGAGCTCGAGCGCAACTGGTTCGCGCTCACCGAGATGCTGCTCGGTACGCGCCGACCACCGCGAGGCATGTGGGTGCCGCGCAGATAGCGACTGCCACGCCCAACACCAGTGTACAACAATAACAACGCGAGAGATAACTATCTTGTGCCCATACGTGTGTGGAGTTTATTGAAGACGAGCAAGCAGCGCGATCAGAAGCAGCAGCAGCAGAAGATAGACCTGTAGGTAACCAAGAGAGATACAGTGAGCAAACTACGATAGCAACAGAGAGACATCAGATACATCAAAGACGAGGGAGATATCGATCGTCTGGGTAGTGCATGGATGGCGTGAGACACACGCTGACCAACCAGCGACCGTATGACGATGGTCTTCTCTCTTGGCGCGATATTTGACTGTTATAAACGTGGAGGTATTCGCTCACAACAGCTTCGATTACTGCCGTACTCACTGCACGATACGACACGACACACATCGACGAAACAAACAAAAACCCCGACCTCAAACGCACCTGTGCTGCCGATGCGCGATGCGGATGGATAGCGAGCGATGCGTGATGCGGATGGATGGCGAGCGATGCGCGATGCGGATGGATGGCGAGCGATGCGTGATGCGGATGGATGGCGAGCGATGCGCGATGCGGATGGATGGCGAGCGATGCGCGATGCGGATGGATGGCGAGCGATGCGTGATGCGGATGGATGGCGAGCAAAGAACGAAGGAGCGGGAGGGCGCAGCGGCCAAGAAGCGCGCTGTTCTTTCGAGCCTCCTCCCGCCTTCTCGATCTCAGTTATCAAGCTCGTGTGTGTTTACTCTGCGCTTGTGATGGTCGTAACGTGTACAAAGGGGGTATTGGTTCGCTATATATATACTCTCTCACTCACTCACTCCTGACTCTAGTATCATCGGTTGTGCTGGCTCACTCAGGTACAACAAGTCTCCAGCATCCTCTGCCTCGGGCTCCGAGTCGGAGCGAATCTCCTCTACCTCCTCGCGCCACTGCGCAGGCGGCACTGCCGGTACAACACCGCCAGCACGTCGCGTGGTGCCTGGCTTGGGGCCTGGCTTGCGACCTGGTTTGGGTCCCGGCTTGGCGCGCTTCGGCGGCGGCGGCGTTGCGTGGTTGCTAGCAACAGTGCTGTCGACATCGGCTGCCTCATTGCCGACGAGTGGCAGCTTGCGCTTGCGACCGCGCTTGCTTCCCGTGGATGTCGAGGACAGCGAGCCGAACGATGGAGATTCGTGGATCACTACTGGCATGGCGGGCGCTATGGTCTCAATCTCGATATTTCGCATTCGGTAATTCGTACACTTGTCGGCGTTCGGCATCTCTTGGATCAACTAGTTGTAGAAATTCATATCCCACCACACAACGTCATGAGAGGTGAGTCGAGATATCTGTGCTTGTCTGACTGAGAACAAGTACGAATACGAGCGTGAAGCGAAGGGTACCTTCGAAATGGTGCCGTTAGCCAATCCAAAATACTCGGGCCCCGAGACAGAGATCTTGCGTGCCTCAGTGGAGCCGGTGACTTGCTGCACGGCCTCGAGAATCTTGACCCACACGTTGCTGGGCGAGTGACCCGTGAACGGTTGGTCTCTTGCGTCGTCGGCCGTCACTCGAAAATACGGGTGTGCCGAGCCGTTGTCGACAATCTCGGAAAAGTAGGTGGTCTTCTTGTGCGGATGCACAAAGCTCTTGAACTTGCGGCTGGTCTGGAAGCCGGCCGGCCAGATGTAGTTCTTGTTGTGGAAGCCCTCGCGGTCGTGCACGATCGTGCCGAGTGACACAAGGCACGTGGTGCCGAGTTGTAGCGGTAGAACCGGCGAGCCGTCGCTGTGTTGCGCGTACGGTACGTAGGTCTTGACCTTGCTGTTGCGCGGTCGTCGCGCACGCTTGCCTGACGTGGGAGTACCGCTTCCTCCGCTGGCACCGTCGTCGTCGAGCTCGTCGTCGTCTTCATCGCCATCCACTTCCTCGATGAAGCGCTTCGTCTCGTCAATGTGAATAAAGCCTCGTCGACCACCAGCCGCCGGGCTGCCACCGCCAACAGTACCACCGCTACTGCCACCGCCACCGCCACCGCCATTGTTCAGCAAAGCTGAGATTGGTGGAAGCAAGTTGCCTTCACGAATCGGCGGTAAGATTGGAAACGACGTCGAGGTCGGAAGCGGGTGCGAGTGACGATGTACATGCTCTTGCTCTTGTTGCTGTTGCTGCTTACGTTGTCGTTCGAACAAGCTGGTAATCTTGGGCTGCTGCTGTTGCTGCTGCTGGTTGTGGTGTTGGATGTGGCGTTGGAGTATGCCAAGTAGCATCTCGGGCGGTTGCAGTTGACTCAACATTGGCAACGGCGGTAGCGTGTACAAGTTCGAGCTCATCATGTTGGCAAGCAATCCTGATGACGGCGCTACGCTCGAGGGAGAGCCGCCATCGCCGCCACCGCCACCGCCACCGAGGAGTGGTGGGTGGCTGCCATCCAAGACTTGCATCAGCGGCGGCAGGAGCGGTGGTTGTTGTTGCTGCGGCGCCGTCGTTCTCATGGCCGGTCGTTGCGGGTAGACGTCATCGTCGATAATGTCGTCGTCAGGCACCACCATGGGCGCAAGCGTGGTTGGCTTGCGCTCCTTACGCTTGGGGCCCTTGGTGGTGGCGGTGGCGGCCTTACCTGCACCCAGACTCGGCGAAGAGGCTACGTTGCCCTCTACTCGCTTGGGCTTGCGCTCCTTGCGCGGCTTGAACTCTTTGGGCGCTGCTGTCGCCGAGGCGGCGGCCGTGATGAGGGCCATGGGGGAGAGGTTGCTTGCAGTCGGACCTTCGTCTTCAGTGCGCTTCCTACGCCTCCGCTTCTTGGGTTCGCCTTGTGTCGCGGTAGACGCCTCGTCCTCAGCAAGCAACGGCAGCCCATTGGTGGAGGAGGAGCTCGTGCTCTTGGTGGTCTTGCTCTTGCGCTGCTTGGGCGTAGCACCTTCCTTCCACTTGAGCATCGCAAGCGCTCCAGCTTCCTCGTTCGTGCCGTTGTTGTTGTTGTTGTCATCGACGACGAACGTCAGCTCGGCTCCACCAGTTGGCGTTGCCTCGCCATTGTCCTTGCGCGGCTTGCGGCCACGGCGCTTCTTGATCACGCCAGGCTCGGCTTCGCCTGCCAGCTTGGCGGCGATCGACGCGGCGGTCTTGATGAGGTACTCGATGCGTTTCACCAACGGTCGCTCCTTGGGGAAATCGATCATGTTCGCATAGCGTGTCGACTTGCTGCGACCACCACGGCCGCGTGCGCGCACTGGTTGTGCTACGCCATCGGCAGTGAGTTCGGCAAGATCGGCATCGCCCTCGCCCTCAATCTCGTCATCACCATCGAGATCTCCATCGCCCTCGGGTTCGATATCGTCGTCGGCATCGTCATCGCGAGTGGCGCTGGATGTATCGCGAGTGGCACTCGATGTCTCGCGCTTGGCGCTTGAGAGTTCCTTTGTGGCTTGCTGCATCACCGACTGCACTTGTGCCGCTACTTCCTCGACTGCCATGGCCTCAGTGGTTGTCGAGTCGCTTGTCGTTGTCGATGACTCGGCGGTGGTAGAAGTAGCAGTTGTAGAGGCAGGAGCAGGAGGAGGAATACCGCCACTAGCAGCAATGACCTTCTGCACGCGCTTCCAGAACGGCAACTTGGGGTCGGAGCAAATGGCATCCCACTGACCGAAACCGTGCGAATGAATGCCCTTGAGCACGGCAATGTCGTGCTTGCGGTGCTTCCACCATGATGGCAGCTGCGCCTGAGCCGAAAGGCGACCAAAGATCTCGTTGGCATTCGGGCTCCAGATCACTTGGTCACGCAACGCCGTCAACGCTTCGATGCGCTGCAGCACACGCTTGCTCTGCTGCGACGACAACAACACTTCGTCGCTGTCGGCCTTGATGGCGGCGGCGGCCTCCTCGTCCGCGACACCCTCAGCCTTGGCCTTGGCCTTGGCGTTAGCGAGTCGCTGGCAGCGCTCAAAGAACTGCTGAAAGTATTCTTGGATCAGCTCGGGTGACTTGCGACCGAGCTTGGCCTTGGCGATGAAGAACTCCCAGTCGTTGTCGAGGTTCTGCTTCTCGGCATCGATGGTCTGCTTCGTCTTGTCGGCATCGGCATCAGCAACGGCTACAGCATCAGACTCGCTCGTTGCTGGTGCCTCTGGATCTGCAGACGGTTGCTTCGGAGGCAGCAAGCTATCGAGTACTGCATGCAAGTGTCGATCACGAATGCGCGGCACGCCGTACGATACGATAGCGCGATAGAAATCCAATTTCTCGCGCTTGCTCCACTCGGCAGCCAGCTGCTCGCGGCGCTTGCGCCGTTCCTCCTCCTTCTCGTCGCGGAGACGGCGGCGTTCGTCACGGCGTCGCTCTTGTTGTTCGAGGCGCTCTTGCGTCTTGCTACGTTGCGTCTCGAGGTCGCGTACCAAGCGGCGAACACGACGTGCGAGCAACTTGGCCGATGGCCAGTCAGGCCAATCGGCATCAGCCTCCGTGGTAGCCTCGCTCTCATTCTCATTCTCGTTCTCGTTGTCGTCATCGTCATCGTCGTCGTCATCATCTGCAATCTCTACCGGCACTGATTCGGCAGGGGTAGCGTCTGCTTGTTCGACGGCCGGCACCGACGTGATGGCCATCTTGTCGGCATCGTCCTTGGCGGGAGTCTCCACAGCACCGTCGGTACTACTGGTAGTGGCAGCAGCAGTGCTTTCGGCAGACGACTTACGGTAGCGCAAGAACGATAGTTCAGGTCGCATGCGCATCTCGCGATAGCGACCAAAGCCGAGGCGGTAGAAGCCGAGCAACAACGAGCGATCCTCTTCCTCGGTCCACCACTTGGTCGGTGGCGGTACCTTGGGTGTGACGATCGGCGTGTCGGACGCGAGTGCTTGCTGCACACGCATGGAGACACGAGCCAGAAGTTCGAAGCGGGTCACCATTTGCGAGTAGTTGCGACCGAGATACTCGATGAAACGGGTATCAGTCAGGCTCGGATCGTCGTCAAACGATGGTGGAGGTTCAGTGGTTGACGGCTCATTTGGTGGTGGTACTGCATCAGAGGTTGGTTCGGTTGACGACAGTGCATCAGTTGTTGGTGCATCAGTTGTTGGTGCGTCAGTTGTTGGTGGCACAACACCGTTGGTGGAAGCATCGGTTGTGGTCGGTTCCACCACGAGCATTGCATCGGTTGACGCTGGTGTGGCGCTTGAATCAGTAGCGGCGGCGGCAGCCGCCTCACCAGTAGTACTCGTTGATTCGGTTAGTGTCGTGGTCGTTGGGATAAAGTCCTTGGGACCAAGATCGACAATCTCGATACGAGGCAGCAGTTCGGCAATGTCGGCGTCGCGCGCTTGACACATCTTGCGCACGAATGCCTCGCCGTAAGCCTTGGTTTCCTCGAGCGTCCAGCGCTTGTCGAGATTAC
>Ga0209935_1003780_pt1 | contig 14978 bp, 17 predicted proteins | sample ThiBio_1000_plan_2_FD_183958 | JGI IMG/M metagenome (GOLD analysis project Ga0209935, IMG submission 183958) | Wastewater bioreactor microbial communities from Cape Town, South Africa - Thiocy_cont_1000_plan (SPAdes) | ecosystem: Engineered > Bioreactor > Thiocyanate-remediating >... | reverse complement strand
CCCTTGTGGCGTCGACTTGCAAGAGCCAATGCTTCGACTTTGTGTCGCAGTGCTCGACCACCCTCAATCAGTTCGGTCTCTCGATTCCCAACTGCGCCACTGGCCTCAATCAAGCAGGTCTCGAGGCATACCCGTTCTCGCAGTCGATCATTCAAGTCTCTCCCTTCTTTCAAGTTCGTTCTCTCTCTCATTTGCGCGCGCGCGCACACACACACGTACTCATTCGACTCGCCGACTGACTCGTTCGATTGATTGATGGATGGGATGGGATGGGATGCAGCTTGAAGTTCCATGCACTCTCACGCACACCAACACCGCAGCTCTCCAACAAGTGCCTCGAGCCTCGTGCCAAGCGGTCGATGTGTCGTCGTTTCCTTTGTCTCAATGCCAAGCAGTGGTGAGCTATCCAGTCTATGTTCCTGACGGCTCGTCGATCTCGGCTCTCGATGCTTCAGGTTCGATCCACGATGAGATTCTCGTCGTGCCACGAAACGTCTCGATCTGATCTGATTTGAGAATTGAATTGATGATGATGATGATGATGATGATGATGATGATGATGATGATGATGATGATGATGATGATGATGATGATGATGGAATGGATTGGACGACGTCGAGCAGCATCGGAGCTGGTGGGACTGGGTCTGCTGGGAGTCGTGAGCGGCTCGTGCACGAAGGCGCTGCTGTCGTTCGCTTGCAGCATCGTGTTTCGGCCTTGCTTCTTCGTTCCTGTCGCTGCTGGCGTTCAAGGTTCGTCTCTCGCTCCCTGGCTCTCTCTCTCTCGCTCACTCACTCTCCCTGGCTCTCTCTCTCTTGCTCGCTCTCCCTGGCTCACTCTCGCTCACTCACTCTCCCTGGCTCTCTCTCTCTCGCTCTCCGTGGCTCATCCACTCACTCAATCTCTTGATCGATCGATCGATCTCGAACGAAACAGTTCTCCTCGCCGAGCCTCCATGCAAACAAGTGTGCGAGAGCCTCTCGTCGCAATGCGCCTCGGATGCGATCGTGTGGAGCTTGTTGCCTCCGAGCATCACCAACTGCGATGCCATCGACCCAACCACCGGATTGAGCCAGTTCCCAGAGTCGTCGATCTCGGTGCAGCTCGGAGGATCGAGCATCTCGATCGGATGCAACACGAAGGCCATCAACATCACGCGGTCGTTCCAAGCTCTCACCAAAGGCTCGTGCGAGCCGTTCAAGACGCCGACCACTCAGTCGCAATGCTCGCAAGCAGTGAGCTGGAGCCGCGTGTTCGTTCCTGAAGGAGCGAGCCAGAGCTCTCTGGACTTTGTGGCTCTCAACTCGACGTTCCAGCTGATGTATCGTCAAGTGAACGAGCAATGCAGCGCGGCAGCACTCGAGTTCATTTGTGCTGGCATCTTTCTCGGATGCGAGACCATGAGATACGATCCGATTGGAGTGGACTGTACGTTCCAACGAGAGACACGCACAAAGAGAGAGAGAGAGAGCCAGAGGAGAATCGACTGACTGAATGAGATGTGATGCGGTTTGTGCGCGCGTCATGATATGATACGATATGATACGATGATCGGATGATCGAATGGATTGCAGTGGTGATTCCTCGACCGCCATGTCGCTCGACGTGCGAGAAGTTCAACCAAAAGTGCGGATACTTGCTCACTCAAAGCGGAGCGCCGCTGCAAGATTGCTCGAGCCTGCCAGAGAGCTTCTTGACTCTCGACTTTGGCAACCATATCGGAGCATCAGTGCACTGCACCGAGACCAAGAAGTCGATCGCCAGTACGTCTCTATCTATCTATCTATCTCGCGGTCTCGTTTGAGACACAACGAGCACACACCACGATCGAGAGAAGAATCGATATTCCGTCTTCTGATGTTGTGATGATTCGATGACGAGCAGTCCATCAAACGTGTCCTCCATACACCTCGACCACCGAATACGAGCCCAACACATGCACTGCCGTGTGTCCGACTCCGCTTCTCTCGGACTATCAAGTCCATGTCCAAACGATCATCAACGGGGTGTTTGGTCATGCCGGGATCTTGTGTTGCTTGTTGATCATCGTGTCGTACATGACTCATCCTTGGAAGTCGAGCTATCCTCGATCGAGTGCCGCATGGCTGCAGTTCCCTCTGCTCGCTGTGATGATTGTGATCGTCCTCGGCGTGTGGGTCGGATGGTACACGGTGTCGTGCGACAAGTGCGGAGAGGCGAACAACGGATACACTTGGATCGGATGCTGGTTCTCTCATTGGTCTTGGTGCTGGGTCGGAGGCTGGCTCGCCATCTTTGGCGCGATGTCAGGAGCTGTATGGTACAACTTGGTCGCGATCGGCATCTTGCAGTCGATCAGCGCGGTGCGCATCAAACTTCCTGTGTGGATTCAAGCGACGACGTTCCATGTGCTTGGCACGCTGTGTCCGTTCTTGTACACGGCGGGACTGGCGATGGCCGAGGAGATCAATCCGAGTGGCGGATATGGAGTGTGCTTCTTGTCGTCAACCAAGGTACGGTGGACTCTCTCTGGTGTCGGTGCTGTTGTTTGGGAGAGGGGAAGAAGAAGATATTGGATTGATTCTGATTCTCATCGATGAATGGATGGTCATCTCGTGTGCGCGAATGACGTCTCAGTGGGATGGCTGGTTCGTTGACGCAGTATTTTGGATTCCATACACGATCTTGGTGCTGCTCGCGGCAGTGATTCTGTCGTGGGTGGTGTTTCGCATCTGGTGGGCCGTCGGCAACGCCGGAGTGATCAAGCACTGGCGACTGGTGGCGTTCTTGCTGTATGGCATCACATCGTTCTTGTACTCGAGCGTGAATCACTGGGCCTTCACTCGAGGAACGCAGGACTCGTTGACCGAGGCGATGACGGCGTGGTTCGTTTGTCTGGCGACTCACTTGGATCAGAGTCAATGCTATGAGAAAGGCCACATTCCTGGAGGCTTCAACTTCACTGCAAACATGGCAGGAATCTGTGTCAGCTGCTCGGTGCCCATCGCATTCGCGCTGATCTTGTTGTCGGATCCCGAGATTCCGCTTCATTGGTATGACTCGTTCCGTCGACACATTCTTCGACAGAAGGTGCCGGATCGATGGGCCGACCAGAAGCGAGCACTCAAGCTGAGTCGCAGTGTCGTGTCGCAACCCAGTATGCACTCGATGGTTGCTTCAGCCTCAGCGTCGACGATGCAATAGATGTACGAGCGAGTTTGTCTCGTGCACTCAACGAGATGGAGAGATAGAACAATTGTATGGTCGATCGGCCACAACGAATAACAAGTAGTACAAGTAACTTATCCACTCATTGCTGCCTATCAGGATGCGGATGATGGTTAGGATGACGGTGAGGATGAGGATGATTAGGGTGATGGTGAGGATGGTTAGGGTGGTGAGGGTGATGAGGGTGATGAGGATGATGGTGAGGATGAGGATGGTTAGGGTTAGGGTGATGGTGAGGATGAGGATGATGGTGAGGATGAGGGTTAGGATGATGGTGAGGATGAGGATGGTTAGGGTTAGGGTTGTGGTGAACCACATGAGGTTCCAGGTCCACAACAATGCGCAGCAGGTATCGGCGGCCACGAGCGGCCAAAGAGTGCCCGAATGCCGAGACAGCGGCGAGTAGAAATAGCACTCCCTCAGCACCAACCAACCAACCATCCATCCATCCCCTCAGCAATCAACCTCCTCCGCCAATCCTCTCGCGCCCTCTCTGCCCTATCTCCGCTTAAAGAGTCTTTGGGCCTGCCGGTTCTCTTGGTGCTGCCGAGCGAACGCAAACATAAGTATCTCTCTTGATTCGAGCTGGCTGCTACACTAGCATCGTTGGCATTGCTTGCTGTGCTGTTGTCGCTGCTTATCCATCATCAACATCAACTCCATTATCAACAACAACAGCGGCTTCAACGCAACGACAACGACATGGCAGCATCATCGCTTGATAGTACCACGACGATTGCCGATCGATCCAGTGGCTTGGTGCTCGGTGGACTGATCGCCGACGCCGGCGGACAGCCGATCCATTGGATCTACGATGTCGCCAAGCTCCACGCATCGCTGAGCGACGCCGGACGCCTCGAGCAGCCCGAGTTCCTGCCGCACTCGATCAACCCCTTCTACCGCATCGCCACGGGCCGCAACACGGTGTACGGCGACCAGATCTTCGTGCTGCTGCGGTCGCTCGCGTCGCAGCGCGGCCAGTACGACTCGGAGCACTACGCCAAGGAGACGTTCGCGTTCTTTGGCAACGAGGGCGACGGCGGCTACGGTCCGTTCCCTGCCGAGCCCGTGCCGCGCGATCAGCTGCCGCAGCACAAGCCATGGCGCACGGCGACGCTGCGCCACTTCTTGACCACGATCACCGACGCCCAGGCGGCCGGCCAAGCCGCTCCGTGGACGCAGGCGGGCCTCGTCGATGAGCAGGCCGACAGCTTCGCCAAGGTCGGACCGCTGGTGGCCGCGTTCGTGAGCCGCCATCACCACCACTCGTCGGCGGCCGACGTCGATCTCGCGCCGTTGCTGGCTCAGGTCGAGGCCGCGGCATCGATCACGCAAACGGGACCGATCGCCACGGCCAGCGCGCTCGCGGCGGCGCGCATCTTGTTCCAGGTCGCGCTCGGCAGCACGGTGCGCGCCGCCGTGGTGTCGGTCGCAAGCCAACTCGCGAGCGACACGTCGCGCGAGGTCAACGCCGCGCTGGCCGCAGGCCTCACGGACGCCGTGGCTCGTGCACACACGATCGAGCATGCGGCATTCGCCAAGGAGCTCGGCCTCAGCTGCTCGGTGCCGGCCAGCTTCTTTGTGGCGGTGCACGCCGTGCTGTCGGCCACCGACGAGACCGAGACGCCGTCGACCGAATGGTACCTTCGCGCCGTTCGTCAGACCTTCCTCGCCGGCGGTGACTCGGCATCTCGTTCGTGCTTGATTGGCTCGTTGATCGGTGCTGCGATTGGAGCTGCTAGACTGCCACAAGAGTGGCTGGCGCAGGCGCTTGCTGTACCTCAAGCGCGTACCTATCTTGCTTCCATTCTCGTTTAAAGCGTCACGTTCTCTATATCTCTATATCTCTCAATATATATCTCTTTTGATCTTGATCTTGATAAAGAGCTTGATCTCGAACTCTCGCTCGATCTTGATCCAGAGCTTGATCTGGAGCTTTGATCTCATCGAACTTGATCTCTCATCGACGAACTCACTCGTATCAATATGCGAACTGAGAAATCTCGTTGTTTGTAGATAGACGAATAGAAACCGATACTCATAATCTATACTCAATATATAGATTGATTGATCAAAAATGAAACGCAATGAAATGGATGAAATGAAATGAAATGTGTTGTGTAGCAATAGTAGGAGAAGGAGGAGGATATCTAATGTGTTGAGGAAGGTGAGGGAGCTTGCGCCGCCGTGTTGAAGCTTTGTAGGATGTCGAGTAGCTCGGATCGGCCGTTGTTCTTGGCGAATCGCTTGGCGCTCGCGAGGTCCCAAGTATCGATCGACGCATTGGCATCGAGCAACAGATCGACCAGTTGTGGCATGCAAACTCTTGGCGCCTTGCTCGTGGCGACCGTGAGCGTCGACAGGCCGTCGGGTCGCAGTTGGTTGACGTTGGCCTTGGCGCATATCAGATGGCCGACGAGCTCCATGTGACCTCCCTCGACGGCGGCCATGAGCGGCGAGGTGCCGAGCTCGGTGGCGGCGTTGACGTGTGCGTGGCGCTCGAGCAACATTTGTGCCACTCGAGTGTGGCCCTTCTTGCAAGCGATGAAGAGCGGCGTGCCGCCATCAAAGAGCCTCGCGTTGACCGATGCGCCGGCGTCGAGAAGGCGGCGCACAATGTCGATGTGGCCCTTCTGTGCTGCAATGTACAGCGGCGTGGCGCCGCTCGGGCGAGGTTGATCGAGCTTGATTCTCGGAGCCGAGAGCAAGGCGTCGACGACACCCGCGTGGCCGAGCTCCGACGCGGCGTACAGCGGCGAGGTGCCCTTGACGTTGGCGGTGTTGGGATCGGCGGCGGCGCGCAGCAGCGCCGTCACGACCGAGTGGTGGCCGTTCCACGCGGCGACAATCAGCGGCGACAAGCCAGCCGAGCTGCGGCGTTCGGGATCGGCCTTGAGCGCGAGCAGCTGCTGCACGACCGTGTAGTAGCCGCGATCGCTCGCCATGATCAGAGGCGTGAAGCCCGAGCTGCCTTGTGCCACGTTGACCGATGCGCCGTACGCGAGCAACTGCTGCAGCAGCGACACGTCGGCGTGATCGCACGCGAGCGCCGCGGCACGAGAGACCGTGCGCTGCTTGTTCTCGAACGACTCGGGAGAGTATCGCATGTAGTCGTGAATGTGTCGTCGAAGCAGAGCCTCGTATGAACGTGAGACGGCCCACTCGATCACACGCTCGACCGTGGCGCGACGCGACAGATAGGCGCGCATCGTTTGTACAAACGTCACACGCATCTCGTGTACGAGTCGACCTTGTGCTTCCTCTGCGTGTCTCGCAGTCGCCTCATCATCGTCGTCGTCGTCGCTGTCGTTATCGTTGTCATCGGCATTGTCATTCTCACTTTTCGCATCGGTCTTGGCGGTTGTCTTGTTGGTACTGGCTTCGATGAGGACGTTCTCGTAGGCCTTGGAGGTGAACCACTCACGCCAAAGCAGAGTCCACGTCGAGGTGATCGACAGCAGCGACCGCCATCGAGAACACACACGACAAAGCGTCGCGATATCGAGATATGGTGGTAGTTGTGCAAAGATCAATACGATCAACTCGTTCGGTAGATCATCGATAGTAACTTGTTCATCATCGTCCACAGCATCATCGACCGCATCAACAGTGCCATCATCGACCAGCAGCATCGTTGTCGCGTTTCCACGTGGAGCGAGTTTCATCGCAGTCTCATCGCCACGTGGTATCGAGCAGCTACTACTGCTGCTACAACTCGAGGTCGAGGTCGTAGCAGTATCGTTCATATCAACAACCTCGTTGTCTCACAAGCGCAGTGTGCAAGGCTTGTGGTGGGTGTTCGCGGCAGGAGGTGGAAGGAGAAGAGAATGGATGGAATGTGGAACGAGCGAGCAGCACACGCGCACGAGATACTAAAGAGACAAGGTGAATCGGCTAGCGAAACTTCAATGCGTAGTTACCATCGAGGCCTCCGTAAATATCGTGCTGAGACACTTCCTTCGGTCTTGGTCGCAATCTCAAGCGCAGAGCCGCCTCCTTGAGCTCCCTGGAGCTCCTCTCCAATGGAGAGATTGGGTTTGATTGTATTGGATTTGGAGTCGGTGGAGTAGAGCTTAGCGTAATTCTCATGATGGAGTATTGGAGTGTGGAGTGTGCGCTGAGGGCGGCATCATTTGTTTCGCTGCCGCGTCATCAGCACGTCATCGCCTTCACCATCGACTCTGCCTCTCTGTACATTGGTCGTATCCCACACACCCAGGCGTATATAACACTATCCAGCTCTTGTCGAGTTGTCAGACAGAAAGAGTAAGAGATAGATAGCGCTTTGTAACGTGAGCACACCCCAACACACACACGATGAGCAACGGCAACATTCGCCTCATACAATCAGCGGCCGAGTATCGCTCGCTGCTCTCGACCTCAGGCGAGCGCCTGGTACGACTCTCACACAAGAGAGACAGAGAGAGAGAACGAGAGAGGGCGTGTTCATGATGGCTAACGAACGAGAGAGTGTGTATGTGTACAGGTGCTGGTGGACTTCTCGGCGGCGTGGTGCGGGCCGTGTCGCGCCGTGTACCCGCAGCTGGTGCAGATGTCGCTCGAGTACAAGGCCGTCTCGTTCGCCAAGATCGACATTGATCAATGCCGCGACGTGGCGCAGTCGCTCGGTATCCGCTCGGTGCCGACCTTCCACTTTTATCGCCATGGAAGCAAGATCGATGAGATCCTCGGCGCAGACGTGCAACAGCTCCGAAGCAAGCTCGATGCGCTGCAGCGAGGTTCTGCGGGCGCGGGCGCTGGCGGCTCGGGAGGCCGCACTCTCGCGTCCTACTCGGCTGCCCGCGCTGCTGGTGGAGCCGGTGGAGCTAGTGGGGCTGGGGGCTCGGTCTCGAACGATCCCACGGAAGCTCGTCGTAAGGCGGCCGAGGCGGCAGCGCGCAGGTTCGCTGCGAGCGCCGGCGATGCGCCCGAGAACGTGATCGATCAAGAAGCCGGCACCACGGTCAGCGCCGCGCTGCCGCCGCCCGACGCCGACGACGTCGTCGAGCCTGCCGCCGTTCTGCCCACTCGTCGAGCCGCCGGTGGTGGTGATGGTGGTGTGGGCAATGCAGTGACGCAGCTGTTCGTCGAGCAGCTGATGGAGATGGGCTTCTCGCGAGGTCTCGCGACACGCTCGCTGCAGGAGACCAACAACGCTGGCATCGAGGCTGCTATCATCTGGTTCGTGCTACTTGCTCGACTCGATTCGATTCTATGCGATCTAGCTCTCTGGCTGGCTGATTGATTGATTGATTGATTGGATGGTTTTAGGATCGACGAACATCCAGAGGTCGAAGTGGCCGAAATCCCCGAGCCTACTGCGACAACACCTGCTGCCACTACTGCTGCTGTTGAAGGTGAGCCGGCACCAGAGGGAAGCAGCGCTGCTGGTGGCGAAGGAGAGGCGTCTGGTGTTGCAGCCGATGCCGCCGTCGCCGCCGATGCGGCGATGGTGGTCGAGGACTCGCCCGAGACCATCCGACGCAAGGCCGAGGAGCTCCAACAATGGGCCGCTGAACGACGCAAGCAACGTGAGGAGCAGGATGCTCGTGTATGTGTTTTTCACCCGGCGGAGGACTATCTATAGTGATCGCGCTATGTGTCTAACACGATGCGAGGGATGCGTTCTGCAGGAGGCATTGGCTCGTGAGGCACAACGACGACAGGAAGCCAAGGAGAGTGCTCGGCTGCGAAAGGAGTATGAAGCCGAACAAGCCAAGAAGGAGGTGCTAGCTGCCAAGCGAGAGCGCGAGGAGGATCGTGCCCACCGTGCCAAGATCCAAGCCCAGATCGAGGCCGACAAGGCTCGACGACGACAGAAGGCTCTCGGCGGCGATGCTGCAGCTCCAGCGGCCCCACCACCAGCGACAGTTGCTGCCGTAGCCCCACCGCCAGTATCACAGGAGACCTACACTGAATGCGTGCTGCAGATTCGCAGGATCGATGGCTCGAGCACGACGGCGACCTTCTTGCCGACTGACACGGTGCAGAGCGTGTACGAGCACGCTGGCATCGACCGACGATCCTTTGTACTGATGACGACCTTCCCACGCAAGTTCTACTCGACTGACGCCGACCTCCGCATGACACTCCTTGCTGCCGATCTTGTACCTCGCGGTGTCATGATTGTCACCAAGAGATAACAACTCTCGAGTCGCTCCTTGGCTCACTCACGATAGTGCGCTGTGTACACTCGTAATGATGACTACTACAACTACTAAACACAAGCATAATACCAACAATCGCAATTGCAACAACAATCTGTTGCCGTAGCGTAGCGTTTGTATTACAACTTGGAGATTCCACCAGTGTCACTGGAATCACTGGAGCTTGCGATCGGCGAGGCAGGTGGTTGTTGGATGTCATCCTCGCCGTCGGACGAGTCCATCAGGGCGGCAGCCGAAGCCTTGTCTTCGTATCTCTTTTGAGCCGCTCGTACGTGCTCCAAGAGTTGCACGTCCGAGAGTGCCGAGGATTCGACGATGCCTTGATGCGCGAGGTGCTGCAGAGTGTCGAGCGCCACTGGAGCGTAGAACGCCGCGCGGCATACACGTGTCCCGAGCGCACGGTCGAACTCGGTCTCGCCGGCCGCTTGCAGCTCCTCGGTGGTGCGGTACTTGGGATACCAGACGCGCAACAACTCTTGTGCACGAAAGGCGCTCCAATCACCGGTGTTCGAGGCCGATGTCTTGAGCGCGTCCTCAATGTGTTCGGGTTCAAAGTGTGTGGACTCGTGGTGCATGAGCTTTTGGCGTTGAGTATCGTTGTGGCGGGCGCGAGCTGTTGCAATGCTCGAGAGTCGTTGTTGTGCCAAGTATCGAATGTATGGGACAATGTCCGGATGCAATAGTGCTTCGATTGCCTCACTATCACTGTCGTTATTAGTAGCCATCTCGATTGCTTGATCGTTTGTTGTGTTTGTTGTTGTCGTCGTCGTCGAGGTTGTAGTGGAGGACGAGGAGACGGTGGTTGTCGATATCGAATGTTGTAGTTGCGTTCGATGGAGCAGTTCATGAATGTCAGACTCATCCATTTGATCGATGATACGGTGTACCTGCGAGAGTGCCTTGCGGATGTGTAGTTCGGGTGGTGTTCCATCGATGGCCCACACGAGCATGAATCGCGAGATGGCGGGGTCGGCAGCGATCGAGTGAATGAGTTGTACAGCCTCGGAAGCGATCGGTGGTTGGGCGCTGGCACACGCCTCACGCCATGATTCAAGCAACGGTGCGAGGCGATAGTAGCGACGTGGTGGGAGGTCGGGTCGCAATGGCGGTGCATCGCACATGAGGTATTGTTCGCGAGAGTCGGCGTCGCTTTCGGCGCGCAGCAGCGAGAGCTTCCATTGGCGCTTGGCATCTCGAATGCGACGCCATTGCTTCCAGCGATCGGGTGGCAGTGGGTGGCCACCGGCGAGCATCTCGGTGCTGGAGGGGAAGAGGTTGATGGAGCCGACGGTGCGCGGCATGAAGAAGCGCTCGTCGACCGTGAGGAACTCGGTGTTGCAGCAGCCGAGAGCAGGCGGACACGAGGGATCGAGCGTGTCGAAGAGGTACAGCTGGTTGGTCGAGAGCAGCCACAGGTAGTTGCGGTACGGGAAGTCGTGATCGGCCGTGCTGCATTGCGTGCCGCGACGTGGGTCTCGCTCGCCGCCCATCTCGGCGGCTCCGATGGGATAGACCTTGGTGCGTCGAGTGCGAAACTCGAGTGGGAACTCTTTGGCGTGGAACAACAGTCCGAGCTCACACTCGACGTGCGTCAGATCGACGGTGCAGCCTGGTTGCGAGGTTGCCAAGCTCGCGTCGGCAGGCAACGATGGCAAGACACACGCAAAGAGATGCGCGTGGTAGAGGTCCCAGTTGGCGAGCTCGACCGTCGCTGGCGAGAAGCATTGGATGTAGTAGAACAGCGAGGCCCAGAAGGCCGCCAGCGTCGACGAGCGACATTGCTGCAGCTCGGTGGCGTTGCCAGATACGTAGTGCGCGAGTGAGCTCGGAGCCGAGAGGATCTCGTCGCGAACCAACGAGGAGCTGGCGACCACGGGGCCGCGAGTGACGAGTAGTTGCAGGTAGCGATGGAGCGGCGCCAAGGGTACTGGTGGCAGAGGGTGCTCGTCGCTCGAGAGTCGATGCAGATACGATGGCAGTGATGGGCATTGATGAGAGTGATCGGTGGTGGTCGTCGTTGTTGTAGTGGTGTCGTTGGTATGATGGAGGTGGTGTTGGTGGTGTCGTTGGGCTTGTTGGATGATGTGTATGCCTCCGCGTTGGGTCGAGTAGCAGTGGAAGGGAGCCGAGTCCGGTGGCGCCCACACCAAGCCCGTGTCGCTCGATGACGATGCTGATGATGGCGGTGGTTCTTCGAGACGCCATCGAGCGTGATACTCGATATGTACAGCCAGTTGTCGAATCACTCGCATCATCTTGAGGGATGGGTTCGAGTGAGGGAGTGAGTGAGGGAGGGAGGGAGGGATCGAGTTGGGCGAGGGAGTGAGGGATCGAGCAGAACAACCAATCAAGAACAGTAGAGCGAGTAAGGAGGAGCGAGAGCCTCCATTGATTGGTCGATGTCTCGGTCTATTGATAGAGCTGCACTCTCGATATCTCGTCCATTCACTGAAGCGAGTGAAATATCTCGCTGAACCCCACTCTCCTCATATCAACACCCACCCTCCACTCTCTCCACATACTCTCTTCAATCCATATCACCACCACAACAACAACCTTAACCACACCACACAACACACATCCACCACCATGGACTTTGGAAGCGAGATGGTACTGAACTGCGACGAGGGCGAGGTGGAGGAGGTGCCCGAGGAGGAGCTGTCGGCCGGCATCGCGGCCGTCGTGCAGCAGGAGTACGCGCAGTCGGACGACTACGAGACGTGCCTGCTCGATATCCTCGACACCGCCGGCCAGGAGGAGTACTCGTGTATGCGCGACCAGTACACGTACGTACGCACCGAGATTGTATCGTCGTCGAGCACTCGGCTGATGCGTCTCTCGTTGGTTGGTTGGTTGGTTGGTTGGTTGGTTGGTTGGCGCAGACGCACGGGCGATTGCTTCTTGGTCGTGTACTCGATCACGTCGCGCATGTCGTTCGAGGAGGCGGGGCACTTTCAGGAGTTCATCCATCGCGTCAAGGACTCGACCGACGTGCCGATCGTGCTCGTGGGCAACAAGCTCGACCTGGCCGACGAGCGCCAGGTGTCGACCGCCGAGGGTCTGGAGCTGGCACGACGCCAGGGCGTGTCGTTCCTCGAGGCGTCGGCCAAGACGCGCGTCAACGTCGAGGAGGCGTTCTTCCAGCTGGTGCGCGAGACGCCGCGTCGCGGCAAGGAGTACAAGGTCGTGGTGCTGGGCGCTGGTGGCGTCGGCAAGTCGGCGCTCGTCATCCAGTTCATCCAGAACCACTTTGTCGATGAGGTACATATGCCAAGAGCGAGTGTGTGAGAGAGCCCATTGTTTCTGATGGCTCCTCTCGCTCTGCGTGTGCGTGTGCGTGTGTTGGATAGTATGATCCCACGATCGAGGACAGCTATCGCAAGCAGTGCCGTATCTCAGGCTTGCGATTGGGCGAGAGTGCTGCCGAATCGGCCAAGAAGGCCAAGAAGCTCTCGATCGCCGAGCGACTGCTCCGAGCCCTCACGTCCTCGGACTCTCCTTCGGCGAGCTCGTCGTCGTCCTCCACAGCGAGTGCCTCGCCAAAGGACAAGCCAACGCCGCAACACAAGATCAAGACCGGTCCGGTTCGTAACGTGCGCAAGGCCGACACCAACGTGCTGGTGTGCAACTTTGCGAGCCTCAGCGACACGGTCAACGCCATCACGGGCGACCCGGCCTTCTGCTCCAACTGCAACGTTGCCTTGTCGGCCATCTCTCAGTATCGCGTCACTGACGATGGAGTCGATTGGAAGTGGTATGCGAGAGGTTAGATAGGTACAGCGCCATCAAGAGAGAACGGCAATCTCACTGTGATTGGGGCGCGTGTGTATATGTGTATGTAGTGAGTTCTGTGGTACTCTGAATGCTGGCTTGATGATGGATGAGGCCGAGATACCGACACAAGGATTGTCCGAGTACATCTTGGTACCTGCCGAAGCTGCCAGTGGTCAATCGAGTTCACAAGGCGTCACTGTCTTTTGTATTGATACCTCGGGTAGTATGTGCGTCACTACGCCCGTACCTGAGCTCCAAGGTATCTATCTCTGGCATTCTATCTTAACCTCACTCTCTCACTCACTTACTCACTCACTTATCTTGACTCTTCTATTGGAATTTCTTTCTAGATATCTGGAAGCAACTACGAAAGGGTGGCAGTAGCACAAGCAATCAATCCAAGCGACCAGCAGCTGATCAGTACCTCCCTGGTGAACGACGTGATGTGTCGTACATTTCACGATTGCAGTGCATCCAAGCTGCCGTGCGTACGCAGCTTGATCGATTGGCGATCGAGTCACCGGATCGCCGTGTGGTGATCATCACGTTCAACAACGAGGTCGTGATCTGGGGTACCGAGGCGCACAGCGACATTACGATCGCCGGCGATCGGCTCGATCAATTCGACGAGTTGTTCGAGATGGGTCGCACGGGCATTCGATGGGAGTCGGTGCCTCCGATCTCCGAATCGTGTGCGGCCTTGAAGGAGAAGGTCGATGCCCTTAGCGAGGGCGGCGCGACGGCCATGGGTCCGGCGTTGAGTGTGTGCCTCGGCATCGCGTCGTCGCACCGCAAGTCGGAGATTGTGCTCTGCACCGACGGCGCGCCGAACGTCGGCGTCGGCAGCCTCGAGGCCGAGAGCAAGCCCAAGACCAAGGCCGCGGCGTCGATGAGCGGCGAGAGCAAGGGCACGCAGTTCTACCGCATGGTGGGCGAGCGCGCCAAGGAGAACGAGTCGATCATCTCGATCATCTCGATCCAAGGCGCCGACTGCGGCTTGGAGCAGCTGAGCATGTGCGCCGAGGCCACGTCGGGCACCTCGAACATTCTCGTGCCGTTGGAGCTCGTGCGCGAGATTCGCAAGATTGGGCAGCGCAAGGTGGTCGCCACCGACGTCGAGGCCACGATCTTTGTGCACCCGCACCTGGCGCTCGCGCCAAGCATCTCGGCCTCGGGCGCCAGCAAGGCCACACTCACGATCGGCAACGTCACGAACGAGAGCGACATGTCGATCTCGTACGCGGTGCGACCCGAGTTCCGCTCGTCGCTCGCCGGCTCGATTCCGTTCCAGCTGCAGATTCGATACACGCGCCCCGATGGCAGCCGCTGCATCCGCATCGTGAGCGCCACCAAGCACGTGACGGCCGACCGCACCGAGGCCGAGAAGGCCTGCAACGCCGCCATCGTCGGCATGGCGGCCATCCAGCGCGCCGCTGCCCTCGCACAGGAGCAACGCGACTTTAAGGCGGCTCGTGAGCTCATTCATGCCACGCGACACATGCTCCGTCGTGGTGCCGTGTCCGACGAGCAGCAAGAGGAGCTCGGTAACTTTGTGACGCAAAGCGACGACATGGATGCCGAACTGCGCGCACTCGAGCAACGCTCTTCTTCCTCGTCGACGAGCTCGTCGTCGGGTGGAGCTCGCTCTCAAGCACCACCGAGCTTGGACGATCACTCGGCACAACTACTCGGCTCCAAGAAGAAGGCCAACCGCAATCAATTCTTGGCAGCCAGCAAGAAGACCGTGGTCGATAAGCGCAAGGGAGATAAGCGTTTGAACGAGGCCTACTACAATTTTCAGTTCGAGTAGGCAAACACGCCCACAGACAT
>Ga0209935_1003777_pt1 | contig 14985 bp, 11 predicted proteins | sample ThiBio_1000_plan_2_FD_183958 | JGI IMG/M metagenome (GOLD analysis project Ga0209935, IMG submission 183958) | Wastewater bioreactor microbial communities from Cape Town, South Africa - Thiocy_cont_1000_plan (SPAdes) | ecosystem: Engineered > Bioreactor > Thiocyanate-remediating >... | reverse complement strand
ACTGGTTCGATCGAGCTCGAATCAGTGTCCTCCTGATCCTGATCACTGCCAACCACAGGAATCCATCCTTGCCATAGTGACGACAATATCGTGGTCGTAGCAGCTCGTTGAGCTTGGGAGCGTTGTTGCTCGGCCAATGTCGCCCAATCGAGAGCAGCAATCACGACCGTTGCACTGCTTGCCAGATGCTCTCGGAGACTCTGGCATAGTGCTTGAGCAAATAACGGTCGAATGTCGGCAGCACTCATCGGCCGGGCGGGTGAGCGCCAAACTTGCCGCCGAGCATCGTCTTGTGATACTGATGCAACGGCCATACCAACATCCTGCCACAGCCCCCATTGAATGACAGCAGTCGGTCGTCCGGCGGCTCGACGCCTCGCTCCAAGTCGTTCAACAAACTCGTTGGCCGCTACGTAGCTCGCTTGTCCAGCTGTTCGTAGCGTCACCGAAACGGAAGAAAACAACACCAACGGCACCGAGGCAGGCAAGAGACGATCGAGTACCACAGCGCCAAGAGCCTTGGTGCGTGAGCCACGCAAGAAGCTCTGCCACTCGAGATCGTGCAGTGCAACATCGTGCAGCGTCGCGGCTGAATGAATAGCAATACTCGGATGACGATATCGCGAGAGCAACGAGGAGACACTTGCAACATCCGTAATGTCGCATTGCACGAGTGAGAGCTTGGTGGCCCACGCACCCGTCACCGAGTAACTCTGCTGGCAATCGCCATCGTGGTCACAAGGTTCTCGTTCGATCGTCACATGTGTGCCAAGCATCTCAACAAGTCTCTCAATCACATGCTCGTGCACACGGTGACCAGCAATCACCACATGCTTGCTCTTCGGTCCAACAATGTCAGCCAAGTGACCTTCGAGTAACCACGCAACCACATGCAAGCCGATGCCTCCAAAGCCTCCAAATACGATGGCCTCTTCTTGTTCCTCCTGTAACAATCGTGACGGAGAGCTCGGGAGTCGTGAGCCAAGAAACGCATAGGGAGAAGTCACCAAACGTGGACAATTCCAAGCTCCATTTCGATCCAGCCGCAATGAATCCTCGTTTGCAATTCCACCAGATGCCAGCACTTGAAACACTTGTTCAAGTACTGGCGAGTTTCCATCCACCACGTGGATGGCTGGCTCAATCTCAAGGCTCCAACCATGAAAGCGAGAACCACTACTCTCGCTCGTTGCCACTCGTAACACTCCAACTGCTGCTGCTTGGAGGCACTCACTCACAAGTCGCTTGAGTGATTGGTGCCCCTCGAGTTGTTCCTCGTTGGGCAGTATCAATGTACAAAAATCGATCGATCCTCGAAGGGAGTCGCATTGCACGAGTTGTTGCAGCACATGAAGCAGTGAGCCACACGTGTCTCTCGCCAGTGAATCAAACTCTGAAACCTCGCGGTCCGCGTCGGTGTCGTATGCGAGCGCCACGTCATTGGCGCCAAATACAACTGCGAGTCTTGAACGTGAAGTCGTACTCGCTGCCAGCCTGTTCAAAACCTCGGCTAGCTGCTCGGCTGCAGAAACCCTCACGTGCACAATGTCTCGAGGTGCTACATGACGGTGTTGCTCGAGCCACATTCGATACTGCTCCATGAAGCGCTCGTGCAATGTCGAGCCAGATTCCGGTGACACCAACAGTACACGTAAAATGTCATGGCTCTTGTGATTGACTTCAAGCCTCCTCCTCAATGGCAACGCGAGAGTCTCTTGCACGAGGTTGAGCATCGAGATTTGTTGTGGTTGCGGTGTAGCGAACGTCGTGTACTGCTCGACTCGAATAACCACAACCTCACCCTTTGGTGCAGTTCGTTGTGGCTCATCATCCTCCATGAGTGACACTCTCAAAAGCGACACAAGCTCGCTCTCAGTACTGCAGGCAATTCGTCTGTAGTGTACACAACGGAGCCTCTTCGCAGTCATGAGCTTGTCGATATCCAAGCTCACTGCTTGTAGTCGAATCGGAACCCTTGTGGTGCGAGGATCACAGAGAGCAGCAGCAAGATGGAAGCATGCATCCAACACATTCGAATACTGAACGAGCAGGTCATGTCGGTTGCCGTGGTGCTCTTGCGAGAGAGGTTCCACTCGCACGGTTGCTGATACCCACATGCCTTGCCGATCAAGCACAATATCGTCAAGCAGCTGGAACTGAGGTCCATACGCCAGGTTGGAATTGGTAGAGAGGCTCTTGTAGAACGCTGCCGAGTCAACTCGAATGCCCGATACAAGTTGTTGTTGGGTCACCACACTCGTCTCGTAATCTTGCAAACTCACTGCCGTACAAACAGCAGTCTCTTTCGAGTGGCAGGAAACACGCCATTGCTGATGTGCAAACTCTTGCACATTAACGTGGGCAACGCCATCGACTTGCTCCAGTACTCCCTTGGTTACTAGCTCCAATGTCACGGCACTGAGGCCTGCCCGCTCGACCTCGGGCCACACTGCCAGCAACTGTGTAGCCGCTGGTACAACCGAACTTCCTTCCACATGGTGTTGGCTGGCTACTTCAGGCGGAATTGTCACCGAGGCGGTCGTGTGTTGAGTGTCACCTCTATGCTCGCGCTCACGACTACTCGCGAGAGCTGGCTTGATTCGGTACGGATGAGGCGAGAGACCCAATGGCACTCGTTCAAACGCATAGGTCGGCAACGAATGATCCACCACACGAGTAGAATCGGTTGGTACCAAGTCACGATACACTGCCTGCCAGTCGATTGGTACAAGAGTTTCCTCGTAGAGCCGGCCAACTTGTACCAAGATTGCATGCCAAGCATTCGGAGATGGTTGATAAAAGGATGGCATCACCAGTAACGGCATCGGTATAGGACCAACACTGCCATCATCAGTCACAACAGGTTGTAACTGCTGGCTAGTACTAGAAGAGCCAAGTGCCCTCTGCAGCGTTGCTGCGAGTACAGCCGCCGAACCGATTTCGAGCATCACATCGACCGACTTGGAAACGAGCTCTGCGGTCTGATAAAAGTTGACGCAGCCCAGTGCATGATTGGCCCAATGATCCATGGTTCGAGCTTGTGCGTGTTCGAGTTTGCTAGCGGTCGTACTACTGAATAGTGCAATCGGGAGGTAATCTTGGCGAGATTCACTCTGCTCCAACACTCGGTGCACCATTTCATCGGCACACCAAGAGCGAACACCCTCACCAATCAACGGTGAATGGTACGCATGAGCCACGTTCGGTAATCGAATGCACCGAAGAACCTTTGATTGTTGACGGTCATCATCATCATCATCATCGCCATCTCGTTGCGGATTTGAGAGGAATGAAATCAATCGTTCAATCGATTGCTCGTCACCAGATACTACAGTTTGTGTCGGAGAGTTGATCGCCGAGATTGCCAACACGACACTCTCACGGTGTGTTTTTGACGACATTGTGAGAACATGATCGATTGCCAGTTGTACTTGTTTGCTGCTCGCCATGACAGCCACCATGCTTCCAGGAACAGCATACCGAGCCATGGCTGCCTCACGACTATGCACCAAGCGCATGGCTTGTGACACTGAGAGAGCGCCAGCAGTGACTGAAGCTGCCACCTCACCGAGACTGTGCCCAAAGACTGCCACCGGTTGCACTCCCCAAGATTGCCACAGTCGAGCCAACGATATCAAGAAAGCCAATAGCACAACTTGTGTCACCACTGGCTTCTCCGTGGCATTTACAGCAAGTTGATCGAGCGACACTGGTGGTTCGAGATGTCCGAGACACTCGGAGAATGTCGCTCCAAAGACCAATGATTGTTGGCGCAGTAGTGAGATGGCATCGAACAACTGGTGTGCCTCCTTGACTCCCTGACCAGAGAACATGAATGCCACCGAATGCCGCGGTAACGTTGGTTTTCGTGGTGGCTGGTTCGCGTTTGCTCTCACGTTGGCCTCGATGGCATTGGCAAGTTCGCTCACTGTCGCGACCACGGCCGAACGGTAGAGTGCAGCAGTCTGCTTTCGCGCACGAGCAGATTCGAATCGAGAACCAGCGGGAAACTGATGGTCACGACAGGTGGCTGCCGTAAAGGCACTGGCGACTCGATCGTGAGATGCATCTCGAAAGTACTCGGCATACTGCCCGAGTAGGGATTGACACGATGTGGGAGTGATAGCTGCAACGGGTACAACCAAGATTGCCTCGCTACTGCTTCGGCTGGTCGCAGTGGTGGCCACAGTGGCGGCAGTGGTAGTTGCCTCTCGCATGATCAAGTGTACATTTGTTCCAGAGAATCCAAACGATGACACTCCCGCAACGATGGGTTCTCCGTGAACACGGGAATGCAACTCATGCATGGTACGTGTCGGGAATCGAATGCACTCTGGCAGCTTCAATGCAGCAATGTGTCGATTGAGTTGCGAAAAGTGCAGATTCGGAGGTACTTGCCGATGGGCCAGAACCAAAGCGGTCTTGAGCACACCGGCAGCACCGGCGGCTGCCTCCAGATGACCAACGTTGGTCTTGAGTGCACCGATCAAGAGTTGTTCAGTCGCCTCTCGACCGTACACGCGAGTCAAGACGTCCATCTCGATCGGGTCACCGAGTGGTGTTCCAGTGCCGTGCGCCTCGACATACGACACTCGATCAGCTGTGACACCAGCGTCCGAGAGTGCCGAGCGGATCACCCGCTCCTGTGCCGATGCACTCGGTGCCGTCAAGCCATTCGAAGAGGCCCCTGCATGATTCACGGCCGAACCAACGATTTCGGCCAGTGGCAAGAGGTGCTGCGGTAACGATTGCTCGGCACGCAGCGCGAGAACCAGCGCCACACAGCCCTCAGAGCGTGCGTAACCGTCGGCACTCTCGTCGAACGTGGCACTTCGGCTCGAGGGACTCAGCATGCCGGCACGCACGAGACCCATGTGTGCAGTGGGAGTCACCATGGCTTGCGTGCCAATCACGAGTGCCACCGGTGAGCAGCGTCCATCAACAAGTGCGCGAACGGCTGCATCGATCGCCACAGCACTACTTGAGCATGCAGTATCAAAGCACACACTCGGGCCTTGAAGGTCGAAAAAGTGAGAGATTCGACCGGCGAGCGCGGCACTCGACACGCCCAATGCATGGTAGGCACCTGGAAGTCCGGTGGTACCGTGATCTCCTCCACTCGACGCCGACGATGACGATGATGGCGATGATGATGACGACGACGAAGACATGGAGGTAGTGGTGGAAGGAGCTTGGTCAGAGAGCAAAAACTCTTCCCAGCCAGCATGTTCCGATGAGTGCCCGACAAAGACGCCCGATTCGGTCGCTCGTAGTGAGCTCGGACGAATGCCAGCCATCTCGAGTGCCTCCCAAGCGAGTTCGAGCGCCATTCTCTGTCGTGGGTCCATTCTCTGCGCCTCGCTCGACGACAAGCCAAAGAACGCCATATCGAATCCGTCAGTGTGACGGGGATCGAGCAGGCCACCGAATCGTGGAGCATCAGGCACCGACGAATGGAGATCGGGCCAACGTGAAGCAAGCTCGCCCACGACGCTGTTGGTCCCGCTCACGAGCTGCTGCCAGAGCTTGTCGACTGTGTCGACTCCGGCTGGCAGGCGTACCGCCGCTCCAAGTATGGCCACTTCTCTCTTGATGGCTGTCACTGGAGGAGAGCGTGGCGCGAGTAACGGCCGAGCGACTGGTGGTGAGTGGATCGCTTCAAAGAGCTGCTGAGCCGAAGGGAACTCGTAGAGCAGTGTCACTGGCAAGTCAAGCGCTCGCGCCAGTTGCTCGCTCATCATCGACGAGAGGCCAAGAGAGGCGAACGATGAACGAACATGGCTGCGAGTAAAGGCGAGTGGAACGGCCAATACCTCGGCAAGCGCCGAGAGAATTTGCTCGAGTTCCAATCGTTGGTATCGATGTACAGGAGTGTCGTTGTGGGTGCCATGGCTCGGCGGCGTGGTGAGAGTGGGTGATGGTGAAAGAGTCGTCGTCGTAGTATCCTCAGAGGTGGTAGTTGGTGCAAGGTGCAGCTGTGAGAGTCGAGTCATTTGCGGGCCGAATCGGCGCTCGGCAAGTACTCGCAAGACACCTCGCTTGCGTGAAAGCTCGAGCTCTGGCTCGCTAGGCGGCACTCGAATGATGGCCCACGAACGAATGCGACAACTCGCAGCCACCGACAGATTCACGGTAGCAACGGCATCGAGCAACGCCTCGTGTTCTTGCTCCACTACATGATCGATGACGAGGTACGGCACTGGTTGGTGTTGCCCAAGGACGCACAGCGACTGGTACGAGACATTTCGCAGGCGCAGTTCAACGCGTAACGCCTGCTCGAGTTGCACACAATCGAGCTTCTCGGAAGTCGATAGCGTCAGAATATCATCGACGCGGCACACATACTCGATCGTACGATGAACGCGATGAAATCGAAAAATGTCACCAGTACGAAGCTTGCGAACCAGATCAGCATCGTTGACCGTTGCTGCAGTCGACGTGGCAGTCGCACTGTCGTCGTTGTTGCCGTCGTCGTTGTTGCCGTCGTCGTTGCGGCCGAGCTTGAGAGAAGACAATGAGAGTACGGCACGCGGTTCCATAACGAATGTACGCTCGTTTACACCTGGTGCAGCATTCTTGTAGCCGGTACTCGCGACCGATGGCGAATCGACCACGAATAACTCGCCCTCAATCGAATCGTGCGTAATATCGTCGGCACTCGCACAGTGGAGCTCGTACTCGAGCGTATCGTGAGGTCGAAGAGCATACGCCTCACGCAGTAGCTGTGCCAATCTCGCCGGTTCCTCTTGTGCGACTCGCCGCTCATAAGGTGGGAGCAACCGGCCAGTGAACAGCGAAGCAGCCGCCTCGGTCATACCGGCGCTTTGCATGAGCGGTACGCCGCGAGCGAGAAAGAACTCTGCCAGATCGTTGTCGAGCGGAGCACCACCCACGAGCAGTGCTGAGAGTGACGCGAGCGTGGCAATCACGTCCAGCTCCACGGCTCGTTGTGAAGTTGCGGTACTCGAAGACGGCGTGTCGGCATCGATGCGAGGTCCTCCTCGGCGCGGTTCCGGCGTGGCGGTGAGAATGTCGCGGCGCCAGCGGTCCAGCATCCACGGCACGGTCGAAGTGAACGACGGTCGAAAGCGATCGATGGCGCGCACGATGGCGGTCGGCAGTGCATCGCCGCTCGTGGTCGGCAGGCAGACGAGCCGGTGACCCGGCACGATGGCGTGGTTCACGAGATCGAGCACGAGCCCCATGACGTGCGACGACGGCAGCCATGACAGCACGCCGCGATCGTGCTCGGCCTTCGTGGCGTCGGTCGAAGGAAAGGCCCAGTGTTCGTTTCGACTGGCGCACGAATACAGCACGTTCTCGTGCGTCAGCGGCACGGCCTTGACCGAGGTGCCGGTCGTGGACGCCGAGGTCGACAGGATCACGCACACGCGCTGGCTCGCCTCTTGCGCGGCGACATTGCTCGCGTACTGCGTTCGTACTGCAGCCAATGTATCGAGCACCTCATGATCGAGTCGAACCGCGCTTCCGAGTGGCGGTGGGAGTAGCTGCTCGATGCGCACGAACGACGACGACGATGATGTCGTTGCCGCCGTTGTTGTTGTGGTCGTGTTGGATCGATCGAGCAGCGACGGACACTCCTGCTGCAAGGCCCTGCCCGTAGGTTCGGACGCCTCATCGACCAACATGGCCACTGGTTGGGCGGCATTCAACAACGACGATACGACCTTGACGACGACGTTCGAGGCGCCGGCAGCGACCAGCACCACGCCGGCGTACCAGCTCGCCAGCATCGTGACGATCTGCGCGGCGCCGTTGTTCGCCAGCAGCGCCGCCACTGGTAGCTGCTCCTCGTTGCCGCCGCCCGCAGGCGCTCCGAGCCCGAGAGCACGACGCATGTGGATGGCCGTCGTGAGAGCGAGCTCGCGCACGGTGGCGTACGATAGCTCGGCACCGTGGCCGTCCCAGTTGGCGAGCATGACGCGGTCGCCATGGTCGCGACAGCGCCGCTCGAACAGCGCGTGAAGTGTCGGCGCCTCGAGGCGCGCTCGCTTGCGTGGCTCGCCGATCCTCACGGCGACCGTGGCATTGCCGTGCGATGGAGCATCTTCCATCGATAGCAAAGAGATGGATCAATAACCTCCTCACAACGTTGGGTTCGAACACGAGCCACACGAACACGAGCGAGGAAGCAAGCGAATACGACGAGGATCTACCAACCAATGACAACGTTACTGACGCGAATGCCTCTCAGCTATCCACTCAATCAGCTTCTCGATAATATAACATGGAGATCGATATTGATAGTGGATGAGAGATGGATTTACATGATCTGATCGAGAGAGCATGTGGCTTGATCATTCAACGAGTGACGCACTTGACGTGCATAGATGGCGATTGCCATGGCGGCAGCCGACTCTTGCGCATTGTTGATGACGTCGTTGGGTTGTGGTGGCGGGCCTTGCCACGCGGTACCAAAGAGCGTCGTGCCATTCTGCTGCGCCAGTGTCCAGATGGCGTTGGCCGAGTCGGCGAGGAGTTGAGCGTAGTGAGCGCGCGGCGAGACGCGCTGCAGCATGTTGAGGTAGCGGAACGCGATGCCCTTGAACTGCGGACAATCGGTGCCGGTGCAGGAGTTGGCGTCGCCGTCGGTGAGCACCAGAGAGTGTGTCGAGTTGGCGAGACGCACGGTCTCGTTGGTGTACATGAAGCCGGCGACGGCGTGGGCGTTGTCGAGGTAGGTGGCGTTGGCCGTGGCGCAGTGGAGCGCCACCGAGGCGCCGACCATGAGGCCCTCGTTGTACGTGTACTTCCACCACACGACGTCGCCCGACGAGGCCTCGATGTGGTCGGCCACCTGGTAGGTCGTCGTGTTGACCATGGTGCGCCACCAGTAGTCGTACACGCGCTCGGCGAACGTCAGGTACGTGGCGTTGCCCGTGAGCGCGTGCAGGTACACGCCGGTGATCACGGGCCCGGCGTTCGAGGCCGTGGCCTTCTGCGTGTGCGCCGTGTCCCACCAGATGCCGCCCGGATTCGAGCCGCAGCACGTCGTGTCCCACGCGGCCATGATCGAGCCGTACAGCGTCTCGGCCGTCTGCACAAAGGCCCTCTGCGACGGCACCACAAAGTGGAAGGCGCGCAGCAGCGCGATCGCCATCCAGTTCATGTCGTCGTAGTAGGCGCGCGACCAGCCGCGCGCCGCCTGTCCGGCGTACATCGCCTCGACCACGGCCTTGACCTCGCCGAACACGGGCGGACCCGACGAGCTCGGCGCAATCAGCACACCGTCGATCACGGCATCGAACGACTGCGCGTAGTTCCAGTACTCGCTGAGCGTCAGGCTGCCGGGGTCCGGGTGGTACTTGAGCAGGTAGTGCTGCTTGTGCGACCAGTACTGCGACACGAAGCGACCGAGACTCTGCTCGGCTCGCTCGCTCCACGTCGACGCTGCAGGCGTGGCGTCGATCACACATAGACCGAACATTAGGAGACTCATAGCAACAATGATAGCATTCGTGCGTGAGAGATATCGAGATGCCATCGTGATCGTGATCGTGATCGAGAGTGAGGTCGCACTCAAGGGGGGACTGTTGCTCGCTGATGTGAATATGCTTCGCAATAGTGATGACACTATCGATGGTGCTATACGGTTGTTGTAGGCGGTAGTGTGATATGCGCCGCGAGACGACCGATGGTGATGCGAGAGGGCCACGAAGCTGCTGCTACTGATGATGAGGTCGATGTCGATGTCGAGGTCGCTCTCGTTGTTGCTTGTTGTCTCGGAGGTCGGTGCTGCTGCTGCTGTTCCGACGTCCTGCGGCTCGAGTCTTCATTGTCTTGTACGCGAGTGAGCCCGTGAGCGTGTGTGGGTGAGTGTGAGTGTGTGAGCTCGGGGGCCAAGCATATCAACATGCGCGCTGCAGCAGGAGCTCGAAAGAAGGGCGCACCCGCCAACGACAAGAAGTGCGTCGCGCTCGCCGATACGCTCGACCATCTGCTGGCTCATAAGCGTATCTAACTCTACCTCTATCAATAGGAAGTTCGACTATGCCGCTGTCGCCAAGGGAGAGGCTGCGGCAGCGGCCGCCGCCGCAGCGGCATCTCCGACCAGCATCGCGCAGCAACGATCCCAGTGGGTGCTGCAGAACCTCGTCGTACGTCGCGTCTATCTATCGTGATCTATCGTGATAGGATCGTTCTGATGGGTATGGATATAGGGTTGCGAGGTCAAGGTCGTCACCAAGAACGGCACCGAGTACGAGGGCATCTTGCAGGCGACCTCGGTCGAGCCCTCGGGCATCGCGGTCACTCTCTCGCACGCTCGCAATCTCGCCATCGTCGTACGACGCGTCTATCCATCTCTCGTTACTCTCTGATCGACGTACACACAACGACGCTCGGCGGCTCATCATGAAATGATGATTGAATTGGAGTAGAGCGAGCTTCCGACACGACCAGAGCGTCGTGTCAAGATTGCAGCGGCCGACTTTGCGCTCATCGAGGCGACGAACGTGACGTTCGTGCATGACGCTGCCGACAGCACCTTCGGTACGCCGTAGCGTCACATATGCTCGAACGACACATGACGGCATCGTGATGCAACAACTGACGCACGCGGGGCGATCGGCAGGTCTCAACGATGGATTCAAGACCGACACAGACATCTCGGGCGGACAGACGGGCGCCATGCGCGAGTTGACGCCGTGGATGCCCGACGAGGACGTGCCGCTGCCGAGCCACCTCGACAACACGTTCCAGAAGAGCCGCGGCGCCTCGAGCGGCTCGGGCTCGTGGGACCAGTTCGCGACCAACGAGAAGCTCTTTGGCGTGCGCACGACCTTCAACGAGGACCTCTACACGACCGTGCTCGACAAGTCGTCGCCCGGCTACAAGGAGAACGAGCAGCGTGCGCAGCGCACGGCGCACGAGATCATGCACCAGGGCTCGTCGACCGGCAACCTCCATATGCTCGAGGAGCGCGGTCAGCTGCAGGGCCAGGACTACGACGAGGAGGACCTCTACGGTGCCGTGATCCGTGACGCACCTGCAGCATCGTCGAAATCACAGCAACAGCAACAACAACAACAACAACAGGCGTCGTCTCGTGGAGCATCGCGAGCTGACGGTGGAGGTGCCAGTAGCGCCTCGCCATCGTCGTCTGCCGCTGCGCCAGGCAAGAACGTCTACATCCCACCGGCCAAGAAGCAGCAACTCGCTTCTCAGGCTGCCAACACAGATGAAGTACGTAGACTCGCGAGCGAGCCGATCCTCGTTACCTCGTTGACTCGTGCGCTCACACATTGACTCACTCTCGTTCGATTACAGCGCAAGGGAGCCAACAAGCGTGCTTCCAACAACTCCTCCAACTCGCGTACTCAAGCTCGAGACGACGAGCAACCTGCTGCCGCTGCCTCGAGCTCTCCAGCAGCAGCCACTACTGCAGTGGCGGCAGCGAGCCCTGCTGCTGCTGCTGCTGCTACAACCCAAGTCAATGGCGTTGCTCCCAAAGCTGCATCCGAGCCCGCCACTCCTGCGGCACCTGAGAAGGAATCCGCCAAGGCACCATCGGAGGCTGCCGCACCTGCAGCGGCAGCGACAGCTACTGGTGAAAGCACTCCCAAGCCTGCAGCAGCAGCAGCAGGTGCGTCGGAGCCAGCGACTCCGACTGCATCGGCGACTGCATCACCTTCCGCAAGCCCGGCGGCTTCGGGCGGAAGCGCCGACGGCTCGGCACTCAAGAAGCCGAGCAAGATGAGCGTCAAGGCCAAGGAGTTCGTGCCGTCTTCGATGCGCTTGTCGTCGCCGGCCTTCCAACCGAGCTACGTGCAGCCGCGTACGGTGGTCATGCATCCGCCACCGCAGCAGCCGTTGCTGTCGCCCGACTTGGACTACAACTATCCGCGTCCCATTCACGTCGTTCCCGACGAGCAATCCACTTGTACGGCACTCCCCTCACTCATACTCACTTGCCACATTCACTCACTCGAAGCCGTGCTTGTTCCTCTGTCCCCGCCGCGTGACAGCTCCTCAATGGATTCCTGGAGCGCCGTATGAACCATCGTCGCCCACTGCCATGGTACGCGTGAGCAGCTACTGCCATCGCAATCGAGCCTGCGCTGACTCGCTCGCTGTGCGCAGATGTACCAACCGGCAGCACGCTCGCCGTATGGCCAACAGCAACTCCTCCCACCGTACTCATTCCATTCCTCGCCAGCGCCCTTGCCGCAGCCGTCACGCGCCGGCCCGCCGCGCTTCTATCCGTCGTACGACGCGTACTCGGCGGCAGCATATCCGCCTGGCGCCGCGCAGTACTACATGGTGCCGAGCCCACCGGGCGTCTATCAGGCGCAGCCGATCGCACTTCCGCAACAGCCCCATCACCATCTGCAACAACACGACGGCGCCAAGCAGACGCCACCCGAGTGAGACGCGTCTGCTCGCGTGTGGTGTGGAGTGGAGCGCGACAACGCATCGGCACCGAGTGTGCGTGTGCGTGGCAGGCAGGCTCTCGACCAATGAACGAGCCAACCATATCATGCTGCACATGATTGGTATTCAGCTCATACCTCACCACACACTCTTTCGTTGGCACCTTCATTTGTCGAGCTGTATTGACAGACCAACAGACAGATAGCAAGCTTACGATCACAATAGATAGATGGGTTCTAGATAGCAGCGTTCGATCGAGATAGATCGATGTATGGATGGAGTATGTACAACGAACGACATTGCCGACTCGGATTACTGCTTGTTCTGCTTGACGATGCAGCATCCGCAGCAGCAAGACACGAGCGCCACGACGATCGCCACCAGGAGGAAGATGATGGCCACGACGATGAGCGCCAGACCAAGGAAGTAGGCCGCCACCGAGATGAGCCAGATGACGACGGCGAGAATGCACCCGATCACAGTGAGGACGCAGATGACCAACAGCGCAAAGTCCAGCAGGAACGACAAGAGTATCAGGCCGACGCCGATCAGGAACACGACGACGGCGAGCGTGGCCCACGCGAGCGCGCCGTGGCACGAGAGGTCGGTCAGCGGGAAGGGCTGGCGCTTGTAGGTCACGCGCCGGTCGGTCGTCAAGCCGACGCCCAGCAGCTCGTACTGCGGGTCCTCCTGCTCGCCTTGCGCCGTGCCACTCGCGGCACCGTATGAGGAGGAGTGGGGGTCGGACACGGGTGGCGGCAGCTCGACCACCACGGCATCGGCATCGGCGTCGGTCTTGGGAGGACGCGGAGGTGGTGCGCCGTAGAGCTGCTCGTCGTTGTCGGGCTTGGGCGGCCGTGGAGGTGCGCCACCGTACTCGTTCATCTCCACGCCACCGGGTTGACTCGCCATGGTGGTGTTGTTGTCGTTGCAACGAATACTACAGCACTTATGTGTTGATCCGGCTGTTGTACGGTGTGGAACGAGCAGAGAGTGAGCGCGCGAGTGAGCGAGCGAATGAACGAGTGAACGGCGTCAGCATTCGTGGTGCAGCAACCTGATCGCCTTCAACAACAACAACAACTCAGCAGCTACAACCCCGGCCGCTCTAACTGAAATAACAGTCACCCTCAGTTGAATTCGTGTTTATCGTCAACACAAGTGAGTCATCATTTGGTCTGACGGGAGGTCCATTCCAGTTCAGTCCAGTTCAGTACAGTACCGAGATGCTGAGTTAGCTCGCGGTAGAGGTGGAGGTTGAAGTACTAGTGGTTGCGGCGGCATTCGCAGTCGCGGGAGGCGCCAACGAGAGCGTGCACAACAACTCGCACAGGTGGAACATCAATTCGGGTGGCAGCAAGCTGAAGGCCTCGTTCTCATAGGTGCCGTGAAGCGTCCATAGTTCGCGCACCGTGTGCTGGAATCGCTGCCCGAAGAGCTCGTGCGTCTGGGGCAACCAGGGGCATTGATGGAGGCGTTTGCCAGAAGCAAGCATCTGTTGCAACTCCGAGTACGACACCATCTCTTGAAATTCGCATAGATTCACCATGCGCTTACTGGCGCCAAAGCGACCTCGAGTTTGCTGCAGGTACCCGATCAGCGCCTCAAGCATCGAGTGCACGTCGTCAACGATGAATGGATGAATGGATGGATGCGTACCGGCGTGCACACGCGGAACAAGTGATAGTTGTTCTCGAGAGACTCTTTCAGACGCTGTACAGTTATTGGGCTAAGTGGCTGTGGTGGTGATTGTTGATGATCTGGTGAGCAAGAGTTGCTTGCGGTGCGCCTGACAAAGCACCACGTACGCGCATGTGCAACTCGCGAATCGAAGCATTGTCTGCAATCGCTCGCGCAACTTCTCGCGCACCATCCTCTGACAGCCGCTATGTACCATTGACACTGTGAGAACCAACTGACTGAAACGTGCCAAAAGGGAGAGAGAGAGAGAGGCACATACGGTGATATGCAGCTTGGTAAGCGATCGAGTGGATCGCACGACAGCAGCCAACTCAGAGGCCGCCTGAGTGAAGCACTCGATTGGAGGGGCGGGGCTCGCAACTTGGCCAGGGAGTAGATGGCGAACGGTTGGCCGAATCGGACGGAAGATGGCTTGCGCCTCTTCACGCAGCGACAGATTGGCGAGCGTCGTGTTGTGGTGCAGCGCTGTGATGATCGGCATCAATGACTCGTCATCGAACGAGGTGGAGCTCATGTGCAGCGACTTGAGAGTCGTGTTGGCTGTCAAGAGCGCTCCAAAGGCCGTGCCCGCTTCGAGCAGCTTGCCGGATTTCAAGTACAAGTGCTCAAGAGCCGTGTTGGCCGCGAGCCCCTCAGCGAGTGCTGCAGCTCCGGGGCCATCGATCGAGCAGTCCTGCCATCGTCACGCTGGCATGATGAGAGAGATAGACTCCTCATGCAATGGAGCTCGATCGCGATCTAAATCAAAGTGGTGGCTCGTCGCATACCGACAGATTCAGGAACTTCAACGACGTGGAGCGTGCAATGGCAGGAGCCGTTGAGTCCTTGAATCCCCTTGACCCGATGGCGTTGAACTATTGATCGAGAATCGCATGGCAGCGAGTGTGAGCA
>Ga0209935_1003775_pt1 | contig 14988 bp, 18 predicted proteins | sample ThiBio_1000_plan_2_FD_183958 | JGI IMG/M metagenome (GOLD analysis project Ga0209935, IMG submission 183958) | Wastewater bioreactor microbial communities from Cape Town, South Africa - Thiocy_cont_1000_plan (SPAdes) | ecosystem: Engineered > Bioreactor > Thiocyanate-remediating >... | reverse complement strand
TTCTTCGTCTAGAATCCAATGGCATCGTCCTTTTTCCAAGAACATCTTTTAGCCTCACTCTATCTCTGTCGAGTAAATCTCTCTCTTTCTCTTTCGATTAGTCAATTTCTTTGTTGTCTTAGATGAATCTTAATCCTACAACATCGTTAACTCCAACGAGTTTACTCTCCAATGTCACGGCTTGTCAAGTTCTTGCTAATATCGCTGCTATGCAGTTCTATTATCCTGGAGCAAACTATGCCTATGCTCTGTACAAGACGTACATTTGGGACGTTTTGCCGAGCAATTGGACCGGTCCGGCTATTCCTTTTCTTGCCTATCCATCGACGTATTATTCGGACGTAACGAGTTCGTCGTACAATTGGATCAGTGCGACGTTCAGTCAAAATGATTTATTGAGAATTAAACTAGCGAAATATTCAGCTCGAGGAGAGTATTTAGGACGATTCGATGGATTCGATACGATTTTACAATTATGCGGAGGAGGTTATTCACAAGGACGAGCTGCTTTTACTTTCGGAACGATTTATCAACGAACTGTACGTCGATTTGTTCGGTTCGTTTTTTGATGAAAATATTTCGTTTTTTCAGTGTTCAATCCGAGTCGACGCACTCTGGAATTCAACGTTATACGAAACCGCATTTTTCGATCCATGTAAATCGAAGTTTTTTTTGTTTTTTAACTTCCTCAACACTCTCAAAAATCTTTAGATATTGTCTTCAGTCAATCAGGCGCGGACTACATGCTACCGATTCCAGTTGTTATTCAAAACTATCGAACACAAACCGATACTTCACCGAATCAAAACAGTATTTACTCGACTTGTTTTTTTTTTATTATTATTTCGACTCAATTCCTTGTAGCCGAAGAATCGAAATGGGTCTATCATCGACGATTTTTCCTTGTCGATCGTGTCTCGGGAATTTCGAATAACGGTACAACATTTTTCGCTCGTTTTTCTCCTCGATAAACTTCCTCTTTCAGTCCTACGAAACATTCACTACGCGAAATCAATCAAAATCCTGAATACTCTCACCGATGACACGAAGTACATTCGACCACCGGTGATCTACATCGAATACGATGAGTTTTCTTTGACCAGTATCGGCAAAGGCACAACTGTTGATGTGAGAAAAGTCAAAACAAAAATGATTAAATCCTATGTTCTGTTTGAATAGATTACGTTCAAAACTGAATATCGAATGAATTTAACCTCGCATATTCAAGCGATTTGGATCGCTATTGGCGTTCTGACCGGTCTAGGACTGATCCTTGCTTTCATTCAAACAGCTATCTGGCAAAAACGTTCGGGCAAAACTCTCATTGACCTTTCAGTAAATAATTTCTTCAAATTTTTGTTGTTGTCTATCATTGTTCTTTAAAGACTATTGGTAAATTTCTACTTTATTTAATCAATATCGTCGGCACGATATTTTTCATCGTCATGACCGGTGTGTCTCTCTGGTGGTTGATATTCTACAAACGTCAGGACGCAGTCTATCTCGTCATACCGACGAACGGTCAGCAAGCATCGTTCACAGCTTTGATTATTGTTGCATTTGTTTTGAAAACAATCGATATTCTACAGCTGATTATTCAACAGGCGAATACCGATATATTTTTTGTCGATTGGGAAAAATCGAAATCAGGTCCGAGAATGAGAAGAAAGAGAGATTTTTGAGTTCGTTCTTCGTTTCCTAGGAAATCCAAGATCGGTTTCAGCATGGCGAACATGTTTTGTTGCGAATGAATACAGCGAATTGGAAACATTTCGAAGAATAAACTTATCTTTTCAATTAATTTTCGTTTTATTTCTCTTAAAAGTAACATTCGAATTTAAATTCAAACGAAAAAAATGCTTCGTTTTAGGTGATTAATCTCGAAAATGTTGCAACAGCTCAACCGAATACAAGTGTATTTCCATCGTTATCCGATTACACAGCCGAATACAACGCCATTCTTCGTGTTGGCATCGCGTTTTCCATGTGGCTTGCAACAGGTACTTAGACCAAACAAATCTGGATAATTTCATATAGAAAATTTTTATACTAAAATCACAAAAATAAGCAAAGTCGAGTGATCCGGAGAGAATTTGAGAAATTAAGGCGGCCGCAGCCACCCTCCACCTTGATACACAATGAGTGTTGGTATGAGTACAAAAATCAGTCAAAAATTCCCAGTAAATCAGAACGACTGTTGCAATAAGTGGTAAAACTTGGAAATACGAATTCATTTTTACCAAAAGTTCTTTAAAATAAATGCGGAAACATCCGATTGTTATGTGTACTTCAAAAAGTAAAAACTCAAGCTCTCGCCGCTTTCATATCTTATGTTTCTTTAAATGTATATTCTTGAGAGTGATGGTGGAGACAAGGGTAGTATCGATTGTACAGAAAAGAAATAGATTCTATTCGAATTTAGTATGAAAACCATAGGAAATATCGATGTTCATGCTGAAAATCGTTGATGGATCGGGCCCATCTTCGAACTCGACCGAGACTAAACTCTGCAGAAAATTTCAGATCGATCGGAGTTTCCGTTCGGAAATTATTGTGTAAACGGCTGGATGGACACACTGACCAATTATAGGATGTACTTACTTTTTGAGTACACAAAAAAACGCAAAACAAATCAAAAATTGTATAAAGAAAATTTTATCATTGGTTTGTTTTTTTTCTATAAGAAGGACCTTCATCATTTTACAATTTTAGAAATGTATATAGTGCCTTTCTCTTTATTTAACACAGTTTATATAGGGATGGTTACACATGAGAGAACAGAGGATCAGTGCCCGGTGATTATATAGGGTCATCGTATATAACGGTCGATTACCGTTACACGCCTGTCTTGAGCAAGAAATTTTAAAAAAAAGTTCGTCTAGGGAAAGTTTTGAGTAATATACGCTTTTGGACTCCGTTTTGCTCGACAGTTTGTTTTTTCGTCTAGGTCTCGTTCAATATCTCGTCTACATTCTTTTCTATCAGCATTTTGTCGAAGATAAAATTCTGAATTTTATCGATCTTTGTTCGGTTTCGAACATCAGCATGTTCATTCTATCGAACAATCAATATGGATATTATATTCACGGTCGTTCGCCTCAAGGCACGGCCGATATTAATATGAAAGAAATGTTAGATTATTTCACTCGAGAAGAAAATAAAACAATCGGTAGTCGAGGTCTCGAAGTGAATACAACTGATCAAACGTTTATCGTTCATGTTAATCAAGAATTTCGAAAACAATACGGAATCTTACTTTCAAGTTATCAAGTAAAAAGTCAAATAAAAAAATCTTCCCCTCTCTTCAATTTTCTCTCTTCTTTTGAGAATCAAATACGTTCACATAAAACAAGAAAAGATGAAGAACGTGAATCGGAAATTCTACTCGTCTCATATCGAAATCTCAATGAATTCCTCATGCAATTCATCGAACATTCAATACCAATTTATGATTATTCAATTCGACGACGGGTTCTAGTCGAGCAAATCTTCAATTGGGACTTTCGAACGAAATCAACTGAAAATGTTTTTCTCATCGGTAAAAACAAAATCATTTTGAATTTGAGTATTTGCATATTTTTCTTTATCTCTTGAAGATAACAATCGAAATTTTACGAAAACATTATTTTGTGGTTATGAAAATTCATTTTTCATTTGGAATATGGCAACATTTCTGTTCATTGATTATTTTGCAATGAATTATATTCTCGCAGCAATTATAACATATTTACTCCATCAAGTAGGACGAGATTTCATTCTTTTTTTTTGTTTTTCGAAATAAATTGTTCATTTTAGTTTGCTGGTAAATTGCGTGAGTCATTAGGCAAAAACAATCTCTCGAAAAAAACATTAATTCCGAAAAATTTTCTTATTTAATTAGTGTGAAATAAATGTCTAACAGATTTGTGTGTCTACTAAATTCAGCTGTTCTTTTTTTATCAATATTTGAATAAAATGCGAAGGATGAATAATCACCTCAGTTATTTAAAAGAAACGATTGGCAAATAATCTTGATATGTGCATGAAAACAAAATTTTGTGGAAAAAAGTCTAATTTTTCTCTCAAAAAAAAAGTTTGACTTGGCTGGAAAAAAATTATATATTTTAATCAAGATTTTATTAGTATTGTTTTTCTTCCCAGATCTATCGATACGACTGTCCGTATACATACCGTAATACCATTACTGTAGTTCCGTAATTCTGTGTCAAATATTGCGGGCGTATTCGACTCTGCTTTATATCGTAAATTAGTGGTTAACGACCGTATTGTTTGACATGGGTTGAGTAAGAAAGACAAAAAAAAAGTTCGACTAGGGTCATTTATTTCATTCCCAAAAGAAAAAAACTACAGATTTCTGTCAATTAAAAAGTATCACTGACAGCAGTCAGGACAGGGACAACAGTTGTGATCAGGCTCAGTGCAACTGCACGGACGACAACCTTCAGGAAGCACTGATGGGCTTGATGAAGCTGTAGATTGTGCCATGCAACTTGCAGCGATAAAGACCAAGAAAAAAAGCCAGGTGATAAGTTGACCGAGTTTTTGCATTTTGTACTTCGTGCTTGAAAATAACAGCATTTACGTGTATATATACACACGAATTAAAAACAACAGATGTCAATTTTTCTCAAAGCAATTGATATGACGAGAGAGAGAGGGTCGATGATATGAACAAGACGAGCTCATGTCCAATTGTCCTTCTATTTATTGATTGAAAAGAAAAGTTGATCTGATCATGCAATTCGATCACTTTTTACTATTTGTTCTCTGTCAATTGCTTCGCCTATTAATCATTTATGTTCTCGGATTACAATCAGGAGAACGTTCTGATTACATCTTCTTTCAAAAAATCAATTATTCTTCCATTCTTTCTTTCTTCGTTCATTTGATTGCTTGATTGAAATCAAAGTGTATGGATGTTGAAGTACAACGACGGAATATTTTTATTAGCTTTGCTGTTCTCGCTAGTTGTGGGCTGTTCGTTGGTTTTATGAAAACATGGAAATGGTTTTCGAGAACAGGACGAATTATAATTGATTTATTCGTAAAAAAAAGCCTCTTTCATTTTTTAATTGTATTTTTTGTTTTATGAATAGACAATCGGCAAATTGATCTTATACATTGCCAATGCAATAGCCACTGTTCTTCTTCTGATTATCATCGGAGTTTCACTTTGGTGGTTGATTTTTTACAAAGTATTGAATAAGATTTTTCCTTTCTCTCGAAAAACAAAATCTTTTCTTCAAGAGGCAATACGAGACAATCTTTCCGTCGAATGCAAACGCCATTCAAGATCTATTGAAAATCTTTCTCATCGTTTCGTTTATTGTGAAAACGATCGATATCGTTCATGTCACCGTTCGACAGACGAAGATCGACGTGTTTTTTGTCGATTGGGAACGATCGAGAATAGGAAATACGAATAATGTTTCCGTTTGGCGAAGTTATTTCGTTGCCAATGAATTCAATGAAATTCAAACTTGTCGACGAATCAACGTCGTTTTTCAATTAATTTTCGTTTTATTTCTCTTAAAAGTAAAGACGAAGAAAAAAATTTGCCGAAAAACAAATCGAATTTCAGGTTCTCAATCTCGAAAATGTCGCCTGTGCGCAAAGTTCATTCGTTCTCTTTCGGTCGGAATTCAACTGTACCGAATACAATCCAACATTTCGTACAGCCATCGGATTTTTGACATTCTTATCCACAGGTAAAAAGCGATGATGCGCACTGCACTCTGAAAAAATTTGTCTTCTGTGTTTATTTCCCTCCAACCTGATGGTCCTAGAGGGACAATTTCTCAAAATTGCACAGTGATATGTAATAAAAGAAAAGAACAAAGAGCAGCAGACCGAGACCGAAGATATCGAACTTCCAGTGCATGGCTAAGAAGTAATGTACGGAGGTCCTCTGACGCTTAACGCGATAATCACCTTCCAACCAAGAGCTACGATATCTATTCAGGAGTATCTGTTTGTTAGCGATACATTCGTATACGTATCGTATCGCTATACGTCTTTCTTCTCATCTGATATAACATTCTTTCTCTTCTTCGTTTTTGTTCTTTTTAGTGGATCAGTTGTTCGTTTTTCTTTGATCAGGCAATACATATACATTCTCAGTGCAGTCTCTCATACTCATCTTCATCAGATCCTTTGATAGTACTACGAGAGCTCACACTGTTCAATTAGTAGAAAACTATCTAGCGAATCATTGAGTACTTTGAAATATTTTGTCCAATAAACATAACAGGCATCGTCAAATGATCGTTCGTTATAACTATGTTGATTATTCCACTGTGAACATCTCATGAGATGACTGATTCGAATTCGAAATGATAGAGTGAAATTTTGAGTCAGAAGTAAAAATTTGACTTATTTTCGAACTCGAATTAGGCAGTTACTCGATGAAACTGATTTGATGTTGCACCATTAAATCTAATTGCTCTAATAATTGAAAAATGTTGTCTTCTCTAGCTTTGATTCAATATATCGGCTATCTGCTCATCTATCAACGTTTTATCGAGAATAAAATTTTGAATTTTATTGATCTATGTTCAGTATCGAATATCAGCGTGTTTATATTCGATGAGAATCAACACGGATATTATATTCATGGTCGTTCACCGCATGGAATCACCGACGTCAATATGAAGGAAATCTTAATGAATTTCTATCGAGAGAAAACGGCTATTTGCAGTACGAGAGGTTTACTGTCGAATTCGAACGAGCAGATTTTTATTATGAAATTGAGTCGATCATTTCGACGGCAATATGATTTATTAAATCAAAATTATTCAGTAAACACCAATGAATCGAAATTATTTTGTAAAAAGAAATTCGATTGTGATTATTTTGTAGAATAATATCGGACAGCGAAAGACACGAGAAGATATGGAACGATATACGGATCTTCTTTTGCAATCGTATCAAAATCTCAATGGATTTCTATGTGCATTCATTGATCATTCATTGCCAACGCAGAATTATCTCATTCGAAATCGATTCTTTCTCGAAAAACTTTTCAATTACGAATTTCAAGGTCAAACACGAGCTAATTTCGAAGATTATATTGACAACAGTTTCTTTGTCGATAACGAACGAACATTTACCGAGATTCTATTCTATGGTGAAGAAAGTTCATTGTTTCTTTGGAATTTAATTACATTTCTATTTGTTGATCGTTTGGCAAACAATTTCATTCTTGCTGCTTGCATCACTTATCTACTAAATTCTGTAAGATGAACGTGTAGTTTATTCGCGAAGAAAAACAATTTTCTTTTTTTTTGTTCGTAGTTTATGGTTCATCTACGAGATTCATTAGGCCGAAAGAATCTCGCCAATAAAACTTTAATACCACGTGAATTTTTAATTTAATAAAAATTTTTCTTCTCGTCCGAGATATTTAACCGTTAGAAACGCGTTAATTACATTAACAAGTACGGGTAAATCTTGATTTTGAACTTGTAAATCAACGAAATTCGATTGAAATTCGAAATAGATCTCATTTCGACCGTTGTCCATGCTCGATTGTAGCTGTTCGAACGGATATTTCCATAGGATCTTATTCGTTTTGCTATACATAATAAAACCATCATGAATACTGATCATGAATCGACATGTTTGACCTTGATAGACACAATTGAATATACGAATTCGAATCGAATAAACGGATATGTAAAGCGAACGTTGATAGTTCGAGATGAAATCATCGTAGTCCGATTGACGTTCGAAATTGAGATAATGAGTTTGATTGAACGGAAACGTAAAGATAAACGATTGTGGATAACGAGTAAGAATTTCAATGAATATTTCAAGAATTGAATAGACACGTCGACAGGAGACAAATTCCGGTATAGTAAATGGCGGCGTTTGATCGTCACCGAAGATGTATAAATGTGTGTCTTTAAAAACAAGAAAAACCGGTTTCCATTCGTTCGAACCGTTCGTTCTCTCGTAAATCCAATTGGCATAGAGAACTTGTTCGTTCGAGAGTAGATTTTGATTTAATTGATTGAGCTTTCGTCGAATTAAATGTCGACAAACGAGATTTATTCTCGATATCCACATATTCTGTTGAACGATGGTTTTCGTTTGAAATCGGCCGATGCGTCGGCGATCGAACATGACCACTTCGAAATATTGATTGACTCGAGCGTAGAGAAGTGAATACTTTTGTATATCGAAATATTTCGCTAGATCATTTCGAAATTGAACTGTCAGAGAAATTTTCTTGTTGGTGATTTGATGTAATTTTGAAATGACTTGTTGATGAGTGAGAGAAGAAATATCTTCGTGATTAATTGCTAGAATGACATCGCCAAGATTCAATAGATTAACATTCGATTTTTGAAGACGAGAAATGAAAACAGGAAAACCTGAGAGAAGAAAGTTTGAAGAAAAAACTGTTGAGTGGATCTTTCTCTTACCGGTATCTTTCCCGCCTTTAATCGAGAAGCCTAATGAATGTGTTTTCGAATCTCTCAACACGACGACTTGTCGAGGTGTTGAATCGATCGGTCGAATGATTAAAGCATCGTTCATTAATTGTAATACAACCGGTTTTGATCCCGTCTGTTCATCAGTAAAGATCACTTGTTCTTCAAATAAAATCTGACTTTCATAACGAATCTTCCGATGAGAAGAACGAGCATAGTGTATAGCACGTCGGTCAGACATAAACTAACTCTTTTCCGTTTCCGATAGTAAGACAAACTGACGGCCTGTCAACAGTCGGAACAAGGCTAGATATCTATCGATCATCACCTCTTACATCACGTGTTTCTCTTTCACTGACCGCGCATCGACACTTTATAAAAATATAGGAATTTAAAGTCGTATTTTTTATGACTCTTTATGCATATTTATATATTTAAATTGGGTAGTAATTAAGTGCGCAGTAGACTAATTGAGGAAAAAGTTTGGATTTTATCAATAAAATGATTTTTTTAATGAGAAAAGTAAATTTTTTTACCGAGATTTTGGTTTGAATACTGAGCGTTTAATTTGTACTCATTTAAATTTAACAAAAAAATTCCATTTTTTCGTAAATAGTCTTCTATCATATAGTAAAAAGCTTCTAAATCTTTGGTTTCAAATGAAGATATCTGTTGAAATTCCCTTTTTCTTTTTCTTTTTAAATCTATATCAATTGGTCAGTAACAGTGGATAACTGTTCACTGGTCGATTTACTTTTTGTGTTAACCACCTTCAATCAAAAGTGTCCTTTATGATGATACCATGAGAATGTTGGTATATTACCTACATCCTCGCATAACGTGCCTTTCTTTTCCCAGATCTATCGATACAACTGTCCGTATTTGGTCATAATTTTGCCGCTTATGGACCGCACTATTAAGTAAACGGTCGTATACATACCGTAATACCATTACTGTAGCTCCGTAATTCTGTGTCAAATATGACGGGCGTATTCGACTCTGCTTTATATCGTAAATTAGTGGTTAACGACCGTATTGTTTGACATGGGTTTATTCAACACAGTTTATATAGGGATGGTTACACATGAGAGAACAGAGAGTCAGTGTCCGATTTGAAAGTTGAATTCAATTTTACAATTTTATCATCTTAATAAAATACTGTTTCTTTTTTATTACTAATTTACAAAAGAAAAAAAAAAAGCTTAAAATTGAATAATATTCTTCGAATTCGTATTGAATACCAACGATTTTCGGTAGGATAAATGCGAATTCGTATTCGAAAAGTTCTTGAGTAAATGTACGAGTTGATAGAATGTCGGTCGTTTCTTCTCGTCCCATTGCCAACATTCGAGCATGATTTCGTAGATATACGACGGACAACGTACGGGCCGTTCTAAACGTTTGCCAAGTTTTAATTGATAATAAACATCACTGCCACTTTGTTCACCTAAAGTCAACAGAAAACGATGAAGAAAAGAACTTTTTTTTGAAGAAAATTCAACCGTAAGGAGTTGCACCGTAGGAAAACATTTCCCATAGAGTTATGCCGAATGACCAAACATCGGATTTCGACGTGAATTTACCGATACTGATCGCTTCGGGCGCGTACCATTTGACAGGAATTTTACTGTCGGATCGTTGAACATAGATATCCTTGTCAATACATCTCGACAAACCAAAATCACTGATTTTCACTTGATCAGTCGATTGTAGGAGAATATTTCTCGCAGCTAAATCTCGATGAACAATGCCTCTGTTCTCCATATACTCCATTCCATCGGCGATTTGTGATGCCCACAGTTTCAGTCGATATTCACTGATCGTTAATTTATGTTTCCAAAGATAATCAACCATCGATCCGAGTAGAAGCAATTCGATGATCATCATCATTTCATTGCCGCTCGAATCGACAATTCCGTAGAGTTTACAAATGCAATGATGATTCAATTTCGACATGTGTTCAGCTTCTCGAAGGAAGTCTTGTTTAGCTGAATAGGAATAGTCTTTCAAAACTTTGATTGCAACGGGTATTTGAGTTGTTGAATTCTCTCGGTAGAAGCCTTCGTAGACCTCGCCGAATTCGCCTTCGCCGAGTTTAGTCGTTTGCTGAATTTGTGTGGGTGAAATGAGATTGAGTTTGAACGATGATCGGGTTTCGATGTTAACGATTGGCATCGTTAAACGTTTGATTTTCGAGTCGGATGTGTACGGTCGAATTTTGCCGCCGATACTGGACAAACGAGTTTTAAACGGATTTTCGTCGGTGAATTGTTTCGGTGGACTACTGCCCGATAGAGATGCGCTCGATGACGATGTTGACAGAGGACTTTCTTGTGTTGATGACGAATTCAATGACGTCGCTGAACTGTTCAATGACGAGACAAATCTCGAACGTTGATTGCTAAGACTCGTCTGACGGCTCAGTGTTAATTTGACTTCATGCGTTCGAATTTTATGATTTGCCGGAGTCAATGGTGAATACGGTTGAACGCGACTTTGAACGAGATTTTGATATTGATTGATCGAACAAGTCAATGTCGTTGGGAGACCGTCTGGTATTCGACAGTAATGATCAATTAAATGTTCGAGAGATTCAAAAAACGGCCCATCATCAATATAAAATGTTGTGTCATTCAATCGAACGATTTCGAAATTTAAAAGTTCTTTTTCATAGTAAATCGTCAACGCGTAATTCTTCAAATTTTTCGAACTATATCGAACAACAAACATGCCGTTGATCGGCCCGTTCGAAACCGATTCGATGAGAGTTTTCGCTGCAATACGATCGAATTTCAACTGATCATGAAACCAATCGAGTCGAGATGATTTGGCCGATGGGGTTCGAAACTGTCGTAGGACAGCGAGCGATTCCTCGTGTTTCATTTCTTCGGCTATTTGCATCGGCGTTTTGCCTTGGTCCGTTCTCGGCCGTAGAGGAGCGCCGCATTCGAGTAGAATTCGAATGCAACCCGATGAATTATAAAAAGCAGCTTCATGCAACGGCACCCAATTATTCGTATAGTTTCGTTCTTCGTAATCGGCCAGACCTTCTCGAATGAGAATGTTCAAAGTCGATGGTCGATTGCCGGCTGCTGCTCGATGTAGAGCCGTCGCACCGTGAGCATCTCGAGCGTGAACATAGCAGCCAGCTTGAATCAGCAAACGAACGATATCGTCATGTCCGAAGTAGGACGCTTGGTGAAGAGCTGTCGAACCTTGACAATCTTTGCCGTTCAGCTCGGGACGACAGTGCAAATATTCGTAGGAAAGAATTTCTTTGACGATTTCGATGTTATTCTGTTGGCAGGCACGATGCAAAGTGTTCGTTGTGCCGGTTGAACGAGCAGAAATAGGCGGCGGTTGACCTCGAACGAAGTCTTTCGAAAGAGAACATAGTAAACCATCGGTAGATTCTTGATAATACCGAATAAGATTCTCGATTCCAGCAATTTGTGGACCAGCATCTATAAACAATCAAAAAAAACCTGATTATAATCATTCACAATCACCGACAATTATTAAGTAGTGTTTTTTAGCATAAAGTAACAAGATTGTTCCGAATTCCTTTGATTACTAATGATTGGCATGGTGACTACCCATGTCAAACAATACGGTCGTTAACCACTAATTTACGATATAAAGCAGAGTCGAATACGCCCGTCATATTTGACACAGAATTACGGAGCTACAGTAATGGTATTACGATATGTATACGGACAGTCGTATCGATAGATCTGGGTATCCTTCAGTAGTGTTGTGTTCGGTAATACAAACATGATTGCTTTGATTGACCATTGAGTGCTGGTAATTCTAGATGACTGTTATAATGACTTTTCGCAAAAAAAAACACTGATAAACAATGCGGCAATCAAAGCAATCAAAAATTCAGCTTTTCTCCTCGTTCGTGTTTTTTTTCTCTTCTTACCAATAGAAAAATAAATATCGTAAATAAGTTGAATTTTGTAATGAAAACATTTGTCATTCGAAATAATCGATAGACTAAAATCGTGTGTTGATGTTGTACAATCACGAAGTAAAAACAAACCATTGATGTTCGTTTGTGAATATCGTTCTTTTAATAATTGTTCCGCTTTGTCTCGATCGATATTCGGATGATAGTAAGAGATATTTATCGATTCGATTGTCAATTGTTTTCGATCTTGTTCAAGGAGAGTTAACAGTGAATTTGTTTTCAAATCATCATTGACGAATGTATTCATTCTTTTTTTCTTAATCTGAATGTCAAAAAAAACAAATATATGTTAAGTTTAAAGCGTTCGGTGGGCGATTTTATGAGTTTATTATCATTTTATGATACATTCGAGAGAGAAGAAATGCAAGAGGATTGTTCATGTGTATGTTTTTTGTTACTCGTAACTTACTTGAGAGCTCACTGATGCAATCTCATGTTACTCTATATATATATCAAGGCAGAGCCGTCATCAATTGCACGTATACTTATGTCATTTAAAGCTGAGAAAGAAGGACAATGTATGTTGTCACTTTTCTCTTTTTTTTATCGTCTTAGAGATAATGAAACGAGAATCAATTGCAATCAAACTATCACGACTGATTCATGTCTTCTTACCGTTCTTTTTTTTGTGGTTATGATTTATAAAAGTAACTTTTCAGCTCGTTTTTTTCTTCAAATCGAAATATTTTCTTTTCTTTTTACCATTTATGTATGCTAAACAAGGCTTTTTTTTGTTAATAATGACAACAATAACAAAAAAAAAGGAGAACTTATAAGATATTTGTACATGAATAAAAAAACGTTTTTTTTTTCTTTTTTGATTTTCTAAATCTCTTCGTTGCAATTAAATAAATTGACATATGTACTTTAATCATCCGTATACAAGCTTCTAATTTAATTAATTAAAAGTGTCGTTCTCGGTTTTTTTTAGTAGCTAGTAATTATTCAATAGAGAGAAAAAAGAGAGAAAAAGAAAGAGAGAAAATTGCGTTTGATTTAGAGCACTTGATCTTTGAACAGGAAAGCGACAATGATGATGATGACAACGATGGATAATTGCTCAAATGAATATCTTCGTATCGAATCGGATAATGATGAAATTCGAATATTTGAATATGATAAACATGAAGACGAACTATCCGAGAGTGAAATCGAAGACAATACTGACCGATTCTCACCGGTTATCAAAAACGAAGAAGTACGACAACAATTCTCTCTCTCTTTTACTAATTTTGTTTTCTTTTTAGATTTCTTTACAATCGAATGGTAAATATACTTTCTCTCTTTTTTTTTCAGCAAAAAAAATCATTTTTCAGATCGTCCGAATACTGAACAATATCAAAATTTTGCTCCGTACTTCATTTCACCTTACTATCCATCGGCTAGTACTCTTCAAACATTTGTAATTAATTCAATTATCTTGAAATCATTGTCTCACAGTTGTGTTTCGTCTCCTCTAGGACAAAATGCCTTCATTAGAATGTCTCTCGAAATTCATCGAGCCAACAACAGGTAGGAATATTGTTCATTGTCGGCCGGAAGAGAAGAAGAAAGAACTAAATGAATTAATCATTTATTATCCAATTTTCTGTAATGGAGAACGAGAATTTCTAGTCTAGTCGTTGTTTGATGTTAATGGACGCTTTGAAAATATTTAACGAGAATGAAATGGTTTTATTTAAGGTATATCGAATTCAATTTATTTGCCGAGTTCTTTTCAACATTGGTAATAAAAAAAAAGAAGAAGAAGAAGAAGTGTTTTTTGTTGAAAAGCTTTGCTTTGACATTCGTAGGCGGCCGGCTGTTTATCCGTATGAATATTCGAAAGTTCGTCGAACCAATTGTCAAGAAAGCAAACAGAAAAAATCTCATATTAAAAAGCCATTGAATGCATTCATGTTATTCATGCGTGAACAACGTGCACAAGTTGTTCAAGAATGTACGTTGAGAGAAAGTGCAGCGATCAATCAAATTCTTGGACGAAAAGTAAAATTTGAAATTGAAGGGAGAAGACAAGTTGTTTTTTGTTTTTCGTCTAGTGGCATGAACTCGATCGAAATGTTCAACAGAAATATTACGATATGGCAAGAGATGAACGCATGAAACACATGCAATTGTATCCGGGATGGTCGGCAAGAGATAATTACGGTGCAAAAAAGAAACGAACGAACAAAGGAAAAAAACGAGAGAAAAATCAAGGTACTTCGAATCGAGTTTAGCTTTTTTTGAGGTGTGGCTTTTTTTAGAATGTCTCAATCAGAAGAAATGTCGAGCTCGTTTTGGCCTCGAACAGCAAGCCAATTGGTGTAAACATTGCAAACGAAAGAAGAAATGTTTACGTTATACGGAAAATGAAAGTAGTACATCAGTTGAAATTTCATCATGGAGCGATGAAGACGATACGGATCAGTCCGAAGATTGTGATGTTATACCCATGAATGAACATCAATTGAATTCGGATGATGAAAATAAATTACGTTCATTGAAATAAAATACATCAGTATTCTTGTTTGTGTTTTGTTGTTGTTGTTTCGTTTAAATGTTTTCAATAAAATCTTATCCCTAGTCGAACTTCTTTTG
>Ga0209935_1003771_pt1 | contig 14996 bp, 20 predicted proteins | sample ThiBio_1000_plan_2_FD_183958 | JGI IMG/M metagenome (GOLD analysis project Ga0209935, IMG submission 183958) | Wastewater bioreactor microbial communities from Cape Town, South Africa - Thiocy_cont_1000_plan (SPAdes) | ecosystem: Engineered > Bioreactor > Thiocyanate-remediating >... | reverse complement strand
AGTCGCGCAAAGTGTGCATCGCCATCGGCGTGGTGCGTCAGCGCGAAGCCTTGGCGCTGATAGAATCCGATGGCGTCGCTCCACGTCTCGGTGGTCTCGAGCACGAGCTTCTTGATGCCGAGCTCTCGCGCATGCTGCACGAGTGCTTCCAGCACCAGAGACGCGATGCCTCGTCGTCGATAGTTCTTGCGCACCGACATACGCACGATACGTCCAACCGGTGCTTCCCGCCACTCGTCGCATCGCGGTGTTGTCGCTGCTTGCGTGTACTCGCGGATCAGCGCACCGGTGGCGACGACTTGTCCGTCGAGGAGCGCTACCAGCATAAGCTTCCCATCGCTGCGTGGTATGGCGGTATCGGGTGAGGCTACATCGCCGTACGTGTGTAGCACATCGTGGAGATCGGGGTTTAGTGTCAGGTCGAGCCGGCCCCAATGTTCCTCAAGCCCAGAGAGAATACAGTGCCGAGCCTCGTCAGCCGTTGCGCGCGACACGGCCTCGATGACGAGCTCCATTGCCTTTGAGCGCCAAGTGTACCGCGAATGCGAGCGCGCGCAAGCGAGAGCGAGCAGCAGACAAACGCAGCCGCCAATCGATCACTACATTCCTTCCTTTCATTTCATACAACGTCACGCGCTCTCGTGTCTCTCTCTCTCTCTCGTTCTCATTGATGTTTGATACGCAACAACTGCTGCGGTGAGTAGCCTGGCGATGCTCCAGCTCCTGAAGTGGAAGAAGCAACGGCCTCGGAGCTCCAACCGCCGCTTGAGCGTTGCATGCAGTACAGCAACGGGATACAGCAGCAGAAGCAGACGCAGAACAGCAGGCCCAGCAGCACGAAGGCTGGAATGAAAACGATCGAGAACGAGAAGCTGTCGCCATCGATCTTGGCGGCCGTGAGGCACACGAACGTAATGAAGAACGCCAGCGATACGAGCAAGATCGTGAGCGCCACGCACGAGGCGATTCGCGCCACGCCAACGTCCTCGTCGCTCTCGCCGCGCTCGGTCGCGCCGCCGATGCGCACGCGCCAATCGGCCACCGAGCCAACGATCGAGTAGGCTGCCAGCACGAACAGCGGCGTGAACAAGAGCCACGCCGACAGATTCGTGCCCAGGCTGCCGTCGAGATCCAGCACCACCAGCACCCAGAATACGACGCGCAGAAGGCCGCACACGTACGACCGAAAGAGGAAGCCGACGTAGCCCAGCCCAAAGGTACTCGAGTGCGACTCGTGCACAAAGGCCCGGTAGCTGCGCTGCGAGATGTCGACCGAGAACGCGCCGTGGTAGAGCTCGATCGCGAACAACGGCCAGAAGACCCACCACCACGATGTCAGGTACCGCCCGTTGCTGTCGAGTCGCACGCACAGTAGTGTCTGGAACACCACGAACAGTACCACTGCAACGAGCGGCATGAACAAAGCGGCCCAATCGCGCAGGCCGAGTCGGTTGGCGTCTGTTGTGTTGGGCATTTCGTTCGACGACGATGACGACGGTAGTGGGGTGGTCGGTTGTGCCGAGGTCGAATCCGTGGCAGAAGTGGCAGCGGTGGCGGTATCCATATCAATCGTAGCGTGATCAGTCGTTGAGCTTGGTGAGGAACCACTAGCAGCGGCAGCGGCAGCGGCAGCGGCAGCAGAGGCAGGGGCAGCAGCGGCAGCAGTAGCAGTAGCAGTAGCGTGGTCGTAGCTGCCGCTATGCTCGCCCATCGCTTCTTGCTCTACTTCAATGATACCTTCGTCGTCGGTATTGACGGGAGACGAAGAGGCCGAAGACGGCGACGAGCCTGACGAGGCGCCGCCGGTAGCGCTCGCGCCGTTCGGCGACAGGATCGGCTGCTCTTCGTCGGGCGTCGCGTCCTTGAGCGCACGCGCTGCTTGTACCACCAAGTACGTCAGCAGCGACACGAGCGCCACCGCCAACAGGTCCAGCACCCACATGGGTAGCAGCACCACCGACCAGCTCCACTCGATCGTGCCGTCGAGCCGCAGCGTCAAGAAGATCGGCACCAGAGCAAACAGCGCAAACAGCGCCAAGAACACGACGCACACGAGGCCCGTGAGCTTGGGGTTGATGATGAGCAGCAGCAGCTTGCGCTGCGTGTCGGACAGCATCTCGTTCTCGTAGATCTCGACCATGTGCTCGCCATACGAATCGTACAGCTGCCGCTTCTCGCGGTGGCTCAAGATCTTGTAGGCGCGGTCGACTTGTTGGAACAGAGCCTGACACCGCGCCACATGATCACGATCATCATCATCATCGACACATCATAAGAACATTGTTAGCGCGGTCTGAAGGCTCTCTCATTGATCGACCGAGTGCACGATACAAACGCTCTTCCAACCACACTACCCGGCCACTGAGAGCGCACCTGACCATCTGGGTTCTTGTCGGGGTGGAGCCGTAGAGCCTGGCGGCGGTACGCCTTGCGAATCTCGTCGTCGCTGGCAGTGTTCTCGACGCCAAGGATCTTGTACAGGCCCCATCGTGTGGCCTCCTCGTCTTCTGAGCCCGCAGTGGCTCCGCGGTGTTCTTCATCCTCGCCGTGCTCTGGAGGTGAAGAAGACGACCCATCCTCTCCTCGTGTAGAAACTGGCTCATACATTGGAGGCTACGGCAGAGGCAGTCGCAAGGGCGACAGAGCGAGCGACGAAGAGCGACCGAGCGAGGCAACAAACAACAAGGCAGCTCAACCATTCACTCGTTCATTCATACACTCACTCACACCCTATCAAACTACCAATCAATCTATCTGCCTGCCTGTCTATCTATCTTCATCCTCATCAATTGACAGCGCAATTCCTGTTCTACTTCGTCTCTTTGGTGCTGGTCGGCGTTGTTCGGCGGCTGTGATTGTCGATACGATCATCCGCCGTGCAGTCTCTTGATTCAGCCGCAATGCATCGCTGTTGCTGCTCGGTATCGTTGGCTGCGCCCACGTGGTCTTGGTGGTCGCTTGGAAGAAGCTAGTTGCTCGTTGCGGTCGCGGAGGAGGAGTTCGCGGCAGCATCGTGAGTGACGCGCCGCGTTGGCCTGCTTCCTCTGCCGCTTGCACGCCGTGCTCGCCGCTGTCATCGAGCTCGACCGTCAACGTCGGTACGGTAGGCGGTTGCTGGTGCGGTTGCTGTTGCTGCTCGTCTTCTTGTTGCTGTATCGCCTCAAACTCGGCCTGTAGATCGTCGCTCTCGAGATTGACCGTGTTGCGCCGATTCAAGAGCTGCGCGCGCTTCAGGCTTCGCCGCGCGAGATTCTCGGCACTCTCGTTCATCGGTTGTTGCTTGTTGGCAATCGGCGGCGTTGGCAATGCCTTCGTAGGGAACATGCCCGGCGAAGACGGCGATGGAGACCGACGCCGCCTGTCGCTAGGCGGTGCTTGTAATGACTTGGAGCACGTCGATGATGATGCTGATGCTGATGATGCTGCTGCTACGACCTCGAGCTCAGCTGCTTCGCTCTCGTCGCTTTGCTCTTGCAGTTGCATGTCCTCTTCGTCGGCTTGTGCCTCTTCTTCGTTGCTCGAAGCAAGAGACCGCGGTGGCCGAATTGGTGGTACGGGCAAGGCCTTGAGTTTGGCAAAGGCAGGCACGTTGGTCGTGGTCGTTGTTGCTGACGGTGTTGAAGGAGGTGGCGGCGGCGGCGGACTCGTACGAGGAGGTGGCGGCGATGGTACTGGTGGTGGTGTGGGTCTCAGTCGTGGTTGCGGCTTGGGTGGTAGTTGCGGTCGCGTAGGACGCTCATTCGACGCCGTACTTTCAGGCTGAACAACGGAGGGTCCCGTGGTCGTGGTCGTCGTAATGGTGCTTGACGTAAGCTCAGGCTCGTCACCACTACCACCACTCGAGAGTAAGATCGGCTCATCGAATGCATGTTGAGAATCCGACGACATGGACGATACTGGCGACGAGTCGTACTCGGTAGCGGCACCGGTCTCGGTCGTCGTATAGTCGCCAGCATCGTCGTCTTGGCGTTCGTCATCTCCCTCGGGAGGTTCCTCAGGCGCCGAGCTCGCTGCCATTTCGACCACCTGCACGACCTTGGCGAACCATTCGTCAAAGTCTGCCATCGAACTGCACCCAAAGACGCGTGAGCGATTTTGAGTGGTGATGCGAAAGGCTGCTCCCGGGGCAGGTACCACTGTTTGCGTGCATGCCGTGAGTGAAAGAACGGAGGTACGGAGAAGCGAATACAAGTGAGTGAGATCTGGATATGAGCAGTACCACCAACACGAGAGAGCGCTTGCGCGGCTTTGCTGACGGACGCTGAAAGCTCCTCCGAGTCTCGCTCGACTCGCAAGACTCCACGGAGACCGAGTGTACTCTGCACGGCGGAGCAGTCGAAGCCGTCAAAGTGCACGAGCTCAAAGACCGGTTCGGCCAATAGAACAAAGTAGCCTCTCTTCCAGATGAAGCCCTTGCCTCCGAGCTTCAGGAGCCATCCGCGTTTCAGAGCGTTGGCAGTCTTGTGCAAAAGCATTCGTTGGTGCCGCACTTTCAGCTCCTTTCGCTTTGACTCGATGCGCTGCTCGACGGCTCCTTTGTAGTCGACATTGGTGACGCGCTCGGCTGCCGCCTGTACCGACAGAGCAGACGCGCAGCCCGTCAGCATACGCACGCACACACGCAATCGCCGTCATCGGCGTCATCATAATGATCTATCACGAGTGGCGGTATTTGTTCTATTGAGTTGCACGAGACCTTGATCTTCGAGGAGCCGGCTTCTAACACATGACGAGCAACCAGCTCGTTTGCATTCGATAGCAATGATCCAACCCGAAAACCAGAGGGCTGTGCACAAACGACATTGTACCAGTACGACTATTAGAACACAAGCCTTCTGGACAAGACGCGATGCGCGAAACTCAATCACAATCGAGCGGAAGATCGATGCATCGATCATTGGTCATCGCATCGCATCGAAAGAGAGAGAGAGAGATACAAAGAGATACATACATCCTCCGAGTCACCGAGTAGCCGCGGCGAAGTGATGGGCTCGTACTGCTTGTCGAAGAAGTATCCGATGCCGTAGCGCTTCACATCGCTGTCGACCACGTAGCGCAGCTTCAGGCAGATCTCGCCCACAAGCTTGCCCTTCTTCTCGAGCCAGAACCAGCCTTCCATCTCTCGATTCTGTTGCTTGATACCATTGATCTTGAGCGTGACCTACACCGGCGGCAGCATATCGGCATCGATTGTGAAATGCAACCCGTCAGCACCCGCAACACCCCAACACATATGCGCGCACATTGGCACGCATGTGTGCGCCAATGCTCCAATGCGCCAATACGCCAATGCGCATGTACGAATGAATCACATACATATCCGACAAACGTGTCGCTCACGGCCACGTTCTTGTCCCACACTACAACATCCATCAGCACCAGCGATCGAATCACGGGGCTGTACCAACCAACCAACCAATCAACCAATCCTATGAGTACCCGATCGATACGGCAGTGCCACGTAGTTCGACGCTGCGTAATGCACGCAGCTTGCCGTACAAGACGAACGAGGCCTCCCACGACGGGTTGAGAGTCCGCCAGGCGACGGGGGTCTGGTACACGCGGTTGCCGAGGCTGACCTCGACGTAGACGTTGCGCGTACCCGAGCCGGCCTTCTTCGAGAGGCCACGGCCTTGAAGCACTGCGTGCCATCACCAAAACCAACGCCGAGATACAATGCGTCAGTACTCGGACATGTGCCACTCAAGCTCGGCGACCGACGAGGCCGAGTCGCTTGGCACTCGCGCAGCACGCATACCGCTCACATAGAGCCAACAGCACGGCTCCATCGCCGCCTCGGTGCTGCACTACGGGCAGGCAACTAATCAATCGAGGAGAGTCGAGCACAATGCCGAATGCCACCTGTACTCTACAGAGTAGTGGCACGAGGAGGCAGAGGGCAGCAGGAGGAGGGCGAGAAAGAGGGCAGCGCCAGTTGCAGGCGGACGAGGTGGCGTGGCGAGACGAGCACGAAGCGAAAGACGAGCAACCAGCCGCCGACGAGCGAGACACCCGCGCCACTCCAAGCCCGCCTCCCTCCCGCGGTGCTACCTTCTTACTCAATTGGAGCGTTGTTGGTGTGGTGGTGAAGATGATACGGGGTAAATCACTTACGTTGTACACGGGCCTTTGTTGAATGAGGTCTATCTATCTATCTAAAATACAAGAGGCGTCGAGTCGCCCAGCGCGCCATACAGGACCGCCGAAAAAGCCAGCGGCGTTGCGACGAGGAGCGTCACAACGCGCCACGAACCAGAGGTGTCGAGCACGAAGGGAATGAAGCCATCGGCGAGCATTGTGGCCAGCGAAACCGGTATACTGGCAAGGCCGTACATGAGCGGTACCAATCTGTGCCAACACGCCGCCAATCATATGGCCACATTGAGTACGCACGGCTGTGGTTCACGCACAAACTCCCAGCCAACCTCACCGTACCGGTGTGAGTAATCAAAGAAGCTCGGATAGAGCGCCGGCACGCTAAAACTTGAGAACAGGCATGCGATCATATACGCAAGCATTCGCACCAGATTGGCGCGATGGCGGCGGCAGAGATAGAAGAAGATAGCTGGGCCCGACAGCGACACCACCAACAACAGCCGCCGTAGCTGAGACCGATACAGTTCCGTCTCTCGATGTGATGCAGTCATCGACTGTACAACGTGTTCGGTCGTTAGCCTCCAACCAATCCAAACTCTCTCTCTCTCTCTCTCTCTCTCTCTCTCTCTCTCTCTCTCTCTCTCTCTCTCTCTCTCTCTCTCTCTCTCTCTCGTTACCTCTGTGAGTGAGTGAGTGAGTGCATGAGTACCTTTTTGAACATGAAATCTACAATCATTGCAACAATGATTCCAAAGTACAATACAAGCATCCACGTGATAAAGGATGCATCATGCCCGACGAGTTCGGCAAACAGATATGGCGAAGCACGCATGAGAGCAACGTGACCCCATTCGACCGCTGTAGCGGTAGCGATCAAGATCCACGTGCGAGGCGATGAAAGTAGTATGGTGAAGGCCTTTGCAACGCCAGCTACATCAATCGAATCGAATCGAATCCGAACATTTGACGAATAGTGAGTACGTGTGCTCGCTCACTCACTCGATTGTACGTACGCAATGGGAGTGCCGGGATGGTATTGGACGATAGATAAACGAGCTCCGAGCGAGTGAGTAACATTGCACCACTACTAGTTGCTGCCGTTGCAATCGACGAGATCGGCGACGTGGTGACGGACGCGGTGGATGCAGCGTGGGAGCTTAGCGATGCGTTGGCGATGGCAATGGATGAGAGGTCGGAGGCAGAACCACTGCCAGTGCCTCCTGTAGCCGAGGAGGAAGAAGAAGGCAGCGAGACCAAGGCCGAGGCCGAAGTCGTGGTGGTGGAGGAGGTAGAGGCGGCGGTGGCGGCGGCAGCAGCGACGAAGGGAGAGTCGCGCACCCAGCGCCACCACGCAGGCAGCACCAGCACCAGGCCGACGGCGGCGTAGCAGTAATAGACGTAGGTCCAGCCGAGCAGCTGCACGATCATGTCGGTGATGGAGTCCGAGCACAGCACGGCGAACAAGTACGCGGCGGCCACGAGCGCCACGGCACGCGAGTACTCGAGCCGGGGCACCCAGCGCGCCTGCAGCGCCACCATGGTGACGAGCAGCACGCCATGGCCGAAGCCGACCAGCAGCATCGCAAAGACCGACGACGACAAGTCGGTCGTGAAGCACTTTGGCGCAATGAGCAGGCCGAGCGCCGAGCTCGCGAGACCAGAGTACACGTAGGAGTTCAGGCGCACCGAGCGCAGCAGCAGCGCGCCGGTCGGCAGCATCGAGAAGGCACGGCCGACGAAGAGCGCCGCCTGGACCTTGTAGCCCTCGGTCTTGATGAACTCCATCTCCTTGTCCTTGATCGAGAGGAGATCGCGCAGTGTGGTGGCGAACGCAAGGTGTTGCAGCGTCAGCGTGAACATGAGGACGAAGCAGCCCAGCAGCACTCGTACGCGCGCCGGCGTGTACATGCGCTCGCCGGCGCCGCCAGCGCCGAAGCCCGCGCCGCCAGCGCCCGCCGACGGCAGAGGGCTCTGGTGGAGAGGGAGAGACGACTCGCGCGCAGACGCTGTCAGTTCGTCGTCATCGTCGGAAGCCATCAGCAATAAGTACAACTACACTAGAGCGACAGAGTGGAGCCGCGATGGACCCGGGTCGAGAGAGAGAGAGAGAGAGAGAGAGAGAGAGAGCGGCGCACACGAGAGATCGGCGAGAGAAGGAGGAGCAAGAGACAAGGAGCGAGGGATGGGCGGCGGTGTCGTTGTTGTCTGCTGCTGCTGCCACGTCTCTGTGTCTCTGTGTCTCTGTGTCTCGCTCGTTCTGGAGCCTCCTCGGCTGCTTGCTGTGGTATCCTGCCGGCCCCACATCCTCGTAATCTCTCGTAGCCCTGAGTGCTAGTGCTGCTGCGTGGGGACCTTGCCTTCTCCGAGATGGAGGCTGCGCAACCAATCTATCTCGATGTCGTGTGTACGTAGCCTTCCGTGCATAAGCCAGGCATTGGTCGGCTGATGGCCTCTGTGAACCGTGCGCATCTGGTGCAGTGGTCGAGGCACGCGGCATCGAGCTGGATAGTAGCGCGCAGTCCAAGCTCGCAGCGTGCAAGAAGCGCCTGAAGCGGCCGTACTGCAAGATATCGGTCGGCAACAACTCGATAGACACGGCACCGATCAAGAATGCGCGCGACCCCGTGTGGAATGATGACGCGACCTTGTACGGCGCTACGGCACACACACACGAGCGAACCAACTGGTTCGCTTGGACCTTCTTGCGGCCACTCTTCTCACCACCTACGTGTTGTATGGCGCAGCGTCTTGATGGACGAGTGGCAAGAGCTCCAGGTGGCGCTGCTCGAGAAGAACACCGGTATCTCGAAGGGCGACACCTACCATGCGCAGGTGACGGTCAAGATCAGCGAGCTCGCGTTCGACGTACAACATGACCTCTGGCTCGACTGGGCGCCGCCTCCTTCGTGTGAGATCTCGCAGCAAAAGACCTTTGTCACCGGGCGCGTACATCTCAAGCTCTGGAAGTCGTTCGAACTCTACGTACGTACCGCTCGCTCGCGTACGCTGCCGCCGTCGCCAAGATCCATATCATCACGTTGTTGAACCGTCGAGAATGCACTGCCGTCGTGATGACAGAGTGGCATCTTGGCACACTATGGCCGACCTTTGCGCGATGTGCCCATTCGCATGGATGCTGGAGACATTGTTCTGGTTAGCATGCGTGGAATCTCGCTCTCGCACACGGTCAAGGTCACGACGCGCAGCAAGTGGGACCACGTCGGCATGGTGGTGAAGCTGCGCGACAAGACGGCGCTGCGGCTCTTCGAAGCCACTATGGAAGGCGTCGAGACCTACTTTCTCAACGGCTCGTTGCAAGCCTATCGGAGTCACGCTGTGGTACGCTTGCGCTTGCCGCTTGTTCATGATGGCAATCCCGCGAGACAAACAGACACGCACACGCACACGCAAAGAGAATGTGCGAGGGAGATAATTCGTCTCATATCTTCGCGTCGTGCCACACCTCGATAGGTCGGTATTCGTCGGTTGCAGGTCGAGCGCACACCCGAGTTGCTCGAGCGCTTGTATGAATTTGTCGAGGAGGTCTCGGGTCGGCCATACAAGTCTGACTGGGTGCAGCTTATTCGCGTACGTCGAACTGTCCTGTTTTTCGATTGGATCAGCTCTCTCTCTCTCTCTCTCTCTCTCTCTCTCGTCGTACTCAATCGCAGCGTGATCTACCTTCGAAATGATTGAACTCGAATCGGTCGATCTCATCAGGCTGCATATGGCTCGAATGAAGAAGAGGACCTTTCGAGCTTGTTCTGTTCTCAGTTGATAGCAGCTGCATATCAACGAATGAACCTACTCCCACACGGTACGTAGTATTGTACTCTCGTTAATGAAACGAGTTATTCATCGACTGATCGCGAGCTCTCTCTCTCTCTCTCTCTCTAGATATGCCATCAAACAACTACCTGCCTTCGGATTTTGCAGGTGATTTGGGTGACAAAGTTCGATTAGGCAAGGTGCGCAAGATTGGCGAGCTATCGAACCCAAAAGATGTTGAGCTACGATCGTACGTGAAACAACTTCTTGTGCTGTATCATTGTGTTTTTGGCGGCTGATTGCTCAAATCTCTCATAGAGGAGTCGAGGTTCCTGCCAACCTCATGCTTTCGGTTCCAATGAGTGAACGTATCTCGAATGTACTCTTCGCTGAGACTGCTACCAAGAAAGATGCCAAGATGAAGCAATATACGGTATGTGGCTCGTACCTCTCTCTCTCTCTCTCTCTCTCTCTCTCTCTCTCTCTCTTCCACTCACAGTGGACTTGCTTGTTGAAGGTCTACATCATTCATGTGGTAACAGCTGGAGGTACGACCTGGATGCTGTTCAAGAGATTCTCCGAGTTTTATGAGCTCGACAAACAGGTGCGTTGTTGCTTGTAGGGCGAATATGCGATTTAATGACTCGGATAGTAACCTCGATCGAATGCTGCGGCGTACATACGGTGCTTGATTCGCGTAGCTTCGTGTTTACTTTAAAGGGCTGCCCAAGTTTCCTGCAAAAGCCACTATCCCAAAACTGAACCAAACCGTCGTACAACAACGTCGTGCAATGCTGCAACACTACACACGGTATCGTGCTCTACATGCTCTCTCTCCATATTGTTTGGCGACAGTGATGGCTCATCTCTCTCTCTCTCTCTCTCTCTCTCTCTCTCTTTCTCTCACTGGCAGTGAGCTCTTGAACGAGCCAACCATCGAATGTTCGTTGGTAGTCGACTTCTTGACGCAAGGACGACGAGGCGTCAAGTCGTTAGTGGTTGCTCGACCGAGTGCAAGTTCCGAGCAACACCAAGAGCAATCAAGTGACGGCACCAAGAAGCGTCGTGCCAAGAAGAAGGCGAGCAAGAAGAAGGCAAAGAGCCACGATGGCAGTGGGAAGGTCGCTTCCAAGTCACCATCATCCTCGTCGAGCGCCTCGTCGTCATCGAAAAAGAAGCAACGCACAGCTCAAGCAGCAGATTCGAAACGGCGCGATTCGTGGGTCTCAGTGTCGGTGAGCAAGGCGCGACCTCGATCGGCGAGCCTGTTGCTTGACCGCAGCCTGGGAACCGCACCTTCGCGCTCTTCGTTGACATCCTCGGCCGTCGTTGAATCGTCTCCGCCTTCCGGTCGTTCGAGTGCCATCGTTTCGAACAGCTCTCCATCCATGCCGTCGTCGCCGCCAACGGCACAGATGGGATCGCGCGTCGCTCCCAACGGCGCGCTTCAGCGGACCTGCTCGTTGACGCCTCGACGTTCGCCACTCGCGGCGCGAGTATCGCTCTTGGCAGCGCCACCTCCACCTTCACCGCCGCCTGCAACTCGGACGCCAGCTCCGCCGGCTGCTGTCGCGAACATGGCCAGCTCGACGGCACGACCGACAGCTCCGGCGAAGGTACAGTCGGCTGAGACAACGCTACAAGCCCCGCCAACGACAGCAGCAACCACGGCGAACGAAGCCAGCGCCAAGAGGAGTGCGGCAGCCGATGGGAGTGAAGCCAGCTATCTTGCACAGAAGCCAACAGCACGATCGAGTCGCTTTGCCGAAAGGCGGAGCTTGGCGCGCTTCTCAGTGTATGCAGCAAACTACTCGAGCGTATTCGCAACCAACCAGGAGGCGCTGAACGAGAAGGGCTCGCGAGCTTCATTGGTTCAGTGCTGGAACCTGGCTTCAGTATTCGATGCCAGCAACGCTCCCACCGGCGCCACTGCTGCGACGCCAACCTCATCGATGCAGTCTGCGAGTACGAATGGAGGCTCGTTTTCAACTACATCAACAGCCGTACCGACAGCCTTGCCAACCGCTACTACTTCCGCCACTCCCACCACCGTCTCCACAGTGGCAGCGGCAACAGCAGCAGTGGCAACAGCAACGGCAGCAGCGGCAACCACATCTACTACTGCTGCGGCAGCTTCCTCACCAACAACTGTGATGCGTAGCCCGACGAGACAACTCACTCGCGCACCTTCACCTGCGTCTTCGCCACGAGTTCGACCGGCGTTTCCCAAGCCTACTTTACCTTTCACCAAGGCCGTGTCACAACCAACGTCAACCGTTGCCGCATCAGCGAATGCATCTCGTTCATCGCCGTCGCCAGCACCGTCGGCCACTGTTGATATGGCGCCATCAGCGGAGATGCAGCAGGCGCAAGCCGAAGCGCCACAACGACAGCGCCGTCGCACGATCGAAGAGGAGCAAGAGGAGGAGGAGGAAGAGAAGGCTCAAGTGGCCGAGCGATGCGAAGCGTTGCTCGAGCGGCTGGCAGCAACCGAGCTCGATGTCGCACTGGAGCTGGGTTTCACCCGCGAGGCCGAGCGGTACATTGAGCACGAGGCCGAGGTTGACGATGCTCAGCCACTCGTACTCGAGAGCTCGGTCTTGCGTTTGCACACTACCAAGCCCAGAGATGGATCGGATGACGATGCGTCAGACGATGATGCCTCGGGCGACGATGCCGACGAGGAAGAGGATGGCGAAGAAGAAGACGACGACGAGGACGACGACGAGGACGAGGACGAGTACGAGCAAGAAGAGGAGGAGGAAGAGTACGACGAGGAATGCTATCTCGACGAAGATGACGGCGATCGAGCGGCAGCAGCAACACACAGATCCGAGCACGACGAGGAGTACGATGGCTACGGCGACCAATACGACGATGCCTATCGGGCTTACGATGATACCGAGGCGGAGCTCGACTCTGAGAGTGATACCACCAGCGAGGCGAGCGTACATCAGGACGAGAGCGAGGCCACCGTGGTCACTGCCGTACCGTGCACCAACACCGCCGCCGCCTCCTCCGCCGCCGCCGCCAGCAATGTCGCTGCAACTGGAGCAAGCGGTATCAATATCGGTACCAGCGTCGGCACTGCTCGTGCTGCTGCTGTGGTGCCGGTTGCCCTATCATCGTCGGCACCCAACATTTCGAACAGCGGGCGAGCCCTGCCGCCTCGCCCTACGTGCCACGCGCTGTCGTACGGAATCGTTCGTCGGCCGGTAGCACAGTTGCACAGCCCATCGCGCGCATCGCCAATCTTGCCCATTGTGTCACGGCTCGGAAGCCTGGATCATGTGGTCGTCAATGACGACGACGACGACGACGAGTGAGTGTCACACGATCGACGACGTGGTTCTTCTATTGGTGTAGTCGTAGCGTTGGACGATTGGCGAGATGGCTGTGTTCATGTGTAATTAAGTTAACCCTAATTATTGTCAGTACCAGCAAGCTGGCATACGATGGCGAGGAGGAGGAGGATATTGCATCTCGAGTTGCAAAAAGGGCGAGAGTTAAGTTTAGACACAAAGACACACAGGCAAGGACAGAGATTGAATAACAGATCAAGCGTGTAAAGTAGTGGTAGGAGGAAGAGGAAGCCAAGGAGGCGCATAGATGGTGGCTTGTTCAGCGCTTGCGCTTCTTGGGATCGATCGAGGCAGGCGCATCGAGAGCGCGCTTGCGTTTGGTGACGCGATCTTCGTCAACGTCGGCACCAACATCGGTGTCGCTGTCGATACCGGCCTCCTCCTGCAGTTGCTTACGTGTCATGCCGCTGCCCTCGGTGATTTGGTCCATGATCTCGCGGCACTGCGCGCAAGAGGAGAGCGCCAATCAGCCGAGTGCAAGAAGAATCATCAGCTCGCCAACGGTACGGAGCACGTACCTTTCGCTTGCGCTTGCGCCACTCTGCTTTGGCACCGTCGTACTTGCGGCGCAGCTTGGTGACCTCGGCTTGCGTCAAGCCAGCCGAACTTGTGCGCAGACGCTCGAGCTTGGCCTCCTTCTCGACGTTATCGACTTCAAGGAAGGCAATGCGCGCATCCATCTCGGCGACCGTGAGTTCCTTCGACAAGCCACCGACGCCTGCATATGCGCACAGCCATACATTAGAAACAAACAAGAGGGCGTCAAACAGGTGCTGCCACCATACACGCGACACGCGACACGCGACACGCGACACGCAACACGCGACACGCGACACGCGACATTGTATTGAATTACGTACGCGCTTCGATGGTGCTGGTTTCGCGCTGCAGCTCCTTGAGCTCGGCACTCAGTGCCTGTACTTCGGACTCGAGCGACGAGGCTGAAGAATCGCCATCGGCATCGGGCTCATCCTCCTGCACCCGCCAGTAGATCTTGGTCTTGCCGAAGGTACCCTCGGTGATGGCGCCCTCGAGCGCCAACTTGTCGAGCGCCTTGGTGATCTGCGTCTTGGTGAGGCCTTGTGAACTCAGACTGGTTTGGAGTAACTGTGCCGAGAACGGGCGATTCTGTTGGTTGAGGTAGTCGATGATCATCCGCTCGGCTACAGTGCCAGAGCCGGTGCGCGTCGGCAGAGAGCGGCAGCGAGAATGTGTAAGCAAACGCAACAACAACGCAGCAACACAATGAACGACGACGCAAACAAACATACCAACATCCTCTTTGGGTTTCTTGGCGGCCGCAGCCTTGGGTGGCATATCGGCGTGTAAGTATGTGTACCGCGCGTGTGCACCAAGTCTGAGAGGAAGGCGAGTAGCAAAGGGAGGGAGGTGCGCGAGGGCAGCAGGCAGCGAGCAGACAACGAGAGAGATGGCGCCGTCGACGAGAACGAGGCACCTTCCTAGCAAAGGAACACTTCCTGTAAGAGGTTCGACTTTGCCGTTTTCATTATTCCGCATTCCCTTCGTTCATATTCCCTCGTTCGTTCGTCTCCGCACCTCGCGCACCGCAAAGAATGGGCCAACACGATACCCACGATACCCAACTCCGAGCCGAGGACGTCGGCGTGGCACCTTTTCTGTCCGATGCTGGCGTCGACGTGTCGTTCCTGCCGCCGCCTCCGCCCGCGCCCGTGGAGCAGGCACCGTCGGCCGTTCCGGCCTATGCGCGCATCCTTCAGGTGATCAGCGTGTTCCAGGCGGTGCGTCGCT
>Ga0209935_1003770_pt1 | contig 14996 bp, 26 predicted proteins | sample ThiBio_1000_plan_2_FD_183958 | JGI IMG/M metagenome (GOLD analysis project Ga0209935, IMG submission 183958) | Wastewater bioreactor microbial communities from Cape Town, South Africa - Thiocy_cont_1000_plan (SPAdes) | ecosystem: Engineered > Bioreactor > Thiocyanate-remediating >... | reverse complement strand
CTCGAGCTCCTCGCTCGCCGGTTACCGTTTAGTGCTCGCGTGCGGCCCTGTGTGCGCGTTCGGGTGCGTGTGCTGCTACCGCTGTCTTCACGCCTCCACATGCCCGTGGTGGCGTCGACCTGTTCGTTGCGCGCGCCGTTTGTTGCATCGTCGTCGTCTTCTTGTACAACTGCTGCTGCTGCTGCTGCTACTGCTACTGCTGCTATCGTACGAGCAACCAACCACATCGAGAGAGTGTGTACTGTACACGTACACGCGCGCGCACACAACCAAGCTGTACTCATCACTATACCTGCTCGCTTGCTGCGTCGAAGCGCGCCCTCTACCGTCTTGCGCTCCTCTTTCCTCTCTCGCAGCTGAGTGTGTCGGTAGTTTCTCGGTGCCCGTGCTTCGTGCTTTCTGCTGCTGCTGCTGCTGCTGCTGACCAAAGTGGCTGTTGCGCGCGCTCACGCCATACCGTAGTTGCTGGTGGACTCACGCACATCGTCCGTGCCCTCTCGTCGTCGTCGTTGCTGTCTGTTGCCGTGTTGCGACACCAATGCTCAAAGGAGCCCTTGTTGCAACACCACCAACGCCCCCAACAACAACTACTGCCGACTGAATCATCATCAGCTCCAACCAACCAACCAACCAACCAACCAACCAACCAACCAACCAACCAGCCTGCCTGTGTCTGAAGCACCGACACGCGCCTTCACACAGCCTCTTCCAGTGCCACTTCGTCTCCCCTCGCCCTACGACCACCATCCTCGCCGCGCCCAGCATGAGTGATCCCAAGGAAGACTCGGCTACACGACCGGCTGATAGCCTTGGTTCTATTCCTCACTCGATGCACGCCTTGAATCTCTCGCAGCCAAGTGCGTTGATCATCTCCTGCTCCTCCTACTCTAGTAGTCTCCTCCTACTCTCCAGCCCTTCTTCCTCCTCCTCCTCTCGTGTGTGGGATATTTTTAGCGGTGTTCCTCCTCCAGTTGCTCAATGGTTTCCTCTTGCTTGGTGCCTGACCTTCTCTCCTCCTCCTTACGACCTTCAGAGAAAAGCCACTCGGAGCGAGTGGTGATCAAGGCCAACGGAGTCAAGTATATCTCGGACCGCGTTGTTGGTAATGGCTCGTTCGGCGTCGTCTTCCAAGCCACGTGTGTCTCGACCGACGAGGTGGTAGCCATCAAAAAGGTCTTGCAGGATAAGCGCTTCAAGGTACGCGAGCGTGTCTCGTCGCGGCGGCCTCGGCTCTACAACCATTTATTAGGCCCTGTCTTTTATTCGTCGCCGTCGCCGTCATGATGATTATTATTGTTCTTTTTCTTCACCACCACTACGCCACCACGCGCACTTTTTGCTTCTTTCGCTCCTTCACTCACGCGAGTTATTTGTTTGTTTGGCGCCCTGCACAGAATCGCGAGCTGCAGATCATGCGATTGCTCAGCCACCCCAACATTGTACAGCTCAAGAACAGCTTCTTCACCAACGGTGACAAGGTATGTAGTTGATATGCGTGGTTTAAATGCCTCTTATCTATCATCTATCTAGTTCTCTGCCCGTTCAGCTGTATATCTTTATTCTTCTTCTTTTACTCAGCACTGCTGTGACGTTGTATCACTATCACTCCAACCTGTTCTCACCACTACCCGCCCACCCGATCATTCCTTCCTCCTCCTCCTTCCTCCCTCTCTCCCTCCACAGGGCGATGAGCTTTATCTCAACCTCGTCCTAGAATATGTGCCTGAAACTGTATATCGAGTCGCGCGACACTACGCAAAGATCAAGCAGAATATCCCGCTGATTTACACCAAGGTACGCGCCGCGCGCTCGTCCACTACGCGCAGCCTGACGCCGCCAGAGGAGGAGGGAGCAAGTAGTAGGTGGTGTGGGTGTGGCTGGGTGCCCTGGCAACCCGCGACTTTCGTACCCCTTCCCCTACTTCACCACCTTCTAACCCTCTGCACCTCGTCTTCCTCCTCCCCCTCCCTCATCACTGTACGCAGTTATATATTTACCAACTCTGCCGATCACTGGCGTATATCCATTCCTTGGGCATTTGCCATCGAGACATCAAGGTACACCCACTCGGCCATTCGTTGCGTCGCTCGCTCACGGACACGCTCGTTGGCAATTTAAGATGGTTCAATTCGCTCGTACTGACGCCTCACGCGTTCGCGTTTGTTTCAATTTTGTTGTTCTTGTTGTTGTTGCTATTATCACTGTTATCGTCGTGGTCGTCGTTGTTGTCGCCATCCACCACCATCACCTATGCAGCCCCAAAACCTATTGCTCAATCCTCAAACCGGTATCCTCAAGTTGTGCGACTTTGGAAGCGCCAAAATGTTGGTCCCCGGTGAGCCTAATGTAAGTTACATTTGCTCGCGATACTATCGCGCACCGGAGCTCATCTTTGGCGCAACCGATTACACCACAGCAATTGGTACGCAAACACCACCGCTCTGCTGCGCTTGTGCTCTCCTCTCTCTCTCACTCGCTCTCTCGCTCTCGTTGTGTAGACGTGTGGTCGATGGGCTGCGTTCTCGGAGAGCTCCTCCTGGGCCAGCCGCTCTTCCCCGGAGACAGCGGCGTCGACCAACTTGTCGAGATCATCAAGGTGCTCGGCACTCCGAGCCGTGCGCAGATCCAGGCAATGAACCGCAACTACATTGAGTTCCGCTTCCCGCAAATCCGTCCACACCCGTGGACCCAAGTCTTTGGCTCCAAGGCCACGCCCGAGGCCATCGACTTGCTCTCGAAGGTCCTGCAATACACGCCCTCCGAGCGGTGGACGCCCTTGCAGGCGTGCACTCATCCGTTCTTCGATGAGCTGCGTGACCCGGCCACCACCCTTCCGAACGGAAGGCCATTGCCGCCGCTCTTCAACTTTACACCCCAAGGTACGCTCACGCTCTCTCTCTCTCTCTCTCTCTCTCGCCATCACTCACACGTCTGCTGACGTTTGTCGCCTCGTGTCACAGAGCTGTCAGGCAACGAGCATCTGTGTAAAGACCTCATTCCGCCGCACGCCATGGCCGAGTTCGAGGCCAGCTTGGCTGCGGCCCCGGCAGCCGCAGCGACCGCGGCTACGCCCGCCACCTCCACCTCGTCATCCGCCGGCGCCGCGTCCTCGTCGTCCTCTTCTGCCCCAGCGGCGACGCCGACCGCGCCCCAATAATCACCATCAAGCCACCGCAAAACAACACAACAACAACAAGTGCGCAAGCCTGCAAGCCAGCAAGCCAAACAAGCCAGCAAACAAGCAAGCCAACCAAGTGCAAGCCGGCAGCCATCCAGCCAGCGGGCGCCCTCGTGAGCGCGCGCTGGCCGTGTGCTCGCTAGCTAGCTCGCTCTCTCCGCGAGGCTGCCCCTCGCCCAACCATCGCCCTTCCTCCTCCTCCTCCCTCCTCCTTCCTCCTCCTCCTGTTGTACAAAATTCATGCCAACGGTGTATAAACCTTCGTTGTCAACGTAGCAAGCGTGGATATTGCCAGGCAGCTTGCTTGCTTGCTGAGTCGCGACTAAGCGAACCACGCGACCGAGACCGCCGTCGCGTGTGCCTATCCGTCTGTCGCTATGCCGCTGCCGCCGCTGCCCGTCACCGTTGCAGCCCTCCTCCTCCTCTTCTTCTTCGCGGCGGTGGCAGCGGCGGCAGCGGCGGCACTCAAGATACGCCAGCGCCGCACTTCCGCCAGCACTGCTGCGTACCTCCGTTGCGCTCACGATGATGGCGCACTCGCGCGCTTGCCGCCACCGAGCTCCTCGCCGTACGCGCTGTACCGCTTCTACCTCACGACCGCGCACCAGCTGGCTGCCACCCATCGTGTCTGGCACGTAGCTGCCCGCATCGCCACGGCGCTACTTGGTGACGATGCGCCCTATTGTCGGCCTCCGGTCGCGCTCGTCCACGCATGGAGCCGGGCTCGCGACCTCGCGCGCCTTCGGTGGAGCTACGCCATCGCGACACCCGACGCCGTTACCGCCATCGCGGCGCTCGTGCTGCACCACCGATCGATCGACTCGATCATCGATATCGGCGCCGGCACCAGCTACTGGACGTTCCTGGTAGCCTACGAGTTATCGCAACAGGTACCTGGTGGCGCCGCTCTTGTACGCGCCGCTCGTGGCTGACATTCCCACCAGCAGCAGCAGCTCCACAACGACTCTGCTGGCCAGCGCGCCGTGACCCTCCGTGCCGTCGAGTCTGAGCCGTGCCTGGCGAGCGAGTCGTTCCTTCCACTCGGCCTCCACGAGTTCGCTCCTCCTCCAGCGCGCAACGTCCTCCAGATCTACACGCACACGATCGTCGGCGATGCGCTCGAGTACATGGCGTCGTGCGACTCGCGCCACGCCGTGTTGCTGCTCGTGTGGCCGCCATGTTGGAGCGAGATGCCACACAATGTCGTGCGCTCGTTCAACGGCGATTGGATCGTGTACGTCGGCGAGCCGCTCCACGATCGCACACCACAAGACCGCTCCTGGGCCGCCACCGCGTCGGCCTCATTGATCGAGCTCCTCCAACGCTCGTGGTCGCTCGATCTCACGGTGCCGCTCCCCAACTGGCCCGATGGCGCTTGCGATCACTTGGCCATCTATCGCCGCCTTCAGCCGTACGGATCACCTGCGACATTGTGATCCCGAGCCAGAGATCGAGCGAGCGTGCGTGCGTGTGTGGGTGTGTTTACGGTTGTGATCTAAGAAGAGCGAGAGAGATCGGCCTATCGATCGTAGCCGTCGTACCCACGACACATTGCTAATGATCGCAGCTGAGCGACGTTAAGAATGAGGATCATATCCATCATCTATCTAGATCATCTCTCGATCGATCTCACTCACTCAAGCACTCACTCAGATACGTGTGTACACATTCTTCATTCATTCATCATCATCACCATCATCACCCTCGTCATGAGTCTTTGTGCATTCTATGGTCGCGATTCACCTTGCTTTGCGCTGCAACATTCAAACCTCCCAATATATGCAACAGATATTTATCCATCTCTCTCCTTGAGCAACCTTCTCTTCTCACTTACCTTGGCTACGAGAGCGCGAACCGACCCAATCATCATACCCATCGTAACGCCGTATCATGCATAACCTAGATTCAGAGGCCACTCGTATCTTTTGCGTGTGAGTATGCGAGTGTGAGGATCATCAATACGTTAGATCTCACCAAGCCAAGCCCACCGCCGCAATATGACAAATCACTTTGTAAGACGCGCTTCCAACGCACGTTACGCCGCCGTGGTATCACCTCGCTCCCATCTATCCATATCTCGTCACAACGTGAGTCACGCGCGCGGGTTGCGAGAATACCACGCCACGAGAGAGAGCGAGAGCGAGAGGTTCCACGGTGCAGGAGAGCGAGATACGCGCGCGTGCCGTGGTCAAACGCAGGCAAGTTCCAATCGATTGTCGCTCTAGCGCGTCGCTGTTCTTGCCCTTCATTCTTCCTTCTTCGCTCCTCTCGCTCGCTCGCTCGCTCGCTCACGCGGCGGTGCGAGTGCCTCCCTGTCTTTCTCTCTCTCTCTCTCTCTCTCTCTCTCTCTCTCTCTCTCTCTCGGATGGCTACACTATCACACTCTTCGTCGTGGTCTCGCTTGCGAGATAGCGAGAACCCGACTTCGAACTCCAACGCCGTCGCTTCGACCCAAGGTCTCGCTTCTGCTACTGGTGACGCCAACACCACAGACTCCTCGACGCTACTGTCGTCGTCGTCGTCGAGGAGCTCGTTTCCGTCCTACAGCACCTTTGCGTCGAAGGGCGTGTTGTCGCCGCCGTCTGAACCACCGGCACAGACGGCGCGCGAGTCGTTGGGCAGCTCGAGCTCGGACTTTGCCGACTACAACGACCCACGCACCGAGCACAACGCGCCGTACCTCTCGCTGTGGCGCCTGTTCCTCATCTTCCTCTGGATGGGCTGCCGTGCTTGGGGTGGGCCGTCGGCGCAGATCGCCATGATGAAGGAGGAGCTCGTGACCGACGGCAAGTGGATCACGACGCAGCAGTTCAAGCGCGTGTTCGCCGTCTACCAGGTGCTGCCGGGCCCCGAGGCCACCGAGCTCTGCTGCTACTTTGGCCTGCTGTCGCGCGGCCGCATCGGCGCCGTCATCGCCGGCGCCGCCTTCGTGCTGCCGGGCTTCGTGCTCGTGCTGCTGCTCTCGTGGCTGTACGTCACGTTCGGCCTCATGAACCCCTACATCCTCGCGTCCTTCAACGCCATCCAGGCCGCCGTCGCCGCCATGGTCGTGCGCGCCGTGCACAAGCTCGCCGACGGCGCCTTCCTGCACGACGGCGCCTTCTCGTACGAGCTCTTCGCCATCGGCGTCTTCGCCGCCATGCAGGGAGCGCTCGACGTCAACTTCTTCTTCACGCTCGCCTTCTCGGGCCTCGTGTACGTGCTGATCCGCCGCGCCCATCATCAGCCGTGGTTCTGGGCCGTCGTCGCCGTCTTCACGGCGCTCTACATCACCGCCATCGTGCTCTCGATCATCTACCTCGGTGCCACGTCGCTCGGCATCGGACAGGGCTTCATCGCTGGCCAGTCGTACTGGGAGCTCTTCCTGCTCGGTCTCATTGCTGGTCTCGTCACTGTACGTCGTTGCTATCCGATCAATCTCACTCTCTCATTCACTCTCTCACTTACTCTCTCACTCACTCGCAATCGCAATCGCCACAGTTTGGCGGTGCCTACACGGCCATACCGTTCATCCAACGAGAAGCCGTCTTTGTCGGCGGTTGGATCACCAACACCGAGTTCCTCGACGGCCTCGCTCTCTCGTCGATCGTGCCGGCGCCGCTCGTGATCTTTTCGACCTTTGTCGGCTTCATCGGCGGTGGCTGGCTGGGCGCCATTCTCATGACCATCGGCATGGTACGTGCCAGGCAGCCCGTCCCTCCATGTGAGGGTGTGCCAATCGTCCATTCCTCTCACTCACTCACTCACTCACTCACTCACTCACACTTGCCGTGTGTAGTTCCTGCCGGCCTTCTCGTTCACCATCATCGGCCACAAGTATTTCGAGCAGGCTGTCGCGTACGAAGGCCTGAGCTCGTTCCTCGACGGCGTCAGCACCTCGGTCATCGGCTTGATCGCCGTCACGGCCGTGAGCCTGTTTCAAGCGGCCGCCATCGACGTCTACACGCTCGCGGTCTTTGGACTCTCGCTCGCGGCACTGTACTATTTCACGTCCAAGATCACGACACCTACCGTCGTCGTGCTGGCCGCCATCGCCGGTCAACTGCTGTACCCAAATATCCAATAGCGCCCATATAACGCAAGTGGTAAGCACTGCCTTCCGTGGGGCGCAAAGTTCACCACAATTGCCTGAGTGAGTGAGTGAGCGAGCGAGCGAGCGCCGTTTCGTCCATCGCGACGTTGTTCCGTAACAAGAACTCGATCGATTAACACAATACATTGCGACGAGGCGCGCGAGCTAGCTCTCTGTCAGACTAGACTCCAGCTGCTCGGCCTGTAATCGTAGAGCCGAATCAACCGTTAGCTCTCTGGAACGATGAAGCACGCAGGCAACATGTTGCGCACCGCTGCAGCCACACGTACCAGGTCCAAGTACTCGCCCGATGTCTTTTGTCGCTTGCGTTTGCTGCCACTTCCAGCATCTGACTCACTGCTGTCGTCATCGTCGCTGCTACTACTGCTGCTACTGCTACTGCTACTGCTGCTGGCGTCTTCATCGTCCCCATCTTCGTCATCATCTAACGCTCCAACCACTCGATTAGCTTCGAGTGTTCCTCCCAAACACACACATACACACAGCACTATGCAGAAGTTACGTACCGCCATCATCGTCGGCTTCTACATCGCTATCGGGATACAGCTGTTCCTCGTCGATTTCTCGGAGGTAGCTGTCGTACAGTAATCGCACCAACGTGTCGTACTTTCGCTAATGGCAAGAGATACATTCATTCCGATCAGCGGTCAAGCTCACGCAATCTTGTGCTCGACGAGCTCGGCGCGTACCGGCTCCGATTGCTCCCTGGTCGCGAGCGAGTAGCCCTCCTCGGGGGCAGCAGCCCAATACTTGAAGGCATCGATCAACCACTCGAGATGCACGATTTGGATTCCCTTCTGGGTGGCCTGTGAGACCTTCGAGGTGCCACTCTGTCGTGCATGCCGGATCGGTTCGTAAGCATCAGATTATTGCCGCCTCAACGCAAGTCGAAAGCAACGTACGCCCATCGCCACCAAGTGAGTAACACTGTCGTTGAAATCGCGATGGCATTGCGCACCGAACGCTTCCGCCAGCAGCCAGATCTTGGAGCTATACAACTGTCATTAGTGCCACACACAAACTACTCTCTCTCTCTCTCTCTCTCTCTCTCTCTCTCTCTCTCATAGTTCCACGATCGACGGCTTGCGTACTTTTCAGGTTCAACATTCAATGGAAAGACGCCACTGAACACGAGACTCATGTTGCGCAGTACGTGACTACGCATGCGATACAAGACGTACTGCAAACCAGCCCCGACCAACGAATGAGTAAATCTCCTGCCTGCCAGCAGCAGCGATGCACGCGACCTACCTTGATGTCGGCCTCTCGGAACGAGTCTGCACGTCGAAAGAACTGCGTGTGCGCCTCGCGAAGAATCTGTAACACATTCAGCAGATGCGTGTCCTTGAGAGCCGACGCTCGAAACGGAACAACCATCCATCTCCTGGCATCGCTTGTTGCCGTGCTTGCAGACGAAGTGCTGCTCGGTTCTTCAGTAGCTTGCTCTCCGAACTTGGGCGGCTGCAGTGAGTCTCGACAGTAAGCACCAGCACGAGGCATCGGATCGCTCGAGGCTCTGCGCTACGTACAACAACGTAGTCTGGCGGAACCGGTATCTTGTCGACCTCAAGCGACTTTCCGAAGTAGAAGTTGTCTGGCGTTGCGAGAGCCGATCGATCAATCACACCACATCTTGTACGAGAGCGCCGTAATCTCTCTCTCTCTCTCTCTCTCTCTCTCTCTCTCTCGCTTGCTAGCTCGAATAGAGTATCGTACATGGTTCGATTGCAACGAGGTTCTTGCACGTTCCCCACACGTCCAAGCGGTCATCGACGATGATCACCATCGAATTGTTGACTGGGAAGATCAAGCTGAGGTCCTTATTCTCCGCTCCTTTGAGATGGCGTTACCAGACAAATGAGTCACACTCCCATTAGCCGCGAGCCTCATGGAGCGAGTGAGCAAGCAATGAGCGACGTACTGTCTTTCTCATTTCGTGCAACGACTCGATCGTGAAAGTATCTGTGCTCGGGATCGAGGATCTGTGCAATGTTCTTGGCGTACTCCTTGGTGCCGTTCGTATACACGTGCAGCTCATACATTTCGGCGGCTTGCTTGAGGAACTCCTCGACGTGCGGACTATCATGCATCAGGCACGTGTTGAGTGAATGCACGATTGATGTGCGCGTGTGCGTGTGTGTGACATACCGCAGCTTGACGTAGTGAATGGTGTTCTTCTCGCTTTTCAGCTTGAACCGATAAATGTCAGGCACGACGAAGCCCGTGCTGACATCGTCGGGATTCCACTTGCTCGTAGGCGTGCGTTTCATGTGTTGATACGGTGGCTTGTGCTCGAACGCGAGCGCCAATCTCTTGTCGGGCGTGCATTCCAACAGCGTGTTGTCGAGATCCAACACCAACGATAATCGACGCGAGTTGTACAATCTCTCGGTCGATTCTTGATGTGCAACATGCGCGCGCTATGGCAGAGTGAGTCAATTGATTGATTGATTGATTGATTGATTGATTGATTGATTGATTGATTGATTGATTGATTGATTGATTGATTGATTGATTGATTGATTGATTGATTGATTGATTGATTGATTGATAGATTGATTGATTGGTTGGTTGATTGAGCACGATAGATACCTCGAACGCCACAGTAATCGAGGGATCTCCGTGAACCACGCTTACTTGACGCGATACTCTCCTTGGTATTCTACAAGGTGTGATTCGGTGAGATCTTGCTTGGTCGACATCATACGATCGATGTGGCAGGTACACGTACTGCGAGACGTCCTTGCCACACACGGCACACATTCGTTCGTATTGGATCTCGTGTGGACAATCTCGCATCGACCCGATCGATTGACTGTTTCAACGTCTTGAGTTAAGGATCGTGATAGATAGATAGATAGATAGAGATAGATAGATAGATAGATAGATAGATAGATAGATAGATAGATAGATAGATAACGATAGATCACGATAGATAGATAGATAGATAGATAGATAGATAGATAGATAGATAGATAGATAGATAGATAGATAGATAGATAGATAGATAGATAGATAGATAGATAGATAACGATAGATAACGATAGATAACGATAGATCACGATAGATCACGATAGATCACGATAGATCACGATAGATCACGATAGATCACGATAGATAGATAGATAGATCACGATAGATCACGATAGATCACGATAGATAATGACCAACCAAATGCTCAAGGCGAGCATCATACCCGTTGTTGACTGGCGTATCGACGGGCACGGGGTCGACGAGCACACCATCGCACGGCGCAGCGACAGCGAAGGCGTCGCGCGCCCCATTGTCGCCGTCGCCCGCATCGACCACCGCCAGCGGCTGTCCAAAGGTCGTTAGTACCACGGCAGTGGAGTGCAGGCTAGTGGGAGTGGGCGTGGGTACCTTGCCCTTGGCCACGAAGCCGCCGGGCGAGACCTTCCAGGAGCGCACCACGACGTGGTTGGCTCCCGGTATCTGCACGATCACCGGCGTCGGCGCTGCTGCCATGTGCGTGTATATCGCGTTGGTCGGCGATGGATCTCGGGGGCTGCGCTCAAGCCGATACCACACGGTATACAATGTCGAATCGTGGATAGTGTATCTATCTATCTATTGATATCTCTTGATCGATGTGAGCAGCAGCGAGCGAACGAGCGAATGTCCCGTCGTCGATCGATGTCGATCGCGATATACTGCTCCTCGCCCGCTCACCCATCCATCCATCGATTCGACCTATCAACAACTCTGACACTCTTCCTTGCAACTGTACAGATTGAATATCTCTCCATCTCTCCATCTCTCTCGAATATACTTGCGGGGCTGCGAGATTGGATGGTGGCACGTGCTCCATACGCGCACGTGCCTCGACGACCTCGACGACATCGATGCTGCTGCTGCTCGCATCCACATCTCATACCCACTCGCGCCCCTCCCTAACGCTCTCCTACTCGCTCACCGTGAGCTGTCGTACCACTCGTACCACCATTGATCTCGGACACTGAATCGATTGATTTCGATCGAACGCACTCGAGAGAGAGACTATACGATGATACCGACGTCATCGAGGCGCACTCTGATGCGAGTGCTAGTGATCCATGCGGCTCGTCGATATCGAATGAACTACTCGACCACACAAGCACGAGCGGTCACAATCAATCGGACGATGCCATCGCAGTATGTCAGTCCTCTGACACGATACCACGAGCTGGTATCGGCGCATGTGATCGAACGCGATGCTCGACAGGAGCAGCTGCTCGAGCGTCTCGAGCAAGTCGCTCAATCGCTGCTCGAGTTCTCGATCGCCGGCCAAGAGTACCTCGTTCGACTCGAACAATGGAACTCCGAGGTCGAGGCCGAGAGTATCCTTCGAGTCAAGAAGGAGCGCGATCAGAAGCGAGCCGATGCCGAGCGACATCAGCAACGTTGGGGCGCTCTTCATCGATGGCTACCGAGCTCGAACAGCAGCACCAACACGAGCACAAGCAGTGGCGCAGACACAAGTGCAATCGAGCATCCACTCGATGCTGAGGAGCTCGAGATCATGCGCAAGGTCGTGCAGTATCAACGACGAGCTTCGAAGCCAGTGCGACCAACGACACCGACCGGTGCCTACATCTATGGCGGAGTGGGTGTCGGTATGATGGCGCTGCTCGTACTCGCTCGCTCTCGCGCTCACGCTCGATCCGACTCGGTCGAGATCAGCGCTTGTGATGCTGACACTCTCGCTCGCGTCGATGGCAGGTAAGTCGCTGTGCGCCGATCTGTTCTACAGCTCGATCGCGCCCTTCATGTCGCAGCATCGACGCGTTCACTTCCATTCGATCATGCTCGAGGCCTACTACCGAATGCACGCATACAATCGAGCCAAATCGAACGCCGCCGCCGAGTCGTGGACCGGTCCCGACAATCCATTGATCGGCATCGCACGCGAGCTGCTCGATTCGACCGGCATTCGACCCGTGACCTCGGACCTGACGGCGCTGGCTGGCCTCTCTCCGTCGCTCGATGCACCGCCGCCGCCGCACGACGACGACGAGCGCCACCACGAGCTGCTCGATCGACCGTTCCAAGCGAAGCTCCTGTGCTTCGACGAGTTCATGGCGAACGACGTTGGCGATGCAGCGATCTTGCGAGTGTTGTTCGAGGCGATATGGAACGAGGACGCGGTCGTGGTGCTGACGTCCAATCGAGCGCCCGAGGATCTCAACAAGGACGGCCTGCAGGCGACTCTGTGGCGCAAGTTCGCGCAACGACTGAGCGACCGCTGTACGCCGTTCCACATTTCGACCTCGACCGACTATCGGCAATGGCGAATCGAGCGCGAGCAAGGCGTCGACAATAGTGTACGTCGTTGTATCGATCGATGATGCAGCGCCTTTGCTGCAATACTCCCTACTGCTACTGACGATATGACACATTCACAGAAGGACTTTAAGTACCTGCGGTTGCTGCCTGCTGGGAGCTCAATCTCGGCGCACGAGGCCATTCAACGCGAATACGAGCAATCCGAGTTCGTGGCGCACACTGCTGCTCCTCCGCTCGTGATCCAGAGCAACGTCAAGCTTCCGGTGCTGTTCCGCCGCGAGTTCCCACTGTCGCACTTTGCACATGGCATCGGCTGCGTGGACTTTGAGGTGTGTACTGCGAGCTCCACTGCCGCCACCAACACCAACTACCACTGCTAACTCTTCGTTTGATGCATTCGTGTGGCGAGCGCAGGAAGTATGCGGACGTGCGGTGGGCGTCACGGACTACATCTCGCTGTGTACCAGTCTCCACACGCTGATCATCACGAACGTACCTCAGATGCACATGGGCGTGCGCGACAAGGCTCGTCGTTTCATCAATCTCGTCGATCAGGTTGGTGTTTGTGTTGCACGAGTCGAGTCGAGGTGTTTGCGCGCACGCCACTCACTAAGCTGCGCGCGCTTGGTCGCCACTCACTCGACAGATTTACAACCATCGCGTCAAGTGCGTACTGTACATCTCGGTACCGCTGGATCAGCTGTTCTGTGGCACCGTGGGCTCGGTGGATTCCTCAGGAATGGAGCTCAATGCCGATGAGAAGCCAACAGGCATCGATATGCTGGTTCGTCACTCACACACACAACACACGCCCACTAGAGGGCACCTCATCGAGTTCGTGAGCACAGAACTCATCGCTATCATGTATGGCTGGCTCATCCATAGGGCATCATGCGGAACGAGGAGCGACCGGTCGCAGAGATAATGCGCGTCGGCGGCGGCACTCTGTTCACGGGAGAGGACGAGGTGTTTGCGTTCCATCGTGCAGTGTCGCGACTGGTTGAGATGCAAACGAAGCGATACCTGCAATCATGTCTCTTGCATCGTGGTGTCAGTCCAAAAGGCCACGACGCAGAGGGTTCGGCCTCGAGCTATCAATGAAATGAATGATTGAGAGATTGATTAGGGAGATGATGATGATTAGATACTATATCTACAATATACTCAGTGGCGCGCACAGGACGGAGAGCGAGCTAGTTGGAGGGGGGAGCGTCAGTTATTAGGCTCGCAACGCATCGAGGCGAGCTTGGATGGCAGCGAGGCGAGCGATGGCATCTTGCTGCCTGCTCTTGCTCGAGGTCGTGGCGGTGGTAGTCGACTTGGCGGCGGTCGTCAGACTGGTGCCGTGCGGTGGCTTGGTGATTGCTCGCAACGGCGTCGTCCTCACGTAGCCATCGGCTCCAGCATCTCGATTGAGCGCCGCTGCTGCCGCTGCGCGAACGAGCGAGCGGGCATCAGTACACGGAGCGCAGCGGCACGAATACAAGGTGCAGGTACGATACCTGAGGCTCGAATCGAAGAGCGGCGAGGCGTTGAACTGATGGCCAACGAGAGATTGCCATCGTACTTTGCGAGCAGCTCGCTCATGGGCATCGAACGAACGCGCTCGGGCAGCTTGAGCAGCTCGACCTCGAGACTCGAGCGCAGCTTCTTCTCGATCATGTCGGCCTCGGCTTGCATCTGACTGCACCGCGTGCTGACTGCCGTGTTGCCGAGAGTCGTAAGCGCCTGGTCGCTAGCAACCTCTCCTCCCCTCTGCACACACACATCGATATGGACGCACCCTCCTTGTCGAACTCTTCCAGCATGACTCGAGCGCGGGTGGCGCGAGCCGATACGCCAGTGGATTGCGAGTGGTTCTCGCTGTCCTCCTCCTCGTGCTGCTGCTGCTGCTGCTTCTTGCTGTTGCTGGCACTGGAGACATCAGACGCACGAGAGCTGAGGCGTTTGCTTTGTCGCCGTGGAGCCATGGTCGTGTGGGTGCGCGTGTGTGTATGCGTGGGTGGAGGGAGGGAGGAGCTCGCATGCGATGATGATCGATCGATGAGGAAGCGCGATGACGAAGAGGCGACCGTTGAGATTTTGGCGGGAAAATCACAACAACAATGGTGGGCTCAGGTTCACTGGCGATTCAGTACTCCTTAAGCTCAATTTGCGCTACATGAGGGTGTATTGCTCTCCTCGATCATCGTCCTCCATTTCTTTGTTGAATAGGACGACGATGGCGACGATGGAAGCGGCAATGGTAGTTGACGTAGTGGTGGTGGCGGTGGTGGTGATAACGATGGAGATAGAAATAGAAATAGATAGATGGTTCACAAGCGTTACTTCATCTCGCGGTAACGAACATACGAGTACATCATCGAGCCGGCGATGATGAGGCCGATGCCGACAGCATTCTACATCGAGTGCCACAGTGCCAAGTGTGTTAGTGTCTCGAGG
>Ga0209935_1003765_pt1 | contig 15012 bp, 6 predicted proteins | sample ThiBio_1000_plan_2_FD_183958 | JGI IMG/M metagenome (GOLD analysis project Ga0209935, IMG submission 183958) | Wastewater bioreactor microbial communities from Cape Town, South Africa - Thiocy_cont_1000_plan (SPAdes) | ecosystem: Engineered > Bioreactor > Thiocyanate-remediating >... | reverse complement strand
ATGATACGAGACATTGATATCTTTGCAGTTGTTGCATTGCTGGACCAAATCAAGGCCATTCTGGCTCCTGTAACGGCTCCATCGACCTCGACCTCATCAACAACCTCTCAAAAGTCCATGTCGTCAACTACCTCCACGACGCACACGGACGGTACTGGTGAGTCGTACGTCGGCAATGGCACCATGCAACCAAAGCCATCTCGATCGTCACGAACTCGAGGTAGCGCCTCGGCACTCTCACCGTCGCATGCCAACGGCGACGGGACGTCATCGTCAGTCCAACAAGATGCAAGCAATATCTCGTGGGCCAAGCGTTATGGCTACTGGCTCATGGGTTACGATCAGCCCTCAACGAATGGCACCTCGAGCACTACATCTTCGACTTCTTCCTCTTCCTCCTTATCGTCATCATCAACCGCCAGGAATGGCATCAAGGATTCCGATTCGCGCGATGAATTCTTTGATTGCATCAGCGATGAAGAAGACGAAGAACAAGAAGATATCGCCATGCCACAAGAGTTGACACTCGAAGAGCGTCAACTATTGGAAGACCTCATTCGCTTGGGTATGTTTTCATCACATAAGAGAAAACTGACCAACACCAACTCACAATTATCGATACTACAGACAATTATGATCGTCAAAAGATGGCTCGTCTCGCAGCATCACACTCGGCATCACGACCAACAGTGAACATTCTCGTACAACTCTCTCGTATTCAAGTTGTACTTACGCAGCACGTCGAATTCCCTCGTTATGCCACTGAAACACTTGCTGGTATCGTATTCTCATTGCCCTCACGCGCTTGCTCCATGCTATCGTAATGCGTTACCCACGATACCTGACATACGTTGATGCACAAAATCTTGTAGTGGTACCTCGACAATTGTTGGGAATTGAACTAGCACGAACAAGTGTATTGGCAGTCATCAAGCATTCACGACGAGAAGCGCGTGTGTCAGTCGGTTCGCTTGTTGTCCAAGACCTTTGGACCGAGAATGCACAATTCAGCAACATCTTTGAACCAGTGCTAGGCGCACCAGCGTCCGGCACACCGACTCCACTTGCTTCGGCCAGTGTCGCTTCCTTGTCGTCCATGAGCACAGCCTCCTTGTCATCCATGAGCACATCCTCCTTGTCTGGCAAGAAGAATCCTCATGCACCGCCGCGACCACCATTCATTCACGTTCATTACGTTCGCGAGATTCAAGCCTTCCCAGTCATCAACGTAGCGGTCGAGCCACTTCAACTGGCATTCCCACCATACCTCGTCAAGCAATTGGTACTCTTTGCTGAGGCAGCCTCTAGTCGCAAAGCTCCCTCTACTGCAACTACCACTACTACCACCACTGGCGCCTCCTCCTCCTCCACTAGTAGCACCAAATCAGGTGTAGCATCATCAACACCATCACCGAATTCTGGTAATGACACTACACAGCGTCCTCCTGATGTACGACTCTCGGTTCGTCTCGCGAATCCACGGTTCATCTTGTGCAAGAACTGGAGCGATCCCAAGACGCAGATCGCCGTCATCGATATGAGCAGCGTACAAATCACCAACCTCTCATCGACCATGCTGTTCCTCCCTCCGGGCTTGCTCAAGGCCTACTCGATTGCCGTCTCGGACTTTTCGCTCTCGTGGGCACGACTCAACGAATTTCGACTCGACCCTCAACTCTTTACCGTCATTCATCCGTTCTCGCTCGATCTACTCTTCCGAGCATCGGATTCCGGTGTACCTGTGATGGACGACGACTCGGACGACTCGGACGATGACCACCAAGATCATCACAGCAGCAACGATGCCGCTGGTGGCGCTTCGCGACCTCGAGATAGCTTTGTACTCCTCGATTGCCAAGTCGACGAGATTGTAGTATCTCACGAACGCGAGCGTCTGCATGGAATCCTTAACATCTTTGTCAATGTCGCTGACCACATTGCCAAAGGACAAGGCACAAGCAGTTCACCGCTCGCGCAACCTCTCTACGACACGCCCAAGATTCCACTCTTTTGCCATTGGGTCTCGCCATCATGTTCGCACGATCATGGTTCGTCACACGAGGATATGCCACTCGAAACCGGCGACTCGCTCTCGTCGACATCGTCCTTTCGACCGCCGCCCAAGAAGCCCGCTGTCGGCCGCAAGTTCATTCAGTTCAACATTGCTGCGCGATTGGTCTCCATGACGCTGAATGCCTTCAAGAACGGCTCCGAGTTGATGCCATTGGCGCACGTCTCGCTGCAACAACTCAACGTCGGCATCAACATCTACAGCCAACCCAAGAAGCAAAAGGCCGTCATCATGGTCGACGGCACCGTGCAGACGCTGCAAGTAGTCGAAGCCGTCACTGGCAAGGGCCACGTGATCGTCACCTCCAAGCCACTCGAAGCCATACCCGTATCGCCATCACCACACGCTCCTTCGCCTCACGTCTTTCGGCCCATGTGGCCGACAAACTCTTCGGTCGGCGCATCGTATGCAACACCAAGCACTCCCAAGGCACCGGGAGCGGCAGCCAACATGTACGCCTCGACACCATTGATGAGCTCGAATGCCGTCACACCCAGTGTCAACAACTACAGCACGACCACTTCTTCGAGTTACTACCACTCGCCAGCCGTCTCGACGTCGCTTGCTTCGAGCCGTGCACCGATGCAATCCATGTTCGCATTCCCACCCGACTTTCCGTTGCTCCCTCACTCGCCGTCGGTCATGTTGCTGCGGCAGCAAGTCGCTGCATCCATGTCAGTCTCACCGGCACCACAACTGCCTCTCGAGCACGTCGCCGACTTGAGCTTTCTCGATCAAATCGCCACCATCGATGTCCCGACTCCGGGCACGCTCTTGCGGCCGCAACCGCCTGCGTCATCGCAAGTCTCGAGCGGTAACGACGTGCTCTCGTTCCGACTGGTCGAGATGCTCGCCAGTGGTGGCCAGTTGGCAGTGCCAATCGTCAAGGCGCGTGCTGGTATTCGTTCGTTGCACGTCAACTTTGTGCCCGAAGCATTCGAGGCCATTGGCGAAGCCATGAAGAGTGACCACATTCTCGGCGTATCGGGCGGTACAGCCAGGCGACTCAAGTCGCTCTCGACCGCACAGCTTCGGTGGCAGTACTGCTTCTTCAAGGTCACGGCGGCGCGCAAGAAGCAAATCCTGGCTCAGGCCAAGCGAGCACCAGGAGTAGGAGCCCTGCGATTCGACTCGCTTGCCGAGTGGCGAGACTTTTGCCGTCGACATCCTCAACCTTCTCATTGGCTACGATGGCGTGATCTCTCGTACTACCTCCAATCGGTCCTGAGCAAGTTGCAAGTATCACTCAGTAATGTTGTGGTCTCGATCCCGGGTGCTCCTCCATCGACTGCAACCGCTACCGCCACCACATCCAGTAGCACCGCGGTACCGATATCGAACGAGTACTCGACTATCGACATTGTACTGCCCAAGGCGGCCATTCGTTCAATCAATCAAGACGGCTTGGCAATGGGTACGCTGTTGCTCGACCTCAAAGTCAACCACGCCCAAGTCTACCTCAACCGCTACGCCTCTACGGCCATCATCCCGGCCTCGCCCAACGTACGGCGCTTAAGTACCTCGTCGAATGACGAACAGTACTCGTTCTACCTCGCGCACGATCATCCACATCACCTCTCGGACTCTCATCACGCAGCCATGGCATCGAATGCCGTATGTATCGAACGACATCGCTTCCTCGTCATGAAGGAGCTCGTGGGTCAGTTGACTTCACGCCTCAACCCGACTCCTCGAAGCCCTCTTCTCAAGACCTCGCAACTATGGTTGGGTACGCTTCGAATCGATCTCTCGCTACAGCACGTGGTGGCTCTCATGCAACTCGGCAAGAGTCTTGCTCCCAAGCCTAAGCCCAAGCCCGAGCGCACTCCAGTCGAGCCTACCGATGCACAATCGTCAAGCAGTAACACTACCAACAATGCTCGAAGCACTGTTGATAGCACTCGGCCGATTCGAGCAACGACTCTCATGATCACGACCTTCCGCACCTCGATCCTTGATTCACCAAGCAATCAAGCGGCGCTCGTCATCTCATTCGATAAGCTCGGTCTCGAAGCACTTGGATATCGTTCCTCGCGTGCCATGGTGCAAGTTCAGATCCAAGCTCTTCGGTTCATCGACAAGGCTATCGCTTCGTCATGTGTCCTTGCTCCTGTCGCTGGACTCTCTCGATCAAGAGCCACTGCTACTGCTTCTGGTGGTTTGCAACGATCATCACTCGTAGCTTCACTGCTTGGTACTCCTGTACCAAGTGCTTCAATGTCCTCTTCGTCTTCATCGACTCCTGCTTCGCTATCGTCGACCCTCAGTTTCGATGATGGTGAACCAACGATGGCCATCACTCTGGACTTGAGTGCAACCTCCAAGAACATCTCGTGTACCGTGAACTCGTACCTCTGCATCTTGCATCATCAGCTTGTAAGTACCATCTTGCGACTGGTGACGCACTTCAAGTCGCTCCTGCCACCGCCATCCAAAGCGCCCAAGGCCAAGCGAGTCGTCAGCGCAACTCCCATCAAGAAGAAATCATCGCATGGTGCTCCTCCTCCATCAATCTCTCTCCGTGTCGGCCTCAACAACTTGACTCTCGCCATTCCCACGACTGGCGAAACCAACAACAAAGCAACGCCAATCACCCTCGTAACAATCGAGCAGTTTGCTGTCGATGGTACCGTTGCTCCGTTAGGCACCGGTAGCTCGTCGGTTGGCATCACGTCACGAGTTAACGTCGCACACGACACGGTGCATCTGAGCGATCCTTTCGCTGGAACGTGCAAGTCAATCCTCGATCCGACCCAACTATCGCTCTCGCTCGAGATCCTGCCACCGCCAGCCACCGACTCGACCGCACAGAGTAGCATCAAGATTCGCGGCTCACTTGATCCTGTGAGATTCTGCCTCACACCAGATGCCGTTGGAATCGCAAAGCGAACGGTGGATTCGTTACGCACTCTTATTGCTACTCATCGTACAAGTGCTGCCCCACCACCACCACCTGCATCGCCATCCATCCACTCGACTATTCATCACGACGAACCCAACGATTCGCTCTTTGACGATGAAGAAGATCATGCAACTTTCGAACAACAACCCATTGCAGACCAGGAGACGCAACAATCACCTCTCGGCAAGCTCGCTGCCAAGGGCATTCAGTCGATCCACGTCGAGCTCAAACTCGAGGAGGCCGCACTGTTGGTAGCAGCGAGCCAGCACGACGAACCCATCCTGCGATCTCGGCTGCGTGGAGCATTGCTGGCACTCGAGCTCGACTGCCAGACCGAGCAGTACGATCTTCGCGCTGCCGTGTCGAGCATGACCACATCGGCCAAGCTGCAAGGGGGAGAGCATTCGTGCATCGCGATCGCTCGACCACCACTCAGCGGCTCGCGATTCGACGATGACGAAGTGGAAGACCTCGCCACCACGCACTGCCTGGTACTGTCGGTGGCTCCTTCTACTCGATCTCGAACCGACTCGTTGAGTGCCGTTGCAGTGCGCATCGAGGCTGGTGACATGGAGCTCGACACGGCAATGCTGCTCGAGAGCACGGCATCCGTCGTCGGCCTCTTCTTGCCGAGTCTGCGAAACTCACCAACTGTCAGTGATACGTCGTTGCCGTCGGTACTGGTTCGACCTCCTGCGCCTCCTCCTGCGGCGGTGGCCGAGCCTGCGTCGACCACTGAAGAGGCACGCCAAGTGGCAATCGAACTACTGGTGACGGCTCGCTTGTTGGCCTTGCACCACTCTCTCGAACCTTTGGCCGATTCTGAGTCTCTGCGCATCGAGGCTCGCCAAGGCACCGTGTCGTTGCAACTTCTCGTGGCGCGTTCGGTCGCTGCGGTTCGGGTTCCATCTGTATGTGGACAGTGGAGCCTGCCTGCGTTTGGAGTCTATCACGTTCCTCGCAGTGTGAGTCTCTCGTGCGAGAACGATGCCTCTCGAGGTGACACTCGCAACCCAAGCTTCGTCCGTATCTCGGGCTTCGCCGGAGAGTTTGGACAGATTCGCTCACTCGATGCCTTGTTACGTGTGCGACTGGATCTGGTCGACTTGACGGTTCCCTTGGCACAAGTGCATCTTCTCCAGTGCGCTGCGACGCAAGTACAGCGACACATTCGCTCACTCAAGGCCTCACTCAAGCCTGCACCCACTGCCAGCTCTCTTGCCACTGCCTCGACATCAACCAACGACCTGCCTGCGCACATTACACCCTTTGAGGGTCGCGTTGGTCGCACGGGATTGCCGCCGAGCGACAACGAGATTTCGTTCTCGGACTGCGCTACATCACGAGCGAGTGAGCGTGCCGATGGCAGTGCATCGAATGTCTTGAGCTCGTTCGATTGGATCGGCTCGGCGGTACCGGTCACCGAGCGCTGGATGTCGTTCCGCTTCGAGACTCCTCGCTGCTTGCGCCGCATCTCGTGGGAGCAACAGAGTGGCAGCACGTTCCATCGACCCGATGCCATGATACTGCAGTACTACGATGACAATACGCGCCACTACATTGACTTGCACTCGCCGATCGAGGCCAACCCACGCCTCAATCTCTTTTCCTACTCGATCAAGGATCGTGTGGCAGCACGCGAGTGGCGCATTCTGCTCATCAAGCACGAGTCGCCACTTCATTCGTGGCCTCGATTGCGCAACATCACCATCTCGGCCTCGGAACCATCGACTGCTCTCATGTTCCGAACGTCAAGCTCGAACTCGAGCTCGAGTGACGAAGATGACGAAGCGCTCGAGATTGATACCTCGTTGCCATCGCGGGCACCATCGGCAAGCAGGCCAAGCAGCCCACTCAATGTTCCCTTCAGCTTGGGCGTGCAGATTGTGATCGGTCGATTGCAGTTATCACTCGCATCATCGTTGTGCCAGTCGCCGGTCGAAGGCGAGGCTGATCGACTGCTGGGAATCGTGGCCGACGGAAGTACGTGCTCGGTACGCCTCGAGAACCAGCCTGCAACCGAGTCGGTCGCTGCACATCGTACCGTGCAGTCCGAGCTCTCGAGCAACGTGCATCTCGTGTACAATCGCCTCGAGTCTTCAGCCGTAGCATGCGCGGCCTCGATCGAGCCGTTGACGTGTTCGATTCGAGTCAACACGCTCTTTGAGCCCCGAGTGCGCGTGGCTATCGATCTCGCCAAGCAAGCACAGTCTCTCAATGTCCGCGTGACTCGTTCGCTCATCCACGTACTCCAACAGCTGACGGCCGTGCTCAAGCCCGACAAGGCCTCGGCTCTCACGAGTGGCTTCGAGCTGTATGATCTGGCTCGCTTCTACCCGTTCTGCTTCCACAACAACACACGCTTCGAGCTCCAAGTGGTCGAGATGCCGGCCAACAGCATACGCGCCGTCATTGCTCCACGCAGCTCGGCGTGTGTTCGATGGTGCCAACATATTTCCAGTGCCGTTCCAGCGACGCAGTCGCATCAACTGCTGGTGAGATGTGGCTCGAGCTTTGAGCCGTTCCAGATCGATCCGTTCCAAGCAACGAGCAGTATCACACCCGTGCCATTGTATCACAGCGATGGAGGTGGTCGAGCGGACGAGAGCCTGTTCGTCGGTGTGGCACCTGGTGCCACGACCACTGCCTCGAGCGCAACTGCCAGCGACCGCTTCAGTGTCACGCACATTTCGATCTCATCTGCAGTCGTGGTCGCAAACTTGCTGCCGTTCCCGATCGCTGTTCGATGCTCGTGGTCAAACACGGAGGCAGAACTCGACAACCAACAGCAGCAGGAGGAGGAAGAGCAGCAACATCAACAGAACTCATGTGAGTTGCAACTACAAGCTGGTACTCTGGCACCTTCCATGTCGACGACGGCATTGCGAGGTTCGGCTCGGCCAGTCGTGAGTGATCGACATGCCGTGGTGCAACAAGCGCATGGTGCCATCTGCTCGTTCCCCGGTGCATTTATTACGACCCGTCGAAGTGGCAGCGGCGCCAATCTCAGTGGAGGAGCGGCAAGCTTGTCGGTCGGTCAACCACCACGACCTCACTCGGCCATCTCGGTGCGACTGGCAGGATCCGAGCAAAGTGAATGGAGCGTGCCAATGGAGTTGCGCTCGACGCAGCCAGCCATGACGTTGCAGTCTGTCGTGGCTCCCGATGGCTCGCAGGCCTTCTTCTGGCTCGTTGTGACTCCAGCATCGAGCCAGAACCCGCTCACGACCGTGCAGTTGCTGCCGACCTTTACGCTCACGAATCGCTTCGATGTGCCCCTGATGTGGTGCGTCAGCCTGGCCGACAGCGGCAGCAATAGTGTGAGCGGTCGGCTCGAGTGTGACGACACGCAGCCGTTCATGTTCGATCCCAGCGAGCGACTGGAGCTGCGTCTCGCGACGCCGGTGCCTGACGAGCTCACTGCGACGTCGGCAGGCACGCGACCTGAGCCGTTGTGGTCGAGCGACATTGATATGACCAGCATGCAGCGCGTACTGCGCACGAGCATCAGCTCGAGCATCGGTGCTCTGCATCAACCGCTGCAACAGCCGCTGCAGATCGTCGTCAACATTGAGCTACAGACGCGCAACAACACTCGCTCGTTGACCTTGCTGCCCGAGTTCTTGGTGCACAACCACACGCAACAACACGTGAGCATCGGCCAGGTGTACGACTCGGGCGTCGCAGACTCGCTGCCTCTCGCTCCGGCGCAGCTACTGCCGTACTCGGTGTACTACAAGGACCGACTGCCGCTGTTGATGGCAGCGCTGCCGTTCACGTCGCTCGCTTCTCGTGACTTTGAGGTCATCGACGCCGTACCGTTGAACCAGATCGGGATGTGGCGCTCTCGGTGCATTGCGCCGGCGCCATCGAACAGTATCCCAAGCGGCGGTACCGAGCAACAACGCAAGTTGCTGCAAGTCAGCAGCTTGTTGGTGTATGTGCGCGAGCGACAACTCGCTGCAAGCTCGGCAGCGGCGTCTGGTACACCGAGTGGAGGAAGCGCGCCGGCTACCTCGGTGGCAATGGCGACACGACGAGCGCTCTCGCTCGGCAACGACCTCGTGGTGTTGCCGTTGTACACCCTCGTGAACCAGACCAAGTTCGAGCTGCACCTCACGACGATCGAACAGTCAGCTCCCGGTGGTGGCTCGGTGCCGTCGATCGCGCTTGCGCCGTCGAGCACCAGCGAGCTCTCGTCGTGGATCACCGACAATGCTGCCTCGCTGGCGACCATTGCGCCGCGACTTCGCGTGCGCATCAACGGCGAGGGCTGGGGCTGGTCGCCACAGAGCGTCGTTCCCCGTGCTGCAGGCGATCGCATCTGGACGCTGAGTTTCCACAACACGTACACGCTCGAGCGTAGGGACTTGCACGTTCGCGTGGTAGCTCGTGGTGACCTCGAGCTCAAAGACGCCGCCAGCAAGGCGAGCAAGCAATCGGCGAGCAGTGGCGACGACAACGAGCTGGTGCCGCTGGCGATCATCGTCTCAAGCGCTCGTGCGGTCGGTGCTATCCGCATCACGAACTACTCGCTGAAGCCGCTGCACTTTTGTCGATACGAGCGATTGCACGAGCCGCACACTGTGGCGGCGTGTACGTCGGCTGTTCTCGAGCGACTCTACGAGCCGGACCAAGTAGCATCGTTGAGCGTCGAACAGGAGCGTGCCTCGTGGCTCGTGTGTCTCAAGCACTCGCTTGGAAGCGCGTGGTCGGAGCCAGTGTTCGTCGGCTCGGCTGGATCGGGTCTGGTGCGGCTGCACGGCGGCGAGACGCTCTCGTACGCAGTGAGTTACAGCGGCGACATGACGGTCGTCACGCTGCGCCGGTACATTGGCCACTTGGCGACGCTGCCGAGTGGCGAGGCCATGTTGCCTCCAGCACTGCCGTCTGATCCAAATGTCGCCGCATCAATGGCGGCCGCCACCTCCACGAGCGGTACCGAGTCAGCCTTATCGGTGCACGTGATTGCCGAGGAGCACACGCCTGCTGCTCGCAGTCGAATCCCAGAGATTGACATCAATGTGCCGAAGCTCTCGGTGCTCGTGTACCACACGGCGAACACGAGCGGCGACGAGTTGCTGTGCTTGCGGCTGCAAGATGTGCGCCTGAGCGTCAGCCCCGAACGAGGCGGCGGCGTGTACATTAGCCAGCACATTGGCAAGGTGACGGTCACGACGGCGCTCGAACACGCGACCGAGCCGACGCTGCTTTCGATCGGCGGCACGGCGGCGTACGCGGGACAGGCGCCGTTGGCGGCCCTCGATGCTGCCATCACGCTGCCAGTGCCATGGAACCGGCATGTGCGCAAGCTCAACCTCACGCTGGCGCCGATTGTCATCCGTCTCGATGGCGGCACGTTGCACTCGCTCGGCTCGACGCTCCCGTCGTTGTTTGGTCGCAGTACCGCTGCTGCGCAAGCGACGGCACCTGGTCCATTGGCGACTGCGGCCGCAACGGCAGTGGTGACGATGCAACGAGCTCCTCGTGTGCGAGACCGTCGAGTGCAGGCTGCGGGCTTGAGCCATTTCAAGTCGGCACAGCAGCTGCTGGCGCTGAGCTCGCCTGCTGCACAGATGGTGTACGTCGACAACATGGTGCTCGCAGGCATCTCGGCCTCGTTCACCATGTTGCAGCCCAAGCGAGCGATCAAGATTGCGTTGCCGAACGTGTCCGATATGCGAATCGACCTGAGCCCCATCATGTCGCGCGAGGCGCAGGCTCCACAGTCGCTTGCGAGTATCCGCAAGCAGCTCGTGCAGCAGTACAAGCGCGACGTCATGTGGCAGTCACTGCGCATCCTGGGTGCGGTCGAGCTCTTTGGCAACCCCACGCGCTTCCTGTCGGTACTCTCAAGCACGTTCTCGACGCTGGTGTCGCGCTCAAGCAGCGCTCTCTCGGCTGGAGATGCGTTCGGTGTCGGTCGGTCGCTCATGTTCGCCGTGGCCTCGATCACCGACGAGGCGCTTCACTCGGCATCGAGTGCCTCGGCATCTCTCGCGCAGATGCTCGAACCACAGCAAACGCCAGCTGATACCCAAGAGCACAGCTCCTCGGTACCCAAACGAGAGGCATCTCCTTCTCCTGCTCCAACTCGAAGCAGCAGTGGAGGAGGTAGTATCGCGAGTGCGAGTGCCATCGTGAGTAGTGGCGGATTCTTTGGTGGATTGTTCTCGTCGGCTGCCAGCCCCAAGAGCTCGTTCTTTAGCTGGACGCTACAGCCGGTCAAGGCCACGCTCGACTTGCAGACGCAAGCTCTCGAGACAATGCGCAGCTGGATCTCGACGAACGCCGCGCCAAGTGCCGCTGATACCGCTGCGAGAGACGATGACAATGCACAACGCAATGGCAGTAGTAGCTCGAGCAACACCGAATCGTGGGTGCGCAGATACTCGGACGCTGAGCCACAAGTTCCCTCGACCGTCGTGCCAGCGGTACCGGAGGACGTGTTGTTGCAGCTGCACCTCGGAGAGCGATGCGAGTTCTTTACGTTGGCGGTCGAGGTTCGCTCACACGTGTGTTCGGTCGACTCGTGGGTGCTGCTGACGAACCGAGCGTTGTTGCTGCTGTGCATCACGCCGATCGCCACCGATCGCAACATCTCGCGCATCTCGTTGTTCGACATGACGGCGGTCGAGACGAACGAGGACGAGCCGACGGTCGTGCGGTTGTGGTACTATCCGCAACGCGCATCGTCCTCGTCGCCATCGTTATCGAATGCCTCGGTACTGTCGCCACGATTGCCGGCCGATACAACGAAGCGAGAGGTAGTGTTGCGTTGTCCCGATCGAGCAGTCAGTGGAGCACTGGTTACGATGCTCGCAGCCAAGTACGAGTACTTTGTAGGCCGACCGTTGTTACGCTCTCACAAGGCGCAAGAGCCATTGGCTCGATTGCTCCTTCAATTGTAGTAGTAGTAGAAGAAGAAGTTGAGATAGTGATAGTTGTAGTTCTTTCGTATGCATATTGTGGTGTATTGGATTGAGGTACATTGAATGAATGAAGCATTAACACAACTGACAGGAGGATTACAAGCGAGTGAGCAAGTGAGATGGCACTCACAATTGCTCAAAGATCAAGAACAAGAGCTCGTTGGGCAACAACGAGACGGGCGAGGTCGCGAGCGAGCGAATCATCGTCATTGTGACGACGACGTTGCGTACTCGCTTGGGAGCATGGCAATGTCGATCGGGAGCCCACACGAAGCGACTCGGCAGCCAGGCCCTGGCGTTGAGTACCAGCACTTGTGTACCGAACGAGATGGCGAGGAGATCGCGACGGTCGTCGAACGCCAGACCGAGCGGTTGTGTCCCAAATGGCGTCAGCGCCGAGATGCAGCGACCTTCGGGCGTGAAGGCCCGGACGGTTTGGCAGTCGATAGCGAGTATGTTGCCGTGCTGGTCGACGCACACTCCGCCATCCAGGCTAAAGTAATAGCGATCCCATCCGTCCTCGTTGCCGCGCACGAACAAGAGCGAACCATCGTCGGCCGACAGTATTTGCAAGCGATTGTTCCTCGTGTCGGTAACGATGAGTCGATCTCGAGCCTCATCGATCGCGATCGTGGTCGGTATATTCCAGAGGCCTGGCATGTAGCCCTGCGAGCCGACCGCGAACAAGAACGAGAGATCCTTCAACGACAGGAACTGCAAGCGATTGTTGCCCGCATCAACGACGATCACTCGTTGGCGGCGATAGTCGATCGCGATGCCGCGAGGATGGTGGAACTGGCGCTCTCGCGAACCGTGCTTGCCGATCGACAAGAGGTGCGAGTAGGTGCGCAGCGACCACACTTGCACGCGATGGTTGTTGGTGTCAGAGACCAAGATGCGCTCGTGTTCGTGATCGATCGCAATGCCTCGAGGCTGGAGGAACTGGCCCTTCTCGGTACCGAACGAGCCGAACTTGGTGACGAACGATCCATCATCAGACGAGAACACTTGCACGCGATCGTTGCAAGAATCAGCGACGAACAAGAGGCCCTGCTCCTTGTCGAACGCCAGACCATTCGCGACACCCGGCTGCCCACTCGGCGTGATCCTGGTGGAGCTGCATTTCTGCTTGCTGCCGATCGTGAACTTGATCCGTGGCGCCTTGATGATGGGCTTCGCCGTCTTGGAGCTCATGGCGAAAGGTTGGTTTCTCCAGGGAGTGGAGAGGTGGTGGATGGAGTGGTTGTAGGAAGGCGAGGAGAGAGCGAATGGCCTGGAGGAAGCGCCAGAGAGCGACGACGTTAGCGGGAGGAAGCGGAATTGTTCGTTCCGTTGATAAGTCATTCATTCTGATGTACAAGTTGTTTACTATGCATGTAGATAATCGCGATGAGACTGATCTCATCATTAAAAGTGTCTCACTGCTGCAACATCTGTGAATGACGATGACGATGACGATTGCAGCCTACTTTGAAGTCGAAGAAGGAAGGAAGGAGAGGGAGGTAGAGAGTTTACAGGCTCAGTACGACATCTTCAGAGTACAAGCGAATGCACGAGTCGACGTGCACCAAAAATCGCGACACCTTGCGGTCCATGCCCTTGAAGAACTCGAACGGGTCGAAGCGCACCTTGGGGAACCGCCGCAGGTAAGGATAGTACAGGTTGTGTTGGAAGACCGGGAAGAGTTCGTCGACCTTCATGCGCTTCTCGAGCTGTGCGCTCAGCCATTGCGATGGATCGGGATTGTCGGTCGAGAGCTCGCGCAGTCGAGTGATGGTCGAGTTGCGGAAGCGGCAAATCTTCTTGCATTGATACGGCGATACGTGTAATGTCGTTCGTCCGAAACTGCAGTGATTGACGAGTGAGCTTCAAGCAAGCAAGCAAGCAAGACCACGAGCGGGTGAACATACTCTTTCCAAGGATCGGGGCCACACAGCAGATCGAGACATGTCTGTCGTCCTGTCGGACCGTGATTGAACGCAAGGCCACTATCCCAGTTGATCAGTCGCCGATGCGAATCCAAGACCCAGTTGTGATTGCGATGCCGATCGTGGTCATCAACGAGATAATCAAACACAATCTGATCGCTGATATCGCCCGATGCGTTGAGCACTCGTAGCCGCTGTGGATACGTGTCAGTATCACCGAATCAAGGGCCTGCTGCCAGTCGAATGCATTCGTTGCACGTACGGCCTTGGTCTCAGGGAATGTGAGAGCCTGATAGACATCGAGCGATGGCGGAGAGATTGTGATGTTACGCAGCCAGCCTTGCAGCATCACCTCGGTAGTGTCGTCTGCAAAGCTCCAAATAAACCTGTCGTCGAACGAATGAATGAATGAATGAATGAATTGGATTGATGGCAATGATAGTAGATTGCAAAGTAGAGAGGCATGCAGTAGTTGTGTACCGAGTCTTCCAGTTGGAATTGTCATTTGCGAGTGCGGTCTGGATCAAGTAGCTCGGGATCTTGCGACCAACGGTCGGAGGCTTTCGATTGAACCTGAGCAGTCGATCGATATGATACGTTGCAATCTCTGACCATCCCTATTAACACGCACACAACCCGATGCCATTCATCCAATCAATACACAACGATTGGCCTGAATTGATTGCATTGAGAAGGAGAATTGCTCGAACCTGAATGACTCGATCGGCTCGCTTAGGTTCAAAGGTATCACTCAAATCAGCATTCCTACGCGATTGCACATGAATGGATTCGATGGATCAGCATCGATCTCTTCCTCATGAACGAGCTGCCACCAAGTAGACTCGAGCAGAGGTCCTTCTCCTCCTCATGCTCGTTCTTGTGGTCCTGATATTGAAGTTCATACAGTACAGGTGTCGTTGGCCATTCGGTATCGAACATCAAAGGTATCGACACGGGCTTGAGCGCCACCAAGTAGCTCTTGATCGATCGACGCTTCTTTTTCTTGTTGTTGTTGGAGCTACTACTACCATCCCGTTGCTTGTTGTTCTTGATGTTCTTGTTGTTCTGAGCAGATCGTCGTTGTCGTTGTCGTTCGAGCTTGTTGACATCATCATGGTCGAGCCCATCCATCTCACGAGCCTCATCGTCGATATCAATGTCTTGATCGAGTGCCAATGC
>Ga0209935_1003764_pt1 | contig 15015 bp, 13 predicted proteins | sample ThiBio_1000_plan_2_FD_183958 | JGI IMG/M metagenome (GOLD analysis project Ga0209935, IMG submission 183958) | Wastewater bioreactor microbial communities from Cape Town, South Africa - Thiocy_cont_1000_plan (SPAdes) | ecosystem: Engineered > Bioreactor > Thiocyanate-remediating >... | reverse complement strand
CATAAATCACGTATATTTTGTCTACTTTTTTTTTGCATTTTAGACGAAATCTTCTCGGTTTTAACATTACCCGAACAAAGTCAACTAGAAACTAATTCAACGGAACAAGTAAATGAACAAACTATACGAGAACTTTTATTCAACCAAAACAAATCTTGCATCTTCGCCCATATATATAAAAGCAAATATCAAATGGAAACAAAATGCAACAACAGTTGCTGGCGGAAATGAACGGGGGGAAAAATTAAATCAATTCGATCATCCTCATGGAATCTTTATTAACCATCATCAACAATCCATTTATGTTGCTGATTGGGGAAATCATCGTATTGTTACGTGGAAATTAGCAAAGAACAATAAAGAAAGTATTCCGGTAAATTTTGATGCTTATGGAAGCAAAATCTATCAATTGTATGGTTCAGTTATTGTGATTGTTGATGAAAATAGTAAATTTTTGATTATTTCTGATATTCAAAACGAAAGAATTGTTCGATGGTCATTACAAAATCAACAAGACAAACAAATTGTTATTCCTAATGTTAAATGTTATGGATTAATTGTTTGTTTCTGATCAAAAGAAACATGTAGTAAAGAGATGGAGAAAAGGTGCAAAAGAAGGCATAGTTTAAAAGGGTTGAGTTCTCCTCAGTTTAATTGTCCGACAAGTTTTTCATTTGATTTTGAGAATAATTTGTATGTTGTCGATAGTCGGAATCATCGGGTTCAACGATTTGAAGTTGATAAATATTAATAAACCACCCTTTTTTTTTAATTGAACTGAATATGTCCTGAAAAAATGACATTTTATTATTATATACTCTGACGAACAATTCCATTAGCGTTCAAGAAGAAAATAGGTTACGTTTTAAATGGCAATTTTGTCCTTAGACACAATTGTCAGCTATTGAAATTGAAGAAAAGAACTCATCATTCTCTCATTTTCATCGAGGTAACGCAGAAGAAGTAGTTCACACTTTTACCGATGAAAAATCTCCATAAGTTTTATTTTCTACTATTTAATCTATATTATACATATGGATCATACCAAGACGCCTATTTTTCGCTCATACCGAAAAGTATTTATATTCCACAGTTTGCTGTAAGTTTTCTCGTGAATATCACTGGTATTGGAGTTAGTGATGAAACAAAGTGTGCTGCAAAATGTTTGAATTATCGTGTATGTCAAACTGCAGTTTATTACAAAGACATACAAGTCTGTTCATTATTCTACGAGAAAAGTAGTGTTGGTTACATTCAAACTACAGAAAATCAGACAAGTATTGTCATAGCAATGATAGTACGAGAACCAAAAGGTATATGCATACATTTTAAAATGATCTGTATAAAATGTTTTTGTTAGAATGTGTCATATCTTCACAATCAACATGGACAATGAGTAGTGTTCTATTTGGTGATGCTAATGGACATTCAGGTTCAAATCTTTCACTACTTAATTATCCAAGTTCAATGTATTATGATCGCGTGAATCGAAAGATCATTGTGGGTGACAAAGGAAATGTTCGAATTTTAAGATTTTCTTTGGATAATCCAACAGCAGGTGGAACAATCATTGCTGGTGGCAATGGTTACGGTTGTAATCTCAATCAATTTCAAGATATCTCTGGTGTAGCTCTTGATAGTGTCCATCAATTGTATGTCATAGATTCCAGTTGTAATCGACTCGTCAAATTTTCAGCTAGTTCTGATTCAACTGAATACGGACAGTTGATTGTTACACTTGATTATCCAACTGCAATATCTATCGATCATCGAACTGATGATATTTATATTGCACTGAGTAGCGGTAATTATTCCATACTTAAATTTACAAACAACAGTCAAATAGGCGTGACAATTGCAGGTGGTAATGGTTATGGGAGTAATTTGAATCAAATAATTATGGTTACTACTATTTATTTTGATTATAAAGTTACAAAAGCACTGTATGTTTGTGATTTTTCTAACTATCGAGTTTTAAAATTTCCCGAAAATTCAACTCGGTCAACATTTGGAACATTAGTCGCTGGCAATGGCACCAGTGGGTCTACAATGAATCAATTAAAGAATGCGAAAGGAGTTATAGTTGATAAAAACGGAATCGTTTATGTTGCTGATGGAGGTGAGACAATTATACATATTTATTAATCATTTGACTTGTTTCTGTATATTTCTATTGTAGGCAATAATAGAATTTCACGTTGGTTGCCAAATGCAACAATTGGTGAGACAATTATTGGAGATCCTTTGGGACCAACACCAAATATTTTTAGTAATTACATATTATTCGATGAGAATTCGAATTTCATAGCAAGTCAGCAATCCACCAGTAGAATTCTTTTAATAAACATTACCACATGTTAAACATTCACATAATCATTTTTTCTTCTTCTCCTCAATAAAATTTGTGAAAGTCAATTTTATTCTGGATAAGCTAAACGACAGATATCTGTTGATGTTAATTCATTTCGAAATACTCGAAATTCATCGACACGTCCATAAAATTGTCTTGCACCGTTTGGTGAAGCACCAATCGTTAGATATGGACCTATAGCATGGCCTGTTAATGAACTTCTACTAGCTACAAGTGTTGAATCAACATATAATCGAAGTCCATTTGTTGAACTAAACGTTTGAACTATATGAGTCCATGTATTTAATTGTAAAGCTAATGAAGAATTAACTGAAATAACATTATTTGATGAATCAATAACACTAACAGTTATATGACCAGTTGAAGTTAAATCCCACATTAAAAGACAAGTTCCTTGACCTGAAACAAAAACATAAGAGATTTAATACAATTACGTAAATATGAAATTCAATGAAACTAACTATTGGATTGAGTTGAAGTATGAATAATTGTGCCTCCTCCATTAATATTCGTTGCACTAATCCACATAGAAATAGAAAAAGTATTAAAATTCGATTGTAATGGTGTAATATGATGAATAGTAATATAAGATAAAGACGATGAAAATTGTAATGCTTGATTAACTCGACCAATTGTAGATGTTAATGTTCCAACATTAGTAGCAACTAAAAAATTAGGTCCTGAATCAGTAATTGGCGTAATTGAATCAAATGTAAAATAACAAGCAAGATTTGCATCAAGATAAATTTCACAAGCACTTTTTTCGCGACCACTAATTGTAACATGATCAATATAACCAGTATAATATGAATTTAAAGTTAGAACTCTTCCACCAATTCGAGCACCTCCAATAGTAAATGAAGCTGATGTTACTTGGAGAGTATTAACGGCTGTTCCTTGGTTATCTAATATGCCATTCAAATAAATACACCGTTTACGAGTACTATTATCAAAGACAAATGCAGCATGATACCAATTATTTGGTGAAAGATTTAAAGTTCCAACAGTATCATCAGCAAAGAAACCAAAAGCCAAACGATTGTACCATATACTCAAGAATAAACATTTATCTTGTACGTGTGCAGTGCACTGTCCCATAAATGGTATATCCCAACCTGAACTAACATTTAAAGCATAAAACCAAAACTCAATTGAAAATGATTGAAAACTGATTGGCATCGTTGATGTATTGAGACGTTGAGCATTTGATGCATTAAAACTAATAGCAGATCCAATCCATCCTGATACATAATTAGGTGATGAAATACCAGTTAATGGATAGTTTCCAGTGGCATCGGTAGTTACTGAATCAAATGAATAGAAAGCAATTCTTGATGCTGTTGATGTTGTTGTATTGACACATGTTGCTGTACATGTCATAGCTGTTGTTGCTGAAATCAAATAGATAAGAACAATCAAAAGGAAAGTATAGCGACTTACTAGTTGTAGTGGTACTTGTGAGTAATGTTGTTGTTGTTTTCCCTAAAGTTTTCATATAAATTTAACTACATATAAAGTCTTTTTACTTTACAATTAGAAATAATAAACATAATTCCAAAAATTAATGCAATAACTAATACACCTATAATCATAGCTGTTATAATAATGCATTGGCATGGTAGTAAACAAAAAAGTCGCTGGTAATTCTTTTTTTTTTGTTTTTTATATTGATGATGATCGTATGTGACACCCTTTTCATCAGAATTCATACAGAAATTTTTTACTTGTGATGATAAAGAAGAATTTGAACTAATATTATCAATTCGAGATACTTCCTTCGAACGTTTTCTTTTTCGTACATGAGACTGTATATCTATTGATTTAGTGCTTGCTGATCGAAGTCGAACATGAACTATTACTCCCGATAGAGTCTTTGTTCTTGATCGACGTTGAATTTTGTCTATAAATATGCATTGATATATCTATTTCGATAATAAACAAATGATAATTACTGGATTTGTTGCGTGCAGATTTTTTATTCTTGGCCATTATTTTAGAATTCACAATGATTTGTGTAAAATGTGAAAGGAAAAATAATTTATTTGCGTATCTTTGGGATTTTTTTTTCAAAATGTCTAGACAGAATATTTTTACTATGGATTCATTCTATTGTTTAGAAGTCAGATGATTTCATTTTTATTCGGCCTTTCTCCACACAAAGCAATCTTCTTTCAAATCAACAATTCATGCAAAGAAGTCACTCTTAAGAAAATTTCAGCTTTCGAAGTTTTTGTCGAAACGGCCATGGTTCATAACAACGGCAACATTGGCAACAACTCCCAAAGTACTCACAAATAAAAAAAGGAGACAAATCGAAAATTCGAGTTTAATATATTATCTTTCGCAAATACAATTGACTCTAATAATTGTATACGATTAATTAAAAATTCATTTTTCATCTTTCATGTTTCATAATTTATTAACATTATACTTTTCAATATTACTTTTATTTTTAACTTTTATCAATCAACCAGAAATCGTTGAATTCGATTATTTCCTTGATCAACAACATACAGATTATTTTCAACATCAAATGATAAACCTATTGGACTATTCAACTGTTTTGATCCTTCTCCTTTACCATTTTCACCAACAACAACACGACCTTCTTTTGATCCCAGTGGCCAACACATTATTCGATGATTTCCAGAATCAGCCACATAAATATCACCAACTTCATTCACTACTAATCCATAAGGATGATTTAATTGATTTAAACTATTTCCTCTTCCTTGTCCACCAGCAACAACAATACCTTCATTTGCACCTTTCAACCATTTCATTACACGATTATTCCAATTATCTGAAACATAAACAGTTTCTTCTCGATCAATGAAAATATATGTCGGCTTTTTCAATTGATTGAGTTTATTTCCTCGACCATTTCCACCTGCAACAATAGTTCCTTCGTTTCCTTGTCCTATTTCACCTTTTCTCCATCGTTTCACTGCATCATTCTCCAAATCAGAAACAAACAAATCTCCATTTTCATTCATCATTAATCCCCAACATTTAATATTTTCAATGAGAATTTCTTTGTCATCATTTCGATTTTCTAATGGCCAGCGAACAACTCTTCTATTTTCCGAATCACAAATAATCAAGGATTTATTCTTTTTATCCAAAATCACATCAGCTGGTTGGTTCAATTGATCAGTTCTATTTCCTTGACCATTTCCTCCTGCAATAATTTCTCCATTATCACTTTCACCGTCTAATTTAGATTTAACAATACGATGATTATTTCTATCAGCAATATAAATGCATTGTTCTTCATCATCGACATAGATTCCACGCGGGTGCGAAAGTTGATTTAGTTTGTTTCCATAACCATTTCCACCAGCAATTGTTTCTCCATTTTGTTTCCATTTGAGATTTCCTTTTAGTTGCAAAAGAGGTGAAATTCGCTTATCTTGAAGAGAAAAGAATTATTTGAGTATCAAAATAAAAAAAAGCACAAATTATCGATTAAACTTACGTAATTTGTTGAAATTCTTTGTAATAGATTGACTGATTTGTAGTATTTGTTGAGCAAAACTCATGTTTAACAGTTTGAATTGATCAATATTTTCTTGTTGTTTCATTACAACAGAAATATTTTTGTCTAAGAAAGCAAAAGAATTGAAGAAATGTAATACATTTATGGGAAAAACCTGTCGAAGTGTAAAATATTTGTTTATCGATTGAAAATGATTTATTTTGCCGATTAATTTTAATAAAATGTCGAAAAACTTTGGGATGACGATCAATAAAAACATGAGTTTTGCTCGTTAATTTGGAAGAATTTGATAAATGAGTTGTGATTAATTGTCCATCAACATTAACTGTTAAAATATTTCGTGAGGGTGTTGATAACAAAGATTCAATACGTAGTTTTCTCATCATTTTTTCAAAAGACCGAATAAGTGAAGAATCAGATGGAGGAGAAATACTTTTGCCATCATTTAATCGTAATTGATCAAGTAAATGACGAAAAACAATTGGATTGAAATCCAAAAATATATTATCGTGATTATCATGATGTAATCGTTGTTCCCAGTGACCATTAAATAGAATAGAAAATAAACTTTTTGGAAGTGAAATTAAAGTTTGACGAGTTGTTGCAATCATTTCACCATCAACATTCAAATGAATGACATCACTTTCATAAATAGTTTGATTTAACTCTTTTTCATTACTGAATTTCTCTCGTTCGACTTCTAATTGTTTTTTATCTTTTTCTATTTCGTCAAATTTTTGTCGAAGTTCGTTGACAATTTTATCAAAATCAGCGTCATATGTTCCACAAATATGACCGATATGAATCAAGAATAAAGCAAATAAAATGAACTATTGATACAAAAAAGAAGAAGAAAAGAAAACACAAAAAGACGAGAAAATGTCTTACTAAATATCGACGAAGTATCATTGTTTCAGCTTTCTTTTCTCTACTAACAAATATATATATATTTTTTCTTATCCGAATCTGTTGACAGAATGGGATAACTTATTAGGTTTTTTTCGGTAATAAACGATGACAAACATAATAAGCGATAAAACAGTAGAGATTTTCTTTTCTTTTTTTGTTTTTCAATGTTTAGTTATTCAGATGCAACGAACAGAAAAATGGGACAAAATTCAAATTTTTTTTTTGAATAATCATATCATTGAAAAACAACTGCTTGAGGACTAATTCGATAACTAATTCTTTTGAACGTTGTTTTCGGTGATAAATATCGGAAAAGTTCGAGAGCTGGTTCAACAAAAATATCCGCCGGTCGATACGTTCTTTTTCGTATATTTTGCTTGAATGAGTTTACGACATGTTACATCAAATGTCGACCCTCATATAAATTTTCCTCCAAAATCGTCGTTTGATCGATGGTCATGAACTAATTCGACGAGAAAGTCCTTGAATATATAAATTAGGTGATACAAAATGAAAAAATTTCATTGCTTGATCAATCAATTGATCCGGTGGTCGGTAAGTTCCTGAATTGTTGTTTAGAAAAATGTGTTTATGGATAAATAACAAACAATCGTCCAAAATAATAAAACTAAAACGTCTTGTCGAATTGCTGCCTTTGAATAATTCATCGAGAAAATCTGCGAATGTTATTGAATTTGATATGTATTTTTCTGGATCTTTACATTGATATCGAGTGACTGTTACCGTTGGTTTCGAATAGAATAAATAACGTTTTGTTAGACTTTTCATTGTTTTAGTTGGAAATGATGAAAGTTTTGATGGAAAATATTCATCGATTAGTATGGATTCTATGGGAAATCTATAAATCGGATATTCATCAAATATTTGCTCAGTCAATTGACCAAAACGACTTGAAACTGATTTGTAACCTATGATGTCCATTTGTGATTTTATTCATATACTGTTTGTTAACATTTTTATATGCATTCGGTGTGATTTTTCTCTCTCGGAAATGATTCATTTTCGTCATATTTTATTAATGATAATTGAGTACGAAAAAAAAGCAATCTATTGATTCAAATCTATGTGAAAGTTAAACAAATATTATCCATAGAAAAATGTGTTCCACCTCCTGTAACAGCACTATTTTTTGTACCACCGGATGTTGTAAATGTGATTTTATCTAATCCAGAAAATCCGCTGAAACTCAAATATGAAGCGGTAAATACTTGCAAAGTAAATGTACTAGTTGCAATAACTGTATTGGATTTATATCCAACAACAGTTAATTGTAAATTGTCACACCATGCTGCAGCGATTACAAGTGAATAGAGAGTAAAACTTTGTGAATTAGCAGATGTTATAGTCATTGGAGTTCCATCTGAATTCATTACAGAATTCGGTCGGCTAACAGCACCTGTATAATATCCATTACTTACTGTTGTTGTATATACTTTTCCATTTGTCCAATTCAAATTATTGTATCCATTTGGTACTGCTCCTATTGAAATATCATCAAAATTGATTGTTGTAGCAGTAACTGGACAAACTACAATTCACAAATAGATCATTTGATTTTTTGGTGGTATCTCAACGTCAAAGTCAAATAAAATATTCTTTAGGATAAGGACAAAATGCTTGTTCACTTCTGATATAAAAATATACATACCACATGAATTTCGAGTAAGAATAACTTTTTGAATTCGATGATTATTAACATCTGTTACAAATATATTCCCGTTTTTATCAAAAGCCATCATTTGTGGATGATACAGTTGACTTGCTGATGTTCCACTAATACCTGAACATCCAAAAATACATTCAAATCCATTCAGTATTGATCGAATTATACGATGATTGCCACTATCCACAATAAATAGATTACCATTGCCATCAAGCGTGATACTTGTAGGTTTGTTTAATAGAAAGAAAATGGTAGCACCGAAACCTGCTACAGTTAATGCATGCACATGACCTGATTTAAAACATTGTATACGATTATTGTTAGTATCAGCAACGAATAAATGAAGAGCGTCATCAACAAAAATGCCATGCGGTTGATCAAGCATGTTAGTCATTGGTCCAGGACAACCAGTGCCAGCTATACTTACCGGTATTCGAATACTCTTGTTGTGTTCTAATTTAAAAATGCGATTTTCATTGGGCGATGAGCAATAGAGACTATTCATGATATCAACAAAAAGTGCAGCACACGAGCTATTAACAAACATCACTGGTTCATTTTTTGTTTTATTAAATATCCATTTATCAACTCTTCCATTAGCATATCCATTGTCAACGATGATTTTATCATCGTCTGTGACAAAAATACTCAATGGATTGATCAAATTATGTGAAATATTTTCATTGAAAATCAATGATTCATTATACCAGATCAAGATTCGATTCTTTTGTCGATCAGTAAGATAAATTTTATTATCAGTGTTAATAAATATAGCAGTAGGTTGTTGACCAATATGAGTTTCATTCCAAAGTGTTATTGCATTTGTATTCCATGATGCGCATGAATTGAACTTTGGTTGATTGAATGCAGCATCTAGTCAGAAAATATGCATTTAGATTGAAAAAATATTTTCGTTTTTACCTGAACAAAGATTAAAAACCAACATCACGATAAAAGGGTATTTAATCAGCATAATTGACTGTCAGTGAAACTTTTTGTTTTAATACTCATACGTATTGACTATGTTCAATACTTAATGATGTTTTTTTTTCTTTTTCAACAAATATTTGTCATCATAAAGGCTATAATAATATTAAAAAAATCATGAAAAGAATTTAGCACGTTCTTTTGTCTGACTGAATGTTTAACAGTCAATCCTACTTCATTATCATGAGTGATAATCTGATACCAAAACATATTTATCCATTTGTACACAATTTTTCTGAATTGAAAAGTTTTTTGAACGTTTGTGAATGCATCAGAGAAAGATATTAACGCCCTCATCCTCAAAAGAAAAAAGTCCCGATTTATTTTAATCCAAAATATTTCGAACAATTATGACAATACAATTGAAAAATCTAATGTTTAAGGATTTGCTGCTGATTGTTGTTTCGATTGCTAATTGCTTAGAAACAGGCTCATTAAATAAGTTTGACAGATAGGATTTTGAGTTATGCTGAATCTCAAGTATAAAGCATGGGTCCCATATAAAGCTGATGGAACAGTTATATTAGAGACAAATGATGAATGTCTATGAACGGAATGTTTTTTTAGTTTGCACTTGCGGTCAAAAGTCAGCATTTCCGACACTGTTTCGAATATTCCGATTTTTATGATACCATAGCAGGCTACATCAAAATTAGTCGACAGATTTTTAATTTCATGAAAAAATTCGCGACCATCCGAAAGTTATAGCAATTTGGATTTTTGCTACAACATTAGCAATCTGCAGCAGAATTTCTGAAGCCAATAACTTTCTCATAGTTGCGAATTTTTTCATGAAATTAAAAATTTGTCGACTAATTTTGATGTAGTCTTCTATGGTATCATAAAAATCGGAATATTCTAAACAGACTTAGAAAAGCTTTGGTGGGGAGCAGGAAATGCTATCTTTTTGCTACAAATCAGTGTTGGGAACGGTTCGGTTTGATTTTATCTTAAAAAAACTCGAATCGTTCCCAACACTGTTCGGTACAAAAATGGAGAACCATTAAGATTCGGCAAAGCATCTTCTTTTTTAAAGAATGTAGACTTTTGTCAGAATTTAGTGAAATATCTGCTTTTCCATTATATGTTTTAAAGTAATTTTTGAATTTTTGTGACAAATTGATTTCGCTATAAACTTCTTTTCTCCATTATATGCTTTCAAACACTACTCTTTAAGGCGGCTGACTGCAGTTTATTGCAGCAAGACGACTTATTGCTTTTAACTTGCTTAGTTGCCTAGCAAAATTCTTCTTCTTCTTCTTCTTCTCCTTCTTCTCCTTCTTCTTCTTATTCTTCCTACGGACGCATGAGTCATATTTCAAGTCAATAAAAAGTTCTAAGTAACTGTCCATTATTTTGAAGAAAGAAAAAGATAGTTAGAATCCTCATAATCTGATGAGTTCACATCTGAAATCTGTTTTTCGAAATTCAAGATCGTTCGGGAGATATAAGATATACAAAATGACTAATTAAAATACTATAGTTTTGCCTTATATGGTCATATATGACTCATTTTTAATTGACCATTGATATGTCACATGCCTTATGCATACACGATTTAATTAGATTTGTTGAAATTCAAGTTTATCCACTGCAGAGTCTTTTAGAAAAAGAGAAATCAACTAATGGCTGTTAGAGATCTTTCCTAAAACTTATTCTTCAAGTGATCAATGAGATTAGAAAAAAGCACAACGTATGTCTTTGAGTCAAAAACTTTGACTGATATTCTAACTCTATTTGTTTTAACTCTTGCACATTAGGGAATTGCAGTCAGCCGCCTTATCTACTCGGCTTTGTCTCGAGTGGAATTCTAGTTTCATGTTATTTCTGTGAATAAAACTACATAATGCAAAAGAAATGAAAATAACTGGATGTGCTGAAATGTTTGTTGTTAAAGGGTTCTCAAAATATTGACTTTTTTCTTTCGAAAAAATGATTTTATTCTCAACAATTTTTTCGCTCTGTGTATGTCCCTGTCATTCTTCTGTAATTCGATTTTTTCTTATTTCGCATAAAGAAACCAAATAAATAGACACTCTTTATTTGTTAACTGTAGATTCGAATCATAATCACACGTTCGATATTCTGCTCAGAAATACTAACGCTTTTACTTTTAGTAGCGAAATTCCGCTTTTCAGAATATTAGTTTTTTTCGATCTAATGTAAACTTTTCGAAAGTTATGGAACGACTTTTGAACCTACTGCAATGCGTTTCCTTTTATTTTCAACTGTCTTTAATCACTACAGCAAAATTTAGTAGAGACAAATAGATCGAATCGAACGTACTTATGAAAAAACAGTCTCGATGCCCTCGAGATATCCTTGCGTTTTTTTCCACTTTTTCAATAAAAAATAAAACTTAAAAGCGAAATCTATTACTATCACCCTTGAGAAGCAATATGTTTTATATTTGCATAATCTTTGGAACACCCTGTTTCAAATGATGAAACATCTGTTATTCTTAAGAACTTTAGATAGAATAAAATGAGTGGATTATATCTGAATACTTATCGTAAGATCGAAATGGAACTCAAATCATATACTTACCCCGATCCAATCAACTCGTGTTTGACAATTTTGCAGCAAAAGACAGGGCTAACACGTGAAAAATTGATCATTTGTAATATACATCTACTATCTGACTTATTCATCTAACACAATCACTTTCGTTTAGACTCGGCGGGCATTCTTATGATCTATCTGATATTTGGCTGGCGCAATGATCTTGTTTGCAATTCAATCGGATTTCTTTATCCTACTTATGCTTCGTGAGTTTTTGTACTTATTAAAAAGACAAACATTATGTTGTCGTCATTTTAATATTGCACAGATTATTGACTGTTGAGTCGAAAGTAAAGAAAGATTGCATACAATGGTTAATCTATTGGACACTCTATACATTCCTCAACTTAATCGAATATTCAAGATACACGTTTATCCATACTCTTCTGGGCTACTGGCTTATAAAATGTATTTTTCTCATTTGGCTCATGCTGTCACGACGAACTGGTGGCACTGATTTTATCTATCTCTTATTATTAAGAGTATTGCAGGTAACTCTTCAAATACAATAGGAGTACTCTATTTTGTCAAAGAGAGATTTTTAATTAAATACGATGAAATGCAATGCAGTACTTCTATTAGTAAATAATACGTAGATGAATAACATAGGATAAGGTGCAAGCAATGTAAACTTTGCGTGGAAGTCTTTCTTAACTTGCCTCCCTTTCCTTACCATCTGACAGAGAATGAGCTACTGATCACAAAAAAGCTACTTTGAGGATATAGCTTTCTTCAGAGAACGTGCATCTTTTTCGAAATGTGTCAAAATTTTCTATTATATTCCTTGTCTCAGCTGCAAATCGTATCGAATGCACCACACATAATTCAGTTTAGTAAAGCTATGCTACGAGAGCTGAATATCTCAAATCGAATTGAGAATACGCGAAAAACCAAATAGACTTCTTCTCTGGCTGAGCGGAGCAAAGACGTGCACATAATACATACGATGAGATAACAACATAATGAATATGAGCAAAAAATGACTGTTATTTCGGTTTTTTTTTGAAAAAATAAGATTTATTTTTGCTGTAGTATATAAAAATAGATATTCCTCCCCTATGTTACTATCAGCAATATAGTAGAAGTGGACAGGATAACTTAACTTGAAAACTCTCCTTAAGAGCACGCTATGATTCTGGGGTTGTCTTGAAAGGATCGAAATAGAAGTTATGCATTTAGCCTCGAAAAATGTATGGAAGATATAATAAAACGAAAGATTTAGAAAAAAAGTAGCAGATGATATGAGACGTGGTGTAATAGTAACGCGTGATGAGTTCGATAAAAACATAAGATCAAGGAAGAAATTTTTATGAGAGATATAATCCTATTATTGCTTGTTTTCAATTTAATTGTAGTTGCAAAAGAAAAACACGAATGGAAGTTTCTATAATCCAAGTGCCGGTGAGAGTAACATTATTGGTGCAAAATCATATGATAAACATGGAAATCCTGTAGGAACGGCGTACGATCTCGGTCGAGATGGTTCATTTAAGGGATACAACATATTAATTGGCCAGTTTTACACTGAAACGGAGTTCAATGCGGGTATGAAAAAACCAATCGATGCTCTAAAAATTAAAGGCTTTGAAGTCAAGCACGTCCAGAATGAGAGTGCATTTTTGTCGGAACTTCGATCAAAACGTTATTGTGTAGCGTGGGTAATTAGCTCAATTTCCATTTCGGATGCCACATTCATTTCGACTCTAATGGAATTCCATTCAGCTGGTGGAGCTATTTTTCTGTTTGCTGATAATACACCATACACCTGCCATGCATCTGATTTTCTCAAGAAAAAGTTTGGCGTCACTCTTACAGGCGAGTTTTACGGCGGCCAAATACTCAAATATAACGAGAACGGCTGTCAAACAGCAGGACATTTTGGAAAGCATGATATATTCACTGGCATAAATCATCTCTTTGAAGGGATCACTATTTGCCATCCTGTCTATTCGATCTCAGCAAATCGTGAACTACTTAGAACTTTGGCGACAGCTACTGATGGTAATCCATGCATTTCCGTATCAGATCCATCAGCAAAATCAACCGAAGGACGTTTGTGTTTGGATTGTGGCTTCACGAAATTATACATCAACTGGGATGACGCCGGTACAGCGCGTTACATTGTTAATGTTAGTTGTTGGCTCACCGGACTTGATAGACAGTAATAATTTTAAGAGATAAACTTGAAAATCTGATATGATACTTCTCTTCTTTTTTCCTTTTTCTCCAAATACAATTCTTCGCCCGAAAAATAAAGATTGTCAAGTCTATGATTTTTTAGACCCCACGATCTCTGTCAGAGAACACTATCCACTCAGACATTGGATAAATACAAGTATTCGTACTTTTTACTTAAATGTCTCTACTTTTTAAAGGATTGTACTAACTATTCAATGTCTGTAAAGTCTTTATTAAAGAAAAACTATTTTCTCTTCGTTAATTCATTTTGTGTGAACTACATTTGATTTCAATTTTCAATGGCATAGGTTCTCAATTAATTCATGAATATCACATGTAAAATATATAATTGAATTCAAATTTTAATTTTAAATGTATATTTTGAATGAGTGGGAAATATGATTTATTAACGACTGGCAAATCAGACTGCCAACATTTTTCTTGTACTATAAACAACTGACAGGGAGGAAATTTAGCTCGACTACATAATTTAAAGCATTGTGATGTTTAATTATTTGAACGAATTTTGATGATATTTCATTGATTTTTCTGCCAAACTACAACTGAAATGTGCGAAAAAATCTCGTTGAAGTTTATTTCGATTACAAAATGAAATACAAACCGACGGTGTGCAGACAAAAAAAATACCCATAATGGGTAAAATAAAAACGAAAGGAGATTTCTTTATGGGCCCATGTACTTCATAGTGTTTCAAAATCTTCATTATTAGTTTACCGCGGTCAAGGATTGTCAAAATCAGACTTTGAAAAAATGCTAAAGAAACAAGGTGGTCTCATGTCGTTCAACGCCTTCTTATCGACAAGT